>Ga0208038_1001939_pt1 | contig 10399 bp, 6 predicted proteins | sample June2015DPH_16_1_FD_184714 | JGI IMG/M metagenome (GOLD analysis project Ga0208038, IMG submission 184714) | Peatland microbial communities from SPRUCE experiment site at the Marcell Experimental Forest, Minnesota, USA - June2015DPH_16_100... | ecosystem: Environmental > Terrestrial > Soil >...
GTCGCATTTGGCGACATCCTTTGCGGATCCACTACCAACTATGCAGCAGCCCACGATAACGGCTCAACTCCGTGTACGACCACGCCGTTTATCGGCGTAGTCCAGAATGGGAGCGGCGGATCCGGAGTATCGGTAGCGACTGCCTCTATCCGCTTGGCTCCGATCCCTCCAACCGGCGGCGGAACTGGTACGGTCACCGTTGTCAGTTCCGGAAATCTTGGAAGCACAGAGATCGTGACTGGTGGTGGATCGCAAACTCTTCAGACGCCGTCAGCGACCTCGACACTCAGTTCCGCCGGTAATATGTCGCTGGCAGGATCGCTCACGACCACTCCTCCCTCTGGCGATGCGGGTGCGATCTTCTGGCCTGGCAACACAGCGAATCAATCCATCCCAGCAAATCAATTTGCGATTGGCGGCTTCAGTTCCGCCTCTGCGACAGCTTATGGATTGCAGCCATCGAATACCGCACCCTCTGGGAACCAAGTTCTTTATTTCGGAACGCCTTCAAGTAGTTGGAGTCAGGGAACCTGGATCAGTCTCGCGGGATCTGGTTCTGGTTTGACGACCGGGCCAACGAGCGGAGTGACGAGCGGTGGTATTGCGGCCTGGACAGGCACAAGTGGTCAGATCACTTCGGCAACGGCAGCGAATCTCGGCTCTCTGATTGACGTTGCTCAATATGGTGTACTGTTTAGCACTGGTGCGACATCGGCAGTTTCGGGCATTCCCGCCGACTTTTACTATAACGACACGGGCTACGACTCTGGCCCTACGTTGCAAATCGGCGTGCGCGGTTCGCAGCCGGTGGACGCGCATTTTGAGGTCTATGGCTCGAACGACACTTCGGCGCACTTCCACAACTACGGCTCGACCGGGACGGGCCTGACAAACGACGGCGGGATCATCTCGCTGAGTGCGGTCCCCACGGGCGCGGCTCTTGGCTCCGGCGTCATCACCGGCAACTTGCAATTCGGCGGCTCGGACAACACTTCGGACACGGAGGCGACGGGCGCGGCCATCGCCAGCTTTACCACGCAGGCGTGGACCACGTCCGCATTCGGCTCGTCGCTGCGCTTCTACACCGTGCCCAATAGCAGCACGACGCTTGGGCAGGCGATGAAGATTGATCAGGACGGCAGCGTAACCGTTGGAGCGAATACAGTAGCGAGCGAGGGTGCGGGTACGATCAACGTCAGTGGAGGGTATTACGTTAACGGGACGCAGTTAGTGGCGGGGGCTAATCTCCGCTATCTCTCAATTCAGACGCTTGCAGGCACACCCTATTCGGCTTCTCAGACTCTCTGGGCGATGCAGATGTCGGACACGCCGCAACTTGACGCGGGTTGCACGGATGGATCAGGTCACAATAGCCACGCTTCGTTCCTGCAAGGCACTACGCCGGTAGCGGGATCGTCCAATTGGGTCGCGAATATCAATCGGACTACGGGTGGATCAACTAGCAGCATCGGAACCATTACCTTCCTCGAAGGCGCGATCACGAACGTTGCGGGCAGCGGGACGGTCGCTACCTACACAGTCAGCACGATGTCAGCGGCCTTCGCGACGGGCCAAATCATCAACATTACCGGACTGACACACACGGCATTCAATTGCACCGATTGCACAGTGCTTTCCGGCGCAACAACGACCAGTTTCACCGTGTCGAACACGAACAGTCTGAGTTCATCTTCAGACACCGGGGTTGCGGCGGCAGTGTATGGAAACTTCGCCTGCACAGCCACGACGTTTGCGGACGGGGACTTTATGACGCTGACCGCACCTTCGACAGTGGATACGAACGCCAGTGGGTTTACGGCTACAGTTATGATTGTTCAGGATTGATATGCGAAAACTCTTGATTCCGGTTCTTTTATTCTTTGCGGTCGCGGCCTATCCGATCCGTACCAATAACGGCAACGCGATCTATGCGGCGTGCCTGTTTGGGGCTTCGAGCGGGCAGTCATGCGCGGCGGGGACGTATCTCGCCCTAAGCACGGACACAACGACGCCAGCGGCCACAGATACCAGTTGCGCCAGCGAGCAGACGACCAACGGGCTTGCCCGCAAATCAATGACGATCACTTACCCGTACACGAACGGGAACAACGTTCCGGCCACTGCGGGCACGGCGACGTTCACCTACACAGGGTCCAGCACGACGACGATCACGAAACTGTGCGTGTTCACGGCTTCGAGCGGTGGCGTGATGACGAACGAAGTCCTGATCCCTGGATATTCATTCACGACCAGCGGGCAGGCGGAGACATTTCAATATGTGTGGAATCAGAATTAGCCTCATCACAGTATTACTAATGGCGGTCAGTTTCGCGCAGACAATTCCGGGTCCGCTTAACGGACATGCACCCGTCGGTCCCGTCAAAGCCGCCGACCTCGTTTCCTACTTCCTCGCGCATCCTCCGCAAGCAGGCAATGTCGTCATCGCGGGGCAAACAGGCGCAGTCTCCAAGGTCATCGACGGCAAGGGTCAGACTCCGAACAATTATGACGTGACAATCGCTGGAGAGAGATTCCGCATCGTTTGGGGTGATGGGTTCAATGAAGCTCGACAGAAATATTTCGACGTTAAGAGCGTGCAGTATTCAGGAGCAGCAAAGTGAAGCGTTGCCTTATCATACTTGCGTTGCTGTCGGCCAGCGCCTCGGCCACGATCTGCTCGCAAATAGGCTCCTATACACCTAGCGGAAATGGATCACTGTCATCAAACTTCACAGTCAACTACGGTACGTGGTCCGTTAGTAATAGCACTGTTATCCAGAGTTCAACAGCCTCGCCATTTTTTTACTCTGCTTACTGGTCAGCCAATACCTTCCCATCAACCCAATGTGGAGGGGTTGAGTACGCTAGCTGGGATACGGTATACAGCAACAACTACTGGGGACCTGGAATATACATGCAGCCTGGGGCCAACAGCGGCTACGTTTTAGAGTGCGGGACCGTTAGTTCATCCAATTGTACGAAACTGGCTCTGTCGAGAGTCACCGCTGGCACTGCGAGCAATCAGACTACATGGTGCTCGTCTGGCTGTACTCATACTGTCACCCTGAGCATCACGCCAGGAACTGAAATCGCACTTATCGGGAACGGTACGGGAACATTGTCTGTGTATCTGCCAAGTGGCCAAGTTACGGGTACAGCCACGGACACGACATACGAAAGCGGCTATGTCGGAATCTTTGACGGCGGAGCGGCTACCACCAGCACCTATGGCATTACATTCTGGGAAGGCGGGAACGGAGCCGCTCCTCCGACTGTGGTGAATCCGACTATCGCGTGCTCGCCTGCCTGCCCGAGCGGGATTTATCTCTTCACGCAGAATCCAGTTATCAATACTTCGACTTCTGGGGCTAGCATCGTCTACACAACGAATGGCACTACGCCAACGGTGAGCAGCGGATGCACAATCACGAACGGCACCCTGTTGACGAACGATACCTCTGTGGCGATCTCCAGCAGTGCGACGTTAGAGGCTATCGGCTGCGAATCCGGTTACACGGCGAGTGGCGTAGTCTCTGCAACATACACGATCAACCCCGCGCAAATCCAGACGGCAAGCGACAACTGGACGGCATACCCAAACTACGGGAACGTAGGTCTTATAACATACACAGCCCCGCCACAGTCTTTCTTCCCTAATGAACTGACTCTGCTGCTATCCAACGGGAACTGGACGCCTTCCTCTGGCACATCGTACATTACGGGAGACGACGTTGGCGATGGCGGCATTACGGTTAGCTCTGGCTACTCCAATTCCAGTGTCTACGATAACTACACGTCCCAGACTTTCCCGGTGAACCAATGGGCGAGTGTCACTCTGGATGGATTCTATACTTCTGTGGCTAACAATGCAGGTGGCGGCGCTGGCGTGTTGATGCAGAGTACGGGAAGTAATGGATATTTCGCGCAAGTTTCCAATTCCGGGCAATTTACGTTCAATGGCGCTACTAGTGGCTGGAACCAAATTGGCACCGCCACGGCCTCGGTCACGGCTGCGAGTGCGGCTGGAAGTCCAACTTATGTCGTCACAATTACGAGCACTTTGAATCCTGGAGTTGGCAACACCGCCTTGCTGACTGGAGTTGGCACGGGGGGTTGTATCCCTAGTAGCTATGGAGCGGCGGTTACGGCCTCCAATTCTACAAGTTTCCAATTCGTAGATCCCAATTGCTCAACGAGCGGGAGTTTATCGCTGAGCAGTGCTACGGCGACATTGTTTCCCCCAGATGGCACGACAATGGGCATTGCGACGGATGGGAACGGAAATTTTGAATATCTAATCAATGGCTCCGTTCCTAGTAACACAGGCGCTTTTTCTACTACTTGCTCCATGAGTTCTTCATCGTCGCCGACAACGCTGACCTGTACCGGAGGCCCATTCGCCGGCAGTGATATAGGGGACGGGATCAGCGTAGCGGGGGCGGGTCCATCCGGTGGTGCGCTGAATACGTACATCTCCGGCTATACGAGTACGAACGTAGTTACGTTGTCAATTGGCGCGTCCACCACCGTTTCCGGGGCTTCTGCCTATTGGACTCCCTATCTCTACAGCACGACTTATACCTCCGGATCGCCGGGAATCGTGGCGATTGGCCGCTATGGAAGCATCAAATCTTTCGCTGCGGGCACAGTTGGGCCTTCGGGTTCAACGCAAACCATAACCGCATGGGACTCTCAAGCCTACGTTACCGCAAACGATCCGGCGAACACTTCAGGATGGACTCCGGCATGGCCTTGGAGTTATACGGAAGTACAGGGCGGCACTTACACTTCAGGTGGGTGCGAAGGACCCTATCCGTCTTTGTGTAATGTATGGTTCAGCGCCACCTCGCAGGATATTTGGGAGGGAGTTTTTACGGCCTCCCTGATTTCCGGTTCTACGTATGGTGTGTGCGCGTTTGGCCCTTCTGCTCAAATGGAATACCGCATTCCCGCCGGGAGCGACCAATACGTGCAGGCTGAGAACGTAGGAACGATCACCGATGGAGACCTTTATAATTATTTCCTGCTAACGCATCACCAAAGCCTCGAACAGAATGGAGTGCCGGGGCTATGGCCTACACTTACGGCATCTTGCTTGGCATCGGGAAGTGCTGGAGGTCCAACATATTCAACCTGCTACGACTTCAATTCTGATTATGTCGGAGTCGAGCCGGAAGCAGGCTCCTGCACGGGCAAACCGGAACTGTGCACGGACTATTATCATTACACCACTGTCGATCCGCTGAACAGCGCAGCGGCTAATAACGTCATCAGCGTGCGAACTTCGACCTATATTCCCTCCGCTGGGGACAATATCCGCGTGGAGCGGCACGGCAAGTACGTATTCGGCCTCTACCAAGCGGGCGGATCGGGAGCGTGGGCGACGGCTTTCATCGGTTACCGCCCCAACTTGCAGAACAACGTCGGCTATCCGGGAGTATTCTGCGCTCAGCAAAACGGTGGATCGGCGAAGCCATATCTCAATAACTTCTATATGGGAACACTGAGTGATTATGGCCAGTTACCAGTTACCTGTAGCGCAACGGGCACATGTGGTTATGGAACCGTCGGAATGGTGTACTAAGCCATACTAGGTCATACTAAGCCATGAGAACAAGACTTCTCATCCTCGCCGCCGTGTTTCTCACTGCGACGGCTCACGCCCAATGGAATATCGTTCAGGAATTTCTCGCATCGCGCACAACTTCGTGTGGTGGCCTTGGCTCGACGACCTTGACGTGTACAATCGGACCCTTCGCGACGGCCACGTCGGGTTGTTTGAGTACGAGTTGTCAAGCTATCGTAGCCAACGATCCCTCAACGCTCATGTTCGGCATGGGCGGGGATTATGAAAGCGCCACGCAAGCGGTTCTGACCAGCGTCTCTGATTGCGTGACGCTGACCAGCGGCAACTGCGCGACCAGTCTCAATACATGGGTCATCCAGTCCAACTGCTCTGCCTATGTGACTGCGAACAACAATACATTTATGGCAGACTGTGCCACAGTCGATCCCAGCAGTCCAGGCGGTGTGGTGGGCGGGGCGCTATATATTACCGCTGTGAGGAGTAACGATGGCGGCGAGTCGCTCGGGTTCACGTGGAATCTTGGATTCATAGAACTGAACAACCCCGGTGGGGCGCACATTGATTCTGTTGCAAGCGAATCGGACGATACTGTCAGCACAACGCACGTGATGACGGCAACGACGGTAACCGGAACCGACGCTATCATTCAGTTCGTGGATGGAGACCCGGCCAGCGTTTCGTCTCCCTATACGCTCAACACCGATGCAGGGCATCAGGGATTGGAATACGCTCTGAACATCACGTCTGGTGCGGCTCCGACGCAAACCGGATCGCTCTCGAACCCGATGGCCGGGAATGCCGTGGCGTGGACATACGGGAGCGCTGCGGCTTCCGGGATAAATGTGAGCGGACCAGTGTTGAAAGGCCCGACGGCGCAATAATTTCAAAAAGGAGAATACCGCCAATGAAATCGCTTCTCAGTCTGTTCGCAGTGCTTGTCTTCGCCGCAACATCCTTCGCTCAACTTCAACCGCATAGCCGAAATTACACGGTCTATGGCATCGTGCAGCCGGAAGTCTTCCCGCTCGAAAACGGCTATGGCCAGATCATTCAATGGAACGCCCCGACCTTCGAAGGTTTCATCAAGGCTGGGAAAAGCAGCAAGAATTACTGCAAGGACGCCTATTACTGCTACTCCTACGACGGCCAAGGAAACTGGCAGTTCAACATGACGGGAGACGTGTTCTGCCCTTCTCCGACGTATTGCACCTACACCGCAACCGGAGAGTTGGAGGTGAGTGAGCCCATCCAGTTGCCCGACGGCTCTACGACCTGGCAATTAACCGCGGCCCTCAATGGGACTTTCACCGACCAGTATGGCAACGTGTCCGAGGGCGTGATGGGCTACTACTCAACTTTCACGGCGCCGTCGCTTTACGTCGATAAGGCTTTTCTTCCCGTGCCGGCCCAAGGCGGAATCACCATCGTCTTACAGGATAACTAGGGATGATATGAAACTCGCTCTCATTCTCGCGCTGTTCGCATCTCAGCACTTCGTGCACCTTACGTGGAACAAACCATCGCCCGCACGAGCGGTTACGGTGGTCTATGGAACGGTTCACTAATATGAAGCGACTACTCTTCATTACATTCCTAGTTTGTTGTGAATTCACTCAAGCTCAGTCAGCAGTGGTCTGGAGTCCTGGCGCCTGCCCGCGCGATCTCCTGGCAGAACGCCGGAATCCCCGGCGGCTTGCCAGACGCCTCGTGGAGTCAGTGCGGTTCGACCATCGCGCCCTACGGCACCAGCGGTTCCCCCGGTTCCACATCCACGATCAACTCTCAGATCAATGGGTGCGCGGCGAATACCTACGTCCTGCTCGCTTCCGGCACCTTCTATCTGACTGGCACCATCGTGCTCAAGAACCAAGTCGTAGTACGCGGAGCGGGCGCGAACTCCACGTTCCTGCTATTCTACGGCGAAGGCGGCTGCAACGGTCTATTCTCGCAGTTCTGCCTCGCTGGAAGCGAGAATTACCCGAACGGAGGCGAGCAGAATACTGCTACGTGGACGGCCGGGTTCACGCAGGGATCGCAGGCAATTACCCTATCCAACTCCCTGAACATTACCGCGAACTCGACTGTGGTGCTCCTCGATCAGCAGGATGAGGCCGCCGACACGGGCAACATCTGGAACTGCGACATCGCACCGGGATGTGGTCCCGTGGCTGGGAACTCCGGCTTCGCCCGCACAGACAACACCTGCGCTTCTAGCGTCAGCCCGAACGTGGGATATTGCTCACAGGTTCAGGGCGTGCTCGTTACCGCCTGCTCTCCGTCCTGCAACTACTCCGGTTCCACGGTCCTGACTGTCTCTCCCGGCCTCTACATGAATAACTGGCGCAGCACGCAGTCCACGGGCGCATGGTGGGCCACGACCACGGCTTACCGCATGGGCGTGGAGGACTTATCGGCTGATCTGACAAACACTACCGCCGGGACTTCGACCGCCGTCGTCATGGACTGCTATGAGTGCTGGGTGTCAGGCATCCGGTCGATAGAAGCCGCGCGCAACCACGTCTGGCTCTACGAATCCCATCACAGCATCGTTCAGTTCAACTACTTCTACCAGAGCACCAGCCATGCAACGCAGAGCTACGCGGTCGAGATCGAGGGCAACGATAATTTAGTTCTGTCTAATATCTGCCAGCAGGTAACGGACTCTTGCCCGAACTCGAATGGTGGCGGTTCGGGCAACGTGGCTGCCTACAACGTGGCGCTTGATGACATCTACACGCCTCAACCGGACTGGATGCAGGCCAGCGACTACGACCATGCCTCCGGAGCCGACTTCTGGTTAAGAGAGGGAGAATCGAGCATTGGATTCAACTCGGACAACGTGCATGGGACGCACTACTTTACGACTCTGTTCCGCAACTACTTTCGCGGTTGGCAGAACCAGTGCGATGGAGTTAGTTGCTCGGCACAGACGATTGCGATTCAGCCCTACGCCGCGAGCCGATACTTCAACATCATTGGCAACGTCTTAGGGCAGTCTGGGTATCACACGCAGTATCAGTGCCTCGGGGCGGCGACGAACTGCTCGGGTGCGAACAACAGCATCTTCGTTTTGGGCGCGACGAACAATGGCGGGACGGTTGGAACTGGGACATTATTCTGCCTGAATCAGCCGACGTGCAGTTCGTTTGGCGTTTACGATCCTCTGACCTACAACTCCGTCATGCGCTGGGGCAACTATGACACGGTGAACGCAGCGGTCCGATTTAATACTTCCGAGGTGCCATCAGCCTTCAACGACACGAGCGGATCGCCGAGCTTATACGTCAACCCGCTCCCGGCGAATGACAATCTCCCGAACTCTTTCTTCCTCTCGGCGGTGACGGCCAGCAGTTGCGGCACTGGCCTATCGTGGTGGAAGAATACGACGCGCAATGCCTGTGAACCGTTCCCTCCCGCAGGACCGGACGTGTCCAGTGGCGATCTTGGAACATGTGCGAGTGGGACTTATTCGGGAGCCGTCTGTCGCGTAGGCAGCACGCAGTGCGGCGGGTCGGTATCTTGCTCTCGGGCGATGGGTGGTCACGCGAACCTGATCCCGGCCCATTCCTGCTTCCTTGACGTGATGGGCGGTCCTCCGGATGGCACCGGGAGTGTATTAACTTACAACCGTGCCAGTTGCTACGAGGCGGACCCACAGACTGTTCCTATCGAACCGCAAATTTGGGTGGATGCTCGCGAACTGACGTGTCAGTGGTTCCCGGCAGATGAACCGTGCTATACAGGCTCGCCAGCGTTAACGACGCCATACATCGCTCCGGCCTATGAGTTGGTGCTCGGAGCTTCTTCATGGATTTCTGGTCCACCTTCGGGATGCACTTTCAGTCTGCCATATGCTCTCACGGTTGCGGGATGGCAAGCCGCGATCACCGCGATTGAGGCTTGTCGCACGGCCAAGTCGGGAGCCGCTGGCTTCATCCTCGACGTGCCTTCGGGAACGTACAGCGCAAACCAGGGAATCGTCATCCCGCAGACTGCGACCAGTTACGCTACGTCGCCAATCATCATTCGATCCACGCTGGACACGAGTATCGCAGCCCTCCCCGAGCCGGTCTGCGCTGGCGGAATCCAGGACAACATCCCGGAGTCGGCCAATATTGGCCTGAACAATCCCGACTGCACGGGCGGGAATATGTACTACGAAGCGGGACCACAGAACCCTTGCACAAATTCCTGTCCCGGAACAATCACAGGTATCGTAACGGTGAGCGTCAACACCACTGGTCTAGCGAATATCACCGCAGGTACACAGCTTCTCCCGTTAGCGAATGGCTATGTCTCGCCAACCTTAGCTCCGGGTGCAGGATGTCTAACAGTCTATGCCAGCGGAAGTTCTGGGACTTCGGAGTGCGTCACTCCAGTGAGTACCGTGAATCAGACTGGACTTTATGGCACCTTTTCGATGTCGCACACGATGCCGTTCTCGGTCGTTTACGTTCCAAACTCGGGTGCTGGCGCTGGGTCGTTCACGCTAGCCAACGGCAAAGCTGCGAACATCTCGGCCTACAACTATCTCCAGTACATGCCGCAGCTTCAGTGCAGCGCGAGCGGCTGCATTCCGTTCAGTCTCTGTGGCGCCGATCCCGGAGCCTCAAATCCCTGCGGCAATGGAAACAATTCTGCCGGAACCTCGATTGCTCCCGACCACTGGCAGTTTGAAGATTTGGCGGTGAGCATGACCGTCGGCAATAAGGGAGATCAAGACATCATCACCAGCGGCGCGAGCCATTCCCAGACCGCTCTTACACAATTTGCCCAGCACATTCACTACCGCAGGATCTGGCCGCACGGCGA
>Ga0208038_1001940_pt1 | contig 10399 bp, 7 predicted proteins | sample June2015DPH_16_1_FD_184714 | JGI IMG/M metagenome (GOLD analysis project Ga0208038, IMG submission 184714) | Peatland microbial communities from SPRUCE experiment site at the Marcell Experimental Forest, Minnesota, USA - June2015DPH_16_100... | ecosystem: Environmental > Terrestrial > Soil >...
GTTGGCGTGAGCCAGCGCCGCCTCCCCGTCTTCGCGCAGACGCCTTTTCAAGCGCTTAATCTGGCGCACGCTCAGGCACAGGAGTCCGGCGGCGCTGGCACACGCCATGTCTCCTTTGACGCAAGCAGTAATGACGCTCACTCGCTGCAGTTCCTTCTGACGCAACGTGAATGTCTCCTGTCTCATAGGGTGACATTTTCACGTTGCCGTTAAGGGGTGACAGAATTATGGAGCTAAGACAGAGCTGCAGAGGGTTTGGGTGCAAGGGCTAGGTACGGACGGGGCGGGAGTGGATGAAGGCGATGATGTCCTGGGTGGAGGTGCCGGGAAGGAAGACGGCGGCGATGCCGGATTGTTTTAGGGCGGGAATATCGGCTTCGGGGATGATGCCGCCGACGAGGACGGTGACGTCGTGCATGCCCTTTTCGTGGAGGAGCTTCATGAGCTGGGGGCAGAGGGTGTTGTGGGCGCCGGAGAGGATGGAGAGGCCGACAACATCGACATCTTCCTGAACCGCGGCGGAGGCGATCATCTCCGGGGTTTGGCGGAGACCGGTGTAGATGACCTCCATGCCGGCGTCGCGAAGGGCGCGGGCGATGATCTTGGCGCCGCGGTCGTGGCCGTCGAGGCCGGGCTTGGCGATCAGGACGCGAATTTTCTTTTCAGGCATTTCTCCGTGACCTCTGCGCTCTCAGCGAACTCTGCGCAATTCCTTTTGTTCTGAAGGATGTTGTAACACGAATCGCCTCACACCGTCTTTGAGAATTGAGCCATTGAAGTTGATGAGCAACCCCAACCTCTTGTCCGATAGTCGGAGGTAGGTCAGCACGGTTGCCTCGTGAACCGGGGCGATGGACTCTATGGACTGCAGTTCCAAGACGACGCGCTCCTCGACGACGATGTCCATGCGATAGCCACATTCGAGTTTGATCCCCTTATACACTACGGGCACAGGAACCTGGCGACGGTACTTTTTGTTTCGCAGGGTCAACTCGTGGGCGAGACACTCTTCGTAGGCGGATTCGAGGAGGCCTGGACCCAGGAGGCGGTGTACTTCTATGGCGGCGCCGATTATTTGATGGATTAGTTCGTTGTAGGTCATTGCAGAAGACCAAAGAATAAAGACTTACACAGAGTTCACAGAGGACGCAGAGGTCACAGAGAAGAGGTTACCACGGTGTATTATTACGCGTGAGTATTAAATGGCTGGGGGAAAGCCGCTGCCGTGGGACTAAGTAACCGGGACTTCTTCGTAGGGGCCGAAGACGAGTCGGAGGGAGTCGCAGATTTCGCCGAGGGTGGCGTAGGACTTTACGGCGTCGTAGATGTGGGGCATTAGATTGGCGCTGCCTTCGGCGGCTTTGCGGAGGGCGGTGAGGTGGCGATCGACTTCGGCGGAGGAACGGTCGGCGCGGAGCTTGGCGAGACGGGCGGCCTGGCGGTGGGCTACGGTTTCGTCAATTTGCAGGATTTCGATCGGTTTTTCCTGGGCGACGTAGTCGTTTACGCCTACGATGATCTTTTCCTTTTTATCCACGGACATTTGGTAGCGGTAACTGGCTTCGGCGATTTCGCGCTGCGGGTAGCTTCTTTCGATGGCGGCGACCATGCCGCCCATGGAGTCGATGCGGCGGATGTAATCCCAGGCGCCTTGCTCGACTTCGTTGGTGAGGGTTTCGACGAAATAGGAGCCGCCGAGGGGATCTACCGTGTTGGTGACGCCGGTTTCGTGGGCGATGATTTGCTGGGTGCGCAGGGCGAGGGTGGCGGCGAATTCGGTGGGGAGAGCCCAGGCTTCGTCGAGAGAATTGGTGTGCAGGGATTGCGTGCCGCCGAGAACGCCGGCAAGGGCCTGGATGGCGGTGCGGACGACGTTGTTCATGGGCTGCTGCGCGGTGAGGGAACAGCCGGCGGTTTGCGTGTGGAAGCGCAGGGCGAGGCAGCGCGGGTTGGTGGACTTGTAGCGCTCGGACATCGCTTTGTACCAAATGCGGCGGGCGGCGCGGTACTTGGCGATCTCCTCGAAGAAATCGTTGTGAGCGTTGAAGAAGAAGGAAAGTTGGGGGACGAACTCGTCCACGGGAAGGCCGCGGCGCATGCCCCATTCGACGTATTCCATGCCATCGCGGAGGGTGAAGGCGAGTTCCTGGATGGCAGTGGAACCGGCTTCGCGGATGTGATAGCCGCTGATGGAAATCACATTGAATTTGGGGGTGTGCTTCATGCCGAATTCGAAGGTGTCAATGACCAGCCGCATGGAGGGTTCGGGCGGGTAGATGTATTCCTTTTGCGCGATGTATTCCTTGAGGATGTCGTTCTGGAGCGTGCCGGAGATTTTCTTCCAGTCGGCGCCCTGCTTTTCGGCGACGGCGAGATACATGGCCCAGATGACCGCGGCGGGAGAGTTGATGGTCATGGAGGTGGTGACATCGGCGAGGGGAATCTGATCGAAGAGGAGTTCCATGTCGGCGAGGGAGGAAATAGCGACGCCGCACTTGCCGACTTCGCCTTCGGCGAGGGCGTGGTCGGAATCGTAGCCCATGAGCGTGGGGAGATCGAAGGCGGTGGAGAGGCCGGTTTGGCCATGGGCGAGGAGATAGCGGAAGCGGTGGTTGGTGTCCTCGGCGGCGCCGAAGCCGGCGAACTGGCGCATGGTCCAGAGGCGGGTGCGATACATGGTGGAGTGAATGCCGCGGGTGTAGGGAGGCTCGCCGGGGGAGGAAAGATCGCGGGCAGGATCCCAGTTGCGGAGGTCGGCTTCGGTGTAGAGGCGGCGAATGGGATAGCCGGAGACAGTGGTGAATTCGGACTGGCGTTCGGGGGATTTGCGGGAGGAAGCGGACATGCGGAAGAGTTTACAGTTTTCAGATTTCAGTTGCCAGTTGAAGAGAGGAGGGTGATCAGCGATCAGATATCAGCGATCAGGAGACAAGAGAAGATTTACGCAGAGGACACAGAAGACGCAGAAGACGCAGAGTTCGCAGAGAAGTGAAGAGGGACGGCAACACGCCGACCGGGCCGGGGTAAACGCTGGGCACGGGGATTTGTGGCGAAGAGTGAAGAAGGAAGAAGAAGGAGAAAGGATAACGCAGAGACGCGGAGAACGCAGAGATTCGCGGAGAAGAGAGACCCAAGAGCACAGACAGGAGTGTCTGTGCCACAGACTGCGCGGAGAAGAGAATGGCGGAGGAGGGATCCCTCGGCCCCGGCGAGGCGCACGGGGCGCACAAATCGCGCTACGCGACCCGACGCGCCGAACGGCGGTGCGAAAGAAAAGATCGGGTCGCTGCGCTCCCTTCGAGGCTCTGGGCAAGCGGGATGACAGATGGAGGTGGGTTGCGTGGCTGGGGAAAGGCCTCACGCCTGAAGAGGTGAGCTACAGGATTGGGAATTCGGGGGACGGTTAACACCTCGACGAGATCGGGGTAAACGCCGGGAACGGAGACAACGCGGAATTGTCAGAGCGGCGCGCGAATCCGGATTGACGGGTATGCCTGGGGATCCTTTGCGGATCGCGTCCGTCCCATGGCGGGAGAAGAAATGCAGATTGTGGGCGCGCATACAGCCGTAAAAGCGGCGGCAAGCCGCCGCACTCCAAATTAGCAGTGGGGCCAAGACGCGCCAGGGGTTTGCGGAAAAGCGCCGAAAAGACAAAGGCGGCCGCTCCAACGGCAAGAACAAACCCAAGAGACCGACCTGAAGGTCGGCCACTACATAAAACAGGCCGGGGAATAGCTCACCCAACCACAAGAAGAAAGATTCCGGGTTAGCGCTGGCCGTGGGCGTTGGATTGGTCGAGGGACTTGAAGAGTTGATCGGTGCCGACGACCTGGCCGTTGAGAGTGCCGGGGATCAAAGTGTCGCGCTCGATTACGCCTTTTTGTGCGCCGGCGATGGTGACGCTGTTGACTTCGAGGGTGCGGCCGAGGGCGCGCTCGTAATTGGCCTTGGCTTCGGCGAGATTGGCCAAGGCGCGGAGTTCGGTGCCCTGAGCAGTGATGAGGTCGCGCTGGGTGAGAATGACGTTGTAAACGGTGGAGGCACCGAGTTCGTATTTTTTGCGCTCGGCGTCGAAAGTCTGCTGCTGGAGTTCGCGAGCCTTGCTGGCAGCCTGCACCTGGGCGCGGCCCTGCTCGACGGCGATGGTGGTGTTGCGAACGTCGAGGAGGGCGTTGTTCTTGATCTGTTGGGTTTGCGCCTCGAACTGGCGTTTGACGAGTTGCGCATGGACGTTGTCAGCCTGGGCCGCGCGGTTGCGGATAGGCAGAGTCAGGGTGAGCTGGGCGGCGTAAGTTGGGAAATCATTGTGGAAGATCTGCGACTGTGCGGTCGAGAGACCGTCTTTGGCAGTGCCGGTGACGGGGGCGACGGTTTCTGGAATGAAATAGCCGGGGATCGCGACACCGAGGCCATTGACGATTTGCTGGCCAGCGATGACGCTGGGCGCGCCAGTAGTGAAAGAGTTGCCGGCGAGACCGGAGGAAGAGTAATAGGCGGAGAGAGTAGCCGTCGGCAAAAGTGCATTCTTCGTGGCGCGGACGTCCACATCGGCGTTCTTGAGGTTGTAATACTGCTCCTGGAGATCGGGGCGCTTGGCGAAAGCTTCCTTGACGGCATCGTCGAAGGAAGCGGTGGCGATAGAGGCGGGGGAATCGGGCTTATCGGTGGGGATGATTTCGACGGAGAGGAGATTGGAAGCGAGAGGATCCTTGGAGATGTAGTTTTTGAGGACGAGCTCGTCCTGGAGCTGGATGGTCTGTGCGACGATGAGATTCTGTTGGTCGGTGGCGAGTTCGGATTCGGCGCGAGTAACGTCGAGGGGCGCCATGGTGCCGATGTCGAGCTGCTTTTTGTTGTCGCTATAGAGCTTTTCGGCGACGGTGACGGCCTGCTGCGTGACTTTGACGTATTCGCGGGCGTAGGCGAGTTCCCAGTAGGCGTTGATGGTGTTTGTGGTGGTGGTGATGGCTTGCTGGGCGAAAACGAGGTCGGCGATCTTGCGATTGTTTTCGGCGATGATGATGTTGCGGCGATTGACGAAGCGGCCAGCGCCGGCCAGGAGAGGCTGCGAGATGGTGACGGCGAGGGAGGATTGCACGTAAGGATTGAAGAAGTTTGCGGCGTTGGAAGAGGAGCGGGTATTGTCCCAAGCCGCGGTGAGGGACGTGCCGGTAATGAAGTTCTGCTGGTATTGGGTGTTGTAAATGGCGCTGTGGCTGGCCAGGCCGAAGACTCCAGAACTTGTGGTACCGATACCGGAAGTAAAGGGGTTGTTGATCGGGGTGGTGGCATCGGCGACTTGGATGGTTTGGGAAATGGTGGGGTCGTAGAGGAGCGAGGGGAGGTTGGCGGTAGAGCCATAGGAGATGCTTCCAGGCGTGCCGTAGCTATAACCGCCAGCGCGCGTTTTGAGGAGGCTGACGTCGGCCATCCAGGGGTTGTAGCGCGAGACGACGATGTCCATGCTGTTTTCAAGAGCGAGGGCGATTGCGTCCTGAAGGCTGAGGTTGAGCTTGCCGTCGTGGATAAGCTGTTCGAGGCGGGGCGAATTGGTCAAAACGCCGGGGTCAACGGACTGGCTGGTGTAGGGCGCGAAAAGGTTCGGGAAGGCCTTGGGAGCGTGGGTATAGTCGTGCTTGGTGACGCCCAGAGAGATGGGCACGGCGCCTTGCGCGACGGTGTGCGGCACGGGAGGGGAGGCCGGCTCCTGAGCAAGGGTGGTGGTGACGGGCGAGCCAGCCAAAACAGCAGCCAAGATGGAGGCGAGCAGCGGTCTGCGGGACGGCGTCTTCATAGGATCCTCACGATTAGAGATGGAGCATGGTTCGCATAACCCGCGATTCGGGGTGCATCACTATGTAGAACGTTCGCGGGAGGCAAATTGTTTCACGGCCGACGGTGCCGAGAGGGCCTTTGACCCAGAATCCCGGGCCGCAAGCCGGAATTGTGCAGTTTAACACAAGGAGTTCGTTCCTTGACAATGAGGTGTGCAGGCGGCTAGGCTGCAGACGATTCGACGTTTAGGGATGCCCAGAGGTTAGGGGCCAAAATGCTGACACAAGAAGAATTGTTGCGGATTTTCGAGACGGCGGGAGCGATCCGGCATGGGCACTTTGAGCTGTCCAGCGGGCGGCACAGCGGGACGTATGTGCAGTGCGCGCTGGTGCTGCAATACCCGCGGTTTGCGGAGAAGTTGGGGCAGGCGCTGGCGGCGCTGTTTTCCGATGCGCGGATTGACGCGGTGGTGTCTCCGGCGCTGGGCGGGGTGGTGATCGGGCAGGAAGTGGCGCGAGCCTTGCCGGCGGTGACGGATGGCGTGGGCGGCGGGGTGCCGGCGATGTTTGTGGAGCGGGATGCGAGCGGATTGCTGACGCTGCGGAGAGGGTTTGTGCTGCAGCCGGACACGCACGTGCTGGTGGTGGAGGATGTGTGGACGACGGGGGGGTCGACGAGAGAGACGATCCGCGTGGTGGAAGAGGCGGGAGCGCGCGTGGTGGCGGCGGGCGCATTGATTGACCGAAGCGGAGGAACGATCGAGTTTGATGTGGAAACGCAGGCGCTGCTGGAGTTGAGGATGGAGAGCTATGAAGAGGATGAATGCCCGCTGTGCCGGCAAGGGAATGTGGCAGTGAAGCCAGGGAGCCGGTTTGTGAGGAGCGCGAGGTGAGGGGAGTTGTCAGTTATAAGTCTTAAGTAAAGCGAAGAGGGTTATCAGCGATCAGATACCGGCGATCAGGAGGCGGGGAAAAGATTACACAGAGGTCGCAGAAGGCACAGAGTTCACAGAGAAGAGCGGAGGGAAGAAACCCAAGAGCACAGACAGGAGTGTCTGTGCCGCAGAGAAGAGCGGAAAAAGCAGATCCCTCCACTGCGGCCCGCAAACGGCGCGGGCCTTCGGTCGGGATGACAACGTAGAGAGGGGCGCAGAATTCGCGGATAAGAGAAACCCAAGAGCACAGTCAGGAGTGACTGTGCCACAGACAAGAGCGGAGAAGGGGAAGGCGAGATTAGGGTGCGGCGGCGGTGCGATATTTCAAGCTGACGATTGCGTACGACGGGACGGATTTCCACGGTTGGCAAATCCAGGCAAATAAACCGACAGTGCAGGGCGAGTTGGTGTCCGTGTTGCGGCGGCTGACGCAGGAGGATGTTCAACTGCACGGTGCCGGGCGCACGGATGCGGGTGTGCACGCACTAGGACAGGTGGGGAGTTTCCGGACGCAATCGGCGCTTTCGGCGGAGGAGTTTCAGCGGGCGCTGAATGCGCTGCTGCCGCCGACGATCCGGATCGTGGGAGTGCAGGAAACGGGGCCGGATTTTAATGCGCGGTGGTCGGCGAAAGGGAAAGTTTACAGATACAGGATTTATCGCGGGAAGGTGGTGCCGCCGACGTTGTGGCGGTATGTGCTGCACTACCCGTTTCCGCTGGATGAAGAGGCGATGAAAGAGGCGGCGGCGCGGTTTGTGGGAGTTCACGATTTCGCATCGTTTGCGGCTTCGACGGGATCGGAAGACGAGGACCGAGAGCGGAATATGGTGCGGGAGATTTTTGCGACGGAACTGAAGCGTACGGAGGATGGGGAGGAGTTGTGGTTCACGGTGCATGGGCGGTCGTTTTTGCGGTACATGGTGCGGAAGATGGTGGGAACGCTGCTGGAAGTGGGGCGAGGGAAGTTGACGGCGGAGGATATCGAGCGGCTGTATGAGATGAGGGACCGGTCGAAATCGGGGCCGACGGTGCCAGCGCAGGGGTTGTGGATGGTGAGGGTGGAGCATGAGGAGGCGTACCGGGTGGAGTTATAAGTTTTCAGGTTTAAGTTGTAAGTAAAGCGGGGAAGGTAATCGGCGATCAGATATCAGCGATCAGGAAGCAAAAAAAGATTACACAGAGGTCGCAGAGGGCACAGAGTTCACAGAAAAGAAAAGAGAAGAGATTGGGAAAAGAAGTGCGCCGCCAGAAGGTTGAGCTTGCTGGCGGCGCAGGTGTTTCAGGGAAAGTGGTGCATCGTGGAGGCGCGAGGGGAAGGCGCCTCCGCGATGGCTGTTAGTTGACCATAGAGGTTGGGGATGGGGCTACGCCTGTGAAGTAGAAGAGGACGTAGTCCTTGATGGAGCCGTCGGCTTGCGGGATGCCATAAACCTTGACTGGCGTGTTGGCCAGGAGGTTATTGGTAAGAGTGGTCTGGCCCGCCGAGGTCGAAATATCGACCGGGCTGATGGTGACTATGTTGTTGGTGAAATCCACCTGATAGACGAGGGTGGCGGAGCCGGAAGTGGTGTTGAGGTCCACGGGGATGGCGTTGGCGCCGCCGAGCACGGTCATGGTGAAGCTGGTGGTCGTGTTGGAGTAGCCCGTGGCAGCGATGCCGAGAGGAACATTGGTGGGAGTGAGGACGGTCCAAGGAGCATCCCAGGGAGTGGCAGGGATGGTGCCATCCCAGATGGCGTAGGTTTCGCCAGCGGCAGAGAACGTGCCGGCAGTGCCGCCGAAATTGACGGTGCCACCCGTGGCGGTGTCGAAATCGCTGATGGCGTTCGCGCCGCTATCCACGATGGTGGGGAATGTGAAGTTCCACCACTTGAAACCGGAGATGGCAGTGCCCGTTTGCGGATCGTTGCCGTTAGCGGTGGTGGAAGGAATGAAAGGCAGAGTCACGGTGTAATCGTCGCTCTTGGTGTGGAAGTTGCGCGTATAGGTGAAGCCATTGAGGTTGCTGGCCGAAATGGTGCCGTCGTAGCGGGCGATTTCAATGTCAATGGAGTTTGCCACGAGCGGACTGGCCAGAGGATCGACGACGCTGGCATGGACCTTGAAGCCGCGGACAAGATTGGAGAGGAACGCGGGTCCCTGGCCGATGGCGTTGGCGTCGGATTCCGCCTTGTAGGGCGTGCGGAAATAGAAATTAGTGGTGGAGACGATGGACAAGGGAACGGGTAGACCGAGTTCGTTTTCGACGACCAGGGTTCCCGTGCCAGCGTTCACGTGGAGCACGTGGCCTTCAGGGCTGATCCAGACGCTGTTGAAGGAGCTGCTGACCCAGAGGCGCACGGCGACGAGCGAGCCGTCGACTTGATAACGAGCGGCGACGCGAATGTACTTGCCAACGATGGAGGAGGCGATGGAGCTGAAGTCGTGGATGGTGGTGGGAGGAGTCTTGCCGTCTACGTCGTAGTAAAGGGTGCCGTTGGCGTTATCGGCGAGGACAGTAAGAGTTTGTGATGACGTGATTTCGGTCTCCGGATTGGTGGGCGGATAGACTGGATAGTCCTTGGTGAACGAGAGCGAGGTGTTGTCCGAAGAGACGGAGCCGACGGTGCCGTAGGCGTGGCGAAGGATCAAGCGGGTAAGGTCAAAAATGCGGCGATGGCGCACGGGGCCGTTGAAATTGACCGCCCACATAGTGGTGCCAGCGGCGGGAGGAACGTGGGCCACGATGAAGGCTGGATGGGAGAGATCAAATTCGAGGTCGAGCGCGTTGCTTTGGGTTGCCGTCACCACGAGCGGGGAAGCGAGAGTGACTTTGATGGGAACGGTGAGGCTGCCGGAATTGCCTTGTGTGTGCTTGATCTGAATCTGGCTGGAAGGGATGGTGGTGCTGGCAGCGGCGGCGAAACCGGCTTCGGGGTCGGCAGAGGTAGTGAGCAGGATGTCGCCGGGATTGCCACTGACGGTGATGGTTGCGGCGGTGTAGGTGCCCACCGGAACTGTCATATTGCCGATGATTTCGGAAAGCTGGTCGAGCTGCAAAAGATTGATGCAGGGCGTGGGAGACGGGGCAGTGTAGAGGGTGACGTCGCTGCCGCCACCTTGCGGGGTGAGGGTGACGGAGATTACCTTCACGCCGATGGTGGCCCAATCTTCGGTTGAAGCGTCGCTAAGGAGCAGGTTCACGGTACCGTTTTGCGGCTGCGGATTGGGGTTACCGCCGCCACCACTGGAACCGCTGCCACACCCTACGGAAAAGAGCATCAGGATGGCCGAGGCCACGCCGAGCGTCAGACGAGAAAAGTAGGACTTCATTGTTACGCTCCTAGGGAGGGGACGAGCCTCCGAAAATTTTGAGTTGTGAGGCGAAACCACTTCGGTGTTGCCACCGCGGGCCGGTGAGGATTCGCCCGGCCCGAATACTGGAAGAAACCCTGGGGCGGGGAAAGAGTTGCGGGGAAAGTGGTGTGCCGTAGTTGTACTGGAGGACGGGGTGGGGAGACTGGACTCTAGTGTAGGCGGGGGGAAAAGGCGAAGAGAAAGGCTTACGCAGAGGTCACAGAGGACGCATCTATGACACACGCGCGGATGTCAAATTCTTTTTCTAGAGGGGGATTTTGGGTTTTCGAGCAGGGAACGCCTGCGGCGGCGAGAAGCCGTCTGTGGGGGCGAAGTTGAACACGGTCGTTTGGC
>Ga0208038_1001941_pt1 | contig 10392 bp, 10 predicted proteins | sample June2015DPH_16_1_FD_184714 | JGI IMG/M metagenome (GOLD analysis project Ga0208038, IMG submission 184714) | Peatland microbial communities from SPRUCE experiment site at the Marcell Experimental Forest, Minnesota, USA - June2015DPH_16_100... | ecosystem: Environmental > Terrestrial > Soil >...
CGAGCGCTGCCGATTGGTGCTGCACGCAGTTGTCTCGACCGGCTCTCCAACCGCCTCACCAAGATCGCCACCGAAGCGCGCAAACTCGGCACGCCCTGACAATGGGCAGAGATTGGCCGGTTATGTCAGCATACAGGCTGAACCATTTAAAGCGGAACTATCTGAGCGGTCGCAAGTTGCATTGAGACGAGCGAAATAATTCCTCCACGACAAACCGGAAAGTAACTTCCGAGTGTGCGACCATTGGTCTAGAATCATTGCAATGCGCGGCGGACGGATCGCTAACAAGCCCGATGGCCCACTTATAGGGGTACGGCATTGCCTCCAGGTACATCGCTTGATTGACGTGGCCGCTGGGGCAGGTTAAGGGTCGAAACCTTGCGCTCCACTCAATGTCCCGATACCACCCGTCTTCTTGTACGAGTGGGACCTGAGTCGATACGAAGTCATGGATGGCCAGCAGCGTCTAAACTCGATAGTCGATTTCTACGAGAATGGGTTCGCTCTTAAGTCACTGGAGAAGTGGAAAGAGCTCAATGGTCTCCGCTATAGGGAGCTCCCGGAAATTCTGCAACGCGGCCTTGATCGCCGCCGCTTATCCGCCACGGTGCTGTTGGTTGAAGGCTAATCCGAAGCTGACGGTCGAAGAAGTAAGGTCGTTTTATTCGAGGCAGTATCCCGACCTGGCAAACGCGGCGATCACCGGGCCGAAAGCCGTGTGCGAGAAGCTGCGTTACACCCTTGTGCGAGCCATCGGCACAAAGGGGTAAGCGCCCATACCTGCCAATTCTGAGGCCCCAAGACAGGAAGCGAAGCGGGCGGTTCTCAACGCACTCGAACGTCTGAGCGAGGACTGCCACCCTCACAATCAAACCCTCCTGGCGAGGTTCGCGCGATGCGCACAACTTCAGCAAACAGCCCTCGTACTGTCACGAGTGGTCGTCGCCGAACGGCGCGCTTACAGCGCAATGCCGCTTGCCCCGCCACCCGGGTGGCTGCCACCGCTCACCTGATGGGGAGCGGAACGCACCTGCTCATTCCGTGCCTCGATCAAGTTCCTCTTGAGTATCACTTTCACGCCGGCGAGCGGGCAGCAATTCGCTTGGCCCAGGAGTTACTTGAAGTCGATATCGCCGCCCCAAGCGACTGGCAACATGTTCGCCGCGATCCCATCGACTATGTGCAAGCGATTCTGAATCGCTGGATCGATCTCCACGGGGGCAAGGCCATTCGGCGGCGCTTTTGCCTGCGGCTGATGCTGAGTGAGGTTGTGGACGAGTATTTGGACGGAGGCGAGCCAGACCCCGAAGGTCGACGGCTATACCTGTTTCTTCACCCGGACAGTGCCGCCTACGCTATCTCACCTGAAACCATTGGCGTAAACATCGACAAGGAGAGCGAATCAATGCTAGGTTTTTGAGATTAGAGCGACGGAGAGGTGGCCGAGTGGCTTAAGGCGGCGGTTTGCTAAATCAAGCCAGGCCCGATCAACCCGCTCTAACTCATTGAAAACTCGGGCAGAGGCACTTCCACCTTTTGACCGTTTTGCTTGGTTTTACTCCATTTTGTTAGCGAACTGTTAGCGTGAAAAGCGGCGGTTTGTACGCTCTCCGCCCTAGCCAAAGGAGACCCCCGGCCAAGCGTGCAGGCCGAGAGCCGCCCAAGACGCAATCATATCCTTACCCACATCGGTCCCCCGTCATTTCACCCTACCAATTTTGTAATGTAGAGGTATAAGTCTGCAAGCAGCGCACGATGATGACTCCGAAGAAGAACTCCCAATCGACCCTGCCGGAGTAGTTGACCATCCGTCTCTCATCCCCACAACCTCCCACCGTCTGAAGAAGCCAACATCTGACCTGGCATTCCGCACTCCTCAGACCATCCTCCTCGCAGCCAACTTAAGCAAGTCCTCGCGCGAGGCCAATCTGGTAGCCAAAACCTGACCAAATCCTCCTTTCGCTCATAAAACCTAATCCTCCCTGGCAGAGGGGAGGGGTAAGTGCGCATCGCGCGAGGGCCGGAAGGGTAAATAACCCTGCGCACCAGGAGGCGTCTGGGTAGGGCCCCTACCTCGACGTTTCGAGCCCACGGGGGGTCTCCACGAACATCGCAGTCGAGAGGACCTGTGGGCTTTCTGGGAGGATACATGGATACAAATCGGATGTTCACAAGCTTGTTTGGTAATTAGCTTACGGCAGCCGACAAGGCTGCCGCCACCACAATCAACTGCGTTAAGTTAACCGTCATGCCTACCTTCTCGGAGCTGACACTGAAAGCAACGCTGGCCACAGGGAAGACTCTGGTCGAGGCTGGCAACAAGCTGATCGATTGCTGCACCCGCAAGTCACCACTTTCTCACCCGCATTAGATCTTAACTCGCCGTAGTCAAGACTCTTTCCAATTCACTCAATTTCCCTAATCACACCGGAGGTGTGTCTTGAGAATCTCTCAACCGGAACGTGCCTTGATCGCTCGCGAAACCCGCGAGGAGAACCGGAGGGAGCTGGCCAGGATGCTCGACCAGATCTCCAAAGGGCGGGCATCTCGCCTGCCTGCTCCTCCCCCAGTTTCTCTCGAAGCGCAGTTTCAGATGAGCATGCACAGGACTCGTGAGGACGTGCAGCGTGCCAAGGACGTCCAGGCCGCTCACATTCTGCGCTGGCTGCAAGGCTAGTCGCCTGTAAGTCCGGAAAGCTCTGGCTCACTGCCGGGGAGCAAGGGGCCCCTGCCTTCGCCCCCGCATTCCGGAATCCCACCTTAGCTCCTCTCGTCCGAGGGGAGATCCAACAGCGAACATTAATCCAAGCCTGTCTGGGCCCATACCAGACAAAGGAGGTGCTGTGAATTATCAACATCTGCATTATCAATTTCCCGCTGAGCCCTTTCAGCGGTGGCATGTGATCGAGGACAGAAGCCTCCCTCGCCCTCTGCGCTTCCGGCACCCCTGCAAGCCTGCTGAGAAGCCCGATCCCAAGGTGAACTTCGGGGTCTCGGAGCTGTCTGCCCGCCTGGAGCACGCCGGGGTGGAGTACATCCGCATCGCGCTCGGTCACGATGCGAAGTCGTTTGACTGGGCGTTCTGCATGATCTCAGGTGCTCTGTCTGGCCTGGAGGTTCCCGGTGATGGGGTTTGGTATCCGGTCATTTCCTGGGTCCGGGACGACGGCTTCTACGCTGTGGCTATGCGCGACCCCATGCCGTTCAGGGACGCCTGTCATCTGTTTGGGTTTGACATCCCGGCCGGGAAGCCCGGTGTCCCCAAGCGCATCAAGCGCGATGTCGCACGGGGCAAGACAAGCCTCTTCGGTGAGTTGCTTGAAACTCGCGAGCTCAATCAGTGGGATCTTCTCCACACCGTGATGCTTGCCGACGGCAAGACCACATGTGATGTGGCCACCTACAATCCCGGCAATCGCTGGCCGGATGCCTGGACTTCTGGAGCCGCGCTGGCCTCTCCCAGGGGCGGCGCTATCCTGACCGGGCATCCGGTTCAGGTCGGCGACCTGATCCAGATTACCGGCGCTATGCCCAACGGCCAGATCAAGGCGAACTGCCTGATCTGGGATATTGAGCATGATCTGGTGGTCTGGGACGTCAAGCAGGAACTGCGAGCTTGGCAGGGCCGGATCTATCTGAGCGTTCAACGTTGCCCAGTGTGGACTCGGTGTATTTGGGCGGGTTCGACGGCGAGTTCATTTCGCTGAGGAATCCCAATGCCTCGCACAGGGAATCAGGCAAGCTGCGGGGCCGCAGGCTCGAGCGCTTTGCCGGGATCGACCGGGGCGCCGTGATGTTCGTGCATCTTGGCTTCGCAGCCAGTCCGGAGGGTACCCCAGGTATGGCCAAGAGCTTCAACGATGCTGACTTCGACGATTCCGTGCTGGCCCTGCTTGACCCGGAGATCGTGAAGCACTGGAAGACCCTGCCCGAGTATCCCTGGGTGGTAGCCACGCCTACCGAAGTAAAGGTCATCGACGATGGTGATGCCCTCTTCGACCGGCATCCCAAAGTCCTGGAGTACGACAACTTTTATGTGACCAGCATGCTCTACGACGCCAAGCGGGGTCAGACCGGCATCGGGTACGTGGTCAATGCCATCACTTGGTTCAACCTGCTCTGGCTCAATCGTGAGAGCATCGTGGCAGAGCTGCGGCGGATGCAGCCGAGCTCCCAGGTCGCAGCGGCCATCCGCTGGATGGAGGAAGAGCTGCCCAGGAGCCGGATGCCGATGGTGGCCTCGCGCCTGGAAGAGATCATCGACGCCATCAAGCTGAAAAGGTGGATTCTTGGCCTCTTTTTTGGCTTCGTTTGGCCTTTCTTGCACTCAAAAACCAGTTCGTTTTTGGCCTCTGAAAAAGCTAAGTCCTGTGTTTTCAATAGATCGGTAGCTTCGTTCCGTCAAAATAGTATCTTTTTTCCATTTCTTGCCGGTTTTCTCCCTCCTGCGGGTCCATTTCGAGATCCTTTCCCGCGCCCGCTTCGAAGCGCTCTCTTGCGACAACTCGAATAGGCTACCATGACTCGGTTCCGGTGTCAAGAGGAAAATAATCCATGTAGGGCCGGGGCTTGCCCCGGCCAGGCTGATCCGGCGCCTGCGGGATCGTCCCTACTATCCCATTAATCCCAAGGAGGCAATCGAATCATGAAGACCCTCATCATCGTTCTCTCTGCGGCTTGTGCCGTGGTCGCCTATTACTTCGGTCTCCGCTACTTCAGTGGCCGGGATCTTGGCTTCACACCCGCGAGGAAGTACGTCCAAAGCCTGGCGAAGAACCTGCTTCACACCGAACTCACTGCTGCCCGGGAAGCTGGCGCCACTCCCGAGACAACAACCGAACAAGCGGCCTAGCAGACTGTCCCGCTGATGCTGGTTGCCGTAACTCTCACAGATGTCAAAGGAGAGGCTGCATGTCACTCGTAACCCGTTACCGGCTCTTCTGGGCTGCCTTGATGGCAGCCCTCTTGGGCCTGGCCTTTTGGAAGAACTCGCGGAGCTATCCCCGCAAGTCCCCGCTCTGGAGACTTGGTAAGGCCGTCATCGACACTGGGCTGGTGGTGCTCATGGTCATCTACGCTCCGGCTCTGCTGCTTATGTATGTGGTGATCTGGCTCACCGGCCCCTTCAAGAACAAGATCATCCAGGTCAGCGCGGCCTTCGCTTCCATCCTGGCCATCACTCACCTGGCCGGAGTGGTCTTCGAAGCTGTCGCCGTGCTGGGTGTGTTTGCCGTGGATTTGCTGACCGGCCAGGTCGTGGCCCGGATGGACAAGCGCGAGAGAAACAAGCTGGCGAAGGCTGCGTAAGGAACCGATGAGTACGAACCGCAGACCTCAAAGACGGAGGTCTGATGTGGTACGCTTGTTTCCGGACGCCACGCGCGCGTTGACTTGCCGGTACACGTGGCGTATGCTGACGCCGATGGAAGTTCGCCTGTATCGCGCTGTGAGGCGATCGTCTCATGACTGGCAAGACCATATCCCACTACCGCATTTTGGAGAAGCTCGGTGGCGGCGGCATGGGTGTCGTCTATAAGGCCCAAGACACCAAGCTTGGCCGGTTTGTCGCCCTGAAATTCCTGCCTGCCGAACTCTCTCGCGATCCTCAGGCCGTGGAGCGCCTTCAGCGGGAGGCGCGCGCCGCCTCCGCCCTCAATCATCCACACATTTGCGTTATTCACGACATCGACCAGCATGACGATCAATACTTCATCGTCATGGAGTACCTCGAGGGCAAGACGCTTAAACAATCGATCGCGGGAAGGCCGATGGCGACCGATCAAATCACCGACCTGGGCGCGCAGGTAGCCGATGCGCTCGACGCCGCGCACGCGCTGGGCATCGTGCATCGCGACATCAAGCCTGCCAACATTTTTGTGACTGAACGCGGTCACGCCAAGATTCTCGATTTTGGTCTCGCCAAGCTGGTGCCGCAACGCGGGCGCGTGAGCGAAGTCCCGGCCGGCTCGGCCACCGCGGCCGCGACGCTCGATGACGAGCACCTGACCAGCCCCGGCAGCACTGTGGGTACGGTGGCCTACATGTCGCCCGAGCAGGTGCGCGGCGAAAGTGTGGACGGCCGCAGTGACGTCTTCTCGTTCGGGGTGGTGCTCTACGAAATGGCCACGGGCCAGCCGCCCTTCACCGGGGCCACGTCCGGCGTGATTTTCGAGGCCATCCTGAATCGCGCGCCCGCCCTGCTCAGTCCGCAGATTCCTCCCAAGCTCGAAGAAATCATTACCAAAGCCCTCGAGAAAGATCGGCGACTGCGCTACCAGAGCGCCGGCGACATCCGCGCCGACTTGCAGCGGCTGAGGCGGGATTCCGGTTCCGCGCGCCCCGAAGTGGCGAGTGCTGCTCCCGCTGCCGCCGCCGTCCCGCGCCCCGTTCGCGCGCCGACACCGAGCGGCGTCACCCCCACCGCCCCTGCGGAATCGAGTTCCGACATGCAGATTGCGGTGGGATTGCTGAAACGGCACAAGCTGAGCGCGGCCGTTCTGCTGCTCGTGTTGGCGGCATTGCTAGGCGTCATCGCCTGGCGGTTTGTTCCGTTTCGCCATGCGGTCGCACTTACCGAGGCCGACTCCATTCTGCTCACCGACTTCACGAACACCACCGGGGACTCAGTCTTTGACGGCACCTTGAGAAAAGCGCTCGAGGTGGGGATCCAACAGTCGCCTTACCTGAACGTCTTGTCCGACGCGAGGGTACAGCAAACGCTGAAGTTCATGGGCCACTCGCCGGACACGCGCATCACAAGTGAAGTTGGGCGGGAAATCTGCCAGCGCAACGGGGTCAAAGCCATGCTGACAGGCTCCATCGCCAGCCTCGGCGCCCAATACCTTGTCACTCTCGAGGCGGTGAACGCGGCGACGGGCGACATGCTGGCGGAGGAGCAAGCGCAGGCTGCCAGCAAGGAGCAGGTGCTTAATGCGCTGGGCAGCGCCACCTCCAAGCTGCGAGCAAAAATGGGCGAGTCTCTGGCTTCCGTTCAAAAGTTCGATAAGCCGCTTTCCGAGGCGACCACCTCATCGCTCGAAGCGCTGAAGGCTTTCAGCTCGGGCGATGCGCAAATGGCGTTCGTTGAGTCTTATGCTTCCATTCCCTTCTACCAGCGGGCCATTGAACTCGATCCCAATTTCGCCATGGCTTACGCCCGGCTTAGCGCGGCTTACTCAAATCTCGGAGAGGCGGAGCTCTCGGCGGAATGCCAAAAGAAGGCCTTTGAGCTCAGGGACCGGGCGAGTGAGCGGGAACAAGTCAGTATTGCCGCCCGCTATTACCGGACCAGCGGGCAGCTCGAGAAAGCCATACAAGCTTTCGAGCTTTACAAGCACACTTACCCTCGCGACCCCGTCTCAATCGGCATGCTGTCTAACATATACGGCGCTCTAGGCCAGTTCGACAAGGCGCTGGAGTATGCCCTGGAAAGCGTGCGTCTGGACCCCGACCGCGCGCAGGGTTACCTGCTTGCTGCGATGGCCTACGCGGGCCTGAACCGCCTGGAGGAAGCGAAGGCCATCCTCAGCAGCGCTCTGCAACGCAAGGTTGGCGGGTACGCTACCCATTACTTCCTGTCTTCGATCGCCATCGCGCAGGGGGACAGAGCTGCCCAGGAGCGGGAGGACGCTTTCGTCAAGGGAAACGCCGAGGGCGAACTAGGCCTCGTCAACCGCGACGGTCGGCTGGCGGCTTCTCGAGGGCAACTGAAGCAGGCCCGCGAGTTGTTCACGCAGGCGCGCCAGATGGCCCAGCGCCTCAATTTGAAAGAGCGCGCGGCCACGGCAGTCGCAGAAGAGGCAGGAATCGCGGCGGACCTCGGCTTTCGGCCTGAGGCTATCAAAGGGGTTCCCGCAGCTTTGGCGATTTCCCGCAGCCCCGATGTGCTGTATTGGGCGGCCCGAACATTGGCGCTCGCCGGAGAAGCCAACCAAGCGGAGACCCTCATCGCCGAGTTGGCAGAGCGTTGCCCCGAGGATGTCATTGTCCGCTCCTTGGAGGCGCCGGAAGTCAGGGCGATCAACGAAATAAACCGCGGGAACCCCGCCAAAGCCATCGAGTTGCTTCAGACTGCAACACCTTACGAAGGCCGCTCATGGGGTTTGGGGGTGCGCTCCACGCGGGGCAACGCCTTCTTGAAAGCAGGGCGCGGAAAGGAAGCCGCGCAGGAATTTCAGAGGGTCCTGGCCATGGCGCCCAGCGTAGCCATTGGCCTCCGAACTGCTAGCGGCGCTCTGGTTTCGACCGCGCAGCTCGGTCTGGCACGCGCCTACGCGCTTCAGGGCGATAAGGCCAAGAGCCGCATGGCCTACCAAGACTTCCTTGCCCTCTGGAAGGACGCCGACCCGGATGTTCCCATCCTGAAGGAAGCCAAGGCGGAGTACGCAAAGTTGAAATAATCCCCTCCGCTCCGACCCGCGCTTCCAGGTCCTCCTGCGCCGCATGAATTTCCCGCCGTAGCGGGCATAGCGCATACCTCCGCCGTTGGGCTTCGCGGCTTGACTGTTCACTCCGTCGACGGTGCTGTATTCCAGCGATGTGTCGCGGCTGCGTTGCTCTTTTCTTTCCAATCGATTCTTCCTCGTCAAAGTACGCCTACTCAAGCGGCGTAGATTTCCACTCCTTACCCCCATCGAGGTCGAAGATGAATCGTCTGGCGAACCTGGCTCTCAGCGTGGGAGAAACACTCGTTCATGAAAGTGGAAGGCTGCTGTTCGGAATTGCTCTCGGCAGGGCCAAGGAACTTCTGGGTACGCCCCAGCCGCTCGGAACCCGGCAACTGGCCTTGAATCGTGCTTTGCAGAAGAAAACAGTGGATGGCGCTCTGCTGGCAGGTCCGCGAACCGGGAAGGAATACGCCAAGTTCACACTGAAGAAAGGTCTACCCACCGATCAGCGGTCCAGAACCTTGGCGGTTGAGAATCAGCCTCACTCCGTAGACGATTTCAACGGAGTCATCAAGGAGGGCTACGGAAGCTGTGTATCGCAGCCATCGGCCAGAAGGAGAACCCTATTACGATAAGCTCCCGGCCATAGAAGACGTAAGCAATCATTCTCCCGTATGGCTGGCCCGCAGGCTCTTCCCAGGCCCTGAGCAGGAAGGAACCGTGTTGCGGGGCGAGCTTCATCATCCCGACGGAGCCGCCCGAGTGGGCGGAATCCTGAATGCCCTGCCCGAGAAGTCCATCCGGATTCAGCAGGAGCGAGGCCCCGTCGAGTTCTACGCCTGGGACATCGCGAAGTTCAAGGGCCGGGAGGTCAGCCAGATGCCCTATGGACAGCGGCGTGAACTCTATCAAGCCGTGATCGGGGAGATCCGGCTGTTCAACAGGCATCTCCATGTCGTCCCCGACATGCCCGAGGGCGGTGATCCCGTGGAGTTCTATCACACCATCATCCACGATCTCCGCGGCCTGCCCTGGAGTGAAGGCGTGGTTGTGAAGTACCGGGATTCCGTCGACCAATGCTTCAAGGTGAAGGCGAATGACACCCTCGATGTAAGAGTCATACGTTGCCTTGAAGGCGCGGGGAAGTTCGCGGGCAGCCTGGGGGCCATGGTTGTGGAGGGACCGACCGGTGTAGAGAGCGAGATAGGTTCCTTCCTGTTGACCAATGAGCAGCGGCGGCGGATATGGGAGCATCGCGACGTGCTGACGGGTCAGATCGCCGAAGTGAGAGCCTTGACGGTCAACGAGAGCGGAGCAATCCGCGTGTTCGTGCGGTTTCATCCGTCCAAATGCGAGCAGGGACTTCTGCTATACAGCGAGAGCCTGGTTGGGTCGACGGACCCGGACGAGAGCCGGCCGATAATGTTTCGGGTGAAGAGCTCGGCCGGATGGAGGAGGTAAGCTGAGTGAAAACCGGAACCTCCTTACGCCCCGTGACCTCGTATAACGTCGTCTGACTCCCCTTAGGAAAGGGGCTTAAAGGGCCCAGAATCGTTCGAGAAGCCGGAGTCGGTCCCTTTCTACCTGGAAACGGAGTAGCGGTCTGAAACCCCTTTCCTGTGGGAGAACTGGCAGGGAATTGAGCCTGTGAAGGAGGCGGCAATCCGGGGATTTCAAACCAGCTGAGAAAAGCCGACAGCGGGCCTTTGCTTACAAAGGCTTAAAGCTATTCGAAATGCCTGAACTGTCCGGCACGTAGGGTACCCCCGGAAACACAAATGTCGCCGTTTTGGGCCTCTAAACGGACATGTCCGGCTTGCACATCTATTGCATGCTAGCGATTGCTATGGGGGTCAGGCTCCGATAGCGGCGGAAACACTCCTGGGGGCGAGTCAAGCGACATGTCAAACCTCCTCGTAGTAGGAATGGGCCGTTGTCACGTGCTTATGCAGGCGGGTTCCGGGTGTGGGGGAAATGTTCACTCTGGCCGAAGTGGCAGAGCAAC
>Ga0208038_1001946_pt1 | contig 10371 bp, 14 predicted proteins | sample June2015DPH_16_1_FD_184714 | JGI IMG/M metagenome (GOLD analysis project Ga0208038, IMG submission 184714) | Peatland microbial communities from SPRUCE experiment site at the Marcell Experimental Forest, Minnesota, USA - June2015DPH_16_100... | ecosystem: Environmental > Terrestrial > Soil >...
TCGCCTGCATCCCCGGCTTCTCATCGTAAGACAGCACCGCGATCAACTCCGAGGGAGCGCCCAGCTTGTGCCAGACCTCGATTTGCTTGTAGACGTGCAGCACCTGTTTCATCTTGCTCTCAAACTCGGGATCGCGCTGCTCCAGATAATAGCGGATCTTCTGAGGCTGAATCACATTGGCGCGCAAAATCTTCGATACCGTCCCCCGCGAGAGCCGTTGCAAACTGGGATGACCGGCGGCCACGCCATGCTTGCGCGCGTGCTTGGCCAGCAGTCGCGTGGTCCAAAGTTCCTGGGCGTAACCCAACTCCTTGGGTTTCTGACACGCCAGCGCCACCACCCACGCCCTGGCTTCAGCGCTCAACGTCGGGCGGCGGCCTCGGCCCGGCAAATCCTGCAAGGCCGCGCGTGCGCCCAGTTCCAGAGCTTTGGCAATGCAGCGCTCCACTTTCGGCCGATGCGTGCGCAGCGCAGCGGCAATCGTAGACACCGTCTCACCGGTGTGGTAGCGCAGCAGAATCTCCGCTCGCTCCACCCGCCCGGCAGCCTCGGAACGGGACTGGACGAGTTGTTCCAGCCAAGTCATCTCTTCCTCGGTGAGCTTCAACTTGGCGCGTCTGCTGATAAATGGCATCGCAGGTCTCCTCCCAGCAATGGTATGTCAGCAGCCTACACCACAATTATGGTACTGCAATATTATTTGGGAATCGATCTACTAGTCGGCGGGTAAGTGCCGAACTTCGCTGAGGAAGTAGACCGGCGCGCGGAGTTTGCCGGTGAGCTTCCGCGATTTCAGACAAGGGTGTGGGTGGTCCTGGGCCAAACCGTACGAGCGTACTGGCTACGAGACCACCCTTAAGTCTTCGAACAGAAAGTGGCTGCTCTACGTTCTTTCAAGATCAGCTAGTGTCCTGAGTCAGAAGTTCGCCGATAAAGTCTTCCCCTCTCGCGTGGCCGTTCCATAGCCCCGGCAGGGGCGTAAGATCGTAGCCCAGGGCGCCAGCCCTGGGGTGGAGAGCCCTCACCCCGTCCCGCAGAGCGGGACACCCCTCTCCCGCGCGAGCGGGAGAGGGGACGGGGGAGAGGGAGGGTTCGCGTACCCACGGCTGACGAAGCTGTGGGCTACATTCTTTCGCCCGCTGAGCGGCCTGATTTCTTCAACGAACTTTTGACTCAGGACACTAGTCTAGCATTAATGCCTCAACGGTGGGAGCTCTTCCGGTCGCATTGGACAAACCAGGAGCCTAGCAGTGGTCATTTTGTGGAGCAGTACCAATGTACTATTGATAAATCGGCTTATATGAGCGATAAGAGGGGAAACGTATTGGCTCGTGGACTTTTTAACGGGTGGCCGCAGGGAGGCCAAAATGCGCGAAGCCTCTCCCTTTCTTGCCTTCTCCATATTGGGAGATAGCTTAAACAGTTCAAGGAGGATAAGTATGAGTAAAGGGGATCGTGTGTTTCTGCTAAAGTGGTGACCTCGGTCGTATGTCAAGACTTCGGGGACAGCCCGACCCAACCACTGACGACCCGTTCGGGGGGAGTTTCATTGGCGTCTCATACATTGTGAGCGCTGCCCTAGAAAATGGCGAGCGAGGCACGAGATCGATCTGTAACTGCTCCTTAAGCGATATGGTTTTTCAGGTGGCAGATGTTCCTTGAAACGCCAAGAACCGGCGTGGACAACATTTACATTGACAGGATCCTGCTAGTAGACGATGAGCCAAATCACTTCAAGTCCCTTGAAGACTGAAGAAGAAATTCCGGCTGAAGATAGTCTGCTCCTGGTTTGAGGGTATGGACACGTTGAACTTATCTGACAGATCTGGGAAACGTTCTTCAAATAAGCTGGCCGCCGAACAGGCGACAGCGCAACTGCAGGTAGCTGAGCAGAAGGGGGAGACGAGTTTCATGGCTCGGACTGCCGCTGCAGAGGAACGCCTGACGCGAGTGTCCTTGGCGGTGGAAGCACTGGAGGGGCGCGTGGGGGCGCTGGTGGAGGACTTCCGGGGGCGGATCGAGGGCACTCTGCAGGCTTTCCAGGGGAAGGGCGCGAGGCAGGCGAAGGATTTGGAGAAGATCGCCCAGCTTCTGGGGGAGCGGTGGTTCCAGCAGTTTCGGGAGCAAGGCAACGCAGCGGTGGAGAGGCTGCGGGAAGAACTGAAGAATTCGGGGCGGGTCGTGGAGGAGAGCAAGCAGCAACTGGCCAGCCTGGCCGAGGCGAAACTGGCGGCCCTCAGCCAAGCTACCCGAGAGGAATATGGCCAGCAACTGGCGCAAGCATTTCGGGAGCATGCGCAGGCGATGCATGAGCCAGCGGATGTGGAGGTGGAATCCATTAAGCTGGCCGCCGAACAGGCGATAGCGCAACTGCAGGTTGCTGAGCAGAAGGGCGAGACGGGTTTCATGGCTCGGGCGGGCGCTGCTGAGGAACGCCTGACGGGAGTGTCCTTGGCGGTGGAAGCGCTGGAGGGGCGCGTGGGGGCGCTGGTGGAGGACTTCCAGGGGCGGATCGAGGGCACTCTGCAGGCTTTCCAGTGGAAGGGCGCGAGGCAGGCGGAGGATTTGGAGAAGATCGCCCAGGATCTGGGGGGGCGGTGGTCCCAGCAGTTTCAGAAGCAAGCCGACGCAGCGGTGGAGAGGCTGCGGGAAGAGCTGAAGAATTCGGGGCGGGTCGTGGAGGAGAGCAAGCAGCAACTGGCCAGTCTGGCCGAGGCGAAACTGGCATCCCTCAGCCAAGCTACCCGAGAGGAATATGGCCAACAACTGGCGCAAGCATTTCGGGAGCATGCGCAGGTGATGCATGAGGCAGCGGACGTGGAGGTGGAATCCATTAAGCTAGCCGCCGAACGGGCGATAGCGCAACTGCAGGTTGCTGAGCAGAAGAGCGAGACGGGTTTCATGGCTCGGGCTGGCGCTGCCGAGGAACACCTGACGGGAGTGTCCCTGGCGGCGGAAGCGCTGGAGGGGCGCGTGGGGGCGCTGGTGGAGGACTTCCAGGGGCGGATCGAGGGCACTCTGCAGGCTTTGCAGGGGAAGGGTGCGAGGCAGGCGGAGGATTTGGAGAAGATCGCCCAGGATCTGGGGGGGCGGTGGTCCCAGCAGTTTCAGGGGCAAGCCGACGCAGCGGTGGAGAGGCTGCGGGAAGAGCTGAAGAATTCGGGGCGGGTCGTGGAGGAGAGCAAGCAGCAGTTGGCCAGCCTGGCCAAGGTGAAACTAGCGGTCCTCAGCCAAGTTGCAGATAACGCTACAGCGGGTCTCGAAGCGGAGCAAAGACGGTTGAAGAACCAGTACGAGACCTCTCGAAGAGAACTCGAGGGCCTCTTAGAGGGGGGTTGGACAAAACCGCCCTCCCCTTCCCTTCAGCGTGGAAGCCGCCCAAAGCGTAGAGGGGTAATTGCGCAGCTAGCGCTGGTGGCAGGGGTTTGCCTGGTAATAATGGTCCCTCTTTTGGGCGTATATCTTTCGGCACGCCCTGTGATGCGACTGCAGCCTGAGGCTCCCGCTGAATTCATCGATCAAAGTCCAAACTGGAGTGCCAAGCGACGCGCCCGGGAGGAAGAGGTGGCACAGGCGTATTGGCAGGTGGCGGTAGTAGGCTTGCAGGAGAGGTATCCGTTTGGTAGCGAACTGCCAGCCGAGCCCCCTACCGAATTTCAAGTCGAAAACAAATATGTCCCGCCGGGCAGTGCGAAGGCTTTTTCCGAAGCAAGGGAGCGTTATTGGGAAAAACTTCGCAGAAGTTGGGTGCAGCGCCAGTCCTGGGTAGAACGCCATGAATGGAACACGCAGTGGGCTGCTCGTCTTCGGCACATCTGGGAGCAGTTGCGTTTACCTAAATAGATCGACACGACAGTGCATCTGCATGTGAGATGGCGGCACTTTACCCCCGAGATCATTCTCTGTGCCGTCGGTTGGCACCTATGCTATTCCCTTGCCTATCTTCTTTTCAATCTTTGCAGCACATCCCTTTTTCGTCACCGTCCGCCTACTCAAGCGGCGCCGCGAACTAGCTGACGTAGATTTCGAGCGTCTGGCGCTGGCCATCCGCAGGGCACGAGCGGTTCATCCATTCTTCTTGACTGCCTGGGTGTTTCTTCCCGACTCCTGGCGTGCGATCTGCACCCCGCAAGATCCACTGACCATTTCCGAGGTGATGAAATCCATCATGAACAGCTCGACGACACTCATCAACCGTGCACGCGCTGCGTCGGGCGAGTTGTGGTAGGGCCGTATTTTTGATCGTGGCCTGCGAACCGTGAAGGCGGGGCTGGTCGGTCGGGCTCAAGAGTGGCGATGGTCCAGCGTGAATGAGCATCCCGGCATGAGTGCGGCGCAACCCATGTGCCGCTACGGGTATCGATTGCCAGTTTGCCCTTGGATTCGAAAGCGCGAATCTGAGGAAGACCCACAGACCTCAAAAACGGAAGTCCGCGCCAGGCTTGCTGCTAGTGGCCTTCCGAGAACTTCTGTATTGTCCAGGCCTTCCAATAATCTAAATAGAGTTGCTCGTTCTCCTTGAACTGGTCGTAGACAGGGTACCATTCCTTCTGATGAGTGATCTCTGCCAAGGCCATTACTGCGTTCCAACGAACCCAAATGTCGGAATCATATAGCGCCTGAGACAGCGGCTCGAGCGCCGCCTTTGATCCGGTGTTGCGCAATCCCGCGACCGCTCCTTGGCGTATCTCGGAGTCATCAACCGTCAGCATGCGCGCCAAGGCAGGAATAGCAGCAGGATCCTTGATTCCTCCCAACGCCCCTCCCCAGTGATACTCGAAAATCGCGTGCCCCCTATCCGATACCTCCAGCATGGGCGAGGTTCGTACCCCCTCCTCGACTAATGGCAGGGCAGAAATATTGTTGCGTTGGACCAGGTGAATGGCTGCCAATAAGTTGAGTGGAGGGCGAAGCTCCCGAACGGCGCGTCGCAGCACTTCGGTGGCGGACGGGGCTAGCACCGTGGCAAGCGCTCACAGGGAGCTTAAGCGGTCGAAAACGGAGCTAGTGGGAGACTGGATCACGCAGGCGAGTTCACCTACGACGCGATCGACGGGCTCACCGTCCGTGACGCACTCCTCTTGCCCGGCGATTATCTTGGGATAATAATGAGAAGCAAATATAAGACCGTCGTCGGAATTGCGGAAGAAGAACAGACCAAACTCGCCCTTGTCGACGCCAACGAACCCAGAATCGCCAAGATTCGAGCGAAAAAATGTAAATGATAGCTCATCCACCGCGTCGCCTTTGAGCACTCGTCGAATACCAAAGCGGGCTCGCATCAGCCGCCCGGACTCAGAGATTCCGTTGACCTGGTACTCTTCCTGTCCATCTTCCCAAACGTCAGTCACCTCTCCGACCGCAATAAGGTTGGCGTCACGAATAAGCGCAGAAACATCCATTGTCGGAGCTAGATAGGACCATCCCCGGTGGGCGCCAAGGAATACGATGATCAGCAGGAGCGTCAGGAACAACAAAACGCGACGCATGGAGGGAAACTCCCATCCTGTGAAATGCGATAAAGCCGAGTCTCGGCCGCTACAGAGACTCGGATGCAGCTTTTCACTCTTGGGGCGCCACGCCCCTTCACCACATTCGCGCAGTCGCTCCACAGGAATCTGTTCACAGCCAAGCAATACCGCTTTGCCGGGTGTTTGTCAATCTGTCGCGATGACGTAGCGGTCCGATGGCGGCGATTGATATTGCCCGCCTCCAGGGCTCGCGGTATGAATTGGCTCCGGCTTTCCGACCCGCCGATGGCCTGGGCTGGGGTAATCGCTCCTCCGAGGCTCAACAGCCTACTCAAACGGCGAAGATTCCCACTCCCTACCCCTCATCGAGGTCAAAGATGAATCCTCTGGCGAACCTGGCTCTCAGCGTGCGAGAAACACTCGTACATGAAGCTGGTAGGCTGCTGTTCGGAATTGCTCTCGGCAGGGCGAAGGAACTTCTGGGAACGCCCCAGCAGCTCGGAACTCGGCAACTGGCCTTGAATCGTGCTCTTCAGAGAAAGCAGTAGATGGCGCTCTGCTGGCAGGACCGCGGACTGGGAGGAATACGCCAAGTTCACACTGAAGAAAGGTCTGCCCACCGATCAGCGGCCCAGAACCTTGGCGGTTGAGAATGAGCCTCACTTCGTGGATGACTTCGACGGAGTCATCAAGGAAGGCTACGGAAAGGGCGAAAAGAGGCTTATCTACTCCGGTACGGGCGTCATCAAGGTTGGTGGAAGCCGCCAGCTTGGGAAGATCAATGTTCACGAACACGATGCCGAGGAGGCAGACTTCCACTATGACTTCGTTGCCGAAGGAGTTGACCCACACACAGAATCCTTCGAGGTCAACATTGCAAACGGTGTCCTCAAGGGACGCTATGCCTTATTGAAGGCGCGGGGAAGTTCGCGGGCAGCCTGGGAGCCATGGTCGTGGAAGGACCGACCGGTGTAGAGAGCGAGATTGGTTCCTTCCAGTTAACCAATGAGCAGCGGCGGTGGATTTGGGAGCATCGTGACGTGCTGACGGGTCAGATCGCGGAAGTGAGAGCTTTGACGGTCAATGAGAGCGGAGCAATCCGCGTGTTCGTGCGGTTTCACCCGAGTAAGTCCGAGCAGGGACTGCTGCTGTACAGCGAAAGCCTGGTTGGGTCCACGGACCCGGACGAGAGTCGGCCGATGATGTTTCGGCTGAAGAGCTCAGCCGGATGGAGAAGGTAAGCTGAGTCAAAATCGGAACCTCCTCATGCCCCGGGATCTCGTATTACGCCGTCTGACTCCCCAGAGGAAAGGGGCTTTGAGGCCCCAGAATCGTTCGAGAGGCTGGAGTCGGTATCTTTCCACCTGGAAACGGAATAGTGGTCTGAAACCCCTTTCCTGTGGGAGAACTGGCAGGAAATTGGTCCTGCGAAGGAGGCGGCAATCCGGGGACCTCAAGCCAGCCGGGAAACGCCGACAGCAGTCCTTCGTTTACAAGGGGTTACAGGCACTCGAAACGCCTGAATTGTCTGGATTGAAAGGTACTTGTCCAGACGAAGCCGTGACCTCGGCCCTCCGCCTGAGACCACCTTACTGCGCAAACGCAGGCCGGGAGCTCCTGGCCCGCGTTGCAACGGCGTAAGGAGGGCACAACCTAGTGCGGCATTCCCGGCATCTGCTGCGGTTCGCCCTTGATATGGGAGGTTTCGTTGGCCAAGGTTTTCTTCAAGACCATGGTCATGTCAGGACCGGTCATCTTCGCCATGGCGTAAGGCGTGACTTGGTCCGAAACCCAGTAGTCCATGGTCCCGCCCCTCTCCTGCTTGCGATAGTGCTGGCACACGAATGTGCCGGCCGGGACGGTGATGGTTTCCGTGCCGACCAGTTCGCCGTAGCCCGCTTTGCCACTGGAACTGGAGGGCTGGGGTTGACCCCCCTTCATCATTCCCATCATCATGCCGCTCATTTCCATGGGGGGTTGTCCGGGCTGCTGCATGATCATGCGCTTGATGCCGGCTTCGGGACCTGTGGTGACCATCAACATTTTCGAAACCATCTCCCCGCCCATCTCCGCGCTTTGCATACGGGTCTCAATCCAAAGCCCGGGATTGCCGTTTACATCTTCCTTGCCAACGATCGCCCAGGCAACGTCCATGTCTTTGCCCTTTGCGGTCATCTGATACTCGGCGCCTGAGCCGACCACTGGGTTGCTCAGGCCGGGCATCTTGGGCAGCGAGCCCATCATGCCCGCCCCCCCTCTTCCGCCCCTCTGCGCCCAGGCGCACGCGGCGACCGCCAGTGCCAGCACCAACAACATGCTTATTCTCTTAAAAGAATTCATAGGCCGGACCTCCGATTTTTGACTGGCCAACCTGGAACCCTGTTTTCTATGAGGCCAGATATGTTCAACCAGGATTTCCATTTTGCTTTCCAGGCTTCGAGCCAGTATACTCCCCGTCGCCTCCGTTGAGGCTGTTTTTTTCATCCTTTCTATCCCGAGCGACTCCGGCAGGACAGGAAGGTGCCAGCCCTGTCTTTTCCTGGTCCGGGAAAACCAGAAATTGCTGCCTTTTCAAATCATCTCTCGGACACCTCTCCATCCCCTCCCTCGTTCGCCCGGTTTGGTTCCCCTTCGCCGCTGCACCATGCTTCCAAACAGGCGCCGCGGCAGATGACTCTCTACCAGCAGGAGCCAGTAGTATCGGGCGTGCTTGATTAGCCGGCCGCCCGCCTTCACCAACCGCTGCTATCTGTACATCCGACGCGGTGTGTCGGCTAAACCTTATTTGAACCTGAGAGCAGCTGTGTCCCGGATGGCGGGAACGGATCGGGCAAGCCACCCACCGACGGGGCCGCCTCGCCTCCTGCGCCCAACAATGGGAACGGGTCGGCTGTAAGTTCGGGATTCAACCAGCTTCGCAACGAGTTCCTGACAGCGGCACGTCGCGTTGCAACGAACAAGAAGCAAGCCATCGGTGAAGTGGTTGAGTGGGCCAGTGGAGGCACCTTCAAGTACGGCGATGTCGGACGTATGACGGAGGGCGATGTGCCCAAGCTGCGGGCAGCCACTGAACTCATGGCGCCAGCGCTCGCGGGTTCACCGCGCTGAGCAGAGGATTTGTGGCCTTCGCATTGTACTCTCAAGGAAAGCAGTTCGGTCCCGTGGCTCCGATTTTCCTCTACAACGAGGCTTACGCAAGGTGTGGAGAAATATGATCGCTCGCGCCGGGACAAAGGTACTATCCTGTTCTTGCTAGGGGGCCTGACGTTCTGAGTTTGACTCGACAAGGCAGCCGGCGTATGATTTTGCGAAAAGGTAAAGTTGAAATCGGAAACTCCGGTTCAACGGAATTCGGGACACCCTCAGGGGCGCAGGAGGAGAAATGAAAACGTTGGAATCTTCTGACGCTGGAAGAAGTTGCGGCGGCCTTGTTGTCGCTGGGCTCCTTCTTGTGGTGGTTATTGGAGGGGCAATTTACTATTTTCATTCGCGGAGTCCGTCTCTTCAAAACGCGCTCCGATCCCTCAAAGAATCGTCGCAGGATGCTGCTACTACATCCAAGGTGCGCACTGCCTTGTTCTTGTCAAAGCGCGTATCCGCCTTTGACATTAAGGTGACGACGAGCCAAGGAGAAGTCACCTTGACCGGTCAAATACCCTCGGAAGAAATGAAAGCCGTCGCTGGGGCGATTGCCCGGGACACGTCGGGCGCACAACAAGTCCATAACGAACTGACCGTCAACCCTGCCGCGGAGCGGAATCCGCAATAGGTTCTTTCGCTGTGCCTCACACGTCTTCTGTGAGTCATTCGTGGATCGGAGGTGCATCAGGCTGGACTACTCGACCTTACAGATGACCGACGTGATGTCGTCCAGCTGGGGCGCACCGCCGGCGAAGGTGCGGGCAGCCCGGTAGAGGCCCTGTACAAGCTCGCCCGGGGTGCTCTGCTGTTGGCATCTGATGAAGTCCAGCGCGCCCTCGGTGCCAAAAACGGCGCCATTAACGTCCTCCGACTCCGTGATCCCGTCCGTCAATAGCAGGATTGTGTCTCCGTGCTCTAGTGGAACGACGGGACTCGAATAGAACTGCTGATCAGGAAAAATTCCCAGAGGTACCGCGGTGCTGGCAAGCACGGCTCCGATATCACCGGAAGAGCGCAGCAGATAACCCGGCTCATGTCCCGCACTGGCATATTCCAGTGACCGTTTCTGTGGGTCGATGCGGCCGAGGAACATCGTGACGAATCGATTTCCACCAAGGGTGCCAGTGAGGGAGCGATTGACGCAGTTGAGGAGAGAAGAGATGTCTGGCACCATTGTCGCATAGGCCCGCAGAGAAGCGCGCACTTGCGCCATCACAAGAGCGGATCCGAATCCGTGACCCGCGATATCAGCGACGACGATGTAGAGCGAGCCGTCGAGTTGTGGAATGAAATCGAAATAGTCACCCCCAGTCTCATCTGCAGGATAGGCCGCGGCAGCAATATCGAAGCCTGGCAGCGAAGCCGTCGTGTTGTAGTACCGCTGTTGGAGTTCCCGCGCCAATGCCATATGAAACTCCTGTTGTTGCATGTTCCTGAGCGCGGTCATGTCCTTCAGCACGGAGACAAAATGGGTCGTTGCCCCGGCCTGATCCTTGATCGGACTGATCGTCTGTTCGGACCAAAACAGCTCACCCGACTTCTTGCGGTTGATGATAGTCCCCCGGAACGGATCGCCGGAGGTGAGCTTCCCCCAGAGGTCACGGTAGAACTCGGCGTCGTGCTGTCCTGATTTCAACACACTGGGCTTCCGCCCCAGCACCTCGGCAGCGGAGAACCCGGTTATCTTCTCGAAGGCGGGGTTCACGTATTCAATGATTCCCCGGCTGTCAGTAATCAGAATGCTGTCGGCTGTCTGCTC
>Ga0208038_1001947_pt1 | contig 10367 bp, 13 predicted proteins | sample June2015DPH_16_1_FD_184714 | JGI IMG/M metagenome (GOLD analysis project Ga0208038, IMG submission 184714) | Peatland microbial communities from SPRUCE experiment site at the Marcell Experimental Forest, Minnesota, USA - June2015DPH_16_100... | ecosystem: Environmental > Terrestrial > Soil >...
GCGGGCAATGACATTTCTGAAGACGCACAGAAATCCGCCAAGGTCATCGTTTATTACACGGAGCAAGCCGGTCACCAAGTCGCGCACTATTTCAGCAAGAATTTTTAGCTCGAAAGCGCCAGCTAATCGGGGCGGCTCGACATTGACCTTTAAGTGGCCCTGCATCCGCCGCTCAAGTCGCGCCAAATTTTTCTCTCAATGGCTGCATCCGCTCCGATTACGGACGCAGCACAGCCGCGCCAATTGCGCCACCGGACTAACTTTTTGTCCTCCGTTGAATGGAGGTGAAGTGTGCTCGGAGCTTGTGTGGGAGCGATTCTCAAGCAGGAAGTCTTCCCAGGACCGTTGGCCCCTGACCGGGCGTAACCATCCATTGCACGGGCGATTCGAGCAAAGCGAGGGATTCCGCGAGCTTGAAGAAGTGGCATTGGTTGATCACTCAGCCGGACCCTCCCAGGGTGCTCAACGTCCACGAAGTCACACGATGTTTCTGGCAGCATCCGCAAATCGCTCGGGCAGGCTGGCCTCAAAGATGTAACCGTAAGTCAGGATCGCGACAAGTGAGGAGTGAGCATGATGACAAGGACGCGATTTTGGCGGTTGCTAGCGACAGTTCCTTTCCTGGTATTGTTTTTTCCCGGGCCCGCCGCCTGCCAGGAAGATCGAGGAACGCCGGTGCGTGGTGAAGCGACCCAGTTCGACTACTCGAACAGCCGCAGCTTTCCCCATGTTTTTTCTCCCTACGTCGTCCCCTTCGTCCCCGAGCCGCGACTGGGCACCTCGCGGCGGCTTCAAACCCTGATTGTCGACGGCAAACTGATGCTGACCCTTGATGACGCCATCGCGCTGGCCTTGGAAAACAATATGGAGATCGCCGTGGCGCGGTACGATCTGCCCATTGCCCAGACGGACCTGCTGCGCGCGAAGGGGGGCGGCGCGACACGTGGTGTGGCGGGCTCGCATCAGTCCACCACCCTTTTTTCCGGCAGTCTGGGCGGAGGTGTGGGCAGTGGCGCAGTCGGCGGCGGCCCTAGCGCAGGAGGCATTCTGGGAGGCGGCATTAACAGCGTGGGTCCATCGCGCTGCTGTGATCCGAATCTATACGCCTGCTATGGCTGGAGCAATGCCCTTTCGCCCCTGAACTACACGGTGGTAAGCGGTGTGCCGGTTGACATCACTCACGAGGCGGCGGTTTCAGTGGGGTACAGCCAGGGTTTCCTGACCGGTACAAGCCTTTCCGTGTCCGAGGGCAGCACGCGCCTACCCTCAAACACTCCAACCGCCATTTTCAATCCGGAGTTTGTCTCCGGCCTTTCGGTAGGCTTTAACCAGCACTTGTTAAAAGGCTTTGGCACCCGCACCAACGCCAGATTTATCCGCATCGGCCGTAATGATTTGAAATACTCCATGAGTATCTTCCGGCAAAACGTGATCAACGAGGTAGCGGCCGTGATGACCACTTACTACGACCTACTGTGCGATCAGGAAAGTATGCGCGTGGCACAAGAAGGACTGGAGCATGCGCAGAAGCTCCTGGAAAACAACCCAGCCGAAGGGAAGAGCGGGCCCGTGGCCCAATACGATGTGCTGCGGAGCCAGGAGGAAGTCGCTTTGCGGCAGCAAGACTTGCTGGAAGCGCAAAACACCTTCTCGCAGCACGCCCAATCCTTGAAGGCCAAAATATCCAAGAGTTTCAATGAGCAGTTGGCGACGGTGGAGGTTGTCCCCTCCGACCGGCTGCCTGAGCCCCATCCCGATGATGTGCCCGCCTTGGCCGAGGCGCTGCGGGAAGCTGCCAGCCATCGGCCGGAGATCGAGCAGGCCGATTTGAACTTGCGCAATCAGCAGATCGCGATCCAAGCGACACGCAATTCGCTGTTGCCCTCGCTTGATGTCTTTGCCTCCTATTACCTTTCGGGGCTCGATGGGGCGCTGCGCCCTACCTTCGGGAATATCTTCCAAAACGACTTCCCCAACATATCCTACGGCGTGACGCTCAACATCCCCATTCGCAACCGTACGGCTCAGGCCGACGCCGCACGCGCGCTGCTGGAACAACGGCAATTGCAAATGAAGCTCCAGAATGCGAAGGACTATACCGTTTGGGATGTCAGCAAGGCGGTAAGCGCGGTGCAGCAGGCCAGGGACCGACTCGACGCCAGGCTAAAACTGGTGACGCTCGCGCGCCAGGTGCACGAAATGCAGCACCAGAAGTTCACCTTGGCTTTGGCCACGGTGGAAGATGTCATCACGGCGCAACGGAATTTGGCCACAGTCCAAGACCATGTCGTGAGAGCCCGCGCCACCTATGCCTGGACATTGATCCAGTACGAACAGGCGACGGGAACCCTTCTGGATCGACACAACATTGCATTGTCCGAAGCCATTGATGGGGACGTTCACCGTGTACCCAATATTCCTGGTACACCTGAGCCGGCAAATTAGCATTTACTTGCTTGTTCACTCTCGCTCTCCAGCCTCGGCCGGTTTCGCTTTCGCTCCGTTGAGGCTGGGCTTGGCCAGCGCGAGATCCTTCAGGAGATCCTGAATCACCGCCTCCTTCGGGCGCGAACTAACTGGCTCCGTTTTGCTCCAAAGGAGGTCGCCCCGTGACGAAATCAACTCCATTTGGATCACGACAGTTGCAGGGCTTAGAAAGTCGGGGCTCCACGATATTTCGTTCACAAGCAGGGTCGGATTGATAGCGTCGCTGCTGAGCCGGTAGTGAGTGTACTTCTCAAAATCGGTTCTCACTTGCATTGCGGCTTGATTGTCGCTCCTGACGAATACTTCCTGCCCCCATAGGGGAATCGCCAAGAGCAGGCTGAAAAGCAAAAATGTAACGCAGGCTTTATGCATCGTACTCCTCCTATACCAAGTGTTTTCCGTTCTGTCGCGCCAGCAAGGGAAAGCGCCATGTCTGTCCCAAAGAGCACACCCAACTGGAAAACTTTTGTGAGAGTGGGCTTGGAGGGCACGACTAGGAGTCAGGAGACTTGTAGCTTGCCGTCTGCCATTCACATTTTGAAGTGGTTTCCAAGCTCGCTTAAGTTCAAGTGTGGACCGCAAGCACGGGGCATGGGCCCATCTGGATTACGCGGTAAGTCGTGGAACCAAAGAGTGCACTATCTAGGGAAGAGCGACCGCGAACCCCCATGATCACCAAGTCGGTCTGCGCTTCCAGGGCGACCTCAATGATCTGCTGGTAGGGCTTGCCGATCCGCACCAAGAACTTGACGAGGGAAGGCTTGCGCGCTCGAGGTGGAACCAATCCCTTGAGCTGCTTCGTCACCTTTGCCGTCGCGCTTTGAAGGTCCGTCGAACCTGGAAGGTGTTCCAACACGTGGAGTAAAGTAAGCTCGGCGTGGTACTCCCTCGCGATGGATAGCGCGTAATTCAAAGCACGGTGAGCGTGGTCGGAAAAATCCATGCAGAGAACAATCCTCTTGAGGTTAATGGGATCAGCGTTTTCCCCGGGAGATACAAAATCGTGTGCGGTCTTTCGCACCACTAATACCGGGCATCGCGCTTTTCGCAAGACCCTTTCCGTGACCGATCCGAGCATCAGGCGGTCAACCCCTCGCAAGCCGTGAGTTCCCATCACGATCAGATTCACACCTTTCGTTTCGGCGAAAGAGAGGATATTGTCTGAAGCATTGCCTTCTTGCACGACACATTGCGGCTGCACCTTTGTCCGCGTCTGCCGTTTTGCGAATTCGGTGAGCTTTCGCAAGGCGTCAGTCCGGAGCTTTCGGCAGATCACCTTATACGACTCGTCAATGTAAAAGGCGGGATACGAATACAAGACATGCTGCACCAGCAACTCGGCCTTGTAATGCCAGGCAAGCGACTGGGCGTAGTCATAGGCCTTGACCGAAAACTCCGAAAAGTCGATCGGACAAAGAATTGATTTGTGTCGTGGCATACACTTCACCTCACATGTGAAAAGGATAGGTTAACATCGAGGGGAAAACCATGCCGATGCCGGTCTCCCCGGCTACCTAACGCGCAGAACGAGTTCGGACGATCTCTACCGAGCAACGGGCATGACGGGCTACGGCCTCCGACACGCTTCCCATCAGGAAACGATCGAGGCCCTTTCGGCCATGGGACCCGACCATAATCAGGTCGGCACGCCAGCTCTCAGCATGCTTGAGAATGACGCTTCTCGCGTCGCCTTCTTTGACTGACGAGGTCACCTTAAAGCCAGCAGAGCGAAGCCTTCGAGCGGCCTGCGCCCCCATTTCCTTACCCCGCTCACGCTGGCGTAACCGGGCGGCAACGAAGTCGGGAGAACCTTTACTACCCATATCCTCCGCTAGTCTCTCTGGAAACGGTTCGACAGCGTGCAGAACGTGTACTTCTGTGTTCTCCGTCTTGGCTTGGGCGATCAACGCGTCCATCGCACCCGTTGAGCACTTGGAATCATCCAGCGGAAGCAGAATTCTCATCATTCCTCCATCTGTCCTTAATGCCCAGTGTGGTTCTCAGACTCGACTGAGGAAAAGAATCTCGCCGCCCTTAAGCATGGCGCGAACCTCCGCTAAAGAAGTTGTATAGCCAGCCAAATAGCGCTCCCCCGACGGCTCCATCGCAGAGGGCATACCCTGTGCCGACCAAGACATCGAGGAAATGTCGCGAGTTGTGAAAACCGGGATAGATCGAGCTTACACACTGCAGGAAAGCAGTACCGTAAGACGGTGCCGCGAGGTTAACAAGCCCCACAAACAGAACACCACCGCCCCAAAGCAAAGCCGATACAATGGCCAGAGATCTGACTGATAACGTCATCTGATTCCCCTTTCTTGTAAGGTGCTCGCTGCCAAGTGCGGCAACAACTCCTTGATGACCGAATCGACGGGCGCGGCAGCGGGCACGAGCTTCATGACCGCACGGGGTGGGCGGAGCAGAGCGATGAAGTCATTGATATTCTCCGCCCCGCAGATGTCCGGATCGGTCGATTCCTTCCTCAGGGCTTCGACTTGCTTTGGGTCCTTGTCATAGCCCGCCACCGAAAAGCCGTGGCCGGCCATGTTCAGCACGAGATTGTGCCCCATGACGCCCAAGCCGACCACGCTGATTGCACACTTGCTTATGGGTCATAGATTTGCTTTCAGAGCTGTTTGCGGATAGATTTCAATTCCCGCCGGCGTTTTGCGGTGGTCTTGGGATATGCCATCTTAAGTTCCTTGAACGCATCGATGACAATTTGGGAAACAATCAACCGGGCATTCTCCTTATCATCGGCGGGAACGACGTACCAGGGCGCGTGCTGGGTGCTTGTCGCGTTCAGGCAAGCCTCATAAGCCTTCATGTATTGCTTCCAGTATTTCCTCTCGTGAATGTCCGCGAGGCTGAATTTCCAGTTCTTGTCCGGCTCATCAATGCGCTCCAGGAATCGCTTTCGTTGTTCGTCCTTCGACACGTGAAGGAAGACCTTGATGATCCGGGTGCCGTTACGGTGGAGGTGCTCCTCCAAGTCCACGATCGAACGATACCGCTCCTCCCAAATTGTCTTCTCGTCGCGCAACTCTTCCGAAAGCCCCTGGCTACGCAGAATCTCCGGATGCACGCGAACGACCAGCACTTCCTCGTAATAGGAACGATTGAAGATGCCGATCTGCCCGCGTTCGGGAAGCCGGAACGTCGTGCGCCAGAGAAAATCATGTTCCAGCTCGTCGGCGCTCGGCTGTTTGAAACTGAAAACCTGGCAGCCTTGGGGATTGACTCCGGACATGACGTGCCGGATAGCGCCGTCCTTGCCGGCAGCGTCCATCCCCTGAAAAATCAGCAGCAACGCATAGCGGTTGGACGCGTAGTGAAGTTGTTGCAGCGAGCTCAACTCCTCAGCGTGTTCTCCCAGGAGTTTTTGATATCTCTTCTGCGACTTGCAAAAGGGCTTCACAATCGTCGGCCACTCTTTGAGCTTGACCTTTTCTCCGGGCCGCACACGGAAATCCTTGGAATTGATTTTCATCTTCATCCCTTCGGTGTCACAAGCTGCGTGGGTTGCTGCCCGCCATGCTGTCATTCCAGGTCCTTCGCTGTCATTCTGAGCGAAGCGAAGAATCTCGCTCTGGACTTTTCCGCCGAGAAACAGCGCGAAAAGCCGCGAACCTCACACTCCGGAGCTCCGCGCTACGCTTGCTCGGGCGGGGAGGGGGGCCGATTCTGCCACGGCTTACACCATGGGCTACGATCTTTCGCCGGCTTCGCGGGTGGCGCGAAAAACCTCGGACCTAGGAAACATTTCCTCGCTACACTTGCTCTAAGAAAAGCCAATGTTGCCTGTCGTCATTACGGTTGGCATAATCTTTACGGTTAAGAGAATGTGCACGTTCGTCTCCGCTTCTCCAGGAGGCGGTGGAGCAAGTAGACGGTCAGCACTGACTTTGAAGTCAACTATCAGAGAATCGTCCTCAAGCAGACAATAGAAAGGGTCCTCTCCCGCGGCGGGCGAAATACCCGCCGGGATTTCGTCTGGCCGATTAGGCACGCGCAAGGCATCAAAGAGAGTTTTTATGCGGTTGTCTATGTCTCCTCCAGTTTTCACCAAGTCGCCCGGATTTTCCCGTCTTAGGATCAATAATTCTAAGATGCAAACCAAATCTAATTCCTTCGTTACAAGCGGAAGGAATCGAAAGGCCCCGTTCCGGTGTTTCATCGCGAGGTCTCCAAAATAAGCGGGGTGGTACTCAATGCGCCTCCGATTGGGGTCCAAGATCTCAACACCACGCTGCTTGATCTCTTTGAGCATAGGATCTGCATCCCACAACTTCAAAAGCTGAGGGTGAAAGACTTTGCGGATGGTATGTTTTTCAGTAGGGCTTCCGTTGGAAGGAAGTCTGCCTTCGTAAATCATCCTGAATTCCACGACATTGACTCCAATTCGGCACGCAAAGCCACGGTCAGCACAGTCCTGGCCGTGGGCTTTTCTCATGCCCGATACCCCAGCGGCAACCGAACGCCGTCGTTCTGGATGTGGCATGCCGCTACCGTTGCCTTGTTCAAGGCGTAAGTGTTGCAAAGCGACAATCGCCAATCTTCCGGCCGCTCCACCAGTTCCCCTCCGCGCGGGATTCAGCGACTCCAGCAAGCATTGCCTTCGCCATCAAGTGAAGAATCCACGGTCAGAACTACACTGACCTTGGCTACCCCCTGGCGTGACGTTGCCCTTACTTTCTTGGTTGTCGCGGCAATGAATCAATAATTTGCCTGCAAAGAAACGGAATATTCCCTGCGAGTATGTCCGCAGTGTTGCCGTGAGCGGGCTTATTCCGGAATTCAGTAATCTTGTATAACTCCTTCGTTCGTGCCAGCAGGCCGAAAGAATTGCTTTCAATCCAAATCTTGAATTCCATCAAAATGAGTGTCTGGGAACGCCTGCAGTGATCTATCAGAAACGTCATTTCGCCAAGACTTAGGGATCGCTTGTCGTATGGTCTATCTTTACGAATATAAAGAAGTAACGCCTCCGATTCATCTTTGGGGTCAATGACTACGCCAGCGAATTCTTTAATGCTTCGGGTGGCGAGGACGCTTTCCCGAAATCTTGAAAATACTCTTGAGTTCAATTCCAGCTCTACAGCAGTCGCGTATGCATGACCACCTTTCGCCGACCAAACCGCTCGGAGGGGTTGGACAACTGATTGATCGCAAAGATAAATTCCGCTGATCCACTCGTCGCGGGCTTTGCTCGAAAGGCCAGCAAAGGTCGGCCAGTAGTCTTCCAAGAGAGAGGTGATTAATTTGAAAGCAGTATCGGACTTGAGTTCGTTCAGAAGTTTCTGAGAAACGTCGCGAGTTTCGCCGAGGGCAAGGAGAGTAGTTATCCTCCAATCCCGATCGGCTTCGGGATTACGCTCCACCTCCTTTCGAAGACTAATGGGCACCGCCTCCAAGTTCGCGACTTGTGCCTGCAGTTCAGCGATCTGCATGTAGAGTCCCTTCTCGTCTGGGAACTCTGCCGCCCACCTTTCCAATAACGCTATCGCCTTTTCCGGCAAATGCGACTCTTGATAGATCATTTTGAGCGATTCATAAATCCATTGTCGGATGCCACCCTTCGCCCATTCAGTAAGCGCTTGCTCGTAAATCACCGCGGCGTCATGAAGGCGTCCCGTCGAAAAATAACACCTGGCCAGCATCGGGCCATAGAGTGGAGAAAGTTCCGGGCGTTTGCTCAATGCTTTCTCAAGATCATTCGACGCGTCACGCAATGTGTCAATGGTTGAATCGGTGAGCTCCGGCTTAAACTGATTGAGGCGCAACCCCGACATGAAGGGGAGTAGCAGGCTATCGGCACCAAGGATTTTCGGCTCCCACCATAGAGATTCCAATTCGAACCCCAACTTTGGACCGAAGACCAACAAATACCGAAACTGACCTCTAATCAATTCCAAATCGCAAAGATCCAGTAAGTTTGACTCTTCTGCAATGCTGTAAAGCTTGAGTGCGCGCTTCCAGTCAGAGATTGCATACGAGTTGAGGATTTCCCAGCGAATTACACGCCAGTCGTCAGGGATATCCTCCGCCTTCAATTGGCGAACCACGAGGCTCAGATCATCACCGAATCCTTCAATTAGGTTGTCAGCCAGCCCTTCCCAGATGAGCTCTTCTGGGTAATCTTCGGCGACCGCCGCTCTTACCTTTTCCAGTTCTGTCGGTTCGCGTTCCGTACGATTGGCAACAAAGTGTTGAAGCTTCTCGACATATCGCCTATCCCTGTAGGAAAGTGCATAGTACACAGCGAGAACGGTAAATCTCGCTGGTATATTTATGGGGTCGTCGATCAAATAATTCAAAAAGCACGTCCGCAAACGTTCTCCGTGATCGATGGCGACAGTAAGTGCCTCCTCGGAATTCTCAATCCAGGGCGGGGCGGGATCCTGGATGTTGATTTTCGGAATGTCGCCGGTTAACGGAAGATGTTGTTCCGACCACTGAATCCATGACTGGACAACTGTTTGTATGTCCATATTAATTCCTGCTATCTGAAAGTGTAGCCCTACTTCTCACCTATAACAATCGCCCCGAGTCCCCCACCCGCCAGCCGGCCATGGATATGCATGTTGTCATGCTCATGTCCTTTCCATCGCGGCACTGTATTCGCCACGGCGCGCCGCCCGGTTACACAGGGATCGATGATACAGGGCTTGCTGTGCCGCCAACACGTGGGCCTCCTCGCCGTGCCAAATCTCCAAAGCCGGTTGCTGGATGGCGCGGGCAAACGAAAACGCCAACGCCCAAGGCGGTCGCGACTTGAATCGAACATTCATGGCATTCAAACGGGCCGAGGCCAGTTCACTGGATTGGCCGCCCGACAAGAACGCAATCCCCGGAACGGCAGCGGGGACGGCTCGCAAGAGACACCTCACCGTGGCGTCGGCCACCTCGTCCACCGCTTCTTGCTTGGGGCAGGTCAATCCCGGAAGCACCATGTTGGGCTTCAGGATCATACCCTCCAGCATCACCCGTTGTGTGTAAAGCTGGATGAAAACCGTTCGCAGGACTTCCTCCGTTACCTCGCAGCATCGCTCCAGGGTATGCTCGCCGTCCATGAGCACTTCCGGCTCGACGACGGGGACCAGTCCAGCTTCCTGGCACAACGCGGCATAGCGAGCCAACGCCTGCGCGTTGGCCTCGATGCAACCCCGGCTGGGAATGCCATCGCCCACGGTAATCACCACGCGCCACTTGGCAAAGCGGGCGCCCATTTTTGAGTATTCAGCCAAGCGCTCGCGCAATCCGTCCAGACCCTCGGTTATTTTCTCTCCGGGATGACCTGCCAGGTTCTTTGCACCGGTGTCAACTTTGATGCCGGGAATGATTCCTGCATCGGTGATGACTTTAACAAAGGGAGTGCCATCTTTCTTCTGCTGGCGGATTGTCTCGTCGTAGAGGATCACGCCACTAATGCACTCATCGAGATTGGGCGTGGTCACAATCAACTCCCGATAGGCGCGCCGGGCCTCCTCGGTCTGGGGAATCCCCAACCGAGCAAGTCTTTTGTTGCAGGTCGAATTACTTTCATCCATCGCCAGCAGGCCCTTGTCGCCGGCGACCAGCATTCTCGCGGTGTCCATAAGCTCTTGCGCATTCATTTGGAGTTGCTCCATTTCCAGTTCCGGATTTCCGGCAGGTCTTCGCCGTGCTTGTCAATGTAATGCTTGTGCTCGATGAGCTTGTCCTCCATCTGCTGCTTCAGGTAGGCGCCCTTAGAACCCAAGTCCGGTAGCCGGTCAATCACGTCATGCACCAGGTGGAACCGGTCCAGGTCGTTCTGCACCCTCATGTCAAAGGCCGTCGTGATGGTGCCCTCTTCCTTATAGCCGCGGACGTGCAGGTTGCGGTTGGTCCGGGCGTAG
>Ga0208038_1001953_pt1 | contig 10331 bp, 8 predicted proteins | sample June2015DPH_16_1_FD_184714 | JGI IMG/M metagenome (GOLD analysis project Ga0208038, IMG submission 184714) | Peatland microbial communities from SPRUCE experiment site at the Marcell Experimental Forest, Minnesota, USA - June2015DPH_16_100... | ecosystem: Environmental > Terrestrial > Soil >...
GGCCACCCGTCCCAACCGGTTCAAGTACGTGCTGACGCCCACCCATGGCTCCTGGCTGAACATTGTGGAGACGCTTTTCGGCAAAATGGCTCGAACCTTCTTGCGGCACATTCGTGTGCAATCGTGGGAGGAGCTGCGGGCTCGAATCCTGCTGGGGGTTTCCGAAATTAACGCCGCACCAGTGGTTCATCGCTGGAAGAAGTTCGACACCTTGATGACGTGATATGATCATTGTTTAGTGAAACGATATACTAGATGCTGGCGATCCATCGGGTTTGCGGCGCTGGCGCACCCCCCGCGATACGGTGCGCGCCGAGACCTCGATATCAAGACTCAACAATTCCCCACGAATGCTCAGCGCTTCCCACCAAGGGAAGCCTGCAACCATCCTTTCCAGTGGATGCCTGATCCCCGGTCGCGCTATAGAGTTTGAACAATTCTCCATGAATCCGATCTCTCGAGACAGACATATTTTCGACGAACCGCAGCAGCCGCGTTCGGAAAATTGCGGGTTCTCTAGCTGGTTTTAGTGAACAGAATAGTAAGCTGGCATTATTGACGCTCTGTCGAACTGCAAATAACTTGGTAGGGTATTTTCGGGCGAATTTCGTCGGGCTTATGGGCACATTCAAAATCGATCGAGTTTAGGGCTGCGATGAGCTTGCACACGAGTTCATCGAACGCCGCGTAGCTGTGCCGCTTTTAGTTCGGGAGACGCAGCACGGGGGCGAAGTGCACAACTGGATGCGACCCTTTCTCAAATACGCCATTTCAGTGCTGGTGGTTTATTCGATGCTGGTCAGCGGGCTCTTTGTAGCCATGCTCCAGCCGCCGACGGTCTTCGGCCACATCATGTCGAAGCTACCCGCGGTGAGCTACTTTCTTTTTCCCTTCGAACCCATGTGGCTCCTGGCGCGCAGAGGCCATCTGAAGGTGGGTGATGTCGCGCCGGACTTCAAACTGACAACTAGCGATAGCTCCGCCCTGGTACACCTATGGTCTTTCCGAGGGCAGAAGCCGGTGGTGCTCATCTTCGGGAGTCACACTTGACCGCCTTTTCGCCGGGAGGTTCCCGCGCTCAACAAGCTGTTCGAGCAGTACAAGGACCGAGCGGCTTTCTATGTGGTCTATATCCAAGAAGCGCACCCGACCGACGGCTGGCAAATGCCGAGCAACATCAAGGATCACGTGCTCATCGCCAGCGCCAAGACGCTTGACGAGCGCGATGAAGCCTCGCACGTCTGCGTGGTCAAGCTCGGCCTCAAGATCCCGGCGCTCGTCGACGACATGCAGGACTCGACTGAGCGCGCCTACACCGGCTGGCCGGACCGGCTTTACCTTATTGACCGTACAGGCCGGGTGGCCTACAAGAGTAAGGCGGGACCCTTTGGCTTTCATCCCGAAGAGATGGCCAAGGTGCTGGAGTCGGTCGTTTCTTCCACCAACAAGTGAGTTGATTTCGATGAGCGCTACAGCCGGCTCGATTCGGTCCCTCCGTGAACAGTCTGCGGGGCGTGTATGCAAAACCCAACAAAACAGCCTGAAAGGGTGAGGACAAAATGAAAAGGATGGGCGCAAAGGGATTTCAGGCTTTTGTGCTTCTTCTTTTGCTGACATCCTCTGGCGGGCCTCTGTTCGCCCAGGAAGTCACCGGAAGCATTCGCGGCGTGGTGCTCGATCCTAGCGGCGCCGGGGTGCCGTCGGCGAAGGTCACGGCCACGCAGGTTGAAACCGGATTGTCGCGGGCTACTGTCACTGACCACCATGGTGCCTACATACTCGTCTTGTTGCCCGTCGGACACTATCGCCTCGAGGCGTCCGCTAAAGACTTTCGGAAGTTCGCCCAGGAAGGTATTACGCTCAGCGTCAATGAGGCCGCCAATGTTCCCATTCGTCTTACGATTGGCTCCCCCACCCAACTGGTGCAGGTTCAGGCAAACGCCGCGCTAATTGAGACATCGGACACAACGCTTGGGAAGACGGTGGGCGAGCGCGAAATCCTGGACCTGCCGCTCAACGGCCGGAATTTCTCCCAGCTCGGACTGCTGCAACCTGGTGTCGTGCCCATCACACCCGGGCTTGCCCAGGCAGGAGGATCGCTGCGAGATGGGGAGGCTTATTCCGTCAACGGCCAGCGTCCGGAGTCGAACGACTTCCTCATTGACGGCGCCTCCAACTTCAATGCGGTCGACGGAGGCTTTGTGCTGAAGCCCCCTATCGACGCCATCGCCGAATTCAAGATCCTGACCCACACCGCCAATGCCGAGTTTGGCGGCGCTGCGGGCTCCACCACCAATATTGTCACCCGGTCCGGGTCGAATCGTTTGCACGGCGCCGCCTGGGAGTTCCTGCGTAATGACAAACTAGACGCCGCCAACTTCTTCGAGAACGCCGACGGTTTCGCGAAGTCGGAATACCGGCAAAACCAGTTCGGCGGCACGCTGGGTGGCCCGATTCACAAGGATAAGACGTTCTTCTTCGGCTACTACGAGGGGTTTCGGAACCGGCAGGGTGAAACGATCAGCGACGTCAGAGTGCCTTCAGCGCTCGAGCGGCAGGGCGATTTCTCGGAAGACGGCCCACTTCTCAATTTCTTCGCGCCGGGAGGCCCAGCGCCGTTACCTGGCAGCATGGTTCCCTTCATCGACCCGACTGCGCAGCAGGTATTGCAGCTTTACCCGCTTCCGAACGCCATGGATGCCAACGGAGTACTTGATCTGTACAACGCCACACAGATTCTGCGCGACAACGAGGACCAGTCCGGTGTGCGCATCGACCACTATTTGTCGTCTCGGGACACTCTAAACTTCCGGTATATGTTTCTGGATGGCTTACGCTTCGATCCCTTGTCCACCTCCGGCGCGGGGGTGCCGGGTTTTCCGGTGGGCGAGAATCACCGCACGCAGAACTTCGTTGCCCAGTTGACCCACACGTTTTCACCATCGGTTGTAGGCATCACGCGATTTGCTTTTCTCCGCAACAAATTCCTCTTTGACGAGCACCTGAACAACACTTCTCCCTCTTCGTTGGGTTTCCAGTATCAACCCACGTTGGGTATAGCGGCTGGCCCGCCTTTCATCCAGTTCGGAGGCGGAGGATATGCCAGCATTGGCGACCCGATCACAGGTCCGCGCAACACCAATGAGAACGCCTTTGCGCCCTCCGGTTCACTGACCTGGATCCACGGCCGGCACGAGTTGAAGTTCGGAGCTGACTACCGTCGCGACCAGATCAATGTCGTCAATGGAATTGCCTCGAACGGGTTCTTTGTCTTCGCCCCTGTTCCCCTCAGCAATGCCTTCGCCAATTTCCTCATCGGCCAGCCGCTCCTCTTCCTGCAGGGAGGCGGCGACCTGTCGCGTGGACTGCGGGGCAATGACCTCAACTTTTATGCCCAGGACACTTATAAGGTCAGCCCTCGATTGACCCTCAACTTCGGGCTCCGGTATGATCTGCCCTTCCCTTACACGGAGATTCGGAATCGGCAGAATCTGTTTGAGCCGGGTGTGCAGTCCAAGGTGATACCGAACGCTCCGGTCGGCTTGTTGTATCCCGGTGACTCGAGCGTACCCGCCGGCTTGATTCCCGCCGAAACGAGGGCCTTCGCGCCCCGCGTCGGCTTGGCCTGGGATCCCACTGGCAGCGCCCGATGGCTGGTCAGCACCGCTTATGGCATCTTCTATGACCCGTACTACAACGGCCAGGGCGGCCCCTTGCAGACGCCCATCAGTGCCCCGCCGTATCTCCGGACGGCGCAGTTGATGTTTCCCGGAAGCCTTTCGAATCCATTTGCCAATGGTAACCCGTTCGCGGTGCAGTTCGCCGAGCCGATGACGCTCCTGACGCTTTCCCCCCGATTGCGTTTGCCCTACGCGCAGGACTGGAACCTGAACATTGAAAGGTCTTTTGGGACCGATTGGCTCTTTGAAATCGGCTACGTGGGAACCAAAGGGACCAAACTCCCACGCTTCATCGAAGACAATCCGTCCGTCCCCCTTGCGGGCCAAACCTGGGCCGAGCAGCAGAACAACATCGACCAGCAGCGGACCTATTGCATGCCCAATGCGCAGGGGAACTGCACCTATAGCTCAGTGGGACTGATCGTTGGCGCCGCGAATTCATCCTATAACGCCCTGGAAACGAGCTTGCGAAAACGCTTCAGCCGCGGACTGTCTTTGCTCGTTTCCTACACGTTCTCGAAATCCCTCGATGACGTTTCGTCGTTCAATATCACGGGCTCTGCCTCCCAGCCGGTGGCCGGAGAAAACGACCTGGCGCAGAATCCCTTTGACCTCGCGGCGGAACGGGGCCGGTCGATGTTTGATGCGCGTCATCGGTTTGTGCTGAGTTATGAGTGGGAGTTGCCCTATTGGCGGCAACCTCGGAACTGGTATCAGCACGTCTTGGGTAACTGGCAGGTGAACGGCATCACGACGTTCATGAGTGGCACACCCTTCACCGTAGAGAATCAGAGCTACAACTATGACGCGCCGGAGATCACTGGTTTCTCGGCCTTCCGTCCCAACCTCATGGGCAACCCTAACAAAGGCCCGAAGACGGTGGCGGAGTGGTTCAACACGGGTGCCTTCCAACGCCTGGACCTCGTGACGACTCCTGCGGGAGTGTACGGAAACGAAGGGCGTAATGTGGTCGAGGGGCCGGGCCTGACACAGTGGGACTTGTCGGCCTTCAAGAATATTCTCTTCACCGAATCGAAGAGCTTGCAATTCAGGGCCGAGTTGTTCAATCTTTTCAACCGCTCTAATTTCCGGCTCCCGAACGGCGACATCAGCTCACCCACGTTCGGGCAGATTCAGCAGGCGCTATCGCCGCGACTTGTTCAGTTTGCGTTGAAGTTTCAATTCTGATCGGAGATGTTCGTGCTGGCGGGACAAAAACTCCGCAGGTCGACACGCGCGCCCCTGCGGGATTTGGAGGAAAAACGATGAAAAAACTCGGAATCGGGATTCTGCTCTTCATGTCAGCGATCCTGCCGTTCGGAACCGCGCGGGCGGAAGGAAAGCCCGCGACCGTGAAAGGCTACGTGATTGATTCGGCCTGTACGTTCGTCAAGAATCTCAACAAGCCGATTAGCTCCGAGTGCGCGGTGGCTTGTGCCAAGGCAGGTTCGCCGTTGGTCATCCTGGGGGACAACGGCGTGATCTACTGGCCGATTTCAGCAGAGATGCCCGCCGCAGGGCAGAACGAGCGGCTGATGCCTTTTGCCGGCCAGAGGGTCATGGTGAGTGGCACGGTGTACCAAAGGGGCGGATCGCACGCCATCGTCATTAACAAGGTAGAGAAGGCGGCCAAGCCGTAGTTGCCGGGGGACTGTGGTTTTCGGTCTCGAGTCCTCAACTGGTCTCGAATCGGCGGCCTGACAACTCCTTTCAGTCTGCACGGCGCGAGGGAAATGTTTGATGGGTCCTCCTGTTTTGAAACTCTGAAAAATTCCAACGCGCGCTGCGCTCCGGCTTTTCACGGAATCACCGAGGCTGCCCACTCTGACTGACCATTCTTTTCCCGCAAGCGGTCTCACACGCCAACTCGGTCTCGGCGCCGCTGCCGCCGCAGTGGCCGGAGGGGCCATCGGCGTTGGCATCTTCCTTACACCCGCCGGCATGGCACGGCAGTTGGGTTCGCCGTTCTGGCTGCTGATGGTCTGGCTCTCCATGGGGCTCATGGCTGTCGCGGGGGCTCTCTGTTTCGGAGGGCTGGCGGCGCGCTATCCGGAAGCGGGCGGCGGGTACGTTTACGTGCGGGAAGCATACGGCCCGCGACTGGCCTTCCTGTATGGCTGGATGCAACTTCTGGTGCTCGATCCCGGCGTGACCGCCTCACTGGCGATTGGAGCGGCAGCTTACACCGCTTCAATCACTCACCTCTCACCCGGTTCACAGAAGGCGCTGGGCATTGCTGTGATCCTGGGCCTTGCGGCGCTGAACATCCGCGAGACGCGCCTTGGAGCAGGATTTCTACAGGCACTCTCCTGGCTGAAGGTTGGGGCGCTGGCATTGCTTCCTGTTTGGGCAGTCGCGCTCGGCCTGGGAAACTGGTCTCACTTCACTCCCTTCGTTGGGCAGCGTCCGGGCTCCGCTCCGCCGCTCACCGCTCTGGCCGGAAGCTGCATGGCTGCGTTCTATTCTTTCGGCGGATGGTGGGAAGCGGCCAAGATCGCCAGGGAAGTACGCAATCCCGAGCGCACGATGCCCCGCGCTTTGACACTGGGTGTGGTGGCCGTGACCCTGGTCTATATCCTCGTCACAGGAGTGTTTGTCTATCTTGTCCCCTTCGCGGGCATCACTTCCGACGAGACTTTCATGGCGCAAGCCGGCAAGCGCCTTTTCGGGCCCGCGGGCGGCGCGGTCTTGGCTGCACTTGTTGTCCTGTGCGTTCTGGGCAGCATGGCGGCGCTGCTCATCCTCTCGCCGCGAGTCTATTACGCGATGGCCCGAGACGGTTTGTTCTTTCACCAGGTGGCGAGGGTCCACCCGCGCTACGGAACGCCGGCTCGCGCGATTGCTGTGCAGGCCATTCTGGCTTCACTCCTGGTGGCACTTGGTACGTTCGCTCAGATTGTGGCCTATTTTGTCTTCGTCGCCGTCGTCTTTCTCGGCTTAACCGTGGCGGGGACGTTCCGACTGCGTGCTGATGTCACCGAAGGCGCCCGGCTGCGCGTGCCGGGTTACCCGTACACGCCTCTGGCTTTCCTTGCTCTAGTTGTCCTGCTGCTGGCGTTGCTCGTGGAGCACAACACTTTGCAGGCTGCACTGGGCGTTGTGGTGGTAATGATGGGCCTTCCAGCATATCGGCTTGTGCGAAGACGCGGAAATTTAGCTTGATAACATCCTATAGTATATAGTATTGTCTTCGCGGGTTGGGTGAACCCACCCCGTTTACGGCGACTTGGCTGGCCGCGCCAGCTCGGAGCGAGCGTTCGCTCGCCCGTGCCGGGTGTCGCTGCCGCAGGTAGGGCGCGCTTTGTCTCTCGCCAGGAGAGACCGAAAGGTCGTGACATGTTTACCTCGCGTGAACGCGTAAATCTGGCCTTGTCTCACCAGGAAGCTGACCGTATTCCGGTGGACCTTGGCGGCAGCTTGGCTACCGGAATGCATGTCAGCATCGTGTATCGGTTGCGGCAGGCTCTGGGCCTGGACAGCCCCGGGACACCGGTTCGGATGATTGAGCCATATCAGATGCTGGGTGAGATCGCGTCCGATCTCATGGAAGCCCTCGGTACGGATGTGGTCAACCTGTCCGGCTTCAAGAATTTTTTTGGCTATGCGAACGAAGGTTGGAAACCCTGGACGTTCTTCGATGGCATTCCCATGCTCGTGCCGGAAGGCTTCAATACCGAGCCGGAACCCAACGGGGATGTTCTGATGTACCCTGAAGGTGATCGTTCGGCGCCACCCAGCGGCCGGATGCCCAAGGGTGGCTTCTTCTTTGACACCATCGTACGGCAGCCGCCTCTGGATGAAAGCAACCTGAAGGTTGAAGACAATCTAGAGGAGTTCGGCCCCATCTCTGCAGCAGAACTCGAACACTTCAAGCAGGAAACGGAACGCTTGCACACGGAAACTGACAAGGCCATCTTCGCCGGCTTCCCCGGCACCGCCTTCGGCGATATCGCGCTGGTTCCCGCGCCTTGGATGAAGCATCCGAAGGGAGTCCGCGACATCGAAGCATGGTACGCCATCACGGCCAGCCGCCCGGACTTTGTCCGCGAGATTTTTGAACGCCAGACTCAAATTGCCCTGGCGAATCTCGCCAAGATTCATGCGGCGGTCGGTGACCGGATTGCGGCGGTTTGGACCAGCGGCTCGGATTTCGGCATGCAGAATGGACCGTTCATTTCGCCGCGGGCCTATCGCCATCTCTATCAACCCTATCAGCGGCGCATCAATGATTGGATCCACCAGCACACATCCTGGAAGTCGTTGGTCCACTCCTGCGGCTCGGTCCGCCTGCTGCTCGACGACTTTGCCACCGCAGGTTTCGACATTCTGAACCCGGTCCAATGTTCGGCGGCGCGGATGGATCCGGCGGAGTTGAAGACGGTGTTCGGCAGCCGAATGACCTTCTGGGGGGGCGGGGTGGATACCCAACGGACACTCCCCTTTGGAACTCCTGACGACGTGCGCCGCGAGGTGCGCGAGCGCATCAAGATTTTCGGTCCCGGGGGAGGGTTCGTTTTTGCGGCGGTGCACAACATCCAGGCTTGCACGCCGGTGGAGAATATTCTGGCCATGTTCGAGACCGTGCGCGAGTACGGGCGTTATCCCGGGAAAGCCTGAAGGCCGGCTTATCGAGCAACCCACCCTTGGCTTAGACTTCCCGCCGGGCGCCATCGGCAAGACCACAATTCCATCTTCCACGAGCCAAACGCTTGCGCAGCCGACGAGGCACAAGGAAATTACGTATGGAGTGCGGTCTTCGACTTTAAAGGGTGTAAAGGTAAGGTTAGTAATATCCCATTCGTATATACTTGGCTGTGACCCCCTGACTCCTGCCCTACCTGCTGGCAATCGTCAACCCGCAACGACGCAAATGACGTTCACACGCACGCGCAAGGCTTCCGCTGTAGACTGTGGACTGTAGATTGTTAGCTGATCTGCCTGATCTGCACCCGGAAGACGTGTTCCCCCAGGAAAAACTCATCGCCGTCGTCGAGCTCAACTTCTTTTCGTATCCGGCGAAAGACGCCATTGCGACTCCTCAAGTCCTGGAGGATGAAGCGTCCTGGTTGCGCCACGATGCGGGCGTGGGTCCCAGACATGAAAGGATCGTCCTTAAACACCAAATTGGCGTTAGTCCGTCCCAAGGTGGTTTCAGGCTTTTCCAATCTGAACTCTTCAATGATCTCACCCGTCAGGCGGATGTGTTCGAGCTTGGCCGTGATGGGGCCCCGCTGCAGCTTTGGTGCTCCAGCCCATGTCACCGTGCCTTGCCCGCCATTGGCGTTCTCCGCTTCGTCCAGGCTTTGTGTGGTGAATCGAAAGAGATCCTGTCCCAACAGAAAGACATCCCCGGGGACAAGTTCGGTATCCTGTCGCTGTTTGATATATGTCCCGTTCAGGCTGCTGAGATCCTCCAAAAACAACTTGCCCTCGCGAATCGACAGGAAAGCATGGCGGTCTGAAAGTGAGGAATCGTCAGGATAATTGACTTCACAGTTGGCGCGTCCCAAGGAAACTTCTCCCACTACTTGCAGGGGATTCCCCCAGGAGCCATCATGCTTTTTCTCTGTGATTTGCGCCTCAATATTCGGTGCGTGAAATCCGCCAAAGACCATGGTCCCTTCCGGCGCGGCGGCAGGCATCGAGGAATCTACCCTTGGCGCGACGGGCGGTGGAGTTGGTGGCGCAGGTCTCGGTGGGGCAGGGACTCTTATTGGGGACGGGGCAACTTCAGATGGACCAGCCTGTCTTGCTATGGGGGGGCTGATTCCCGGCGGCTGAGGTCGGGCGACTGGCGGAATTGGCGCCGGGGCTGCAAGCTTTGGGGATGGGGGTTGCTGTGGCGCCCAAGTCGGACCAGCCACCGCAGGAGATAGCCGAGAGACACCCGGCGCCGCAACTTGTGGCGCGATCCTGGGGGGAATTGGCGGAGCCATCGGCTGGGGCGCAACGGGCCGTGGGGGCTGTTGCGGAAGGGCCGCCTGGGGCGTAGCCGGAAGCGGTGTGCCGCAGAAACCACAGAACTTGCTGCCTGCCGGAAACCCCTTATGACATTTCGGACACTCCAGTGGCATGGACTGCGGAACAGTCGGCCGCGGGACGGGAGGAGTCGCCGCAGCCTGGAGGGGCTTCCCGCAACGGGCGCACTTTGCCGCGCTCGCGGGGTTCCCACTCCCGCACGTCCCGCATTGGATATAGCGTATCGTCCCTTCTTTGTTTGTTTCGTCAGACATATTAAGTGCTCAGGGTAACCGAAGCTAGTCACCGGTGATTTCCAGCCACACCGGATTAGTATAGCAGCGAAACTCTTCTCCCGTGGCGTTTCGTGTTCGAGCCTCCAGACGGACGTAACCCCAGACACCCCTATTCTTTCCCAAGAACGGCCGCAGGTCAACAGGGATTAAACCCCCACTCGCCATCTGTCTTGAAGCCGGCACCGGGATTTCTTGAGGTTGCGATTCACCCTCTTGCGACCCCACGATCAATCGAATGGATTCGATGGGTCCGAATTCCGCGCCACTGACCCAGGCAAGCTGTAAGGGTGGAAGATGGCCGAGGGAAACCGCGAGGGAATCACCTATGCCAACATCTCCAGAATCGCCCAAGCTGCCATCGGAATTGCGCTCGAAGCCCGCGATGAGCAGGGGACCG
>Ga0208038_1001954_pt1 | contig 10326 bp, 7 predicted proteins | sample June2015DPH_16_1_FD_184714 | JGI IMG/M metagenome (GOLD analysis project Ga0208038, IMG submission 184714) | Peatland microbial communities from SPRUCE experiment site at the Marcell Experimental Forest, Minnesota, USA - June2015DPH_16_100... | ecosystem: Environmental > Terrestrial > Soil >...
CGGATCAGGGCCTGCGCCTTGGCGTCATCCAGTTGCAGGCTCCTGGGATCGGCAAGCTGCGCTAGGAGCCTGTCGGAGATAGATTTTCGCTTCAGAGGGGAGGGGGGCGCAAGTTTTTTTATAAATCACCTTTTGTAGTATTGACAGTTGAGTTCTTGAGTGTAATATCAGGTTATGAGCAAACAGTTTCGGAATTGCGATCTAAATCAGGCTTACCTGTTGCCCCCGTCGTTGCAGGACTGGTTACCGGAAGGGCACTTGGCGCGGTTTGTGGCGGACCTGGTGGAAACGTTAGACCTGTCAGCGATTTACGCCAAGTACGAGGAGGGGGACGGTCGGGGGCTGGCGGCGTATGATCCGCGGATGATGGTGCGGCTGCTGATTTATGCCTACTGCCGGGGGGTGCCGGGTTCGCGGCGGATCGAGCGGGCGACCTACGAGGACGTGGCCTTCCGGTATTTGGCGGCCGACCAGCACCCGGACCACGACACGATCGCGGATTTCCGGAAGGAACACTTGGCGAACCTCTCGCAACTGTTCGTGCAGGTGTTGAAGCTGTGCCAGCAAGCGGGGCTGGTGAGGCTGGGGCACGTGGCGCTGGATGGGACCAAGGTCAAGGCCAATGCCAGCAAGCACAAGGCGATGAGCTACGAGCGCATGGGGGAGACGGAGAAGAGGTTAGAGGCGGAGGTCCAGGCGTTGCTGGCGGAGGCGGCGCGGATCGATGCCGAGGAAGATGGGAAATATGGGAAGGGGAAACGGGGCGACGAACTGCCGGAGGAATTGGCGCGGCGGGAGAGCCGGTTAGCGAAGATACGGGAGGCGAAGGCGGCGCTGGAGGGAGAGGCGAGAGAAGCTGCGAAGAAGAAGCAGGCGGAGGTGGAGGCGAGATTAAGGGAGCGGGAGAGGCAGGAGGAAGAGCGGGGGCGGAAGCTGGGCGGGCGGCCGCCGCAGGCTCCGGACCCGGAGCAAGCGAAGCCGGAGCCGAAAGCGCAACGGAACTTCACCGACCCGGATTCGCGCATCATGAAGGACGGAGCGACGAAGGAGTTTGTGCAAGGCTACAACGCGCAGGCGGCGGTGGACAGCCAAGCCCAGGTGATCGTGGCGGCGTCGGTGACGCAGGAAGCCAATGACAAGAAGCAGTTGGTGCCGATGCTGGAGCAAGTGCAAGTGCTGACGGGGAGCACGCCGCAGCAAGCCACGGCGGATAGCGGGTATTTCAGCGAGCAGAACGTAACGGACCCGAAGTTAGAGGGGATTGATTTGTTGGTGGCGCCGGACCGGCCGAAGCACGCTGAGGAAGTACCCTGCGCGACCGGGCCTCCGCCGCCCGAGGCGGGGGTGGCGGAGCGGATGCGGGAGAAGCTTCGCACCGTGGAGGGACGGGCCGTTTATAAGCTGCGCAAGGCCGTGGTGGAGCCGGTTTTTGGACAGATCAAAGAGGCGCGAGGGTTCCGCAAATTTCTGCTGCGGGGGCTGGAGAAAGTGCAGGCAGAATGGAAGCTCATCTGCGCCACGCACAATCTGTTGAAGCTCTTCCAGTCGGGATGGAGCCCACAAAGGGCATGAACAGGTCTGCCCGACCCACAAAAGTCACTCCTCGGGCAGCCTTGAAGGAGTAAAAAGGTCGGACTCCTACTCTCAGAGAACGGCGGATAACAAAAAAGCGAATTTCAGAAACCGTATCTCCGACAGGCTCCTAGTACAAGCGACTGCAGAAGTTGATGGTTTCGTTGTCGAATTCACGGCCACACCCGACTTCCGTCAGATCAGCAATAACCAATGGAATCCCTGGATCGTCTTCGGTGCACCATTGCCCGCGACCTTTACAGGGCGTCCAATTCGATTAGGAATTAGCGCCTGCCTGCCTGCCCGCCAATGTTTATATGACGACAACCTTATGGGTGGTAGAATGACGGCCGTCACCCAGGATGAGATCACGGCCGAACGCCTGGGTTTAAATTGGTGGCGCGACGTTCCTTATTCTCGCTTTGCGCGGCGAGTCCGCGGCAAAAATAGCGGTTGGCGGCCGCGGCTTGGCGAGGGCGAGAGTTTGATCATGGAAAGGGTGGTATGATGAGCCGAAGCACAGGCATCCGAGCGATGGAAAGACGGGAATTTATCGTCCTCCTGGGTGGTCTCAGCGCTTTCGCCAGGACTCTATCGAAATATCCTTCGGCCAGTCCCCTCTTTGCCGAACCGGCAGCTCAAGAAAAGCAGTCGCCGAGACACGCAGCGCCCATCGCCATCCACCCCGAGAATCCCAAATATTTTCTCTTCCGTGGGAAGCCGCTCGTCCTGGTGGCTGCGAGCGAGCACTATGGCTCGGTGATCAACCGCCGTTTCGACTTCGCGCGGTATCTTGCCGAAGCCGCTGACAAGAAACAAACCTTGACCCGCACGTTCCTTCTTTACCGGGAACTTCAGTCGGCGCGCAACCCCTATTCCCCTCTCAAAGCAGAGTCGCCTGACTTCGTGGCACCCTATACGCGCCCGGGTCCGGGCAAGGCGATGGATGGGGAGCCGAAGTACGACTTGGACCGGTGGAATCCGGAATATTTCGCTCGGCTGCACCGGTTCCTATCGATGGCGTCTGATCTGGGTATCGTCGTCGAACTCACCGTCTTCAGCAACACTTATGCGGACGAAATCTGGGCATTGAACCCGCTCCGAGACAAGAACAACCTGCAGCGGATCGGCAAAATCGACTGGCCCGAATACAATTCGCTCCGGGATGAAGGTTTGGTGGAGCGCCAAAAGGCCTACGCGCGCAAGATCGTCCAAGATACCAGCGCATACGACAATGTCTATTACGAGATATGCAATGAACCGGGAGGTGGACTGCCTAACCACGTGACGCCGGGCGAGGTAGACGCCTGGCAGGAGGAAATGGGCCGCGTGCTTCGCGACGAGCTGCGGAAACTGAACTGCCTCCATTTGGTGGTGGGGCAAAACGCCTTCAGCTATACGCCGAAGTTCTACCAGGCGTTCGATGCGGGTTTCGCCGGGTTAATGCTGGATGCTGTCAATGTACATCCTCTCCCTGACCTGACTCTGCGTGGACACACTTATCAACTGGGCAATTTCATGTCGAAGGAACTGCAACTGACGGACTTCCGTGACTTCTTTCTGGCGGCCCAGCACGAGCTTAAACCCTGCATTTCGGACGAAGACAACGCCGCCAGCATGTACTGCGACGACGTCGGCTGGACCATCCAGCGCAAGCGGGCTTGGATGGCGGTGATGTGTGGGGGCCACTACGATTACATCGACTTCTCCATTCAAGCCGGCCAAGAGGCCGGCACGGAAGAGTCACGGAAGAAGGTCCGGACTTGGATGCGTCACCTCTCAGAATTTATACACTCCTTCGATTTCATCCATGCACAGCCAGTTCCGGGCTGGATCGAGACCGAGCCTGACCATCTCGTAGATGCCACCCTGGCGAACCCTGGCTCCGACTACATCGCCTATCTGGCGGATGGCCGTGAACTTTCCGACCCGACGGCCGGGCAGCCCATCAGTGGGCCCATCGTGCTCGGTCTTCCCGCGGGGACGTATCGGGTGTACTTTTACTCACCCATCGCAGGCGTGTATTCGCCGGGCGTTCGGGTTGAGGGAGGCGACCGTGTCACCCTTGCGACTCCTTCCTTCGAACAAGATATTGTTTTGCGAGCGACGCGAGAGCGTTAACAGAAGACAAATGCGGTGGGACTAAAAAGGTCACGGGAGGCGAGCATGGATCGCAGAGAATTTTTCCTGAGAGCGGGACTTATCTCCGCGGCTTTAGGCGCGGCCGCGCCGGAGCTCACGGCTCTGGACACGGGGCTGCCGGCCAAGCACGTCGGCCGAAATGGCACATTACACCTCACGAACGATGCTCTGACGTGGCGTTTGGAATGGCATGACAGGAAACTCGCCAGTTCGGGCTTTGACAACAAGCTCTCGGGCCACACCTTCAAGTTTTCCTCAGCCCAGGAGCTTCTCCTCACTTTTTCTGCTTCCACGCATCGGATAGAGATTCCCTGGTGGAAGTTCGTCTTCGGCCCAGACGAGACCACGGTTTCGCCTCCCGAGGAGCAGGGGCTCAAGCTGGGCTATCACAATCCGGACTTTCAAGACCAAGCGTGGGGTGCCACTGAGAATCTGTTGGTGAGAGGGCTCTCAGGGCTGAAGCATTATCGAGGCGGCATCCGCTATGACGGTTATGGGTGGTTTCGGCACTCCTTTGAGTTGCCCATCGATATTCAGGGTAGAGGGTTAGTATTTGTGCTGGGGGGCTACGATCACCAGGATTGGAATGAGTACTGGGTATACGCCAATGGGGAAGAGATCGGCCATCGAGTCTCGAAAGGCCGCTGGCGAACGCCAGGGCGATTCACCCTGGCGGCAGAGAGCGCTGCCTACGCTTCACTACGTTTCGGTCCAGGTGAGAAGAATCTGCTGGCGGTAAGGACGCGCGAGTATGACAAGCGCTTTGGCGGACTAAGTGACGAAGTGCTCAAGCATTATGTCTTCGAGCCTGTCTGGGCAGACCAGTTCATCTCCGCCGGAACCCCTTATCTTGAGGTTTCGGACTTTGAGGTCCAGGAGGTCAAGCAGGCAGATTCCTCCAAGGTCATCTTTGAGCTTCAAAGCCCTTCGACTGGAATCCGCGCTTCGGCCCATTACGAATTGGACGGTCCGACGAGGCGCAAATGGGCGGAGATCGAGAATCCGAGCAACAAGGAACTCCTCCTCCTTGATGTGCAACTCGATGACTTTGGAACCAGTTCATCCACGTCAGAAGGTGGGCCGGGCGAACCGGTATTCCTGGCTGAGGAGGCGTTTTCGGCCCTCGAGCACCCCGCCGGGCTCAATCAAGGGGATCAAGGTCACATCCGACTCATGCACTTTCCAGCCCGCCTCCTGCCACCGGGTAACAAGACCCGCAGCCACGTTGCCCTCCTGACCGTCGCCAAGACTGGCTTGGCGCTCGACCAGTTCGTCTCCTATGTGCAGGAGAGGAGCCCCCGAAAGAAGCGGGCAATTTCGCTCTACACACCTTATGGGATCAACAATCAGTGGGGTGGGTGCGGGGCACTCGACGACCAGGAAGCGCTGGATGTGCTGAAGGTTCTTGAAAAATGGCAGCAGCGAGGATTCAAGTTTGACTACTTCACCCTGGACACCAGCTCGTTAGATAGCGCCTCGGACTTGACTCGCTTCGCACCGCACTGTTTTCCCAATGGTCCCGCCAAGATCGTGGAGCAGGTTAAAGCCCTGGGGATGAAGTTTGGCCTCTGGTTTTCAGTGTCCGGCGCAGGCTGGTCGTGCGGAGAGAATCCCGCCGTGCAACCGAGCTTCATTCCTCATCCGGGAAGCTCGGAAGAATCAAAGCCTTCCAGTGTGACTTATCGAAACGGCTACATCGCGAACGGTGGGGTACCGGGGCAGCTCTGCATTGCCTCTGAACCTTATTTCAGCATCCTGCGCAACGCAGTGCTCTTTCACATCAGAGAGAATGGCCTGAAATTCTTCAAGCTGGATATCGGCAGCTATTACTGCAACAGCACGCAGCACGGCCACCTGCCGGGAAAATACTCGGTGGAGGCCATGTATGAACGTCTTCTCGACATTGCCGCCAGCGCGCGCGAGGCCAATCCGGACGTTTACGTCATGTGGTATTGGGGAGTGCGCTCACCATTCTTCGCTTTGCACGGGGATTCAATTTTTGAGTCAGGGTTGTTCATGGAGGGGTCCGGAACGAGCTGGTTTCCGACTCTTTACTACCGCGACTCCGTCACTTTGAATCTGGACCAAAGCACTCAATTCGCGAAAACTATACCTCCCATCAACAAGGACAGCCTGGGAGTTTGGCTCTCCGATATCCGCTGGGGAAATTTCATGGGGAATGGACGTTGGAAAGAGGCCCTGATCATGGATCTCGGCCGTGGCAATCTGCTCTTTCCCCAGTTCTGGAGCGATATCTACCTTCTCAACGACCAGGACGTCGATTTCCTCATCGCGCTGGATTCGCTCGTCAAGAAGAACGAAGCTCTGTTTTTGAGGCGGCGAAACATACAGGGCGATCCCTGGAAGAACGAAGTCTACGGCTATGCCAATGTTCTAGGATCGCATGGCTTCCTGTTCATCAACAACGTCCACTTTGTAGCCCGTAAAGCTGAACTTCGCCTGGGGCCGGAGATTGGACTCGAAGGCCCTTCCGGCACGCCCTTGGAAATTGTTTCCCACTTCCCGGAGAAGCAACGGATCGTGCAGGAAGATGGTTCAGTGTTCCACATGGGGGACACGGCCGAAGTGTGGATGCGTCCCTTTGAAGTTCTCATGCTGGAGGTTTCGCCGGGTGAGGCCGGCTCCGACCATCTTCCCAAACGTGAGGTGTTTGCGCCACAAGCTGCCACACTGGGCGGTTCACTGGCACTCGAGCGGCAACCCCAGGCCGACTGGATGGACATACGGTTTGCAGATTCGGCGCGCTTTGAACAGCAAGGCTTCAAAAGGAAATTCCAGGCATGGACCACCACGCTGCCCCAGCTTGAAGGTGGACAACACATCCTGGCCATAGCCGTCCGGTTGCGTGAGGGTGACGCCGAGTGGCGCTATTCACCGGTGGTGGTGGAGATTGTCCAGGTGGTTACCCATATAGTTGGACAACAAGTTCAGCTCGTCCCCGTTCCCGATGCCCGTCAGTATGGCAATACACAGAAAATGGGTTGCTCTTGGGTTGTGTACAAGTTGCGCTTGAACTCCCAGTGGTCAGGAAAGAGAATGCAGTTTGCGGTGCATGCCTACCTTCCCGAGAACGTTGAAGCCAAGGTTGAGGCATGGGTGGTTGAGCGGTGGTGGGAAGAGAGCACCCGGCCGCTCGGCGACGGTTACTACGGGGATGCACCCTCTTGAGGGGTCCGCCGAGAACCAAGTTTTCATTGCCGCTTGCTGGTTGGCGATTGTCGATTGAAAAATTGGGGTGGCAAGGGAGTATGGGATTGCTCACAGCCTGACGGAAAGCATCCGGGAGTACACCACGTCTATGATTTCATATTGACTGGGAAATGGATGTCCGAAGATCTTTCACCTTCGATGCGAAGCCAAATGGTGCGCTTCGTCGAGCAAGAGCTCATGACCAAGTACTGGCTCCGAGCTTTTTCATTGAAGGATCCGGCGGCTCCCCAGTCGGAGCGTGCAGACCATGGCCCGACGGGTGCTTACGACGCATGGCCGCCACTCACACTTGCGACTATGAGCAGACTCGGCTATCAGAAAGAGGCTCTTGATGCCCTTCATCGGTTTGAAACCGTCACCCATGAAGGTCCATTCTCACAGTCGCATGAGTTACTTGGAGGGGAGTATGATGCTCCCGTGCGGGTTGCAGGAGGACTTATGATCACAAATGTCTTGTGCGGCGGTGCGTTCGCAGACGCGATTATCAACATTCTTTGGGTTCCAGCCGGATTGGGCAGGGAAACGCGCGTTTGTTGATCCTGAATCACCACGAGCATTTGAGGGAAGGCTTATCGGCCTGCGCTGGCGCGGCAAGCTCTACACTGTAACCAGTGGCGCACAGGGAGTATCAGTAAAGGTGTGGTAACCTACTAAAGATGATTAATATGTGATGACGTGGTCAATTTCGCAGGCGAATTCGTGAGACTGGGTCAGAATTCCCCTTTGTTAATTGAACGGGTTACTCCTACACAGCTAGCGGTCTATGCACGGCTTTTTGCAGACATGCTTGGGAGTGTTTACAGAAACCTTCGTGATGTAAATTCAGGCTTGGTCGATGGCCTCGCATTTCAGGCATTTAGCTTTGGGGAGAAATCAACACTTACTGAATCTCGCATAATACAGTGACAACGTGGTCAAAAAGAAAGACCGGCGTGGTTGAGGAACGAAAACGGGAGCTTGGCCGATTTGCGCACTCGGCCCATACCTTTGCGAACCGCCCCTTCTACTTCCGTGAGGTCTTCCGCGCACCGGTTGGCGAGCTCTTGCCCTTGGATGTTCCCCCACAGCGTTTCGACCGGGTTCAGATCCGGCGCGTAGCCAGGCAATCTCTCCACCGTGAGCCAATGGCGCTCTTGCAGCAGGTATTCCTTCATGACCTCGCTCTTGTGGGCGGGCAAGCCGTCCCACACCAGAACGGCCTTCTGCCCCCGCAGCTCTTTCTTCAGATCTTCCAAGAAGCGGATAAGGCTTTGGGCGTTGTAGTTTCCTTCCCGGGTCTGGAAGAAAAGTCGGCTGCGCCGCCCATCCCAGCGGTAGCCGAGGGCGGCGCACACCGACATCTTCGACCAATTAAAGGCATGGATCAGGACCGGGGTTTTGCCTTTGGGCGCCCAAGTGCGACGGATCGAGGGACGCTGGGAGACACCACTCTCGTCCTGAAAGCAGATCCAGGCCTTGCGACGCCGAGCGTTTTTTTTACAACCGGCCATCGCTCCGTCTTCCAGAGCTTCACCTTTTCGGGGTCGCGCTCGCGGGCTTGGCGGGCCGGTCGCTGTAAGGTCCACTCCATCGAACCTAGGATCTTCCAGACATGGCCAGGATGATAACGAACCCCGGTCAGCCGCTCGATCACCGTGGCCACGCGCGGAAGGGTCCAGAGATCGGTGATGAAGCCGTGAGCCCGGCTGCCTTGGCACAGCGCCTTCTCGACGGCACGCAGCTGACGACGGTCCAACTTCGGCCTGCGACCCGCCCGCCCGGCGCCGCGCAGGGCGTCCGTGCCGCCGCGCCGCCATTCCCGATACCAGCGGCTGACACTCTGGCGACTGACCTCCAGCTCGCGCGCAACCGCGGCCAAAATCAATCTGCCGGTCGCAAACAAGCGAGCTGCTTGCTTGCGCCGACGCTCCAATTCCTGGAAATCCCGTCGCGGAGGAAGAGGTGTGTGCATGGTCACAGTATAGCAACCACGCAGACGCTTGTCACTCTATTACGCGAGATTCAGTAACTGGCCAGAAGACTGGAGCACTCCGCTAAAGGAAATCGTCTACTTGCAACACGGTGACGCCTTGCGCACTGTTCGCGTACTGCGTTTTTATGAGAGTAACACTATCGTTATTGTGAAACCTGACCGATTGCGTTATTGGATTGCGTCGACTGCCGTGCGGGACGCCGATGAGACGCTGGTCGATCTTCGTACTCAAGGGTATTGATGCTACTGCTACTACACGCCACTTACCCCTTTGCCACGCCTGAACCGGGACGCGGCCGGATATCCGAGGGACCAGCAGATGCACTCGTCGATCGGACCCTAGAGTTTGTGCACTCGGAACTGCCGGGTTGGCGCGACGACCCAAACAGGCCGCCAGAGGACGCCGAGGAGCGTCTCAATGCGCAACTTTGCAAGTATCTTAACGTAACCTCTCGCAGTCGCTTTCCGATGGTCCACTTCAGCCATGAGGAAAAACAAACAGCCACCCGTCGGGTGGACATGTCGGCGTTACCTATCGCCGCAGTAATTATCGGTGAGACCTATCACACAATCTATGACCCATTCCTTGTCCTCTAGGGAAAACGCCTACCCGCTCCATCCCACGACCGAGAAAGAGAATACGTGACTGGGGGCACTACTCAACTCGGAGGCATCCAGAGGTTCAAACTTTCGCTACATGGCGCGCGCCAAAATACTGCCGCAATTATCGGTTACGTTCAGAAGAATACATTGGAGGATTGGCACTCACGCATCAATAAATGGATTTGTGATCTCGCACACGATACGACCAGTGTCGATGAGAATTGGTGTGAGGATGAGCAGCTCGCTGACTTCGCCGCGGATCGTGCCGGACACACCTCCAGCGCCTGGTCAAAACACCCTCGTAAAGACACCGCAATTTCACCACAGATTCGTATCCGGCATCTTTGGATTGTGATGCAGGTGTGAAGGTCGGGTCCCCAATATTTTTCATGACTGCTTTACCTGGTCTCTCGCCCGGACGTCACCGCACCCCTATACAAACCACTCGGCCGTAACACCTTTACCCCGGACGTGCCACATGCCTTGGCGGGAGCCCACGAAGGCATGTCACCAGCGGTTAGGCGCCAGTGACGGCATAGGGTTTACCGATTCCCCGTCACTTGGCCGTCGCCTAACCGGAAAATGGCTCGTTACGGTCAGCTCCCCTGAAACGGGGTTCAAACGGGGTTCGGGTCATCGAAGGGGGCTTCGGGGGAGTCAGGGATTGGACTTCCACGGTTAGGCCAAATTAACCGGCCAATCCTTTGAATCACGCCTCCAAAACCGTAGCTGTGAAGCGTTATTCTTCTCCAGTTGGGATTTTTCTCTTCAGGAGGAGGGACCCCGCTTCCGGCTCAGATCTTGGC
>Ga0208038_1001957_pt1 | contig 10312 bp, 9 predicted proteins | sample June2015DPH_16_1_FD_184714 | JGI IMG/M metagenome (GOLD analysis project Ga0208038, IMG submission 184714) | Peatland microbial communities from SPRUCE experiment site at the Marcell Experimental Forest, Minnesota, USA - June2015DPH_16_100... | ecosystem: Environmental > Terrestrial > Soil >...
ACTCCACGTAATTCTTGACAAGGGCGTTGGCTACACGCGCCGCCAGGCTCGGGTCAACACTCTCGAAGCTGACCTCCACCAACCGGCTCTCATTCAGCAACTCGACATGAAGATGCTTCCTAAAAGCTCGAATCAGACTTGATTGACTTGCTGCGGGAGACCTGTCGGTGCTCGCTGGCCCGCCCTTCCCGCCAGCGCTGATCTCCGGGGACCCAGCCGCAAGCCCCAACTGCTGTATCGTTTCCCAGGCCAAGTTATTGTTCTGCAAGAGATCCACTTGAGTTTGGAGGAATGCTGCGTCGGCGGCCGCGCTCGGGTTAAGCTCGTTGAGCGTTTGCAGTTGGGGGGTCTCCGCCTGGACCTCCATGCGGGCCGTGGCGCGGTACACCGGCTTCATTCGGAAGACAACGAGCGTCACCAAAACTGTAATAATGAAGGCAACCGTGAAAACGGTGCCCCGGCGCTTTCTAAGAATCTCCCAGTAGGTATGGAACGAGTATGCGTCAGGCCCCGAAGCCTCGACGTCCAAGACGGGGTATCCAGAATACGCCGGGCGGTCAGGAGGAACGCCGTTCGTCGGCATTAGCTTGTCATTTCCTGCCATCTTGCGCCCCCGTCGCCAATTCCGCTTCCTGCTCGTGCTCCTGAAAGGCCGCGTGGCATGAAACGCGCCAACGTGCAGAGTTTACGCCTTCACCAGCCGTAGTCAGTCTCTAAAATGGGATACGCCAAACCGAAGCATAGACCGCGCTGTTGAAAACTGTATCGAGGGTTCTCTTGACCCCGCTCTCGGGCACATAAAGGATGTCGCTAGCCAACAGTTGTTGATCCGGAGCCCGGTTCGACAGCACCTTCTTGAGGTCTACCGGAACTTCCTGTCTTCCGCCGGGAGCATCGGGCGCCTTGCGTATGATTAAGGCTTTTGCTGGCTTTGCCTCGCGCGTGAAGTTGCCCGCCAAGGCAATAGCCTTCAGCACCGTCATTTGCTCCTGGTTGTTGGAGAGGACAAAGCCCCCAGCCCGGTTCACACCGCCCACCACATAGACAATTCCTGCCCGTTGAACCATAACCCGATCCCCCGGGTACAAATCTACGTTAAGGCTCGCATCGCCGTTCTGCCAGAGTCGCCAGACGTCAACCTTCACCGCATGTGAGATCGCTGGATCGGCATCCTGCGCGGCCCGGGCAGGGTTAGGCCCTGGCCCCCCCGGAGCATTCTCCGCGCGGGTGACAATCGCCGTGCCGCCCGCATCGTCGCTAAGACCTTCACCTTGCCCCAATACGTCGAGCAACGTCGTGTGAACGTAGACCGGATAAATGCCCGGTTTCCTTACAGCGCCGGAAAGCGTTACCGAATTTAATGCTGAAGATTTCACCGTAACGACGACTTGGGGATCCGTAAGCAGTCCGCCGTCAAGAAGATCCTTGCGTATGGCTTCTGAAAGCTGGTCGAGCGTCAGGCCTGCCGCCATGACCGGCCGCGACAGCATGGGAAGAGTTATCATCCCATCCCCGTCCACCCGATACTCGCGCGAAAGCTCTTGTACATCTACGACGTAGACATCCAGAAGGTCGTCCTTGGCGACCACATACCGCGCTCCCACCCGGTTGCTCGGAGAGGCGCTCGAGGCTGCCGGCCTCAGGGAGGAGATCGGGGTCACCATCGTAGGCGGAACAGGATTCTGCGCCCACGCGAGGCCACCCAGGCAAATCAAGCCAACCACAGCCAACACCGCCCCCAACTCAGCCCTCCTTCCCGGGCGCGCCGCGCCGTAGAGTAAACGGCCACCTGCCCTGCCGCCGGCCCCGCCAAGCGACAAAATTCCTAAAGCCGAACCTTTTACGCCCCATGCCATGCTCATCACTCCTTAAGACAACTTCCACATTCTTGACCAACATCCCTCCCGGCAAGCCGCAAGGGGGTCACACTTCCTATACTGGCACTTCGTCGGAGCAAAGAGCTTGTAGGAATTGGTTCATCCTTTCCTTCCGCTTGCCAGGAGATTGGGCTGCAAAGCAGGACCAAGCTCCGCCCTGTGACTCACAGGAGAATACCCTGTAAGCCCATCTGATCCTTTACTCCTATCTTCGGCTGGACAGAGGGGGCACATGAGTTGGAAGAGCAAGGATTCTCCACACGGCGGTGAAAATGTAAGAACCAACCTCCCTCCGCCACTCTTCAGCTTGCTAGAGTGGGCTGGGCGAAGTTTCTGACCCTCTTTCAGTGCGTGTTGACATACCCAGCCTGTTGTTGTGTAATCTGCGGCAGGTTAAGTCCCGGCTGTCCACTCTTGGCGAGGGAGCGCGGGCACTCAAACTTACGCCTTCGCCAAAGTAGTCCGAAGGGAGTCTTACCATGAAACGACGCCAGTTCATTGGTACCTTTGCCACGCTTCCTATCGTTCCCGCGCTGCTCAAGGCGCAGGAAGGGCCTCCTCCGCTCGGGGAGCCCGTGGAGAAGATGACCGCCCCAAACTGGCCCACCATCAATTCCAACCATCTGGGATTTCGTCCGCGCGTGGGCAGCAAGACGCTGGTGGTGCGAGCCCTCGCCTCTACCGAAGGAATACCACCTGCGCGATGTGGGGGAGTCGAAATTTGGCTTCACGAGGCCTCTTCAGAGTGAATCGTCTGACTTCGGCCCTTGTCTAACGGCTGATTTCACGGACCTCGAGCGGCCCGGGCTTTACCAGATCACGGTGGGGAACGAGCCGTCGGTCCAATTTGCGATTCATGATGAGGTTTGGCGCCGAACGATCCCCAAGGCGGTCGGTTACTACCGCTACCAGCGTTGCGGTGTGGAGGTGCCGGGGGTGCATCCCGCCTGCCACCTGGATGACGCGCGACGGCGGGACAACGGGGAACACGTGGATACGGTGGGCGGCTGGCACGATGCGGGAGACCTGCGCAAGTGGATGGAAGTGACCATGCTGAATGGTATCGCCCTCCTCAACCTTTTCAAGAACAATCCGCAGCCACAGCCCGGCGACCCGACACGCGAGCAACTCCTCGAGGAAGTACGCTATGGCAACCGCTACTTCCTGAAGATGCAGGACACCGACGGCAAAATCTGGGCCGACGTCGCGGGCGGCGTGAATGGCGACAACAGTGACAATCACTGGACCGACAACATCATCGGCACACCCGACGACCGCTACCTGAATACCCACAAGCGCTCCGGGACGGCGGCCGTCTTCACCACGCTGGAGGCACTCGCCGGGCAGTGCTATGCGGCTAGTGATCCCGCCTACGCCCGGCAGTGTCTCGAGGCGGCCATTCGCGCCTGGCGCGCTTTTGATGAGCCCCCGACTTCCACCCAGGCCATTGGTTGGTGGGCCCTGGCGGCTTCCGAGCTGTTCCTGGCCACCGGCGACAGCGAATACAAGCAGCACGCCGTGCTTCTGGGCCGTGACCTGCTGAAGCGACAGAACACGGAATACCTCGGCGGCCAAAAGGAGGTCCGCGGCTTTTGGATGCAAGGCAACGACCCGTACGTGGAAATACCGGATTCGGGCGTCCCTCCGCTGGCGCTCCTGAAGTTGTATGACACTTTCCTGGACGCCGAAGATCGCCCGAAGTGGCTTGACGCCGTGAGGCGGCACGCCGACGAATACTTGCTGCCCATGTCGAGCCGGAATTCCTACCGGATCATCCCGCTGGGCATGTTCCTCGGTTCACCTACGCCGGAGAAATACCGGCCGCTGGCGGGAAACCTTACTTACCGTTATTTCCATCCTGTCCGGAAGCAGTTCTGGTGGCAAGGCGCCAATTGCCATTACGCTGCAAACGCCCTGCTGCTGGGGTTGCTGGCTAAAATTCGCGGGGAGGCGGGGAAGAAATACGTGACGCTTGCTTACCGCCAATTGGAGTGGATTGTGGGAGCGAATCCCTTCGCTTCCTCCATGATGACGGGAGAAGGTATGCGCAATCCTTTTCCGCACTCGCGTTTTGTGGGGCTGATCCCCGGCGGAATCATGAACGGGATCGCAGGGAACGTGAACGACGAACCCGTCCTCGACCTGCAATACACGTTGGATTGGCGAACCTGCGAGTACTGGAGTCCGCACGTAGCGTTCTACATTTGGGCCCATTCGGTGCTGGAGGGAATCAGTTGAACCCGAATTCGTAAGTTGGCCGAGGTTCCTCGTTTCATCGAATGCAAAAACCCCTCACCCGTCCTCCTCCCTCGGGCGCCCTCTCCCCAGGGTAGTGGTGTCATTTCGATTGCTGATTGTCGATTGCTGATTGCCTATTGACGATTGAAAAAGTGCTGTGGCAACTGCTTTCAATGTCAGTGAGCAATCGACAATCGAAAATCGGCAATCGAAAATGGGTAATCGGCAATCGGCAATCGAGAATCGGCAATTCCAGAATGGTCAGTGGCCTTCACAGGACTTTCCCTTAACCGCTTCCCATCCTTCGTGCAAGATGAAAGGTGTGAGGCATAAAGCTGCGACGGGGTCTGCCCACTTTATTCCCCAGACGGCGTTGACTGACAGTCCGGCCAGGGCAATCCAAGCCATGTAACCACAGACCGCAGATTCCGCCGCGTCGGCTCGCAATGCGGCGCTTGAAGCGCTGGCTGATAACTTCCGCTTTTGACCGGCCAGCCAGGGCATCACCATAGCAGCAACCAGTAAGAGAGCTATTCCTGCAAGACTGGGGTGGACCTCCCGCTTCCGGAGCAGTGCCGTTCCTGAAGCGAGCAGCACGTATGCCGCCAAGGCAAAGAGCAGGCCGCCGGCGATTCGAGTAGCTGACTCCTCAGCGTTCGATGCCGTGGAATAGAAGCGGAACCGCCAGTAAACCACCAGCGCCGAAACCAGCTCGATTGCGCTATCGCCGCCGAAGGCGAGTAAGGCCGGACTGTGAGCCCGCCAGGCAGCAGCTAGGGAGACCGCCGCTTCCACACACATCCAGATGAGCGTGAAAGCCTGAATTCGAAGAATACGTCGCAGAACATCGGGTTGAAGCGGGATGATTACGTCGCTCATGCAAGATGGCACTCGCTTCCCAGAGCCTCTCATAGAAGAGCGCATTGTGCCATAGTTTTCATTTACGGGGGTGGAGCATATTGAGTTAAAGCTCTGGTAGTGTCCTAGAATCCCTTGAAGTACCCTCTTCCTCTCGGGCTGTTCTTCCGATAATATCTGTGGCTGCGCGATGACCCCGGCCAGTATCTGGCGAAGGTGGGTTTTGTACAAGAGATTGGGGCGGCTGAGATTTCGACATCAATAAGTTGCGCTTTTTTCTTGACGAACCTAACAAGATCGGATACTCTCTAACTGGGTCGGGATCGCACACCAATTTAATTGGAGGGGACCAACATTCAGGTGGCGAGTCCTATTCAATCAAGCCTAACTGTTGAGCGTCTACCCAAACATCTTCAGGAAACGCTCAGGTCGGTTCTGAATCCACCCAAAATCCAAACGGCGTATCTGAGCCCGAATGCGATTTACGAAGGTGATGCGCGCCGACTCCTGCCACAGATCGAGCCCAATAGCATCTCCGTCAGTGTTTGGTCACCACCGTATTTCGTTGGTAAGAGTTACGAATCAGGGATGTCGTTTGATGAATGGAAAGAGCTGCTGCGCGAAGTCATCGCGCTCCACTTCCCGATTATCAAGCCGGGCGGGTTCTTGACCATCAACATCGCAGACATCCTCTGCTTCAAAGACCCTTCAATGCCGAAGATTCAGGCCGAGGCAGTCAACCAGCGCCGCTCTCCAATCACGCGCGAAGATGTTCTACTGGCCATAGAAAACCATCCAGGATTCAACCGGTATCAACTCGCGAGACTGCTGAAGTGTAGCGAGCAGACGATTGATCGCCGACTGAACGGAAACAATATCCGGGGCGGAAAGTACGAGACACAGACCCGGGTCAAGATCGTCGGCGGTCTTGTTGAAGATTGGGCTTTGCGGGCTGGATTCTACACCCACGACCGGCGAGTGTGGGTTAAGGATGCCGCCTGGGAGAATAGCCGTTGGGCCAGCCTGTCATACCGCTCCGTGGACGAATTTGAGTACCTGTATTTCTTCTGGAAGCCCGGCATAACTAAGGTGGACCGCTCCAGACTCACCAAGGATGAATGGCGTGATTGGGGGTCTCGGGCTGTCTGGAACTTTCCTTCCGTCAGGGCTAACGACGATCATGAGGCGAAGTTCCCCATTGAGTTGCCAACGCGAGTCATTCGCCTACTCACCGAACCGGACGAGATCGTGCTGGATTGCTTCCTGGGCAGTGGAACCAGCGCGGTAGCGGCCATTAGGGAAAAGCGCCGCTATATCGGTATCGAGCGCGAGCCGAAGTACATCGAGATTGCGCGGCGGGCCTGCCACGGGGCTAATCAGCCCACACAAAGGGCCCTTCTGGATTGACGGGAACGTTCTGCACACGCCAATTGGCCTTTTCCTTCAGCATTTCGAAGTTGATTCGTGTCCGGAATTTTTCCTTGCGTTTTTCTGAATGTCGCCCCGCACTCCAAATAGTGTCATCCGCTGTCGGATTGTAACGAGCCTGGAGCATCCCGTTGGGTACGCACCCTATGCGCATGTTTCTGAGGACGTTGGCTCCTCCGTCGTCATCATAGAAGTATTTGATGAAGATTGTTGTGGTCAAGAATTTATCGCCCGTGGCGGTAGCCAGAACCTTTGGCAGTTTTCCAGCCTCGTTAACTATTACCCCTCTCCTGGTTCTTCTCATTATCCGCATGGAAGTCTGTGATGTCTGAATATTGGCGGTACTCTGCGCCTTTTCCGACTTTGAGTCGATCAGAAGGGCCTGCCTGACTGCGTAAGTCGGATGAAAGACATAACGAGCCCGCTTGTAATCGACCTTACCGGGGATTCGCAGCGGTATCTGAGAGACGCCCAAGGTATCGACCGCGTACCGAGTGATGTCCTCGCCAATGTCGCCCGCAAGATCATCCCAATTGGCGAATATTTGCTTTGCTTGTTCCTTAGCGGCAGCTAGGGCTTGGGCCACTAAGCGCATGGAGGACCGTTCGATGTCCTCGAGCGCGTCGAGGTCGTTGGCGAGTTCATCAGGGTCGCGGAACATCGTGTATTTTGAAACGATGTGAATGCTCGCTTGGCTCAGAGCCGTTGCCGGAAAAAGATTACCACAGCGATGCAAGGTTTAACAGGTGGGGCAGTAGAGGCGCGACGGGGAGACGGCACCTTCGGGGAGATCATTCCGGGTGAGATGGCCATTGCTGATCCTGGCTACGTAGTGGCGAGGGGGCCCATTGCGACCGTACGATTTGTGGGCGCGATTCGGCGAACAGGCTCTCAAGTTCTGATTCCAACAGGGATTTTGCCATCTTGACATAAGAGGGTTCAATCTCAACTCCCACGCTATTCCGGTTGCAGCGTGCGGATGCCAGCAATGTAGTTCCCGTGCCCATGAACGGGTCCAGAACTGTATCGCCCACAAAAGAGAACATGCGAACCAGCCTATAGGCCAGCTCCTCGGGGTAAGGAGCCGGATGGTTCTTAGTGGACTCCCCCGTAAGACCATTCCACACCTGCTGGAACCATGCCTGGTGTTCCTCTTTAGTCAGCCTGGAAGCCTCTCTCTGCTCGTCGGTCGGCTGCCGGTATCCTCCAGGCTTCCGGAGCATCAGGATAAACTCGACATCGTTCTTGATGATGGCATTCGGCTCGTAAGGCTTCCCCAGGAAACCAGGACCGTTCTCGACCTCGTAATTGGCATTGGCGATCTTGTACCAAAAAATCGGGGAGAGGTTATCGAACCCGATTTTGCGGGCTCGGACGACAATGTCGGCGTGTAGTGGCATCACCATGTGCCGCCCATGCCTTCGCCTTGAGAGGCAGACATCCCCAACCACGCACACTAACCGACCGCCCGGGACTAAGACGCGGAAGCAATGACGCCAGACCTTCTCGAGCTCGTCATGGAATGCGTCGTAATCGGCAATCAGGCCCAACTGGCTTTTGTTGAGCGGGTATTCCTTCAGTGTCCAATACGGTGGCGAAGTGACAATCAGACGGATGGATTCGGAGGGTATCCACTCCAAATGTCGAGCATCCCCCTGGTGTATGACGTGCTTCGTTACCGCGGCTTGCTGAAGGGTCGCCTGAGTTGCCATTCCGTCTTCATCTTAGCAGAGTCATCCATATGCGCAAGGGGAGGCTGCAAGCCAAAAAAACGAGTACGCAGCAACGCGACCCTACGGGGCCAGCTTCTCAGAAACCACTTTGGCCTGCGTGAAGAGCAAAAGGTAGTCACGGCCGCCGGCTTTCGAGTCTGTCCCTGACATGTTGAAGCCGCCAAAGGGGTGGCCGCCCACCAGGGCGCCGGTACATTTCCGGTTGAAATAGAGGTTGCCCACGAAGAAGTCCTCCGCAGCCTTATCCATCTTCGAGCGGTTCTTTGTGTACACGGCCCCCGTCAGGCCATATTCCGTGTTGTTGGCGATCTCCAGTGCTTCATCAAAGTTCCGGGCTTTGAGGACCGCCAGCACAGGGCCGAAGATCTCTTGCTGTGCGATGCGGGCCTGGGGAGCGACGTCCGCAATCACCGTGGGTTGGATGAAGTGTCCTGGTCCGGGAGCTTCCGCGCCGCCCGTAATGAGGCGGCCCTCCTTCTTGCCGATCCCAATGTATTCCAGGATGGACTTCTTCGCCCGGGCGTTAATCACAGGACCCATGTAGTTGTTAAGGTGCGTCGCAGGGCCGACCCTAATCTGCTCCACCCGGCTCTGTAGCTTTTCGAGAAAGGCTTCATAAACAGACTCCACCACGATGGCGCGCGAGCACGCCGAACATTTCTGGCCCTGGTAGCCGAAGGCGGAGACGGTGACGCCTTCCACCGCCGCCGCCAAATCCACCTCACTATCCACCACGATGGAGTTTTTGCCGCCCATTTCCGCAATGACACGCTTCACCCAGATCTGCCCCGGCGCCGCCTTCGCCGCTACCAGGTTGACATGCAACCCCACCTCCTTCGACCCCGTGAAGGCCACAAAGCGTGTTCGCGGATGTCCCACCAGGACGTCTCCGACTGAACCACCCGGGCCGGGGAGAAAGTTCACGACCCCTGGAGGCATTCCCGCCCCCTCCAACGCTTCGAACAGCTTGTACCCGATCACGGGGGAATCGCTGGAAGGCTTCAGGACCACGGTGTTACCGGCCACCACGGATGCCAGGGTCATCCCCGTGAGGATAGCGAGCGGGAAGTTCCAGGGCGGAATTACAACCCCCACCCCAAGAGGGAGGTAACGCAGAGAATTCCTCTCACCGTAGACTGAGGTGAGGGGCTGCGGCTGCTCAAGCCGGAGGATTTCGCGCCCATAAAACTCCGCGAAGTCGATGGCCTCCGCCACGTCCGCATCGGCCTCCGCCCACGTCTTGCCCACTTCATAACACATCCACGCCGCGTAATGGAACTTGCGCTCCCGTATCATCCTGGCGGTTTCGAGCGCCAGTTCAGCGCGCTGTTCAGCCGGCGTGTGGCTCCAGGTTTTGAAGGCCTCGTCTGCCGCGCGGATGGCGCGGTCCGCCAGTTCCGCGTCGGATTTGGAAAAAACGCCAACCACCTCATCTTTCTGCCCAGGATTGTATGAGTAAAACTTATCCTGAGTCTTAATCCTCTCGCCGTCGATCACAACGTCGTATTCCTGGCCCAACTCCTGCCGGACTTCGTCCAGTGCCTCTCTCATCCGCCTCTCGTGCTCCGGGTTGCCCTTGAAGTCGCGAAGCGGCTCATTCCTGAATTCAGTAAGTTGCATCGACGTGCCTCCTCCCCAATAGACGCGAACCAGGCATTATAACGGTTCCGCGCGCGGCGGAATAGACCTGCAGACGGCACCATCAACACCCCACAACCGTAGTACGAGCGCTGCCGGCTGCACCCCAATGACCTGGTGGCTTGGTACAGCAGTTTCGCTATGTAGGCGTGGCGCGGGCATGGGTCGGATGGCGCGCTTGCCAGCACACCCTCCGATGACCAACCACCCCTGGCCCCTCCTTAACCAAGGAGGGGAATCTCCCATCCCCTCTCCTCAGTTGAGGAGGAGGTTAGGGGGTGGTGATGACGAAGGTCATCTCCTGATCGTCCCAATTATGGCGTCAATTACGAACGGGACCACCAGCAGCATGGTGAGCGAATGGTGACGCACTAAACCCGAATTCGGAAGTTAGCGTGGGTGCGATGTGCATCTTGTAGGGGCACAGCGCGCTGTGCCCCTACGCCTGGCCCCGCACCATTTTGTTCCTCCGGTATCTGCGTCAAACGGGCCTCTAATCAAGTGATTCGCCTTGACCGGCGGCTGCCAACTTTCGAATTC
>Ga0208038_1001958_pt1 | contig 10311 bp, 10 predicted proteins | sample June2015DPH_16_1_FD_184714 | JGI IMG/M metagenome (GOLD analysis project Ga0208038, IMG submission 184714) | Peatland microbial communities from SPRUCE experiment site at the Marcell Experimental Forest, Minnesota, USA - June2015DPH_16_100... | ecosystem: Environmental > Terrestrial > Soil >...
AATTGAGCCTCCAGCAGCCGCATGTGGTCAGGCTCGAAACGCGACCGCCCAACGTCGAAGGCAAGGGTGAAGTCACCCAGCGCGACCTGGTCAGAAACTCGTTGCGTATGCGGCCGGACCGCATAATCGTCGGCGAGGTCCGCGGCGATGAAGTGTTCGACATGTTGCAAGCGATGTCGACCGGCCATGACGGCTCAATCGCCACCATCCACGCCAATACTCCCCGTGACAGCTTGGGCCGTCTGGAGATGATGATGCTGCTGTCGGGAGTGTCGATTCCGCAGCGCGCGATGCGCCAGCAAATCGCGTCGGCGATCAACATCATCATCCATGTATCGCGGCTATCCGACGGCTCGCGCAAAGTGATGCGCGTTTCCGAGATCAGCGGGATGGAGGGTGAGATGGTGATGATGCAGGACCTGTTCGAATTCAAGCGCACGGGAATCGGGCCGGGTGGAGAAGTGCTCGGCCAGTTCGCGCCCACCGGGATTCGGTCAACCTACTCGCAGCGGCTGGAGGCCGCGGGTTACAAACTCGACGCCAAGGTTTTCCGCAGCACAATCGGATAAATACTATGGATATTTTGATGGCTAGCGGCATATTCCTGCTCGTCTTCCTGGGCGTGCTGGTATTCTCCAGCAGTCGCGGCAGCGAAGCCGAGCAACAGCGCGAGGTGGCACGACGTCTGACGCGCCCCGCCGACGATCTGCAGGTCGATGTCATGCGCAGGCGCCGGCCCGATCAGGGACTGCTGCTGGGTGTGCTGTACGAACTGGACCTGCTGCGCAAACTCGAAGAGATGATGTGGCAGGCGGGCTTGTACATGACGGTCGCCGACATGCTGCTGATCATGGTGCTGCTGCTCGGCACCGGATTGTTCGGCGGCAATCTCTTGTTCAACGACATGTGGATCGCGCTGGGTTGCGCGCTGGTGATGGCCATCCTGCCCCTCGCCTACATCCAATTCCGAAGGAAGCGGCGTCTCAAGGCCTTTGCGGCCCAGCTGCCGTTCGCGCTTGACCTGATCAAATCGTCGCTCGAGGCGGGACATTCGCTGCAGCGCGCGCTGCAAGTTCTGGTCAGCGAGTTCGCGGATCCGCTGGGCAGCGAATTCCGCACCGTGCTCGAGCAGAACCGGATCGGACTGCCGCTGCCGCGCGCGCTCGAAGACATGCTCAAGCGAGTTCCGGAGGACGACCTCCGACTCCTGGTCATCGCGGTGCGCGTGCAAACGGAGGTCGGCTCGAGCCTGGCTCAGATTGTCGGGCGGCTATCCGAAATCGTGCGAATCCGCCAGCGCTTGCGGATGCAGATCACAGCGCTGACCGCGCAATCGCGCTTCGGCGGCATCATCGTCGGCTGCCTGCCAATCGCGGTGCTCTGCGTGTTCAGCTTGATTCAGCCGGGTTACACCGATCAATTGTTTCATGACCCGATGGGTCAGAAGATTTTGAAATTCGCGATCGTAGCGGACGTGCTCGCCATCCTGAGCATCAGGCGACTACTGCGGGTAAACTACTAATGAGTCCATTCATGGTTGGCATAGCGGTCTTTCTCCTGGCTGGCGCGGCGTGCGCGGCCTTGTACCTCGCCATTTCGCCGCAGAGCCGGGCGGTCGATGAACGATTCGCGGATTTGGCGGTCAAGATGCGGGCTTCGCAGGGCGCACTCGAAGGTGACCTTCAGGACGACAACCTGCTCCGCATGCTTTTCAGATGGGCCTCCAAGCGCATCCCACCGCCGAACCTGGATACTCCCACCGGGGAGAAGCTCCAGCAGACTCTGGCGCAGGCGGGATTTCTGAAGTCCAGCGCGCCGCAGACCTATCAGGTCACCCGTGTGCTGCTGGCGATCGGATGCGGAGGTTTGGGACTGTTGGTCGGATTTATTCTTCACGCCACAACGGCTCAGCCGCTGCTGTTCGGAATCGGCGGCACAGGGATCGGAATTTTCCTGCCCGCCTACTACCTGGGACGGCGCGCGCGGACGCGCCAGCAAAACATCTCAAAGCAGCTCTCGGACGTGCTCGATCTGCTGGTGGTATGCGTCGAAGCGGGCCTCGGACTGTTCGAGGCGATTCGAATCGTCGGCACGGAATGCGAACGTCATGGTCAGGAAATCGGCACCGAGTTGAATCTGGTCGCCACCGATATCTCCGCGGGCGCGTCGCTCGGACAGGCGTTGCGCGGGCTGGCCGAGCGGACTGCGGTTGATGATATCAAGCCGCTCGCCGCAACCTTGGTTCAGAGTGAACAACTTGGCGCGCAGATCGGACCTGCGTTGCGTTCCAGTTCGGACGCATTGCGACAGCGTCGCCGGATACATGCCGAGGAAGACGCGCAGAAGGCATCGATTAAGATTCTGTTCCCGCTGGTCCTCTTCGTATTGCCCGCGATGATCGCGGTAATCGTCGGACCGGCAATGATCTCGGTCCTCCACACGCTCTCCTCTGGTGGCGCAGGATGATCCCGGGCCGACTGATTTCAGCGATCGGAAGGCAATCCAGTTAGCCTCTCCCAGGGGGCCTCGGACCCGGCGCGCCTACGCGTCGGTCCGGGGCCTGTTTGTTTTGTGCGCGAGTCCGACCTAAAGACTGAGACGCCTCATCAACCGATATAGCGTCGTCCGATCGACTCCGAGCGTGGTCACCGCCTCGACCCTGTTTTCGCCGGCTGCGGCCAGTGCCGCCTTGATTCGCACCGCCGCCGCGAGACAACGCGCCCGTTCTTTCAACTAATTCGAGGAACCATTCCGCGAGGTGAGAGGTACTGGCAGCAATCCCGGCGGCGACTGCAGGTATCCCAAGGCGGGCTCATCTTGGTAGTCCGCTGCGTCGCGTAGCTGGCGGGCATTATCGCGGGCTTCGCACTCCTGCCGGTCCTTTCCTTGGCATGAGATGGTCATGGCAGCGTCTTGACCAGTCGTGGATGACGCGCACCCGTACAACCCGGCGGCTGCCGCCAGCACCGCGACGCCCAACAGTCGCTTAATCGCGCGGTCGATCATGGTTCCCGGATAACTTATCGATTTCAACTGCGACGGTCGATTCCGAAGAGCGCCTTCTGAATCGTTGGGAAGAGCCTGCACTCTTCGTTGTCGATTGCGTCGTCCAAGATGACCGCGAGTCCGCTCAACGCTTGTCCGGCGTCACGCGCCTGAGCTTCAGTGAGGCGATCCGCGCCGGTGTCAACGATTGCGCCGATGAGCGTTCGCAGCCGGTCGTGGAATGCGCGGACCTTGCGCCCGGCTTCCGACGAGAGACGGCCTTGCTGCACCAGCCACGGAAGCAACTGGCTGTCTTGGGCGTCGAGGTGATGGGATAGCGTTGGCTGTATCGCCGCCCAAATCTGGGCAGCATCGCGCCTGAGCTCGGGCGACTCCGGATTGCGCGCGAGGCGCAATCCGGCCAGCGCCGCATCGAGCAGGCGTGATCTTAGCTGGGAGCCTTCGCGATTGAGTTCCTCCGAGAGACAGCGGATTCCCGCGTCGATACGCGTTGGGTTCCCGGCGCTCGATTCTCCCGCGTTGATCCCAGATTTCTCCGCGGCTGAATGCGCGGATTGTCCTTCGACTTGCTTCGCCTGCAAAAATGATTGCAGCACGTGTCCGAATCGTTCGATCGGCAGTGGCTTCGAAACGTAGTAGTGGGCGCCTTTGGTGCGCGCCCGTTTCTCGTTGGCATCGCTTTGGCTGCCGGCGACATAGAGCAAAGGGGGGCCGGAGAAGTGCTTGCGAATCTGCTCGAGCAGCCAGCCGCGATCGTTTTCCTCGATCCCCTGGTCGTCGAGTATGACGAGTCGAACATTTGGCCGCGCGAACAGCTCGCGACCCACGTATTTGTCGGCTGCATGGCGAACCAGCTTCCAAGGACGCTTGACGATTCCGAGTGCGAGCTTCGCCAACACCTCGTCATCAGAGAGGAGCAGCACGGTGGGAGAGAGGCGAGTTTGCTCCGAAGTCTCCGCTTTCACCTTTTGCGGCATGTTCCCCGCCCGGTGTCCATGAAGAAACACTGTTGAGGCAGTTCTGCTCAGTCATTGCAGCAAATATGCCAAAGATACCGCCCGCTTTAGACGATAACCGGCGAACGAAAGGATACAATTTTCCCCGAATGTCTCCTTCGGAATCAACGCAATGAGCCATGAAAAGCATGCCAACCTCAGCCAGCCTGTTTTTTTCCAGCGGCCACGCGACAAGGCAAAAAGTGAACAACGCCCAAGCTCCAGAGGGCGGGCCACGACACTACCACTTTTTGTGATCACATCTGATTTTTGTGGTCACGTCTGATCACATTTTGCGATCACATCTGATCGCATCGGTCCCTTCCGCGGGTACCGACAACGCTCCGGAGTGAAAACCGAGCTGAGGGTTTGTCACAGTAGCGCGACTGATGTGTAAGTATAAGAAATTCTGAAACGTGGATAAATGTACATTCCTAATTCTTATTCCCGGAGGGGGACTCCCTAATGAAGCAAGCAATCGCCCTTCTTTTTCTCTCGTTTGGCTTCGTTTGTATCATGCTCGGTTCGCCGCGCAACGGCGGGGTGGCGAATGCCTCCGACGTATGCCCCAGCCCTGCTCCGAGCTGCACCAGCAGCGGGACTCTCTCCGACTTAAAAGGCACGTATGCGTGCAGCAAGGTTGAGACGGATCAGGACAACACAGTCAAAGTTGGAATTATGCTGTTCACGTCCACCGGTACCGGCAGCGTGACTAGCTTGTCGGCACACAAAGACCAAGACGCCCGTTAGTAAACTTTCTGTCTCGCCCACGACGCTGAGCTACAGCGTCAACCTCGACAAAAAACCGACCACCGAGACCAAGCATTTCACCATCAAGAACACCGGGACGGCGACGCTGGACAACCTAAGCGTCGGCGTGCCCACCAATTCCGCCTACGTCATCACGTCGAGCGTTCCCGGCACCATTGCTGCCAAAGGAAGCCTCGCGGTTGAGGTTGAGTTTATCCCCAAGGGAAAGGGCGCCGACGACGGAACGATCGCGATCACCAGTGGCGCGACCAGTGGGAAGAGCTCGGCAACCGTTACTCTGAATGGGAAGGCCACGCAGAAGAAGCCGACCCCGACCGCAACTGCCACGCCGAGTCCGAGCCCATTGCCGAGCCCTTCGCCTGGTATCGAGCAGTACGAGCCGGTTCTGGAGTGGGGGTAGAATCGCCCGGCGGCCGCAGACAAAACAAAAAGTGAATAAGGCCCAAGCTCCAGAGTGTGGGCCACGACACTACCGCCAAAACCGCGTTAGACCCTTGCCGCGGGAGCCCGTCTTGTCTATATAAGTGGAGTTGAAATCCGAGGGTAAAGTAGAAATCCCGGAGAAGATGAGCATCGATATTTTTCGCTGGCGCCGCTTGGTCGCGGCCGTTGCGCTCCTGATGCTGACTTGCGGCATGCCGCCGCACGCATGGTGCGCGGACCTGTGGATATCGGTCACTAGCGGCTTTGGCGGCGGCATCGAGTCATACACACCGGAACAACTCGCCAGGAGTGGGACGCCAACGCCCACTCATCTGAGCACGTTTGACTCCGCGACCGGTATTGCCTTTGACGAATCTCATAACCTTTGGGCTGTTATCGGCGGCGACGAGGTGGCGCGATTCACTGCCGCGCAACTCAAGAACCTGGGACGCGATCCGAACCCGGCGCCCGGGGTGATCATCAAAAGTACGTTCGCGTTCAAATCTCTCTATGGCTGCAGCTTCGACCATCAGGGTAACCTGTGGGTGGTGGACGCCGTTAACAACTCGATCGAGGAACTGTCAGAAGAACAGCTGGATGCGGGCAGCGGAAACATAACGCCCCGCATAATCATCACTTCCCCCGATCTGGATGGTCCGAACTTTGTGACGTTCGACAAAGTCGGGAATGCGTGGGTAGATAGCAAGGACGGTAATCAGATCGCCGAATTCTCCGCCGGCGAACTGACGAGCAGCGGTCGCAAGTCGGCCGAGGTTCTGCTTTCCGACGACGGCGACTGCACGAACCTCTGCAGCCCAGGAGAGATCGCGTTCGATCAAAGGGGCAACCTTTGGGTCCCCAACGAAGACGCGGACACGGTCGTGGAGTATGCGAAGGATCAACTGACCATCTCCGGCAAACCCGCTCCGATGGTGACGTTGAGCAGCGCCATCTTTGACGCACCATGGGGAGCGGTATTCGACACCAGCGGCAATCTGGTGGTTATGAATTACTCCGACGGAACGATCGCGAAGTTCACGGCCGGACAGTTGAGGGTGAGCGGCGCACCGATTCCCGAGGTCTCGGTGACGGGACCCAAAATCTAGGACTATCAGACCATCATCGGATCGGCTTCATAGCGCCGTGGCGGTCGCCGTCAGCGCATTGGGGCTGCGTTCAGCGGTCCGGCGGCCTGGTTGAAACAGGCTGTCAAAAATTAGTTTTTCAAGGTCAATTGCCGCGGCGCGCGATCAGGGCGACAAAGTCGCCGGAGGTGGGACCGACGGTGACGCTCTGCGAGGTCGCCTCGGCGCTTGGGTCTTTATGGATCGGCGAACGAAATGGAACAGAAAGATAATCGCGGCATTCTGATGCGCGGACTTGGGCGCTGGCTCGTGTACAGCCGGCCGCGCGCATGGTTGGGAATGGCAGTGGAGCTTCCGAGCCTGCTCCGTGGAGTAAGGATCCCGCGCGGGGCGAACTGCCTCGATATCGCAACGGGCCTCGGATGGGCGACGGCGGGCCTTGCACGACTCGATCGGTCCGCGCGGATCGTGGCGCTTGATTATGATGGAACGATTCTGCCGCGCACGCGTGAATACTTGCGCGAGCATGGAGCGGCCGAGAGCTCTGGGCTCTGTCGCGCCGACGGCAAGCATCTGCCGTTCCGCGACGGTTCCTTCGACTTGGTGCTTTGCTTGTACGGGCTCCATCATTTTCGCGGCTATTTTGAAGCGCTGCGCGAGATCGCGCGCGTGCTTAAGTCAACAGGGACATTCGCGCTGATCGATCCGGCCCGGCGCCCCGGCAAGCCGCCGAGCGGACACCACGGGACGGAAGTTCCCACGCGCGACGAATTGGACCGAATGCTCCTCGACGCCGGTTTCGAGATCGTGCTGTCTCGCGTCTCACTTGGAAGAGTGAAGGCCGTGACACACAAGAGGAAGTCGGAAACGGTGGCAACGTAACATCTGCTCGCTGATGGTGCTCTGCCGGCCAAATCCCGGGTTAATCGCCGCGGCGCGAGACGATTCCGACTTCGGTACTGTCCCAGGACACTACCGCGACTCCTCGAACGCCTCTTCCATCGCGGAGGCTTCGAGCGAGAGGCCGCGCGTTTCGGGAAGGAATAGCGCGACGATGATCGCGTTGGGTATCGCAAGCAGGCTTAAGTATCCGACCACGATCGACAGACCGCCAAGGCGCGCGGCGAGAACCGCGATCAGGGTCTGCGCGGAGACCGCGCCGGCCGCGCCGACGAGCGCGAACCATCCCATCATCGCGCCTCGGATCGCGGTCGGAAAAAGTTCGGTCGCCAGCGAATTGCCGCCCACCTGCCCCGCGCTCAGGCCAGCGGTGAAACAGCAATACGTGACCTCGATCCATAGCCAGCGAAGGCCCAAGGGTGCCGGCGGGCCCCAATAGAAGGCCAGCGCGCCGAGACCGGTCATCAGGCCCGCAACGAAGATCGTGGGGATGCGGCCGTAACGCTCGCAGCTTCGCGCGGCGAGCGGAAAGCCGAGCATCCCCACGCCGCCTCCGACCAGCATCAGGACGCTGGCGGCGCCCGGCGCCAACCCTACGACCGAGACCAGGTGGAAGTACGCCCAACTGCTGCCCGCGACCGCCGCGATGTTGGCCAGCAACGCGCAGACCAGAATCGTGATCGCGCGGCGTCGATAGAGCTGTCCGAACACGTCGTAGAAGCTGCTGGCCGAAGTCGTGCCCGTCGCGGCGGCGTGCTGCCAGCGATCGCTCTCCGGGATGGCGCGGGCGGCCCTCCACAGCGCGGCGACTCCCATCGCCGACGCCAGCACCAGCACCCATCGCCACGAGTAACGGCTGGCCACCATCGGCATCACGAGCAGGCACAGCCCGCCACCGAGGCCAATCCCCAGCCCGCCCCAGCTTTGCCCTCGCGCGCGCTCCTCGATCGCGAGTTCCTCGGCCAGGATCACGATACCGTCGGCGATAGTCGCGCCAATGAAGGCGTAGAGCGCAATCTCGCACAGCGCGAACGCCGCGATGTTAGTCGAGAACGCGGCGGCGAGCGCGCTAACGAGAGTGCCGGCCATGCATACGAGCAGCATCCGGCGGCGCCCCAGCCGATCGATCATCCGCGAGAGTCCCATCGCGCCGATCGCCGAGAGCGAAATCCATGCGAACAGGCCCGCGATTCCCGACTCGTCAAGGTGAAAGCTCTTCGCGATCCAGGGTGAGCCGATGCCGTTGATCGACATCGTGAAGCCTTCGAAGGCGAGCACGCCCGCGATCGAGCGGGCCAGCCGGCGATTTCTCAGCGCGCCCTCTTGGTCACCGAGCGCGCGCGAAGCTCCAGCAATGTCGGCGGCCGAACTCGCGTCAGGCTGGTTGCTCATTTTTCTCCCGTCACGCGCCTCCAAGCGCCCGCCGAGGATAGCTGTCGCTATCCCGGGCGGTTAAGACTAAGCGCCGCGCTGGCGGTAATTGGTAATTCGTTTTTTCGTTTTTCGTTTTTCGTTGGTGCGCTGCGACGTTAATTGCCGCGGCGCGCGAACAGGGCGACAAAGTCTCCCTCGGTCAGGATGCCGACCAGGCGCCCATTTTCGACAACCGGAAGGCAGCCGATTTTCCGCTCGGTCAAAAGTCGTGCGGCCTCGACCAGAGCGGTATCCGGGCTGGTGGTGACTACATCGCCGCCCATCACATCTTTGACAGAGAGAGTGTCCAGGATCTTGCGCTGAGCGTGCTTGCCATAGCCAAGCGCCTGCGCGAGCGCATCGCGAAAGAGATCGCGCTGGCTCACGATGCCGACGAGAAGCTGACCGTCATCATCGACAACGGGCAAATGGCGAATCCGTCCCAAGCGCATGATGTCGTCAGCCAAGGTGAGTTTGTCGTTGCGTTTAAGAGTGGTGGGGTCCACTGACATCACATCGCGAACTTTCAGGTCTTTCATGCTAAGTTCTCCAGCGTCAGAGCTTCACAGGCAACCCAGAAGGAATGTAGCGCCTTCCGTGCCATGGCAAAACCCCAGCTTCGGACCCGTCTGATTGGCGCTTTGCGCCGGATCGGCGGCATAATGAATTTTAGTGTGACGACGAGAGTCAACATCGTGTATCCGATCGCGCCACGCCATTCGATACACCGGACAAGTTCCTTCGGCTCGATTTACGAGTCGATTACTCGATTACTGGTCCGTGAATTGCTTCGCCCTTTTGTGCACGACAATTCACGAGTAGCTCGCGGAGAATCTGTATGAAATCCAAGACCGGCGCGAAAACCAAGATATCACGGCAAAACGAGGCCGATGCACGACTAAAAGATCTGACCAAGCTCCTCGCGCGGGCGCGCCAGGATGCGCTGGCTCGAGTACGGGTGCTTCGCAAGGAGGAGCAAGACGACGCGGTGGAACTACCCGCCGACGACTTGGACGTGGCCCGTTCGCTGGAAGACATCGAGACCGATGCCGGTCTAATCGAGCGATACGAATATCAACTGAAGGCCATAGACGCCGCGCTTAGCCGGCTCGAACGCGGTCGTTATGGAATTTGCGAGAAGTGCAAGGAGGAGATCCCGATTGAGCGGCTGAAAGCCGTGCCGTTCGCCGCGTATTGCATCGATTGCCAGAAAACGCGCAACGAGCGCAGACGCCCCGGCGAGGGCGACGTCGACGAGCCATCGCGTAATGTCTGGACGCCGCCCGAAGAACTGAAGAACTCGGTGGAGGAGTAACACAGCCTGACGCAGTAGCGCGAAACAGAGGAAGCAGCGATGATTCGGCTATTTTGGAAGGTCCTGTGTCCGATTGATTTTTCGGAGCACTCGTTGGCGGCTCTCGATGTCGCACTAAAAGTGGTGCAGCAGAATAACGCTGCGCTGTGCTTGCTGAATGTCGCGCCCATGCCAGCCGGCGCGGCCGGCTTCCAGCCGGTGCCGATGGATCCTTACCCATACGTTGAGAAGGACAGACGCGAGCAGCTGGAAAAGCTCGCGCGGGAACGGATTCCCGCCGCAGTGCGCTGCGAAACGCTCGTGATAAGCGGCGATCCGGCCGAGCGAGTGCTCGAGACCGCGCGCGGCCTCAATGCCGACCTGATCGTGATGGGTACGCATGGCCGCAAGGGATTGGGGCACC
>Ga0208038_1001959_pt1 | contig 10309 bp, 15 predicted proteins | sample June2015DPH_16_1_FD_184714 | JGI IMG/M metagenome (GOLD analysis project Ga0208038, IMG submission 184714) | Peatland microbial communities from SPRUCE experiment site at the Marcell Experimental Forest, Minnesota, USA - June2015DPH_16_100... | ecosystem: Environmental > Terrestrial > Soil >...
CAGTATCCTTTCTACTTCTGTTGTATGGTGATTCCAAGTGACTGAAGAGCCGCATCCAGCAGAGGGATACCCACACAAAGAAGCGGAGTCAGCCTTTCCAGCCTATTGGGGCGAACTGATGGGGGCTATGAGCAGATTCCAAGAGTCTGGGTATCTTGAAGGTAGGCCAAGTGTGTCAACACCGTCTCCGGCTCCCGGCTCTCCCGCCCTGTTCTATCCTGAACTGACGAAACGCTTCGTAGAACTCATAATGCCGAAACTAGAGATAAAGCAGATTCTTCAAGACTTCTTCATCAGAGTAGGGGCAACAGCCACCATTCCTAAACAGCAAGGGGCAGGGGCTAATGCGCTGATAGGTCGAACTGCCGATGGAAACGGAGTTATGATGGACTTCAAACCTTACGACCTTATCACCATCACACCCTACAAGATTGGAATGAGAGTCCGGCTTGCTAGAGAGATGCTCGAAGACGGCATCTACACCATCGTAGAAGACCAGTTCAGGAGAGCCGCAACACACACTGCCAACGCCATAGACAACGACATTGCAAAGGTCTTTGAAGCGGCCAGCAAGAAGAGTTTCAGTTGGCTTCCACACAGGTATCCCCATCTCGATAATGTCATCAAGAACTTGGATGATGTAGGCAAATACAACGTCCTTATGAACGACAAGAAATACTCGTATGGAGTCAAGATGTCGGGAATCAAGGCTCTGAGAAGCCCGATGATTAATCCGAAAGCGGCCTATGTCGTTCAGACAGCCTTTGACGGATGTTATGCTCCTGTAGGTTACTTCGTCACCAAGCGTCCAATCAGTATAGATGTCTGGCCACAGCCACAGTTCGACTCGCTCGATGTTGTCATCACTGCTCGATATGCGCCCGTCATCACCTATCCAGAAGCCATAACACGATGTAGGATATGATTTGGATTAAGGCGATAGGTTCCTTCATTGCCTTGGAAGGTGGAGCCAACATCATCTATTGGTATCTGTATGGCAATGGTGTGAAGGACAACGACTACTGGCAGATAGGAAGAGCACTGAGGATGGCTCTTGGTCTTGCACTGATTGTGTTTGGCTGACCTTTCAGACCTTTAGCAACAACAACACTTATAACACCCACGCGCCATAGGGTGCTTACAAACATGAGTTTCTTTGTTGCACATGGAGAAGAATGTCCGACCTGTCACGAACCTACTTTGGTGCATTACAACGGATGCGTCACTTGTTTCAACTGTGGGTATGGACGATGCGGCTAATCCAGAATCTTTAATAACCCTGACGGTATAGGTTCTAGATATGGCCAATCAAGAGGTATTCCACGATGAACAAGGCCGGGGAACGGTCACGCTGATACCAGAGGAAGGTATAAACCCCGAACCAAAGTATCATCCTTCGCAGATTCACACAATCCCACTAATACCGGAAGACCCCATTCAGGTCTTCGAGAAGCGGATTGAGCAGATAAAGAAGATGATAGAGGAAAAGCAGATAGACCTAGCCATCAACAACACCAAGGCTCTTCAGACGGCCATCCTAATGCTCATAACGATGGCTAACGCCAAGCACGATACCGTCCTTCTGACCAAACTTCAGGAAGTCGGGGGTAAGGTAAATGACCTAGCCCTCATTCTTGCACCTCTGGCCGAAGGTCGCGTTCCTTCTGAAAGGAAGGTTGGCGAGTTGGCTGAATACAGACAGCCTTAAATAGTCGTTTCCTCATAGTAGAGATATGGCTGAAGAGTTCGTTGGCATCAAGATTCTGGAAGACAGTTCTGAAATAGGCTATGACAGTCCTTCCCACAACGTAATTCTGTTGCTTAATGGAGCGTCTCTAACTGCTGGCACTAAAGATGGAACCTTCACCACTTACACAAAGGTTCATGATGTAGTGGTTGATGGAGCAGGTATGACCAATCCTATCAATGTTACTGCCGCGTCCATTGACGAAACTAACGGATGGGTGACATTCATTGAGAATGGGACGGGTAACGATAGGTTAGTGACTTGCAAGTTCGATGGAACAAGTAAGTCAACTCTGTATTCTGGTGGCAGTCCCTACAATTTAGGTCTTGGGCCTAATGTCTGCCAGAGCGCGGGTGGAACGATACAGGTCTGGGCCGATGGAAACGACAACTACTACGTCTCTAGCAAAGGTGCTCTCATTCACACAATCAACACTAGCGGTATACTTGCGAGTGATGTTGGCCTTGCTATCTCCATAACAGGGAAGTATGTCTTCATAGTTGGAGACAATGGCTCTCAAGAGGCCCGATTCCAAATCTGGCAAGGAAGTTAGAAGCCCAAAAGCCCCGTATTTTGACCCTTTCGCCCTGTCCTGAACCCTTAAATAGCCTCAAAACTAAGGGTTGGATGTGTCTTGGAAAGAGGTAAAAGAGATGAAGAAAGAGGCCATTCTAGGCCATTGGGAGTCCGAAGAGGGGTCTATGATAACCATTACGAAGGGAATGGCCCATATCGTGCATAAGGGGAAGGCACTTGCCATTATGATGCCAGAGGGAACCTATCCTGAAGACCCTGTTGTGATGGCAAAGATGCTTGCAAAGAGACTGGATACAGTTTAGTAACTAGCCTTTATGGTGCTACCGTAGTCTGGCTCGTCTCCCATTTGGCCGTTTCTCCGCCCTGTCCTATGATGGACTCGACATTGGATGTGTCGGTTTGTATCAGTGAGGGAGACACAGTAAACGTCTCTCCACTGGTTGCTGGCGCAGGTGCGAATGCAGGACTGGTAGTTATAGTGGTTGCTGTGTTCGATGCGATTACCCTACTCTGGCCATAGGCGTTCCCACTGGTGTAAGTGAGAGTCTGTCCTACTAGAGCATTCACAGTCGCTCCTAGATTAGTATCAGTCAACACTGTTGATGTAGTGCCAGCAGTGGTCGTTCCTGTGATACCGCCACTTCTGTCATTGATGACCTTTTGAGTTGGAAGGTTTGCAGTAATCACTTCCTTCTCCCACTTGGCAACTCCCGTTTCTGTGGCAGTTGCGTAAGTCGTTACCCCGCCTTTGATGTTGACTCCCTGAACCTCTGCGCCTATGTCTTGAGTTACCCAAGGCGCGTTACTAGAGTTGAGTTGGAGATAAGCATCAACGCATCCGACCACTACCCAAGCACCTGCCGCATTCAGTGTCGTTGTGGCTGACCCTGTTATTGGGAAGTCAACCTGTGGATTTGTGACAACCGCGCACTCGGTTGCTAGGTAGAAGTCTGTCGCATCTACAGCGTCTACTGCCGTCATTCCTGTTCCCACTGTTATTGTGTTATCAGGAGTAAGCAACATCGCTCCGAATAGGAGTGCTGGCGCGTTGCGGTTGGAAATCTTTGCCGAGAAGGTCGTGGCTCCGGCACTGTTTCCGCCAACTACATAGGGTGATGGCAGACCGAGATTGCTATCGTAGAATACAGGAGTGGCCACATCAACTAGACCGACTACTGAGATAGCACATTCTCCGGTTGGAACGGCTGAGAAAGTCGCGGTCACAGTCTTGTTTACGATTGCACCAGTAGCAATGGCTGTGAATATCTGAATGTTGTATTGGTCATAGGTCTTGACTATGCTTGGGAATACACCTGTTATAATCCATGAGCCATTGGTTATGGGCTGACCTCTTGGAACCCAAGAGAGACTCAGACCTGTGTTGTCGGTGATACTGGAAACATATGCTCCTGATGTGTCGTGCCAAGCGACTACTGCAATAACAAGGTCTCCGCTTGCGGCAGAGAGGGCTGTCGCTGTTACTGTGCCAGTTGCAAGAGAGATTGCGTGAACCGCAGTTGCGGGATAGATTGACGCAGTGAGAACGAATGCCACTGTAGCAGTGGCAGGAGTGGATGTAGAGACCGAGATGTTGTGACTACCCGCAGGTGACGTTACAGGGATTATGAGTGTGCCAGTGAAACTACCGTCTGAAGCAACTGTCTGTCCTACAAGAGTATTTACTGTTGCAACAGAATTGTAAGTGCAAGCAGTGATTGTGGCCCCACTTGTGAAGGCCGAACCTGTCACACGGACACCCTGCATCCCGATAGGGCCAGTAGTCGGAGAAACAGTTATTGCTACCATTCTACTCTATTGTAGGAACTTACCACTATTTAAAGGTAGTCTCGGAAGTCTGACCACACTTTATATAACTCGCCGTTCTTAGACATCCTATGTCACGAAGGTTCAGACGCAGATGGTTCCCGCCCTCTTCCCCGCAACAGAACAAACTTCTGCATTATGTCCGATTCCTCTATCCAACGGCCCTAAGAAATCACCGTGTTAGAATCTCTGGGATGCAGAAGAGTCGGTGGGTTGACATCGGGATTGTCGAGAGAAAGATTGCGATAGAGTATCAAGGACAAGCCTATCATAATAGCCCAACTGCTAGAGCAAGAGATAAGATACGGACTAAGGAACTCGAAACAATGGGATGGGTCGTCATTTTTGTGGATAAATACAACTGGAAGTGGTTCTTGGCTAATATGCGTGAGATAATAGAAAGAACCACAGTAGAAAGGAAATCTTTATATCCGTCATCCACCTAAATGACGGTATGCAATCTACTTGTAGAATTTGTAAAGTTGAATTAGTTGGAGATGCGTATCCTGCCTTCTTAAAGAGACAGCGTAGAGGCATTTGTAGAGATTGTCGAAATAATGAACGGAATGAAGACTATCTCAATAACATAGAAGACCGTAGACGAGCAAACAGAAGACGAAACAGGAAATACATCATTCGTTTGAAACTGAAGGTTATTAGCCACTATTCCAATGGCACTATGGCTTGTGCCAATCCCTTTGAGAAACACAAAGAACCCTATACAGACATTAGAGCAAATTCGATTGACCACATCAAGGGTGGCGGAACTAAACATAGAAAGGGTTTGAATGGGAGCAGTTTCTATCGTTGGCTCATCAAACACAACTATCCAGAAGGATACCAAGTGCTTTGTATGTCTTGTCAATACATCAAAAGATGGGAGAACTTTGAGTTTGCGAGTTATATACATGATGAACTGCTTTAAATAAGACTTGCCCTTATAAAGAAGGTGTGCTGACACTTGTATGTCACTGGTGTAGTGAGACCTTCAAGACCAAGAAAGTTCAGAGGATGTGTCCGACCTGCAAGTTGTTGAAAGCACAGTGCAAGTGGGACGAGTTAGAGAAGCGCAACTCTCGTAATCCTTAAATACCCTCACTCCCTGCCTTGTGTCTATGGAAGCAATGTGCGTAACACCGTTTCCGTCTCCTTCTGAGAGATGGTTCCATTCACAAGAGTCTCTCAAAATTGTGACTCTGCCATTGCACATTCAAAGAGCCATCTTAGGGGCTTCGATACGGGCGAAGACCATCTTCGATGACAACGGGTGGGAATGGAACGGAGCAGTCCCAAGTCTGGGAGAGATTGTAGACCTCTACACGAAACTCACAGGAGATGTGCTTGCATGGCCAGAAATCGGCAATGCAAGGTCTGGTCGTCTGATTGTCGAAATGACTGACGAGATACTAGAGTTCAGTGTCGAACTCGGTTACGTTGAAGTCTAGAGTAGATACCAGATGGCTTGATGGCCAAGTTCGATGGCCTTAAGTCCTGTCCAACACGCGCCACTCTTCACATGAGGCTCTCGTTTGTCTTTACAGTGATAACAGAACGGGGTCTTTGATTCCCACGACTCGAACTTGTATCCGGGTGGATACTCCTTTACTACAATGACCACAACCAAGTCGGCTTTGGCGATGTCCAAATTTCGGGCCATGTATCCGTATCCCTGTCCGTTCTTTGGCCATGCTTCGATAACAGGAGCACGAATCCACAACCCACCAGTGGTTCGATTCAAATAGAACTCTTCCTCTGTGATGATGTCAATCCCCTTCTTCTTGGAATGCCCTGAAGTGATGGTAGCAGTGGGATTGTCAATGAGAATCTTGCGGATGGTCGCTCTCGCCTTGGCTTCCGTTTCAACAGTAAATTTGTCTTGCCCTGCACCCACGATTCCTATCATCATTTCAGCAAATCACCAAAGTCGGCGGGTGTCATTATGTATCCTGTCTCTCTCAGCCATTTGGTAAAAGCGGTGAGATTGCGTCTGTCTTTGTCTGAGATTGTCAATACATCATAGCCATGTTCATGCTCCCACTCTCTGACTTGTTTTGAGGCACGCTCGATGTCCTCAAGAGTAAGACTCATACCACCCCCTTCTACCCTAATGTTTATAAGGGTTTTCCTCTTATCATGAGGTATGGCAAAGTGTCCGAAGTGTCACGACCCAGACTCCGTGTTGGAAACCTATGAGGGAGCACATGGGCCGGAGCAACTCTGTTCCAACTGTGGATGGACGAGCGAAGACAAAGCGTCCTTTGAACTGATGAAAAGTGTGCCAACTGGTTAGAAGGACAGCAGGTTTAAATACTACCGAATCCATAGTAGAGGTAGGATGCCAACACTTACTCTAAGTCCAACATCTGGCGCAGGGAGTCTTACTGTCACTATGTCGGGAGTAGGATTCACAGGTGGCGGTGCGGCCACAGTAACGGCACTCACCATCGGTGGTATAGATATTTTCTCGACAGTTCTGCCAAACCCACTGACGATTGCTAACGCTGGCACTTTCACTGGAACCTTCGTAGTTCCAATGGCCACACTAGGATACAAGTCGGTCACTGTCCACGCAACTGATAGTGGTGCGGCTAATGCTTCGGCTACGTTCATCATTACTCCTGTATCATCGGTATTGAGTGAGGCGGCTGGCGCAATGAACCAACTTGGCCCCGGTGGTTCAGCCTTTTGGGATGCAGAGATACCAAAGATGACAGACCAAATTGGTGGAGTCGAAGTAATCATAACTGATGACATTGGCCATCTAAAAGGAGTAAGCGCAAGTGCGACAAACGCAGGAGCCGCAACGGTAACTGTTACTCCTCTGAAACTGCCAGTGAACTATTTAGTGGGTGCTTACATCAAGTTCATCAGTGGCCCTGCCAGTGGACTGAGCCTACCGATTGCATCTAACACGGCAACGGTGATAACCTGCACAGGTGTATTCGGAATAGCACCGACACCCGCAGGTGGAGACACATTCATAATCATTGGAGACCAACGCCTCTACTACACAAACGTCCCGCCCTACGCCATAGGCGAACAGAGGACAGGAACCATCGTCTACTCCACCGACAATCAGCCACTCTGGGTAATCTGGACTTAGACCGCAAACTAGACTTTAAATAGAACGACTTCCTAAAGTCTTCCGTGTCCGAACATCCAAGACGCTATCCAACTCCAACAGAACCCATAATAGGGCCGGGTGTGACTGTTTCGGCTTGTCCACATGGCAATGGTGTCTTTGCTACTCGACCCTTCAAAGAGGGAGAGACGATTTCTAGTTTTCAGGCTCCTTTTGTAAAGGAGATAGACCCTTCTCGTAGTTGGGCCGTCCTTCGTGTCGGAGACCTCTATTGGTCTGAACCTACATCGGGTGAGGGAGTATAGAGCAACTTCTTAGACCATAGCGACCAACCCAACGCAAGGTTTGTGAACTTCGACTTTGAGGCTGGCACAAGAGATTTGGTTACTCTCAAGCCCATTGAAATGGGAGAAGAAATCCTCATAAATTATGGCGAGTATAGTCCAGAGAACATAGCGGATATTGCGGAAGACCTACCGCCAACTGCTTTGTCAATACCACAAGACGAGTTTGATAAAGAAGTCGAAGGAATCGAGAACGAAGTGACTAAATTGGAACAAGAAGCCCAAACCTTTATATAGGCTAGAAACCATCCTATGTCTATGAACATACTCGACCTGAAAGATGGTATGAAAAAGGTGGATGTCACAGGAGTTGTGAAGGAACTCAGCGAAGAGAAGACCGTCAACCTGAAGGCTGGCGGAACTGCAAGAGTAAGGGATGCGAAAATTGAGGACTCAACGGGGAGCATCACTCTATCTCTTTGGAATGACGACATTGCCAAAGTCAAGAAAGACTCGGTAGTGGCCGTCACCAATGGCTTCGTCACGACCTTCCAGAAAGTCATCCGTCTTAACGTAGGCAAATACGGCAAACTCAGTGTAGACGGCAGTTGACCAAGTGCGAGAACTGTGGCTCTTCTGACATCCAGAAAGATGAAGGATTAGCCCGGATTCGCTACGATTGTAACGGCTGTGGAGTTTGGTGGTATGAAGACAAGTCCATAATCTCTATAAGCGAGAAGAAGCCTACTCGTAAGGTGAGAAGCAATGGCCACCACGATTGAGACTATAGACCTGCCTCTAGGAGACCTAGTTACCACAAAGGAATGGGGTGACAAAGCCTTCGTCTACGCTCCTAGTGAGGACGAGTTCTACATAACTCAGGAGAAGCACAAGGCTCTTGAGTTCGCGTCACCCAAAAAGTTTGAGGCCAAAGTGACTTCTATGGATGGGAAAGTGAAGATTGTTCTGCCAACCGACTTTGCCAGAGCCTATATGTGGCAACGTAATGCCCAAATCTCCAAGATAGTCTATGGAACGAAGTTGGCTATCGTGGTCTTTGCCGCACCGAAACAACCCATTATGGTGATGGGCCACAAAGGTCAACCTTAAATAGTAGATTCGTCTTATAAACAGGTAGAATGGCTCCGATACCCTCAGACCGCAAAGGGCTGACTCTCAAGTATAGTTCTGGCATAGCACCTTTAGTCACAGCCGCACGATACTCTGAACTCATTGACAATTACAAGAAGACGGGCATCTTTCCTCACATCCTAGACCTTGGTGGCATGGCCATTGACACTTCTCGGAACAGGAACAAGTGGCGTGTGCCTCTGGAAGACCTTCAAGCCGTTGCTGATAAACTGAAGGGACTCCCTTTGATGAAAGACCACGACATAGACCACGTTGATTCTATCATCGGAAAGGTCGAAGAGGCATGGGTAGAGCCTGATAAGAACGACCCAACGGCTGGAAAGGTCTTCTGGAAGGGCGAAACCTGTGACGAAAGCATCATCCAAAAGATACTTCTGGGCTATATCAAGCACAACAGTATCCAGATTGCTGTGCCGAGAGCCTATTGTGATGACTGTATGTCTGCTCAAGGCAAGAAAGAAGAGGAAGCGGCCATAGATGACCTTGACCTTCCCTGCCCAAGATGTGGCAGTTTGAATATGCTGATACGCGGCCCTATGCCTTTGGAGCAGTCTATCATAGCCATACCTGCCTACGAGAAGGCCGATGTGACCCCATTCGGGTTCAAAGCCAGTCTTGACTTCGCTCTGAGGGCGCGTTACGAGCCTAAAGAAGCCCCGCCAGTCGCAAAACCAGTGTCAAAGGTGGCCAAAGTCGTGCTTCCAGACCTCACACCCCTGCTTTATGAGGCCATGAATGCGGTCGGAATGTTGACTGCCGAAGTGGTCGAAGTGGAACTTCGGATGGCAAAAATGGCTTTAGAGGGCTATCCAGAAGACCGCGTTGAGATTAGATACAGCCAAAAGGCAAAAGACTTGGGTTCAGACAAGCCCATAGGGGATGAGGGGTTTACTCCCGAAGAGCAAGCCTTTCTGGACTCCATAGGGAAACCAGTGGATGAACCAATGGAAGAGGAGAAACCACATATACTTTCGGCCCCAGACGGTCAATCTGAGTGTGAACGATGTGGTTGGCGTGGAACTGAGGAAGAAGTAGGTCTCCATGTAGATTCTAATGATTGTTGGAAGGGAGAGGAAGAGGCAAGTAACCTTCCGCCCGGAACATCCGTTATGGATTTGCCCGGATATGATGACAGAGTAGAGGATTGGTGTGACGAATGCGACCATGCGGGTTCTACTTGCAAAGAGGAAGATTGCGAATGCCGCTATGGAAAGTATCGTGCAGAAGAGACCACTGGCGACCCTCTTAGCGTGTATAGAGAAGCCCTTGGATACGCTGAAGAGCAAAATGAGGAAGCAATGATGGTTTCACTTAAGGAGTTAGAAGAGGAATTGAGGGCGATAATGGAAGAAGGTGGTTCAGAGACACATTATGGCGGTGGTATAGATACACACCCAATGGCTAGAGATATTCAAACAGAAGAGACCAAGGGCGGCTCATTAGAGGACTTCCCACTGGTGGAGAAGGGTGGAGAGAAGGGAAGAAAAGAAGAGGGCAAATGTGTATGCACCCATGCGAGAGGGTATCATCAAGAAGATGGTTGTCACGCACCTACATCCTATTTTCCGGGCGCGGCTTGCTCATGCACAGTCTATGAAGAGGCAGGAAAAAAGGAAGAGGCATCTGAATATGTGGGTATGCCCTGTCCCGAATGTAAGATAGGTGAAATGGTTGATGATGGAA
>Ga0208038_1001961_pt1 | contig 10304 bp, 8 predicted proteins | sample June2015DPH_16_1_FD_184714 | JGI IMG/M metagenome (GOLD analysis project Ga0208038, IMG submission 184714) | Peatland microbial communities from SPRUCE experiment site at the Marcell Experimental Forest, Minnesota, USA - June2015DPH_16_100... | ecosystem: Environmental > Terrestrial > Soil >...
GTTCAAGCAGTTCGGCGCTGCGGTGGTAGCGGGACTCCGGGGCCAGAAACAGGGCGGCCAGGTTGCAGAGGAAGCCGGCGGTGGCTCCCGGCTGGGGGATTTCATGCTCGTCGCGCAGCCCCCCATCCGTTTGCTGCTTGGGCAGCGATTCCTCCGCAGCCCGTTCCGCAACCTTCACCAAATCCGGGTAGATATCATCTCCGATCGGCGAAGTTTCTCCCTCCTTGCCGGCCAATCGTATCGACGCCGATGTCCCCAAAATGCCCAAAAATTCTCTTCGGTCCATAATGGCCTTTCCGTTTTGCTTTCGCGCTCGGGCGGTAATGTACACCTGACCACCTCCACATGCAATGCTCCATCCCAGTTTTCAGTGCAGGGCATTTCCAGCCTTCGGGAGCTCGAAGACCCCAGAAGGCACGGTCTGTGCCAGCCTGCGACCTGTCGCCATTTCCAGTCACACTATTACAATTGTCCCCCGGGCTGCACCAGTGCTGCTATCATTTATGTTCACAAATAGTGGCGTTGGAAGGAGAACAGCAATGTCCAGGTTACTTCGGAAGTTGACTTCGGGAGCCATGTGTTTGCTAGGGCCTAGCCTCGCATGTCTACCGGTTGTTCAGCGGGATGCAGCCACGGTCCCCATCGTTCGAGCTCAGGAGAATAAGCCCAGCGGCATGAAGTTAGTCGAGATCTGGACGCCAAACGCGTGGGATCCAGTGAGAATTTTCAACATTAGTGTGGGTAAGGAGGAAGTCAAGCCCGCGTACTGGGGCATTCCGGGCACAGGTACTCCGTTCCAGGCTGATGAGAATTGGCTTGCCAATCTGTCCTTCACGTTGAGAAACCGAACCTCCAAGACGATTACCCACCTCTATCTTCCCGTATGCTTCCCTGAGACGGAGACGAAAGACGCACAGATGGTGTCGTTGCCCGTAGATTTTAGGACCAAGCACGCGGCTGAAACCTCGACAGAGGACTCCGAAAGTCCGGGTGAGGTTCACGATGTGCCCTTTCGATTCGCTCTCGGTGCAGAGATCAGGGTTTCGCTTGGCGACTACACCGGCCAGATGAGGCAACTTGTCGAAGAAAGACAACCTCTTTCTAGCATCACCAGGGTCATGATCGCGGTCGATGTAGTTGAGTTTGAGGACGGAATGCTCGCGTGGGTGAACAGGTCTTACTGCATTCGCCACTTTGACCAGTCGGGAACGCATTGCGAGATATTAGACCCAGACTACTTCCCAGGCATTTTGAACCGCAAATCGCCTAAGATTGATCAGTAGTCGTATCCCGGAAGAAGCGTGTAGCGCAAGGTCTCCTTTTCCAGAGACTCTGCGGCTTGCTCTTGCCCGCGGGCGCAAGGCTAGGGGAATTGCCGACAGGTCGCGGTCGTGGCGGCCATTTCAATACGATCAGAAAAGCCGCAGACCTAAGAAACAGGTCTGCGCTACCCCCCAATGGTTCCCACGTGGCCATGGCGACGTAAAGTCGCCGCTACATCCGCGGCGCGGTCATTCCGCCATTTTAGCGATATGAATGTCGAAGCCTGTGCCGGGCAGGAGGGTGGTCAGCTCGAAGGCCGTGAAGCCCTCACCCGCGAATTCGGTACGCCGGTAAACGCCGGGTTCACTTTCCACGGTCTCACGCCGCGCCTCGAAGTCTTGCAAGAAGGCTTGGGCAGCCCTCACGTCGGGATGCCCCGGGGTCGTCGGCCGCGTCAAAGCTTCGGCCGCGTAGGAGCGGATAAGCTTGGGCCAGTATTTCTCAAGCAGGGCGGTGCTGGCGAAGAGATCGGCCCAGATGATCTGATCATTCACCGCCACCACGACACCCACTGCATTCCGATCGCGCAATTCGCGCATCACTTCTTGGTAGGACTGCTGGAGGGGCGCGGCAACCGCCTCCACGCGTTGTTTCACCTCATCGTTGCTCATCACGCGGGCATAGGACGAAGTCGATTCGATCTCGCGGGCTGCCTGCGGACTGGCGCCCGAGGCCATCGCTGCCGCTGAGGCATGAACTTCCGACCATACCTTTTGTTGATCCTGTTCGGCCATGGCGCTACGCCGCACGCTAGGCTGCGCCATCTGAGTATGGAAAGAGCCGAAGTTGTCTTTGGTCGCGACCCAACGCTCGGGTTCAACGCAAAAGACGGCGAGGTCGATGGGTTCACTCTTGGGCGGGACAATGCGATCCTTGCCGACCACCCGGTCCTGCTTGCCTCCCGTTAAGATCTCGCCCGCCAGTAGAATCAGGGGACGTGCGGAATTGTTCACCAGCACCAGCCGGTTAACTTGCGCCCCGCCGGGAAAGCGTCGCTCGCGGCCGCGAATGAGCGGCTGGAAGCTTCCTGCTTCGCTCACCACGACTTCGCCTGAGCGCAGACCTTCATCGAGGGTCAGGAAATCCCTCGTGTCATGTGAGCGGCCGGTGACCACCGGGAAGATGGTCAGATTGCTGCGCCTGATCGGCGCGAGCACTTTGTAACTCCACCCGGCCTCGCCCACCTCGCCGCGATACGGCCCCAGAGGCAAGACCATCAAAGCTGTCATTATTGTCATTGCGCCTGAACCCAAGATTTGTTTTCCTCTCATGGTAGGTTCCTCCCAAAATAGTTGACCAAGGCATCAGTCCCGGTCTACAGGAAGAACGGCTCAGGTTATAATTCTTGCATCGAAGTATTTGGTGTGTGGCCGGGGGTTTGGAAGACTTAGGAGGACCGGCGCGCGCTGGAACAGAACGTACCCTGGAAGTGGCCGGTGAGGCGTGCAGGCCGAATCCGATGAGCCGTAGCCAAGAAACCGCAACCTGCCTCGCGATGGCAGCCATCCCGGAATCGGTGTCTGCCAAGCTTTATCGCCAAGCCGGAGCAGAAAGATTCGGCCTGGCCCACCAGGATTTCGCAAGCATTCTACAAGAGGTCGCTGCCAAGTACCTCCCTGCCGACGCGAGCCCATCCGAAGTTCTGGAACTTCTCACGAACTTGCGTGTTGAGGAACTGGCACTGGCGCGCTCCTGCGCCCGGGGCAACGAAGCTGCCTGGGAGATCTTCCTGAACCGATACCGCGAAAAGCTCTATAACGCGGCGCACTCCATCGCCCCGGAGGATTCCGCCGCCCGTGACCTGGCAGATTCCCTCTATGCCGATCTCTACGGAACGCGGACGACTGACGGCCGGCGAGTCTCGAAACTGAACTCATTCACAGGCCGGGGCTCCCTTGAGGGCTGGCTCCGGGCCGTCCTGGCGCAAGAGTATGTGAATCGCTATCGCCAGCAGCAGCGACTGGTCAGCCTGGAAGAGCGGACCGAGGCGGGCGTGCAGTTTCAGGTCGAAGATCCCGATCCAGCTCAGGCACTCGATTCGCGTTTGGAAGAAGCTACAGATCGAGCCCTCGCTTCAATCGCGGCGGAAGACAAATTCATTTTGGCCAGCTATTATCTCGATGGACGCACCTTAGCCGGCATCGCACGCCTGCTGGGCGTGCACGAATCCACGGTCAGCCGAAGGCTGGAGAAAATCACCGCCTCAACTCGCAAGGCCATTCGTGCCGGCCTGGTCAAACGCGGCATGAGTTCCAAAGAGGCGGGACAAGCCATGGAAGTCGAAGTAAGCGAATTTTCCTTGGACGTTCGCCGACGGTTGGTGCAAGAAAAAGGTCAGCAGACCGTTCCATAATAGGGGAGTTGTAGCGGCGGGCTTTAGCCCGGCACTTTGATTTCGAAGACTTGCCCGCCTAAAGGCGGCCTCTACGAAAGGCGCCGACGGTTTTTTCAGCATCCTTCTGGACCGGAATTAGGTCATGCACGGACTACCTAAAATCGTGCTCGAGCGGCTGAAAACAAAACCCGCTACGCCAGGATCTCCCGGCGGTCCTCCGAAAGCTGTGGGTTTGCAGGGCCTTGAGCATCCCGATGCCAACTTCTTGGCGGCATTCGTGGAGAAGACCCTGACCGAGAGAGAGCGGACGCAGGTTCTGAACCATCTTGCCCAGTGTGCAGAGTGCCGCGAGCTTGCGGCTTTGTCGCTCCCCGCGGAGGTTGAGGCGGCTCAGCCCGTGTCCTCGACCGCCAGGCGGTGGTGGAGCGCCTGGCCGACTCTCCGTTGGGGCGCGCTGGCAGCGGCATTGGGAGCCGCGGCCATTGTCATGGCCTTGCACTCACATCCGTGGAGAAGGCAGGAGACCATCGCTCACCCTGCGGGCGCTGAGACCAAGCAGCGCGTGACGTTGATGGCTGCGGCTCGCCCGGCGGTGGCGGTGGAAGCCGAGAATATTCCGACGGCACACCGGGCGCGCGAAATTTCGAGAGGCAGGAGCGCGAACTCTGCTGGCGCCTTGCCCTCCCCGCCGCCCCCTGCCAAGCCTGCATTCACACCCTCTGTAGCACCCGAAGACACGCTGAAAGCCGAGAGCGGTGCTGAGTCGCAGGCCGTGGCAACTGCGGTGCCGCCGAAAACCGAACCCGCTGCCGCCTCGCAGGATTTAAACGCTGGCCAGGCTGGGGGAATCTCCGCGCCACGCAGTACCCCGTTGGCTCCTCGGGCAGCAGCGTCCATCCGCGTGGGGTCCCGGCTGGCGGAACCGTCACGGATGGCGTTCGGCGGGAAATTGAACCGTGCGGTGGCTCCGCTCGCGGCACTTTGGAGTCTTTCAACGAGCGGCAAAGTGCAGCGGTCCCAAGACAGTGGGAGAACCTGGGAAGAAGTGCGCGTCGATGACGCGGTCACGTTCCGGGCGGTCCTCGCCATGGGCAGGGACGTTTGGGCGGGAGGGTCCGGAGGGGTCCTCTACCATTCCAGCGATGGCGGCGCGATGTGGAAGCGCGTCAATCTAAGCTCAGGCGAGAGCCCCACCACAGAAACCATTGTCGCTATTACTTCTGGGTCGCGCGACCTCCAGCACATCACGGTCAGGGCCGAATCCGGGGAGCAGTGGACTACCGAAGATGGCGGCCAGCACTGGCAAAGGGAACCCTAGACACAATACCTCAAATAAGTTGTAGTATTGTGCTTTCAGCTTCAAGTTCTCGCCTTCTCATCGGCTGGCAAACGCACGCGGTCAATGGTCAGCCCGCATCGGCTCTGCTGTCCGGCGGGGCCCGCCCCCGCGTACGCATTGAGTACCGCAGACCTGTTTTGGAGGTCTGCGGTTCGTCCCCAATTGACAACAAAAAAAAACCGCGGACCTACCGAACAGGTCCGCGCTACGCTTCCTGGGCTTGCCCCCTTGCCGGTCCAACAGGCCGTCGTAGCCATACTTCTCGCACCGTTCCCGCCAGCGCCGCATACTCCGATCCGGGATGCCGATGATCTCGGCGGCCTGCCGCCAAGTGATCCGTTTCGCCATGGCCCGCAATATCACTTCTTCTACCTTCATCGCCCGCTCCCAGGCGTCTCCCGAGTGGCGGTTCATCACAGCCTCCTGGCTATTAGCCCTACCCGAATTTTGCCTTAAGCGGACAGATCACGTGCTAATTGACCTGGACATTTGACGTGCTAACAACAGTGCCTGATTTCACTTATTGCACGAATGCGATTCAGCGCGTAACATTGGCTGCTCAAGAGTTTAGGACAGGAGGGGATTCCAATGGCGAGAGTCCGAATGGGAATGTGTAGCAATGCGCGCTGCAACAGTGAATACTTCGAAGTGCGCCAGGTACCGAAGTTTTGTGGCCTCTGCGGCAGCCCAACGGTAACCGAATGTCCCAAATGCAAGAAAGGGCTCAACACGTTCAAAGAGCAAACGAAGTTTCCTGCATATTGCGAGGGATGTAGGGAGCAGCTAAGGAAAAGCCAGTGAATCTGCGGCGGCGAGTAAGCGCAGATGGTGCCCTGGCGTTTGGTCTACCCTGCTGCCGAGCTGAGGGCCGAAGCGAGCCATGGCTCCACAAATGCGCGGGCTGGCGGTAGAGTGGGAGAGTAAGCGATGCCGAAGCACGTCTTCCTCTCCCCTCGTCAAACCGGACGTGCGGATTTCCGCATCCGGCTTTCACGCAAACTCTCGCTGCCCAGCAGTACGTCAGCCGGAAAGCCAACTTAGCCGGGCGGCCAAGCCTCGGGCGCTACCGGGTAGCCGGAGATAAAGGACGTTATGCTGGAGTATAATTGGCAACCGGCTGTCGCAGTCAATATGTTAGTGTACGTGGGTGGCCCGACACAATCGTAAGACCGCGAAAAGTCGCGGCTTCTCGTGACTACAAGGGGGATGCAGACTCATGCCTGATACTAAACGAGCGAAACTCGAACTGGCCGTCCTAGAGGCGCGGCTGGGCGCGCTCAATGCGGATAGTGATTCCAAGGTGTTCCAACACAACAAACATATGGAAATCGGCGATACACCGACGGACGATTCGGCTTTCGAACTGTTCATGTTGGAGCGTAACCGCGAGGTTGCCGAGCTAAACGCTGAGATTGCTAAGAAACGTCTGGATATTGCCGAGGGCGAATAGCTTCCGATTGCGTCCGGCTTTCACGGCTCGCCCCCTCGCGGTGCTTTTCCGTCACCATCAGCGCGTCCGCTTGCTCAACGGCGGCAGGCTGGCGTAGACGGTCGCTTTTTAGCGTCTGCGCCAGCCGGCCCGTCTATGTACTGTTTGCGTACGTGACATTCACTTTGTTGGGGAGTTATACTTGGCGCGCTCATTCTGGTTCTCGCCGTAAGAGAGGGTGCTCATGCCCCCATGCCTCAGCGTTACCAGCCAATGGCAAACCGCGACAAAGCGCATCGTGGTCTGCTCCGGATTTGTTTGCCTCTCATTTCTCGCCATCGTATGGTTTGGTCTTCTTCAGAGGATACAAGCCTCAGAGAATATTCTCCCTCACCGTCACGTTTCTGCCACGCCCACGAAAATTCAGCCCAAGCTTGTCGCGAGTTACGGCAAGCTGCCTCTCAGTTTTGAGGCCAACCAGGGCCAGACCGAGGCCCGGGTGCGATTCCTGGCGCGAGGCGGCGGCTACACGGTTTTTCTCACCGATGGCGAGGCCGTCCTGGCCTTGCGGAAATCCCAGCCGCGCATGAGCCGGTTTGGCAAGGGCGGACTTCCCGACCGGCCTGAGCCGTTTGGCCCGGTTCGCCCACGCGCCGGGCGCTGGCCGAGCCTTGCCGACGGCTTGGAATCACTGTGGCGGTCGCTGATTCCCGACCTGAGCCAAATGGTTCCCGACCCGAACGCAGGCAAGGACACCGTGGCGGGGGGACTCGAATATCAGCCGCCGCAGGTGGTCCAGATGCGGCTGGCGGGCGGCAACGCCAAGGCGCACGTCGTCGGACTCGACGAGCTTCCCGGTCACAGCAACTACTTCATCGGCAACGATCCCAAGAAGTGGCGCACCAGCGTGCCGAGCTACGCCCAGGTGAAGTACGAGGGCGTCTACCCGGGCGTCGACTTGGTCTATTACGGCAACCAGCGTCAGCTTGAGTATGACCTCGTGGTGGCGCCGGGCGCCGACCCGAACCAGATCAAGCTGAGCTTCGCGGGGGCGGAGGGAATGCGGGTGGACGCGGCCAGCGGCGACTTGGTGGTGAAGGTGGGCGACGACGAGGTGCGCTTCCAGAAGCCCGGCGTCTACCAGCCCATTGTAGCGCGGGTCTTCAGACCCGCAGGTTCGGAAACCGATGCGGACGTGAAGGTCCGGTCTACACTGGCAAAACCGAATCCCGAACACCCAATCCCGAGCCCCGCTGCTCTTTTCGCCACGTTCGTGCTGGCGAGCAACAATGAAGTGGCCTTCCATGTCGCGGGATACGACCCCAAGCGAGCACTGGTGATTGACCCGGTGCTCAGTTACTCAACCTACCTGGGCGGCAGTAGTACTGACGCTGGCGAAGGTATCGCCGTGGACGCGACGGGCAACGTCTACGTCACGGGGAACACCTACTCCACCGACTTCCCAACCGTCAACCCGTTGCAGCCGACCAACAAAACTGGCCCGGGCATGGGCACAGCGTTTGTGGCCAAGCTGAACTCAGCCGGCTCGGCCCTTGTCTATTCCACCTACCTGGGTGGAAGCGGTAGTGACGAGGGCTCTGGCGTTGCCGTGGACTCCTCAGGGAGTGTCTACGTAACCGGAGGCACGTCCTCGACCGACTTTCCCACTGTCAACCCGCTGCAGGCGACAAATAACTCCGGTCCGAATGATGGTACAGCGTTTGTGGCCAAACTGAACGCAGCCGGTTCCGCCCTAGTATATTCCACTTACTTGGGCGGCAGTGGAGGTGACCGGCCTACGGGCATCGCAGTCGACTCATCAGGCCGCGCCGCCCTGGCCGGATTCACCTACTCCACCGACTTTCCCGTCGTCAACGCGGTACAGGCGACAAATGGAAACGCGAGCCGGGGTGGCTATAACGCGTTTGTGGCCAAGCTGAACGCAACCGGCTCCGCCCTGATGTATTCCACTTACTTGGGCGGCGACGATCTCGACGGCGACGCTGCGAATGGAATTGCAGAGGACTCTTCGGGCGATGTTTACCTGACTGGGTGGACTTCCTGGAGCGACTTTCCCACGGTCAACCCGATCCAGGCGATCAACAAAACTGGGAACAACTCGAACACAGCGTTCGTGGCCGAACTGAATCCTGCTGGCTCGGCTCTTATTTATTCCACCTTCCTCGGCGGGAGTTACCGAGATCAAGGCAACGCAATTGCCGTCGACTCCTCCGGCGATGCCTACGTGACTGGGACCACTTGGTCAAACGACTTTCCCACGCTCGGCCCACTCCAGGGCACCAACAGAGCTGCGGTGGCCACGGCGTTCGTTGCCAAATTGAGCGCGGCTGGCTCGGCTCTTGTCTATTCCAGATACTTAGGTGGCAGCTACGACGATCGAGGCAACAGCATCGCCGTCGATTCCTCCGGCCATGCATACGTGAGCGGGTGGACTGAATCGGCCGACTTTCCGGTTACAGCGGGTGCTTACCCGATAACGCTAGGCACGACGTGTGGAGCTGTCCCGTGCATTCACGCCTTCGTGTCCGAACTCAACACGGGCGGTTCAGCCCTTCTGTATTCCACCTATCTCGGCGGCACGGGTGGTGACATCGCCGCCGGCATTGCCGTTGACTCGTATGGCGACGCCTGGGTAACCGGTTCCACCACATCTACCAACTTTCCCACCGTAAGCGCTTTACAGGCGACCTACAACGGGGGCGAGGACGCCTTTGTAGCCAAGTTCTCGCCGGGGCCTGGCGCAAATCTCTCTGGCAGTAGTCTCGCCTTTGGGGGCCAGATAGTAAACACAACGAGCGCGGAGCAGAGCGTGACCTTGACGAATGGGGGCGATGCTTCGCTGACCATCAGCAGCATCGCCACGAGCGCCAACTTCGGTCAGACCAACAACTGCGCGGGCAGCGTCCCGGCCAGCGGTTCCTGCACGATCAACGTGACCTTCTCACCCACGACGGCCGGCCCGCTCACCGGCGCCCTGACCATCACCGACAACAGCAATGGGGTGGCGGGCACCACACAAAGTGTCGCACTCAGCGGAACGAGCCAGGACTTCACTCTGGCCGCATCGTCCGGTTCTTCCACCTCGGCGACCGTCGCGCCCGGGCAGTCCACAACGTACACTTTAAGTGTGGCCGGCGAGGGGGGATTCAACCAAAGCGTGAGCTTCACCTGTTCAGGGGCTCCGTCAGAAGCAACCTGCACGGTTTCGCCAAGCCCGGTGACCCCAGGCGGTTCTGCAACGAATGTCACGGTCAGCGTTACGACAACCGCCGCTTCGGTCAGCGCGCCGCGCACTCGACACCTTCCCCAGGTCCCACCCCTATCGCCGCGCCTCAGGGGTCTGTTGATGCTCGCCTTGGTTCTTACGGCGATGGCATGGGCCATCGGGCGCCGGAACCAACCGGGCGTAAGCCGATGGCGGTCCACAATGGTCCCGCTCGCCTCGGGATTGTTGCTGACTCTGACGCTGGCAGGCTGTGGCGGCGGAGGGGGCAGTGCCAATGTTACGCATAACCCCGGAACACCCGCCGGAAACTACACGCTGACGGTGACGGGCAGCGCGGGTTCGGGATCTTCTGCCTTGAGCCATAGCCTGACGCTCACGCTGAACGTGAGTTAGTCAGGACAAGCGTAGGGACTGGAGTGCCGGCAAGCGTGCGCCAATCTAAAGCGCGAATCTAGTTGGGGTGCTTTTCCGCTTCGCCGGTCATGGGGACAAAGCGGACGGGGAGGAGAACCTCGCGCCGGATTCCCTCGCGGGTTCGGCGCAGGCGGACCAAATCCTGGTCCCACTGCCCCAGGGGAAGAACCATCCGCCCGCCCTCACGCAACTGGTCTACGAGTGGCTGGGGGACGTG
>Ga0208038_1001969_pt1 | contig 10269 bp, 12 predicted proteins | sample June2015DPH_16_1_FD_184714 | JGI IMG/M metagenome (GOLD analysis project Ga0208038, IMG submission 184714) | Peatland microbial communities from SPRUCE experiment site at the Marcell Experimental Forest, Minnesota, USA - June2015DPH_16_100... | ecosystem: Environmental > Terrestrial > Soil >...
GGAGTAGACGTGGACGAATCAACCGCCGAGGCCATTGGCGACTGGCACTACTGGGTGGCCCAAGGCTACTGCTTCTGAGCCACTGCCCAGCCCGCCCCCAATCTACGCAGCCCTACCGAAAGCTCACGTTGCTTTGAGCGTGCAAGACCTGCAGATTCGGGAAGACCACTGGGTGTTCGCGGACCTGATTGGAAAGGGCAAGCACATTCGGACTGTGCCGGTGCCAGGATGGGTAAAGAAGGCCCTCGATGACTGGACCGCAAACGCAAACATCACAGGCGGAAACATTTTCCGTCGCGTGAACAAGAATGGAGTCGTATGGGGCGAGGAAATCTCGCCCAAAGCCATCTGGCACGTCGTCAGACGTGCCGCTCGACGCGCGGGAATCCAAGGCCTCGCTCCCCATGACTTGAGGCGGACCTGCGCTCGTCTGTGCCATCTCGCGGGAGGAGAGTTGGAACAGATTCAGTTTCTCCTGGGTCACGTCTCAGTTGAGACGACCGAACGATACTTGGGCTGCAAGCAGAAACTCCGAGACGCTGTCAACGACCAACTTGGGTTGGAAGGGGTGTGAGCGGCCGTTTACCCGAAGCGGACTTCAGGGGAGTCAGGGGGGGGCACTTCAACAAGTAGCCCGTCGCACGACCAAGTGCCGCGCGCCCCACTGACCGATCCCCGAAAATGTTGAGTTCGCGATTCATGATGGAAATCCTACCTTATCTGAATGAAAGCCTGGCCTCAAAAGTTGATAGCGTACCATGGCGGTCGGTGCCCCGGCCATCTGCTGCCATGGCAGCATGATCCTTAGGCTGCTTGAGAGCTTCGCTAAGCTTTCCTAAGAAACTCCAGCAGTTCACCGTTAACCTGCTCTGCGTGTGTCCAAGTTATGCAGTGCGGCCCATCCTTTACCACCGACAGACGGGCTCCCTTGATCAGCTTGGCGGTCCGGAGTCCCGAGGCAGTGACCGTCCCGCCGTTTCATTAAACATGGGGCCTTCACCTCTTGCCTTTTCGCGCAGCGATCCCTGCTCGTCGGCTGGGCTAAGCTTCGACACGGTCAGTTGGCAAATGATGGTCTCCGGCGATCAGACTTTATGCTTATACTCAAGGGCTTTCCCCATGGCAGTCCAATACCGCTCACCGGTCTGGTCAAAAGTGCTCATCTTGATGTTTTACGTTGCCAGATGGGGATACAATCGGGCGCCAATGAGTACCAGAATGATCGTGGTCAGGAGGATGGCAGCGTAGTCGGTGCCGAGACCGAAGGTGCTGGTGCTGCCGGCCAGCATGAAAGTGCGCAGGGCATCGACGACGTAGGTCAGTGGATTGAGATGAGAAACGATCTTTAGCCAGCCGGGCATGATGCTGGTAGGGTAAATCGCGTTGCTGGCAAAGAACAGCGGCATGGTGAGCACCTGGCCGACTCCCATGAAGCGTTCGCGCGTCTTTACAATACACGCGATGATGAGCGAAAACGTGGAGAACAGCGTCGCGGCAAGGACCACGATGAGCACCACGTTGAGGAGCGCCAGGGGGCTCCAATCGAGCTTCACCCCGATCAGCAGCGAAAGACCGTAAATGATGACGGCCTGCGAGAGCGTGCGGATGCCCGCGGAAAAACCCTTGCCGAGCACCAGTGCCGCGCGCGGAGTTGGGCTGGCAAGGAATTTCTGCACAATGCCGAGGTCGCGCTCCCAGATGACGTTGATGCCGTAAAAAATGGCCACGAAGAGAACACTTTGCGCCAGGATGCCGGGAGCAATGAAGTCCAGATACGGAATGTTGCCGGTGTGCATCGCCCCGCTGCGTGAGAACACTTCCCCGAAGATCAGCAGCCAAAGCGCCGGCTGTAGGGCGCGAGTGATGAGTTCGGTGAAATCATGGCGCAGCTTGCGCAACTCAAACTCGGTGATGACAAATGTCTTGTCAATGAAACCGGTAAAAGGGTGGATGAATGAGGTGGTCATAGGATTGGGGCTAGCCAAGGCGCTGCTCCGTGGTGCGTTCGGCGGACACGTCGCGGAAGCTTCCGCCGGATTCAAGGGCGCTGCCAGCATAGTGTACGAAGACGTCATTCAACGTATGGACGCCGCCGCCCAGTGAGGCCTCAAGTTCTTTGCAGGTGCCCAGCGCATCCACTTTGCCCTGGTGCATAATCGCAATGCGATCACAATGGCTCTCCGCCTCCTCCAGGTAATGGGTGGTGAAAAACAGGGTCGTGCCGTAGTTGGCGCGCAGATCAACGAGATGCTTCCAAACGGCATCGCGCGCAATCGGGTCCAGCCCGACGGTGGGCTCATCGAGGAAGAGCACCCGCGGCCGATGCAGCGTGGACTGGGCGATTTCCAGGCGGCGGACCATGCCGCCGGAGTATTGGCCCACCAGGCGACCGCCGTCGGCCGTCAGGCCCATGAACTCCAATGCCTCGCGGACGCGCGCCGGCTGCTCGCTGTGGGGCAGGTCGTAGAGTTTGGCGAAGATGAGCAGGTTCTCGTAACCGGTCAGCGAACCATCCACCGAGACCGACTGCGGCACATAACCGATGGCGCGGCGAACATCGACCGCCTGGGTGGTTATGGAGAAACCGCCCACGCGCGCATCTCCCGAGGAGGGCGGCAACAGCGTGGTGAGCATCTTGATGGTGGTTGTCTTGCCAGCCCCGTTGGAGCCGAGCAAGGCGAAGACCTCACCGGCATTGACCGAAAGGGTCAGACCATCGACCGCCGTAAATGTGCCGAAGCGGCGAGTAAGACTTTTGATTTCAAGAACGATATCGCTCATAAGGATTACGCAAGAGTGGCGAGAGCCTCTCTGCTGAAATTGGTCAGCTCGGAGGATCGCCCTTCGTGGATTTTCTGAGCCCAGCCCGCGTCGGCAAGCAGCGGGCGGCCTACGGCCACCAGGTCGAAATCCCCCCGGTCGAAACGCCGGAGGAGTTCATCCAAGGAGCGGGGCATGGAGGTTTCTCCCTGGAAGGCGGCCAGGAAATCACCGGAAAGCCCGATGGAGCCCACCGTGATGGTCGATTTACCCGTGAGCTTTTTGGCCCATCCGGCAAAGTTCAAATCGGAGCCGGGGAACTCGGGGTCCCAGAACCGCCGCTGCGAGCAATGGAAGAGGTCAACCCCCGCTTCTGCCAGGGGAAGCAGCCACGCCTCCATCTCCTGGGGTGTCGTCGCGAGCTTGGCGGCATAATCCTGAAGTTTCCATTGCGAGATGCGAAGACTGATGGGAAAGTCCGGGCCGACGGCCTTGCGAACGGCACGAATGATTTCCACGGCGAATCGGGTGCGCTCAGCCAGAGTTTGGCCTCCGTAACCATCGGTGCGCTGATTGGTGGGATGCCAAAAGAACTGGTCAATCAAATAGCCGTGCGCTCCATGAATCTCCACCGCGTTAAACCCCAGTGTTTTTGCATCCGCCGCCGCTTGCGCGAACGCCCGGACGGTTTCGGAGATGTCGTCTTCCGTCATCGCCACGCCGCCGATTTTCCCCGGCGCAACGTAGCCCGAGGGACCCTCAAAAGGAGCGGGCGGCAGCCAACCGGAGACTTTGGGAGCCACCACGCCCATGTGCCAGAGTTGCGGGGCCATGATGCCACCGACGGCATGGACTTTATCAATCACCGTCTTCCATCCGGCGAGCGGCTTTTCGCCATAAAAATGGGGAATGTTCGGATCGTTGGAAGAAGCCGGCCGATTGACCACGGTGCCCTCGGACACGATCAGGCCCACTTCCCCTTCCGCGCGGCGAGCATAGTAGTCCGCCACCTTTGAAGTCGGTACACCTTCAGGAGAAAACGAGCGAGTCATGGGAGCCATGACAATCCGGTTCCTGAGTTCGAGAGACTTTAGACGGAAAGGCTGAAAGAGTTGTTGAGCGGTCATAGGTTGTTTCCATTCTCAAACCTCGGGTTTTTAAAAACAAGCTTACACGTCGAGCCTTGAGGCATCTGGCCAAAATGGAACACACGGACAACTTTATTTTTGCCTGTTTCCGCTGAGCATTCCACGCCCGCGCTCATGGCATAAGAACTGCCGCGCCTTCGAACCGGCCGGCGCGGAGATCGGCGAGGGCTTGATTGGCGCGATGGAGCGGATAGGTCGTGGTATGGGTGACGATGCCGATCTCCGGGGCCAGGCGCAGGAAATCCAATCCATCCTGTCGCGTTAGATTGGCAAGCGACGCGAGTTGCCGCTCTTCCCAGAGCAAGCCGATAGGGAAAGCTGGGGATGTCGCTCATGTGGATCCCCGCGCAGACGACGCAACCGCCCTTGCGGATCGCCTGCAGGGCCAGGGGCACGAGATCGCCCACGACGGCAAAGATGATCGCAGCGTCGAGCGGCTCCGGCGGCATCTCATCTGATCCGCCCGCCCAGGCGGCTCCCAGGCCCCGGGCGAAGGTCTGAGTCCTAACATCCCCCGGCCGCGTGAAGGCAAACACGGATCGCCCCTGGTACTTCGCGACCTGAGCAATGATGTGGGCCGCCGCGCCAAAGCCGTAGAGCCCCAGTTTTTTGCCAGCGCCGGCAATCACGAGCGATCGCCAGCCGATCAGGCCAGCGCAGAGCAGAGGGGCGAGAGCAACGTCATCGCCAACTTCGCCGAGTGGGAACGCATAGCGCGCATCGGCGATCGTCGCCGTTGCGAAACCGCCGTCGCGGGTAAACCCGGTGAAGAGAGGGCGATCGCAGAGATTTTCCTGGCCGCCAAGACAGTACGGGCAGACGCCACAGTTGTGGCCGAGCCACGGAATGCCGACGCGCTCACCCACGCGCAACCCTGCGACGCCCGCCCCGATCACATCGATGCGGCCGACGATTTCGTGGCCTGGGATGATCGGCACTTGCGGATTGGGCAGTTCGCCATCCACAACATGCAGGTCCGTGCGGCAGACGCCGCAGGCGGAAACCTTGACTCGAATCTCGCCCGGCCCAGGTTGCCGATCAGCGAGATCGGTGAATTCCAGAAGATCCCCAACCTTCTTTAGCACCATCGCCTGCATAGCGCTCTCCGGTTCTGCGAAATGCCAACGGTCAGTGTGAAACGAATGCGCGCCAAGCCGCGGCGTGGATGAGGTTCATTGGTGTTCTCCCGCAACGGAAAGGCGCAGCCTTTCCGCACAGTACGCCGCGAAGCCGCAGGTCGCTTCTCGGTGACCACATCGTAATTTGGACAAACGTGGTTCGCTGCCCCGGCAGGGAACCGCTCCATTCCCTGTGTGGTGAGGCCGGGCACGATTTCGGTCAGAACCGTGCCCCATGCCGCATGACCGGCCCGTGAAATGGCCTGGCACCTCATTGGGTTACATCCAGTTCAAGCCACCTTGGCGTGCTTTTCCTTCGGGAAATCGGCCCCGCGAGCAACCGCTTCCCCGGCGGAGAACTCCTTGCGCAGCTCTTCGAGCTTTGCCATGGCGCCTTCATAAGCGTCATTGCCAAGAAGAAGATGGTGTGGCGGGTTCGCGGACTCGACCGCCTTGAGGATGGCCTGTGCGGCGCGAACCGGGTCACCCGGCTGCTTACCGGAGGTTTCGCGCGCTTGCTTGCGCCACGCGCCCGCTGTCGCCGCGTAATCCTCAATGTGCCGCTTGCTTTCGTTCGCCGAACGTCCGGCCCAATCGGTGCGGAAGCCACTCGGCTCAACGATGATCACCTTGATGCCCAGAGATTCCACCTCCTGGCAGAGTGCCCCGGACAGACCTTCCACCGCAAATTTCGTCGCGTTGTAATAGCCGAGCGCGGGAAATGAATGAAGTCCCGCCAGGGAAGAGAAATTGACGATGATTCCTTTGCGGCGTTGGCGCATTCCCGGCAGAACCGCATGAATCATTCGGCTCATACCGAACACGTTGATCTCAAACATTCGGCGCACTTGATCTTCTTCACTCTCTTCCACGGCCCCGAAATAGCCGATGCCCGCGTTGTTCACCAGCACGTCGATGCCACCGAATTTATCCTCGGCCGCCTTGATGGCGGCGTCGATCTGGCCCTGATCGGTCACGTCGAGTTTAAGAACCAAAGCCTCTCCCCGGGCGGCCAGGGCGTTCACCTCATCCGGCTGGCGCGCGGTCACAACCGTGCGGTAGCCGCTCTCAAGCGCCTGTTTGGCCAGTTCGTGTCCGAAGCCGGTGGAGCAGCCCGTAATAAACCAAACGGGCTTTCCGGTGGTTGCCGTTTTCTTGTTTTCTGTTGCCATGGTCGTTTCTCCTTGGATGGTATTGCGAATATCGCCGTTATGCCGGAGCGTCGATGGAAGTGACGCGAACCAGCTTTTTGTTCACAAACTCCTGAATGCCCATGCTGGAGAGCTCGCGACCGTAGCCGGAGTTCTTGATGCCACCGAACGGCAAATCCGGTGTTGTCCAGGTGGGGTGATTGACGAACATCATGCCGGTGTCGACACGGCTGGCCACGCGCTTGCCGCGCGCCACATTCTGGGTGAAGACCGAGCCTCCCAAACCAAACTCAGAATCATTGGCGAGCGCCACCGCCTCGTCCTCGTTCTTGACGCGGAAGAAAAGCGCCACCGGCCCGAAGAATTCCTCCCGAAAGGCGGGATTGCCGGGCTTGATATCCGCTAGGATCGTCGGCTGCATGAAGGAGCCCGGTCGATCAATCCGTTTGCCGCCCATCACCACATTGGCGCCCCCGGCAACCGCCCGATTGACCTGGTCCAGCAGTTGCACCAGAGCTGCTTCCGTGGATAGCGGTCCAAGCGTTGTTGCCTTGTCCATTGGGTCTCCGGGCTCGAGTTCCGCCAGCGCTTTCTGGAACTGGTCGAGAAAACGGTCAGCCAGTTCTTCGACGACGATGAATCGCTTTGCCGCCACACAGCACTGGCCCGTGTTGTTCATTTTAGCCCAGACGGCCCACTGGACCGTCTTGTCAAGGTCGGCGTCCTCGAGCACGATGAAGGCATCGCTGCCGCCCAGCTCCATCGTGGACTTCTTGAGGTTTTGCCCCGCTCTGGCGGCGATGCTTCTTGCCGCTTCCACGCCACCGGTCAACGCCACACCCTTGATGCGGGGATCATCGATCACGCGGTTCACCTGATCGTGCGAGATCAGCAGGTTGGTATAGGCGCCTGCGGGCGCGCCTGCCTCCAGCCACAGCTTCTCAAAGGCGATGGCGCATTGCGGAACGCAGCCCGCGTGCTTCACCATCGCCACATTGCCCGCCATCAGGTTGGGCGCGGCAAAGCGCGCGAGCTGATAGTAGGGAAAATTCCAGGGCTGGACGCCGAAGAGCACGCCGAACGGGGTGCTTTCCACCACTGCTTTGCCTAAGCTCGGCTTGAGGTGCCGGGGGGCGAGGAAACGCTTGGCGTTCTTGGCGTAGTAGTCGATGATGTCCGCGCTGAGCGCCACTTCGCCGCGGGCCTCTTCGATGAGCTTGCCCATCTCGAGCGTCACCGGGCGAGCGAACTCATCCACATTCGCGCGCATGATTGTAGCGGCTTTTGCCACCACCACCGCGCGTTTCGCGAAGGTCGTGTGCCGCCAGGTCTCGAAGCACGCCGCCGCAGTCTGAATCGCCGTCTCAAGTTGCTGGTCGGTGAATTCTTCGAACGTCTTTAGAGTCTTGCCATCGCAAGGGTTGACGCTTTGGTAGCTCATGATTTTATCCTTTGATCGTTCCTTTTTGTGTTCGGCATTCTACCCCTATACCCCAAGCTCGGTTGGGGTGAACAAATCTCTGCCGCCTTGAGGTATGTCGCCGGCAATTTACCTGCTGGCGGAAGACCCGGGGTTTGCCGATCTGAAGCTCGACCCAATGATCAAAACATCCCCGGCGGTGGTTTGTCTGGTCTAAAGTGCTCAGTTTAGCGGGATATCACTTCGCAAGCCTCTTCGAAACACCGTTGCCGATGCCTGTTCCACGGCTCGCCACAGCCGCAACTTTTCCCTGCAGTCTCATAACACACACTCCTCCAGGCACACATTAATTGGATTTCGCTTTGCGGATGCTTTCTTACTTGGTCTTGCACCCTTGACCCGGTTTACCGAGGTCCCGCGCACTCCATCTCGGCGCGGTATAAAGGTTTCCAGGAGAGCAATGATCTCCGCTGCGCCCAATGGTCCCTCAAGATAATCCAAGGCTCCCGACTGCATTGCTTGCAGGTAGCAGCCCCGGTCATAAGATCGCGCCAGTACCAACACCCGCAACTCCACATTGACTTCCATGGCCTGCACGAGCACCGCCTGTCCTTCGAACCTACCGCTCCCCTGGTCCAAAATGATCAAGTCAAACGCCTCGTGCCCAAGGCATTGCACTCCCTCAGCGAAGGACGAACTGGCTCGCACCTGGCACCCCAGTTTTTGGAGTATGCCTCGGTAGTGAAAGAGATCCTGTGGATCTTTGTTAACCAGAAGGATTCTGGCCTGGTCTCCCGACAGCAGTTCATCTGCCAACCTGCGGCCCGCCGTTAATGATCCCATTTTTAGCCTCGCACCATGTCCATCTATATCAGTCGCAATTCACGTGTCAGCTCGATGGCGCCCTGCTTTTGTCGTATGCTCGCACCAAGCCATAGGTGTGGCTTGACTACCGGCCAGACTCCTGACAGGCCCATCCAGTCCTCACTCACGTTGAACTTGACGGGTTTGGACTTGGCTTTTCCCCCTTCGACGTGATCGGGATCATCTGGCCGCCGCATACTCCGCCGCGACCTGCTGGGCGTCGATCGAACTCGGCAATATAAAGCTGCGACTGAAGGCGCCGTGCGAGCGCACAACCCGAGTGTAGTTCTCTTGCTTCACGATGCGCCGGCGGAGACTTCACCCTTCCGTGGCTGGCAATGCGTCCTGACCAGGTGTTCGAACTCTGCCGGTGCTAGAGGTTTTTTGAGATAATCCGCTGCGCCCAATTGCATGGCCTCGAGATAGCAGTTCATTTCGAGGCAACGCGTCAGCACCACCACCCGTGTGTGCCGGTCGCGTGCCAAAGTGAGCTGCACGAGGTCGTGCGATTCAAAGGCCGGGCTACCCTGGCTCACGATGACAAAGTCAAAGTGTTCGTGTTCCAGGCACCCCTCCGCCTCTCGGTAATTCATAAAAGCTCGGACCGAGTAACCCATGCGCCCCAATAGCGTGGTGAAATACTTCAAATCCTTTTCATCCTCATCAACCAGCAGGATCCTTCCACGGGGAAGCAAAGACTGCGTTGGATGGAGAGATGGCTTGTTATTACCTGGCATCATCGGATCCCTCCTTGCTTGCCTGAGCGGCGTTGTCCCGGAGCGGCAGGACAAATCGCTTTTTCGTGCCGCGCGAGAAAATGAACATTGACCAGCGCGAAGTTTCGCCGGGCGATCAACGCCTGTGCGGAAAACGTGCCTACTCGCGTTACCTTTGCGTCAACAGGAGAGAGTCCTTCTCCGCGAGCACCGGAGTTGTTGAGTTGGGTAAAGGAGAGGAGCGGCAACAAAAAACAACGTTGGCGTCATTGTCGTGGCTCTATTTAGTGACATGGCGTTTCCTTCTGTCTCAGTGGCCGTTGCGTATTAAGAATGACGTTGAGATCCCCCCGAAACGGGGTTCGAGCCCTGGTGGAAGGAGCCAGCAGACGGGACACAGTTCTCAGCCGCGTTTCCGTGCATACTGGGCCGGCGGCGAAGGAGGCCGCCGGTATGCCAGGACGAAAAACAAAAAAGGGGAAGTCTCGTTGCACGAGAACCGTTCTTCGGATTCCTGATCTAGAACAGTCGAAGACGGCTGTTCTCAACTCACTTCCCGCCAAGACATCTCAAGAATCCTACGCTCACGCCATCGATGAGTTTATTGCATGGTACTGCTCAGAGCCGCGCCTTGCCTTCAATCGCCCCGTTGTTCTTCGATATCGAATCTATCTGGAGCAGAAGAATTTCGCTCCCTCGACCATCAACGTTCGCCTCGCTGCGGTGCGCCGTCTCGCCTATGAGGCGGCGGATACTGGACTTCTTAGTCCGGAACTTGCCGCCGGTATCCGGAGGGTCAAGGGGGCCAAACGGTTGGGGGTGCGGATTGGAAATTGGCTCACAGCGGAGCAGGGCAGAACGTTGCTTCAAAGTTCGGGCTCCGACACCCTACGTGGCAAACGTGACCGGGCCATTCTCTCCGTGCTGCTGGGGTGTGGACTCCGGCGCGCAGAGCTCGTTGCTTTGTGTCCTTTCGGTAAGCCTGCTTAACTCGACCTTGCTGAAGTGGTAGCGTCGGTCTCATGCCCAGCGGGGCAAGGAGGATCGACGATGACCAAAGACGAGTCTGGGATTCCACACAACTTGCGCAAG
>Ga0208038_1001970_pt1 | contig 10269 bp, 7 predicted proteins | sample June2015DPH_16_1_FD_184714 | JGI IMG/M metagenome (GOLD analysis project Ga0208038, IMG submission 184714) | Peatland microbial communities from SPRUCE experiment site at the Marcell Experimental Forest, Minnesota, USA - June2015DPH_16_100... | ecosystem: Environmental > Terrestrial > Soil >...
TGGTGGAATTGCTGAACGCCATCCCAAGGCACATCGTGGAATCGTTCGAAGTTCAGGACGCGGCTTTGTACCTGGCCAGCAGGGAGGCCATCTACCGCTCGGGAAGGGATTTTCGGGAGTTGGATGGCGATCAGCTCAAGGCCGTCATGGCGCGCGGAGAACCGGTAGTAGAGGGGGATCGGCAACTTTGTTATGTGCCGGTGCGGATGGGCGTACGACCGGTAGGGAGTCTGGGCATTTCGGGCCTCGTTCTGGCGCGCGAGACGCTTGAAGCCCTCGGGACGCTCATCGCCATTGCCGTCGAGCGAGTCAGCGCCATCGAGGCGCTGGGCAAGGCCGAGGCTGCCCGGCAGGAGGAACGCCTCCGCTCAGCCCTTCTGGATTCGGTTACGCACGAACTTCGAACCCCGCTCACGGCGATCAAGGCTTCAGTCACCAGTCTTCTGACGCAACCCGAACTGAGTGATGCCCAGCGGCGGGAGCTCTTCTCCATCATCAACGAGGAGAGTGACCACTTGAATCACCTGATCGAGGAAGCGCTGGAGATGGCCCGCCTCGACGCCGGTGAGATCGAGCTCGAGATCGAACCCCACGCCCTCCGCGAGGTGATCGATGCGGCGCTCGAGACCTCGAAAAACATCTTGGCGAATCATACCGTCGATGTTCGCCTGCCAGAGAGCCTGCCCCCGGTGCCGATGGATCCGGCCCGCATCCGGGAAGTTCTGACGCAGCTCTTCGATAATGCGGTGAAGTATTCCCCGCCCGGAACTCCTATCGTCATCAGCAGCGAAGTATCCGGCCGCTTTCTCGTCACCAGCGTGGCCGATCGCGGCGCGGGGATTGACAGCTTCGAACAGGCCCTTGTCTTCGACAAGTTCTACCGAGGCAGGGATCAGCGTTACGGCGTGCAGGGTACCGGCATGGGACTGGCCATCTGCAAGGCGATTGTCGAGGCCCACGGCGGGACCGTGGGAGTCACTAGCCAGGTGGGAAGCGGGTCGGTGTTCCACTTCAACCTGCCGCTGTCGGCGGAAAGGGGCAGAGTCTGATGAGCTCGGGCAGGGTCTTGATCCTCGATGATGAGGCGCAAATCCGCCGCGTGCTGCGGACTACCCTGGTGGCCAGCGGCTTCGTGGTGCGCGAGGCGCGTAGCGGTGAAGAAGCCCTCGAGATGGTCAGGGAAGAGATGCCGGACCTGCTGATAATTGACATCAACCTGCCGGGCATGAGTGGGTTCGAGGTGTGCCGCGAAATACGCGAATCCTGCGACGTCCCCATCATCATGCTCTCCGTGCGGAACAACGAACGCGACAAGGTGCGCGCGCTCGATTCCGGCGCCGACGATTATGTGGTCAAACCTTTCGGGATCCAGGAACTCCTCGCCCGGATTCGCGCCAATTTGCGCCGCCGCGCCCCCAGCGCCGATGAGCTGCCACTGACTTTTGAGTCGCAGGATCTCACCATCGATTTTGCCCAGCGAACGGTGGTGGCGCGTGGCCGTCAGGCGCGACTGACGCCCAAGGAATTCGACCTCCTCCATTACCTGGTTACCCACCGCAACAAGGCCCTCCCACACCGCGAATTGCTGCAAGCCGTCTGGGGTCCCGACTACGGAGATCAGGTGGAATACCTGCGCGTGTTCATCAATCAGTTGCGCAAGAAGATCGAGCCCCAGCCTTCCAAGCCCCGTTACCTGTTGACCGAACCCTGGGTCGGCTACCGCTTCGCGGTGCCCGAAGAAGACTAGCCTGATACGCAATGTCTGTCATTCTGAGCGAAGCGAAGAATCCCGGCATTTCTTTCGCACTGATTGAGCTTTCAAATGCAGGGATTCTTCGCTTCGCTCAGAATGACAGGCGGTGGCCTTTTCTTCTACGAATGACGAACAACCCGTATGAGAAGTCGACAATGAGAAGTCGAAGCTTGCTCGTAAGGCGGGGTCACGTAATAATTGTTCCATTCTCGATCGGAAGAGGGCGATTGCAGAGGCCCGCGTTATGTTATAGTCCCTTGTTTAGGAACTCTCCCCCATCGAGGAATTGATGCGCCGCCACGGAAACAACCACTTGGCCAGCTACGCCATGCGAGTGGAGGAGTCGCAAGGCCGGCGTTATCCCGAGCCTCCGCATCCCTTCCGCAACGATTACGAGCGAGACCGCGACCGCATCATCCACTCCCGCGCCTTCCGGCGTCTTGAGAATAAGACCCAGGTTTTTACGCGCCGTTACTCGGACCATTTTCGCACCCGGCTCACTCACACGTTGGAAGTGGCGCAGATCAGCCGCACGGTGGCGAAGGCGCTGAGATTGAACAACGATCTCGTGGAAGCTCTTGCGCTGGTGCATGATGTAGGGCACCCGCCCTTCGGCCACGCCGGGGAATCCGAGCTCAACCGGCAAATGGCGCATTTCAAAGATAGTTTTGACCACAACCTGCACGCCTTGCGAACCGTTGAACATTTGGAGCAGAAATACGCGGAGTTTCCGGGCTTGAACCTTACCTTCGAAGTCCGCGAAGGAATCATCAAGCACTCGCGGGACTACGATCCCGCGCTTTACCCCGAACTCGCCGCCTACGGGTTGGACGAGCAGCCCCCGCTCGAAGCCCAGTTGATCGACATCAGCGATGAAATCGCCTACAACTGCGCCGACCTTGACGATGGCTATGAAGCGAAACTCCTCACCCTTCCCCTGATTCGCCAGGGTCTCCGCTTGTTTGATTCACTCTATGGCACCATTGACCGGAAATACCCTACGGCTCGGGAGAAACTGAAATTCAACGAAGCCCTCAAGGAGATGCTGAACATTCTCGTGACGGACCTCGTCGACTCGACGCGCCGGGGCCTTGCCGAGGCCCGCGTCAGGTCGGTGGCGGACGTGCGCGCTCAGTCAAGACGCCTGGTGAGTTTAGGTCCCAGGCGAGCCCGCGAAAACAAGGAGCTGAAAGAATTCCTGAATGTGAACCTATACTCTCACCGTCAACTGGCGGCGGAGCGGAAAGTAATCGTGCGGTGTGTGAGACGTCTCTTTAGTTACTACCTCGAGCATCCTCGCGGTCTCCCTCCCTCCTACGTCGCCCAGAGCCAAAAGGAACCCCTGCATCGCGTGGTGTGTGACTACATTGCCGGCATGACGAACAACTACCTCCTGAAGCAGTACCGCAAGCACCTGGGGCCAGAGGCTAGGGGCTAGGGACTAGGGAGGCATAAAGGTTAAAGTCTAAAGTGTAAAGGTGTCAGCGTAACCCTAACTCGAAAATCCGGAGAAAAAGGTTCGGTCCATTACCCTTTACCCTTTACCCTTCACCAGCCCCCAGCCTCACGCCTCGAGTCTTACAAAATGCTTGAGCCGTGGCAGCAGGTGGCGGTGCATGGCTTCGGGTCCGTAAAACAGGGCATGGATGTAGGTCAACAGGGCGGGCTGAGAAAAGCGTTCTGGCGGTTTCCGGAAATTGATATAGCAGAGGCGGCCCGGCACCACTTGGTTGGGATGCTGATACGAAGCTAGCGGCCACATCGTCTTGAAAAAGCGGAAGCCCACCTTGGCCAGGAGTCTGTGCCACCAATCACCTGAAGATGTGGTGACTTCACCGTAAAGTCTCCAATTCGCGCCATGAGGTCCCTTCCTCTCCTGACGGAGCACTTCGCGCAGAACCCTCACGCCCAGGCCCCGCCCGCGAAGGGCAGCATCGACGAAGATGTAACTTCCGAATACGACCTGAAACATGGGGAGAACCAGCGTGCAGGCGCCGCCCACCAACCGCTTGTCCAAGTAAGCGGCAAAGAGGTGCACGGGGTTGACTCTGGCCGGTGATGGCTGGATGACCCAGCGCAGAACCTGCGGGCTGACCCGCTCATCCGGGTTGAAACTGCGGCTGTAAAGGCGCAAGTAGCTGTCAAGCTCGGCTTTACACGTGTGTTTCAAAAGTCGGACTTCCAATTTCCCCATGGGCGTCTCCACGTCGGTTTAGTTTGAGCCATCATGGCACTTTCCTGGATCTTGTACCATAAGCGCGTTCGGGCGGCTGCCGCAAGTGCGACCTCTGCCGTGACAGGATTCCGTCAAAGTCGAGGTGGCAGGAATGGCCCCGGAGGGGCCTACCTTGAGTAGCCGCAGGTTTCAACCTGCGGAAAGAGAATGCCCATCAGAATTGCGCCAACCCCAACGGGGTTGACCCATTGTCCGGCCCCTTCAGGGCCGATCTACGTTTTTCGCCCGTTTTCCGTGGGTTCTACCCACGGCTACTCATCGTTTGCCCCTTCGGGGCAACTCCTACCGTCATGCCCTTCGAGGACTTTGACGCGACCCTGTGTACACCGAGGATATAAAGGACACAGCGTAGCCTTTCTTCAACAACTTCCCCCGGGGTGGGGCCTGCGTGGTAGCAGCGTCCCATCAGCTTTTCTTTCTTTAACGACTGCGCTATCTTGTGACGACCGACGCGCGTCCCGCGGCGGCCGTCCCGTCGGCGCGCGGATGCCTTGACTCGGAGGTGTTTCGTCGATGCCTACATTTCCTGCTTTTTCTGTTCAACTCCAGCGGCTTAAGCCGTCCGTGCTCTTTCCAACCATCCTTATCGGGACGTTGCTTTTCGGCCCCGTCGAACTCCAGGCAGTTGATTGGTCAACGCTCTTCACGGCCCAGGATGTGCGGGACCATCTCGCCACAGAAAAGGGCCGCGGGGAAGCCCTCGAATTCTGCCGCAAGATGGGAATCAGCAAAGTTTACGTGGAGACGTTCCGCGACGGATATCAGGCTGATGCGCAGACGCTCGAGACCGCGCGTGACTTCTTCCGGCAAGGCGGGTTGCGCGTTTCAGGTTGTGTTACGACCACGGGGATCGGCAAGCCTTCCACCGGCTGGGATGTGGCGGTGTGCTATACGAACCACAAGAACCAGGAGCGACTGGAATCCATCTTCCGGTTCGCTGCCGGGATTTTCGATGAAATCATGATTGATGATTTCTTCTTTACGGATTGCCAGTGTTCCGAGTGTGCCGGCGCGAAAGGGTCAATGAGCTGGCCGCAGTACCGGGAAAGGCTGATGCTCCAGATGGCCAGAGATCGTGTGCTGGGTCCCGCGAGGCAGGTCAATCCCAAGGTGAAGGTCATCCTGAAATACCCACAATGGTACGACAGCTTCCAGGACCGCGGGTACGTCGTTGACAGGGAGACAGCACTCTTCGATCGCATCTGGGTGGGCACCGAGTTGCGGGACCCGAGCTCAGACGAGTGGGGTCACAAGCAGCAATACGAAGGCTACTTCATCTACCGGTGGTTGGCGGACGTTGCCGGCGAAAAGACAGGCGGTGGCTGGTTTGATCCTTTCGGGACCGATGCAGCAATCTATCTGGACCAAGCGCTGGTCACGGTCCTTGCCGGCGCTCCGGAAGTGTTCCTCTTTCATTACGGCTCTTTGATGTCGTCTCAATACAAGGAGCAGACCGAGGCTTTGGCCGCGCGTCGAAAGCAATTCGAGGATCTGAGCAAGCTGGTGGGAAACTGGGCGGGAATTCCGGCGTATAAACCTGTCTCAAGCGAGCCTGGTGACGAGCAGTTCGTCTTCGACCAGATTGGCATGCTGGCGATTCCCCTCGCTCCCACGGCACACTTTCCCGATAAGGCCCGGGCCGCGCTATTCACTCTTCATTCACTCAAGGATGTGGAGTTCGTAGCGAAGCTCGCGCGTTTCCTCAATTCGGGCGGGACGGCACTGGTAAGTGAAGGCCTGGCACATGCTCTGAACGGCGATCCCCGCCTTCCCTCGGCTGACCCGGTCAACCTCCCTAAGGACAAATACCTGTTCAAGGTGCAAGAAGGCAACGGCCATCTGGTGGTCTTCTCGAATTCGCTGCCCCGGCTTACCTATGTGGATTCGAGCAACCGGGTTGCCCAATTGGCTGCCGAGCAGCGGGATGCGCTGGCGGAGTTGCGCAAGATCGTGGAAGAATTCACGGTAACCTCGGCGGATGCGCCTCCCCGCGTGGCCGTTTTCCCCCTGGGAGCACGCGTCGGCGTGGTGAATTTCACGGAGCTTCCCGTTGCTTGCAGAATTGTGGGTCTGGGTGGAATGGTGAGCAAGCTCCGGAAGGTCTTCGCCACGTCTGGAGCCTCTCTGGCCTCTGACGGCGCCACACTGCGCCTGCCCCCTCATGCGCTGATCGTGGTCGAACAGTGAGGGGCTAGGGACTGGGGGCTAGGGGCTAGGGGCGGGAAGGACAGGTTTCATACCAATTAGACATCAAAGGAGGGGATTTGCAGCGCCGTCAGGCGCGCAAGATCGTAGCCCACAGCGCAAGCTGTGGGTGGCGAATACGAGCGATGTTCTTCCAGCCCCGTAGGGGCGAGAGAATGTGCCGACGATTTCTTTCGCCCCTCCGGGGCTCAGGCCACACGCGGAGGATGCGGTTGTTCCCACAGCTTGCGCTGTGGGCTACGATCTTCCGCCCGCTACGCGGGCTAATATCAGTTACACATTACAGAGAGTGTTTTGACCGACTCGAAACTCTATGTCGGATGTGAAATTCGTATCAGGTGCTAGGTGTCAGGTTCGCGCTGAGTGGCCCCTCACCGCCATCCCGTTTACTGATTTTGGGGTGCTTGCCCTGCCTGGCCACTTCGCCTTTGGCCCATCCCCCGTCGTATTGCCTTTTGCCTTTCTCTCTGTTCCGGCGTCAGGATCTGATCGATTTGCTGGCGGGCGGACCTACGGATCTCCTTGGCTTTCGCGCGTGCCTCCCCTTGTGGGAGTGAAGAATTCGCTCGCAGATCTTTAAGCTGTTTGTTCCGGATCTGGAGGATGGGTCGGATTCTTGCCACCTGGTCGTCCGTCAGGTTTAGAGTCTGGCTCATCCTTTGAAGCTCGCGCTCCACCTGGTTGCGGTGGGGACGCGCTCGCCGTGCCGTTGGCGGCGCTCCGCCAGCCTCTTGGCCTGCGAATATGTTTTGCCCGACTCCAACCAGCCCGCCCAACAAACAGGCTGCCATCGTAACACTCCACATTCTTCGCATTTTTTCCCCCTCGCAGGACTTACGGTCTCGAACCGACTATCTTTTCTTTGGTCATGGTACTGATTCCAAGAGTCCGATTAACTTCTGTGCTTGTACCTATTATATCCTTACGAGAACACTTTCCGGACGAAAGTTGCGACCGGGCGAGAGCAGCGCCGGACGGGTGTCCTTTTCCTGACAATCCTAGCCGCGCTGATTGGTGATCAGGATTCTGGAAGAGGTATTGGCATGTCATTCTGAGCGAAGAAGTCAGGAGTCGGGCTGGGGGCTAGGGAAAAACAGAAGGCAGTAGGCAGTAGCCGGCAAGCGGTCGGCACAAGGGAGAGGGCAATCCAAAGTCTAAAATCCAAAATTGCCCTGGCACCCAGTCCCGTTAGTTTCACTGGTTATCACGCCTCTGGCCCGGACCCCGAAATTGGCCGGTAACGACGCGTGTTGCCAGGAACTGTCCTTGGGTTTCTTTTCCGAGGGCAAAGATGCGGTCGCCGACTTTGAGGTCCTTGAGAGCAATGGGTTGCCCATCTTTCATGAATTGCGTCTGCTCATTGACCAGCACGATTCTTTCACCCTGGCGGGGGTTACTGACCTTGAGTTGATTCTTGTCGATAGAGACGATGGCGCCGAAAACTCGCTCGCCGGCGTTCTGAAAACGCTGCATTTCATCGGCAGTGGCGCGTCGAACGGCCTCGGCCACGAACTCCTTGTTGGAGTTAGCTTGACCTCGTACAGAGACCTTGTCTCCCGGCTTCAAATCTTCAAGTTGGATATCCTGTTGTCCCTGGCGGTAGCGAGTGTGTTCATCCACCGTCACTGTTTGCGTTGAGCCATCCGTCTTCTTGATTTCGAAGCGGTCAACACCCACGGAGGTGATGGTTCCGAAAACCGCTGGCCCGCCAAACTGCCGCTGCGCGTTACCCGCCTGCGTTTTCGTCTCTTCCTTTTGTACCGCAAGTGCCTGGCTTGCGAGAGCAATGAGAACCAGCCCAAGGGCCAAAGCGAACTGTTTGCGCATAAAACTCCTCCTCAGGTTTCGACGTCTAAGAAATGTGCCCGGTTACGGTGTAACCGGTCGCCCTGCCAGTTCGTAATGATGGGTGAGGGTCAGCGCGCGACATGAATTGCGCGGTGTAACCATGCGCGGGGCTAGTTCGTTATTGATGGATGAGGGTCAGGGCGCGATATGAGTTCTACTGTTTTTGGAAGCCTTCCATTGAGGCGAGGTCGGAATAGTATCTGGTTGGCGCCACTCTTGGCGCTCCTGGCCGGGCTTTCTCCTGCGAAACTACATGCTCAAATCGGCAGCACAGGGACACTTACCGGCCACGTGCGCGGGCCTGGCGGGGTTTCTGTCCCCGGCGCCACGGTGGTCCTGACCAATCCCCAGTCAGGTGAAAGGAAGGAGACCTGGACGGACGAAGCCGGGAATTACGCCTTCAACGGACTTACGCCTGGCAACTACAAGCTGGAAGCCTCGCTCGTGGGATTTCGCACTGACGTCCGGGAACCCGTCCCCGTCACCGAAGGAAAGACTCTAAAAGTGAACATCGCGTTGATGATAAGTACGCCGGAATCGGCGAACCCTTCCGGCGCAACCACCCCACCATCGGGGGCACGGCTGCCGGGGAACCTCCAGGCCTTGCCGGCACAAATGCAGGCTTCAATGGGAGCTCAGGGGATGGAACCGGCTCTGGTGGCCGGAATGAACGAGAACGGAAATGGAGGCACCGTCCGATTCTCTGATGAGCAATCGGCTGGAGGCACCCCGCAGGCCGAGAATCCCGTAGATGCCGATTCATCCGCAAGTGCATCGAACTCATTCCTGCTTTCCGGAGGCGAGGGCATCTCCGCTTCGACTCCCGGAGGTGATCAGAATCGGGGGCAAAGGTTCCAGCAAATGCGCGACCTCATGCAGCAAGGACAGGGCGCTCCTGGCTTTGGGGGTGGCGGACCAGGCGGAGGAGGACCCGGGGGTGGCGGAGGCGGATTTGGTGGGGGAGGAGGATTCGGGGGTGGCGGAGGATTCGGTGGCGGGGGAGGAGGGTTTGGAGGTGGAGGGAATTGGGCGGGAGGCCGGGCGCGAGTGAATCGCCTGCGGGGCAACATCTCTGAGCAGTACACCAATTCGGTCCTGGATGCTCATCCTTACCCGCTGAATGTGGCCGAGTCGCCCCGGATTCCATCCTACTCCGAGCAGTTGGGCGCCACCATTGGCGGCCCTCTTGTGATTCCGAAAATATATAACGGCGGCAATAAGACGAGTTTCTTTGTCAATTACAGCCTCACGCGGGGCAAAAGCCCGTTTGACAGTTTTGCCACCGTGCCCACGCCCGCCGAGCGCACGGGAGATTTTTCTCAGGCCCAAACCACGGCAGGGACTGTCCCGAAAATTTACAATCCATTTTCCTGCCCGGGAACCCCGTTCTGCGACAACCCAACCCAGTTCTCCTATAACGGCATCCCTAACATCATTCCTCCGGCAAGCATGGACAAGGCTGCCCTGGGCTTGCTGAATTACATCTATGAAGGCAGTCCGGTCCTTCCCTTGCCAAACCTGCCGGGCTCGATCCAGAACTATCACCTCCAGGAATCTTTGCCGACCTCCAACGACCGGATAATGGGCCGCATAGGGCAGCAGATTTCGGCCAAAGACAGCCTCAATGCCATGTACTACTTCAATTCCGCACGGAGCCAATCGATATCGACTTTCCCCGCCTTGACCTCGACCACTTCGGTTCGGGGCCAGAACATGAGCCTTACAGAGATTCACACCCTCGGCCCGCGCACCATCAACACCCTTACCGCAAATTTCAATCGCCAGAGGACTTCCCTTCTTGATCCCTTTGCAAACAAGCAAAACATCGCTGGCGACTTGGGAATTGAGGGTATTGCGACAGATCCCCTGGACTGGGGCTTGCCAGCCCTTCAGTTTACGAACTTCGGAGCACTGAATTTGGCCATACCCTCCCTCACGCGCAATCAGACCTTCAGGATTATGGATATTTTTCTTCGCAACGTGGGCAAGCACAACATCAGAATGGGAGGCGAGCTGCGGCGGGTCCAACAGAACGCTCTGACGGACCCCAATGCGCGCGGGACTTTCGCCTTCAGCGGCTATTCGACCAGCGATTTCACTTCCAACGGTCTTCCCGTTGCTAACACGGGCTTCGACTTTGCGGATTTTCTGCTTGGTCTCCCGCAGACCACCTCAGTCCGCTTCGGAGACACCAGCAACTACTTCCGGTCATGGGTGTATTCGGGTT
>Ga0208038_1001971_pt1 | contig 10263 bp, 10 predicted proteins | sample June2015DPH_16_1_FD_184714 | JGI IMG/M metagenome (GOLD analysis project Ga0208038, IMG submission 184714) | Peatland microbial communities from SPRUCE experiment site at the Marcell Experimental Forest, Minnesota, USA - June2015DPH_16_100... | ecosystem: Environmental > Terrestrial > Soil >...
TCAGTATGCACGGAATCATCATGGTCTTCCTCTTTATGATCCCCTCCATTCCGGCGGTGCTGGGGAATTTTCTCGTCCCCATGATGATCGGGGCCCGCGACCTGGCTTTCCCCAGACTCAATCTTCTGAGCTGGTACGTCTTCATGGTGGGCGGGTGTTTCACGCTTTATGCCGTGATTGCCGGGGGGGTCGATACGGGCTGGACATTCTACACGCCGCTGAGCACCACGTATTCAAATACCAACGTAATTTCTGCGGCACTCGGCGTGTTTATCGCCGGCTTCTCCTCCATCCTGACCGGGCTTAACTTCATCGTCACCATCCACAAGATGCGCGCCCCCGGGCTGACTTGGTTCCGGCTGCCGCTGTTTATATGGGCGATCTACTCGACCAGCGTCATTCAGATCCTCGGGACGCCGGTCCTGGCGATCAGTATCGTACTGGTCGCCCTGGAGCGGCTCATCCATGTGGGGGTCTTCGATCCGGCCGTGGGAGGGGATCCGATCCTCTTTCAGCACTTGTTCTGGTTCTACTCGCACCCCGCGGTCTACATCATGATCCTGCCCTCGATGGGCGTCATCAGTGAGCTGGTCACCGCATTCTCCAAGAAACGGATCTTCGGTTACAAGTTCATCGCCTTTTCAAGCGTGGCCATCGCCGCGATTTCCTTCCTGGTTTGGGGTCACCACATGTTTGTGTCGGGACAATCTGTTTACGCGGGGATTGTATTCTCCGCGCTGAGCTTCGCGGTTGCCATCCCCTCCGCCATCAAGGTTTTCAACTGGACCGCCACGCTTTACAAAGGGTCGGTCTCCTACCAGGCGCCGATGCTCTATGCTATTGGCTTCATCGGGCTCTTCACCATGGGTGGATTGACCGGCCTGTTCCTCGCTACGCTGGCCGTTGACGTGCACGTTCACGCCACTTATTTCGTGGTGGCTCATTTCCACTACATCATGGTGGGTGGCGCCGTGATGGGTTACCTGGGCGGCATTCATTATTGGTGGCCCAAGATCACGGGACGCCTTTATCCGGACGGATGGGCAAGATTGGCGGCGGCAATCATTTTTGTTGGCTTTAACTTGACTTTCTTCCCTCAGTACATGCTCGGCTACCTTGGAATGCCGCGCCGCTACGCCATCTACGCGCCGGAATTCCAGGTGCTGAACGTGATGTCCTCTGCCGGCGCGTCGGTCCTGGGCGTGGGTTACCTGATCCCGCTGGTTTACCTGGTCTGGTCGATGCGCTACGGGCCTGTGGCCGGGCCCAACCCCTGGGGCGCCAAAGGCCTGGAATGGCAGACGCCCTCTCCGCCTCCCACCGAGAACTTCGAGGAAACACCCATCGTGACGGAGGAAGCTTACGCGTACGGAACGGAGGAAACTCAAGTTGCATAGCGGCAACACCGCTCTGGCAGAACAATTCGACGATCTCGAACAGCAGCACGAAGCCTCCAGCCTTGGGATGTGGGTATTCCTGGCTACGGAGGTCATGTTTTTTGGCGGCTTGTTCACCGCCTATGTTATTTTCCGGAACCTTTATTTGCCCGCCTTCGAAGCTGGTAGCCGTCTGCTGGACGTCCGCATTGGAGCCTTCAATACAGCGGTATTGCTGTGCAGCAGCTTGACCATGGCGCTGGCCGTTCGCGCCGCCCAACTGGGGAAAAAGGGGGCACTCATAACCTTTCTGCTGCTTACCTTGCTTTTGGGACTGACGTTCGTCGGTGTCAAACTCGCCTTGGAATGGAGGCACGATTACATCGAAGGGCTGGTGCCTGGGGTGAACTGGACTTTTGATGGGCCTGACTCGCGACACCTGGAATTGTTCTTCTGTTTTTACTTCTTCATGACCGGCGTCCACGCCCTGCACATGGTGATTGGAGTCGGAGTCCTCACGGCACTCATCATCATGGCCTGGCGGGGGAAATTCTCACCGCAGCGCTACAACACCGTTGAGATGTCGGGCCTCTACTGGCACTTCGTGGACATCGTCTGGATTTTCCTCTTTCCTTTGCTGTATTTGATCGGAGGGCGCTACTGATGTCGCGCCACGTTGTTCCCAAGAAGCTCTATGTCCTGGTTTTCGCTGCACTGATCGTGTTTACCGGCCTCACCACAGGTGTCGCGTTCATTAACCTGGGCAAATGGAACACCGTCGCGGCGCTTGTGATAGCCGTCTGCAAGGCCTCGCTGGTAGTCCTTTTCTTCATGCATCTTCGCTGGAGTTCTAACCTCCTGCGGATCGTGGTCGCCTCCTCCCTCCTCTGGCTCGCCATCCTGATCGGCTTGACCCTCAGCGACGTGTTCACCCGCGATTGGACGCCCGTTCCTTCCAATTGGGAAGCCCAGATTCAACAAGATGTGCGCTAGGCCGGATTTCTCACCATCCTCTTCCATTTTTCGTTCGGCGGTCGGAAGGGCGGTCCCGCAAGGCGGGACCGCCGAAAAAGCGGCTTGCAACCCTCTGTTCGTCTCGCGCCCCGCGCAGCTTGCTCTGCAAACTGCGCGGGGCGCGAGACCAGGGACAATTAGGAAGGTCATGTAACGGCGGGGTTAAACCCGAATTCGGAGGTTAGCGTGGGTGCGATGTGTATCTTGTAGGGGCACAGCGCGCTGTGCCCCTACGCCCGGCCCCGCACCATTTTGTTCCTCCGGTATCCGCGTCGAACGGGCCTCGAATCAAGTGATTCGGTTCGAACGGCGGCTGCCAACTTTCGAATTGGGGTTAAAACCCCGCCCTTCCCCCCTGGTGAGAGATTCGGGTTATGTTTGTGGGCTCGCATTCGGTCGTCTGGACGGAAGGATGCATCCTCGCGGCACGAAGGTATGGGCTTGAGAGGTGTACCCTCATTGAGTACGACTGTACTCGGGATGAGTACGGATGCCTCGCTCGTCACGAAGATGCGGCGGTCCTCTAAGAACGGGCGCCGCAACCTGGACATGCGATCCATCTGCGCGTGATGAGGTGCCGAGGCGATAGTGAACCGAACCGGCGAGCGCTGGCGCGTGCGAAAAGCCGCGGACCTGACACAGCGGAGGTCCGCGCTACGCTTGCTGTGGGGTGTACACTCGCAGATGCCCGACGTGCCCAAAATGGAAATCATGGCGACGGTTGGTCGCGGGTTTCAAGCACGCTGCGGCGCGCAAAGTCCGGGGCTGCCCGCGAAAGTGATGCCAGGAAAGTGGGTGCCCACGTAGCCGGTTTTTGGTAAGATGCGCTACAAGGAGGTGTCGGGGTGCAGCTTGAGAACTCTTGCCCAACTAACTCCGGCGGCTTGAACTCACTTTTTACGGTAGGTCACTCGATCTTGGACTTCGAGCATTTCGCCAAACTGCTCAAGGACTTCGGAGTCGAGCTGGTGGCCGATGTGCGCAGCCTGCCGCAGAGCGCGCGCTTGCCGCATTTCAGCCAGCCGGCATTTGAGAAGCTGCTGGGCGCCGAACACATCTCCTACCTCTTCCTTGGAGAGGAGCTGGGAGGTCGCCCGGACGACGTCGATGCCTATCGCCCCGATGGGTTGGTTGACTATCAGGTTCGCCGCAAATCCTACGCGTTCCAGAGGGGACTGGAACGTCTTTTGAAGGAGTTGGAGGGCCGCTCGGTGGCGATGATGTGCGCGGAGGAAGACCCGCTCGAGTGTCACCGCTTTCTCATGGTCTGCCCTGAGCTCGTCAAGCTTGGAGTCCATACGCTGCACATCCGTAAGGACTCGAGAATTGAAACGCAAGAAGCCGCTGAGAACCGGCTGCTCGCTGCCAATGGCTTTGCCGCCGTTGCCGCCAACACGTTTTTCCCCCAGGCTCGTACAGATGCTTTGGAGGATGCCTACCGACTGCAAGCGGAAAGGTTCGCCTTTCGCGTCAAGCCTTTCGCGCTCGACCCTGGGTAGCGCGACGAATGACCTCAACGATTTTCACCATCGGCTTCACCCAGAAGACCGCGGAGGAATTCTTCCGGCTTCTTCGCGAGGCCCGAGTGCAGAAGCTGATTGACATCCGGGAGAACCGCGTCGGACAACTCGCCGGATTTGCGAAGTATCCCGACCTTGCCTTCTTCCTTGATCGAATCTTGGGAATCGCCTATGACTATCAACCCATCTTCGCTCCCAGCCCGGAGATTCGGACTGCCTACCGCAAGACGCGCGACTGGGCGCAATTCGAGAAGTCTTTTCGGGAACTGATGATGCAAAGGAGAGTTCTGGATGACGTGGATTCGGCCTCCTTTGAAGGAAAAGTGGCGCTTCTTTGCTCGGAGGCTGAACCTGACAGGTGTCATCGTCGCTTGGTGGCGGAAATGCTGGCACAACATTGGAGGTCGCAAGGCCACCAGATCGAAGTCAAGCACCTGGGCTCCCCCAAGCCCGTGCGTCGCAAAAAACGAACCCGTAGCAGCCATGAGGGAACTGATTCTATCTGACATCACCGTGATGGGGCCGGCGGGACGGGAATGACCGGCGTTTCGAAAGGGATCCCATCCCAAATGACACCACCACCTGGGTGCGAAGTGCATCTTGTGCTTACGATAGGATTCAATTCAAGGCTTGACAAACTTCCTTCCGTCGGCTACAATTGTAGCGTATGCTTCCGCAGCGGATATTCCAGGGAACATTGGCCACCTCCGCACCCTTCCCTGTCATGGTGACAACAAGTCCATGCTGGCCGGAAAAGACAATCTTTTCGTCGGCGTTCACTGTAAACTGCCTCGGCGCAGCGGGTCGGCTGTCCATCGTAGGGTGGACTGGAAGCAGGAAAAAGAATTCTTTTTTTTTGCAGGAACGATGCGGGAATGTTATTGAAAACAAAGGACCGCTGTGGAAAAAGTGGGAACGAAGCGGGAATGTTGTTGATTACAAAGGAGATAAGCGCAGAAAGCGGGAATGTTGTAGAAAACAAAGAGGATAATCGGTATGAAAAGAGTTAGTGGGCTCGGCGGAATATTCTTCAAAGCTGACCATCCCGAGAAGCTTTATGCGTGGTATGAGAAGCATCTTGGCTTGCAGCGTCAGGCGCAGGAAGCAGTCGTTTTCAATTGGCGTCAAGCTGACGATCCAGAAAAATCCGGCATGACCGTCTGGTCGATCTTCCCGAAGGATACGAAGTATTTCGACCCCAGCCGGTCCAGCTTCATGATGAACTTTATTGTGGAAGATTTGGACGGGTTACTGGCCGCGCTCCGCGAAGAAGGCGTGGAGGTCGATCCAAAGCGCGAGGACTACGATTACGGCCGCTTCGCCTGGATCATGGATCCCGAAGGCAACCGTATTGAACTCTGGGAACCACCCAAAAAGAAGCAGAGTGACGAGCGACGGATGGGTAATGAGTGACGACGAGCAAGGTTGGCTTCTATCCTCCGCTCGTCACTTGTCACTCATCACTCGTCACTGCACTTGTCACTGCTCTTAGGAAGTCCCCGTTTCTGGACGGGCTTCTCTCCATCGGGCTTTGGAAGGAAGATATCCTGCCACGTTAGCCCGCACTCCTTCACCATTTCCACGGCGTACTCCATACGGCCCAAATTCTTGTCGCTGTTGTTCGTGCCAAAAGAGAACTTGACGCCGGCCTTCTTGGCCGCCTTGATGAAAGCCGGGCTGGGCACTCGGTACCGATTGTTTATTTCGATGGCCACGTCGTTCCTCTGCGCGGCGTCGATCACAGTCTGCATTCGCTCGAGCGTCCAGAGTTGATCGTAATCGGCCGCGATAACATCCGGTAGAAACGTCGGATTGGCGTGGATGTCGATCGGCTCGTGATCGAGCACTCCAAGGATGCGGTTGACGTACATGTCCATGAACCGTTCCTTGTCCTTGATCTCTCCCACCTCTTCCTTGATCCAAATCCGCATTCGCTTGCCGCTGTCGTCGGTGAAGGTCATGGCGTCAGTAAACACGTAATCGAATTTCGCCACCGTTTCCTTTGAGAATAGCTTCACCCATTCTCGGCCTTCGCCTTGCAGCGCCACGAAGATCGGTTGTCCCTTCATGGCGCGGAGGAACTCCTCGGCTGCGGCATCGTTGGTGACGGGAAAGCCGAGCCCGCCGTTGATGGCGATTCCGTACTGGATGCCGAGCCGTCGCGATTCCTTAAGCGCCTCTTCCAGTGTCAGCCCGCCTTTCAGGTGAACGTGGTAATCCACTACGGGGAAATTCTGGGCATTCATGCGCAGCAGTTCTCGGTAGACGGCGTCTACGACGGGCCGCTCGGCAGTGTTTGCGGGGAGATCGTCCGGCAGCGGCTTCACCTGGATATTCCGGAACAAGACCTTCGAGTTCGGGTCGTGGCATTCGAGCGCGAATGTACCGCGCCCGAGAACACGTCCTGCGTAATCAGCCTCCACCACCGGCGGGGCAGGCTCGAGGTAATCCACCAGCAGCGTGTCGTTCAGCCGGACCTGCACCTGCTTACCCCGAACCAGGATGTACAACTGGGACCATTCGTTGTCGTTTGCGAACGCCTTGTACACGTCGCGCACGCCGTAAAGCGAGCCGGTCTTCCTGCGCTCGCGGTAATCACCCTCACCCGGGTAGGTGTTGTTGATCTGAACCTTGAACCCCTTTTCCGGCCAGCCTTTCGGCTGGAACTTGGTGTGAAAGTATATGCCGGACTCGGCCCCCGCGCGCGGCATCACTTCCGCCCTTAACTCGAAGTTCTTGAAACTCGCATTCCGCGTCCGTCCCGTGTAAAACAAGTGCGAACGCGGTCCACCGGCTGCGATCTGCCCGTCCACGACCCGGAAGGAGCGGCTGTTCTCGCTGGCCTTCCAGCCGCGGAGCGTGCGACCGTCAAAGAGCGGCATCCAGTCGGGGTCCGCGCGGAGCGTCGTAGGCAGAACCAGCAAGGAAGCCAGCAAATCGCGCCTTGATATTGGAACCATGGGTATTCCTTTCAGGGCTCTCGTGTCCTGAACAGCTCCACAACCGCGTCAAGACAGCGTGCGCAAACCGCGCCAGAAAACTCCGGGGACACTGTACCCCAATCGCCCGCCCGCCACAACCCCATGCGTTGTCGGGTACTGGTGTCATTTGGAACGCAGTCATTCCCGTCCCGTCCCGCCTTGCGGGAGAGGAATCCACGCGGCGACATCGTCTTTATTACAACCGGTTGGCGCGTGGAGGAAAAGTACGAGAAGTACAAGAAGGTTTTCGCCACCGTCCTTGCTTCCTTCAATCCCACTGGAAAGTAGATTGACGGCCATATACCGGCAGTTATAGGTTGAATCAATTTAATGAATTGGATGAAGGCGGGTCAGGTGGAGTATAATAGCAAATGAGATGCAACAAACTAGCCAAATTCGGGAACTCACCTGCCTGTTTTTTTCCGCCATCGTGTTGATGGCCGAGTCACGCAAGAGTCGAGAAACTCTACCGTAACAATGGCCATTTAAAATAAGCTGACCAAGGAACTCGATCAAACAGGCGAGTTGGGGTTACAGGCTTGAGGAGGAGATGTCTATGCAAGTGACAACTCAGATTGCTAAACAATACCTGGTAGCGAGCGACTTTGACCAGACGCTCAGCTTCCACGATTCCGGCGTAGTTTTGAGTGAGCTGGTGGGAATCTCCAATGAAGAGTTCGAGCGAAAGACGGCAATCCTGTCGGTGCAAAACCTGGTGCAACAGGGCGGGGAATTAGCTTACCTGCTGCTTCACGATCCCGAATTTCAGGCCCGAGTGAGGAAAGATCATTTCAAGGAGGCAGGGAAGAAAATCCGTCTGAAAAAGAATATTAAGCGGCTGCACGAAATGCTGGCCGGCGCCGTGGATGGCTACCAGTTCGAGTTCCATGTGATCTCGGCTGCTCCCCAGGAGGTTGTGGAGTCGGCACTTGAGGACATCATTGCGCCAGACCATATCCACGGTACCCTGTTGGAGTATGACGATGCGGGTTGCATTGTGGGGCTCGTTCGAGTAAATGCCGGTTACGGCAAAGTGGCCGTGCTGGACGACCTGCAGGCGAAGCTGCAGATCGGCGCGGACCGGATCGTGTACATTGGTGACGGCAGCTCTGACATCCACGTGATGTTGCATCTGAATCAGCGCGAGGGCTTCACAGTAGCGGTTTCCGAGGCGCGAAATATTACGCAAATCGCCAAGCGTACTGTGCTCAGCGACGACGCGCTGAGCGTGCTGGTCCCCGTCCTGGAGGAGATCGTGGGCTGGGGACGGTCTCAAATCCGCGGTCTCTTCGAGGCGCAGGGGCTCGTCATCCAGGATTGGGACAAGGCTCAAGCCGACTGGCTCACCATCCGCTCCACACAGCCTGCGCAGGACGCCAAGCCGGAAGAAGCCACACCAAGCTCGGTCAATTCGTGAAAGGGGAAACTCTGATGTCATTCTGAGCCGAGCGCAGCGTAGCGAAGGATCAGCTTTTGGTTGCGGCCATGCCGCGCCAGGCTGGCCTGTCTCGGCAGCGTGCCGCCCCTCGCTACAAGAGGCGGCTTAAGCAAGGTCATCGCACACGCTCCTTGACCGGCTCCTACAAGCTCAGGCCAAAGCGCCCCACGCGCCGCCAAGCCGCTGGCTCACCCTTGATGAGCTGCAGGTGAAGTCCACTAACCTTGAACTCGAGCTCGAACCGCCGGCCAAGGGAAGCGACGATTCTTTCTTTCACGCCTGAGGGCAAATTGGCGTACAGAAGGCTGAGGTGGGGCATGAAGGCGGGCTGCTTCTCGAGGCTGAAGACTGCCCGCGCAACCTTGTTCGCCTTCATGATGGGGTGAGTCGTCGCCACCCTCACGAACAGGCAGCGAAAGTATTCGTCAAGGAAATCGACCTCGGTAAGGCGAACCTTAAAAAGTGGGATTCGCCTTGCCAAGTCCGCCATCTTCGACGCGACCTCCCGCGCCGGCCCCACGATGCCGCCGGCCAAGGTGACGTGAGGCTCAAAAGCCGGCGCTGCATATTCCCGGCTCAAATCGAGGATTGTTCCTGCCAAGCGGTGAAGAACTTCCCCGGTGGGCGGTAACCAAATCGAATAACTCGGTGTTTTCTGGTGTGGGCGCATACCGATCTTTCGGGCTCATTGATAAGTTGGGCTTCCATCGGCATTGTCTGCGTTCAGGAGAGGAATTCACGCCGCCCCTCCCCGGTTGTGCTGAACGCGTCTCAAATCTTTCGCTGGACACGGCGGCCCGACCTCTAACTTCTCCCCATTTCCCGAGGAGAATGGCAGGGAATTGGGTCTTTGCCCTCTCCCCATGGGAGAGGGTGGCCTACGGCCGGCGTTTTCACCAGCCGGAGCAGGACGGGTGAGGGGTCGGTTGCACGCTCTCGAGGGATCCGGACGTGGGAAGATGACGAAGTAACCCCTCACTTGGCTCTCTCGCGACTGCGGGATCGCCACCCTCCCCCCCAATGAGAGGGCCGTATTTCCGACTTCGCCCTCCGTGTCCTCCGTCGCCATAAGAGCCTAAGCACAGAGATCACGGAGACGCTCCGCGTACTCTGTGTTTAGGCTTGAGAGGCACGGGGGACACGGAGAGTGTCTCTTTGACTGCCACCCACAGCCGCGCCGCAAGCGTCATTGTATACTCCTGAAGAATGCCAATCAAACAGCCCGTGTTGGTCCGTTTGGGATGCGATCCCTTTCGAAACACCGGTCATTCCCACGAACGCACGATCCGCTTGCAAACCTTCTCGTGTGGTAATAACTTGATGCGCTGGGAAGGCGGATCTTTCGCTGGTGTCCTGTCCGGCGTTATTGTTGACAACGAGCAGCTTGGCAGGAACCCCCTCACCCGGCCCGCCCCGGCTGAAGAAAACGCCGGCGGCGGTCCACCCTCTCCCCCAAGGGGGAGAGGGGCAGGGGAGTGATGAGGTACTGTCGACAATTGGGTGGGACAGGACAATACTGGGTCAGTGGGGTTTTGTAGCGGCGAGTTTATCCGTCAACTGACGGACCATGTGGCGGCGTAAAGCCGCCTCTACACCAAGCTGGATTTCCGGCTGCCCGACAGGAAAAGTGGCGAGGTGAACTCGCCGCTACAACAGGAGGTCATATGCAACGGCGTTTTTTCTTGCAATCGGTCGGTCTGGGAGGGGCTGCGGCTCTTGCGGCGACTTCGAAGGCGAGGGCGACTGCCGCGCCTCCTCCCATGAAGATTACACGCGTTCGTTTCTACCACAACCCGAGCTCTCCCGGTCATTTCAACCAGAGCTTCCACATCGTGACCGTCGAAACGGACCAGGGCATCACGGGCATTGGCGAGGGCGGCTCGCGCGACCTCATCTCGCAGTGCGCCGCCATGATTATCGGCGAAGACCCATTC
>Ga0208038_1001972_pt1 | contig 10258 bp, 11 predicted proteins | sample June2015DPH_16_1_FD_184714 | JGI IMG/M metagenome (GOLD analysis project Ga0208038, IMG submission 184714) | Peatland microbial communities from SPRUCE experiment site at the Marcell Experimental Forest, Minnesota, USA - June2015DPH_16_100... | ecosystem: Environmental > Terrestrial > Soil >...
ACCGCCCGCTCCACAATGCCGCAATGGGGGTGGTGGGGCTGCAGGGAGCGCAACAAGATGTTCGTGTCGATTAGAGTTGCCATTTACTGGCCGCGTGTACCGTAGACGGACTCCCGGCTGACGGCCTCATCAGAAAGCAGGGGGGTGGTTGTCGGATGGCTGTGCACCCAGGCGTGAAATTCTTGCAGCCATTGCTCGGCACTCAGCGGGGCCTCCGAAGCCGCGCCGGCCTCCAGGCGCAGCCGGATGGTTTCTACTCCTACTTCAACAATGTCGTCGATAGTTTCTATCAAACCCGCCCGAATAGCCTGCCCGATGACCTGCTTCTGCTCCGGCTTGAGATGAATGGTCATGCCGTATTCCTCCCCTTCTCGTAACTCTCCTCAGGATAGGGCGACACCTCTAGGGAGTCAAGTGGAGGGTCTCGGGCGCCATATCGGCCCCGTTCGGCCACATCACAGTGCCTCCATCTGCGGAGAATTCCCGAGATCAGGCCGGGTCTTTGAGTGCTTTGAAGACCGGACCATCCAGGCACGCAAGGGAGTCAACCGTCCGTATTGCCGGAGACCTTTGCCCGTTTGCGCTCGTTTTGTGCTATTCTCCGCATCTTAACTTAACCGCATGCTTTGACGGCGTGGGGGCCGCCGCCAAGCGGGGATAGCTTTACCCGGATGATTGGGCTTGCGAACCTCACCTTCCGAAACTGCCCCGATGTGGGGCAGACGATTCTCGCTCGACGATCAGAATTGTTTGGGAGGAATCAGGCCACCTGAGCCGTATGTAACGCCGGCCCCGCAGACGCGGGGCCGGCGCTACGTCGAAAATAGGAGTCAACTCATGACACAAAACAAATATATTTTGCCGGAAAGTGAACTACCGAAGACCTGGTATAACGTCGTTCCCGATCTGCCGGCGCCTCTGCCGCCTCCTCTTCATCCCGGAACGCTAAAGCCGGCCGGGCCCGGCGACTTGGAGGCAATCTTCCCCCCGCAATTGATCGAGCAGGAGGTTTCCGCTTCCCCAACTATCCCCATCCCGGAGCCCGTGCTCGACATCCTGCGACTCTGGCGGCCGACGCCGTTGTGCCGGGCGTGGCGGCTCGAGAAGGCCCTCGGAACTCCAGCGAAAATCTTTTACAAGAATGAAGGTGTCTCACCGGCAGGAAGCCATAAGCTGAACACCTCGACGCCTCAGGCCTATTACAACAAGGTTGCGGGCATTAAGCGCATTTGCACCGAGACCGGTGCGGGCCAGTGGGGAAGCGCCCTGGCGTTCGCGTGCAATGTTTTCGGCCAGGAGTGCATGGTTTACATGGTGAAATGCAGCTTCTACCAGAAGCCGCACCGGCGGACGATGATGGAGGTTTGGGGGGCCAAGTGCATTCCCTCACCGAGTGAACAGACTGCTGCCGGAAGACAGGTTCTTGCCGAAGACCCCGACTGCCCCGGCAGCCTGGGCATCGCCATCAGCGAAGCGGTTGAGGATGCCGCGCACCGCAAGGACACCAATTACTCGCTGGGCAGCGTCCTCAATCACGTCCTGCTGCACCAGACCATCATCGGCCAGGAGGCTATCGCCCAATTGAAGCTCGCCGGGGCGTTCCCTGACATCGTGATTGGCTGCTGTGGCGGGGGAAGTAACTTCGCGGGATTGGCGTTTCCCTTCGTACCGCTCAAGGCCGCGGGAAAACAGATACGGCTCATCGCGGTCGAACCGGCGGCGTGCCCAACCATGACGAAAGGGGTCTATGCCTATGATTTTGGAGACAAGAGTGGGATGACGCCGCTGCTGAAGATGGACACCCTGGGGCACGACTTCATTCCGGCGGGCATCCATGCGGGCGGCTTGAGGTATCACGGCATGGCCCCGCTGGTCAGCCTGCTGCACCGTGAGGGCGTCGTCGAGGCGGTGAGCTATCTGCAACTGAAATGCTTCGAGGCCGCCATTACCTTCGCGCGCGCGGAGGGAATCATCGTGGCCCCGGAAACTTCCCATGCCGTCTGTTGCGTGATTGAAGAAGCCCTGAAGGCAAAGGAGGAAGGTAAGGAGAAGACTATCCTGTTCAATTTAAGCGGCCACGGCCACTTCGATATGGCGGCTTACGAGAAATACTTGGCAGGCGAACTCTCCGATTACGAGTATCCGGAAGAAAAGATCAAAGAGGCACTGGCGCATTTGCCCAAGGCCTCTTGATTCTTCGCGCCTGACTCTTACCACTTCCTTGCAGCGCATGGGCATCTCGCCGTGACCGTGGATTTGGTAGGTTGCTGTAGCGCAGGGCCCGCACTCCGGCCCCGCGGCTCTTCCAGCGGTGCGGGTTCTTGCCGCGCCGCAGTAGCGCTGACCCCGCAAGGCGGGGTCAGCACGCGATGGCGCCGCACAAACGCCGGCCCCGCCTTGGGGGGTCGGCGCTTTGCAGCGCTCCTTGATATGACCACATTTGTGGTATGATTTGACCATATGCTTGACCTGCGTTCCAAGGCGCGTCAGCGGCTACTGGCCTATTACTTCACCAACCCTGCGGCCCGCCACCACCTGCGAGACTTGGCGGATCGCCTGAGCATTGACCCCTCCAACCTATCGCGAGAAATGCGGCGTTTGGAGCGCGACGGACTTTTTCGGTCGGAAGTGAGTGGCCGCCAGAAGTACTTTCGGCTCAACAGGGATTATCCCCTATATGGTGAAGTCCGCAGCATTGTTGCGAAAACTATTGGTGCGGTGCCTTTGATTACACAATCCATCAAAACAACTGAGGGCATCGAGGAAGCCTATCTCTACGGGTCGTTCGCGCGAAACCAGCAGGATGCCGCTAGCGATATCGATGTGCTCGTGATCGGCACTCCTCGTGGCGAAGCTTTGGCGGAAGCCATGCGGAAGCTTGAGCGGCAACTTGGGCGGGAAGTCAATTACACGGTTTTATCGCGAAATGAATTCGAGTCGCGCCGCACTCGGAAGGATGCTTTCCTCGAAAGCGTCTGGCGCCATAGGCGCGTTTTGCTCATCGCTCCACATGAAAAGGCTCAAGCCGCACAAGGTTGACTGGGCGCAAATCGAGCGCTTCCTCGCGAGCGCCGAAAGGAAGCTGGCCTCGGCGCATAAAATCCTGGCGTTTGACGAGGAGGCGTGCCTGCAACAAGCCTACGAAGCGAGATGCTCAGGGCTTCATTGGGATTTATGTTCAGCCACGGCTTCCGGGCAAGAAGCCAACCCGGTCATCACATCGCCATCATCGAATTCGTTAGGGCGCGAATTGACGCCAAGCACACGGGCTTGCTCACCCTCTTCGACCGGCTCCGTCGAAAGCGGAATGTGGCTCTTTATGACGACACAGGATTCGTTTCGCGTCACGAAGCAGAGGAGGCCCTCGAATCCGCCCGAAACTTCATAGATGTCATCCGCGCCGACATCACCGCAAGAAAACCTTGATCTGAGAAAACCGGTGAGGCCGTTGGGGGTGGGATTGGCCCGAAGACCGTTCCACCCTCCCGGAGGGGAGGAACATCATTAGCCGTAGGTGAAACTTACGGTCGGCGGGCACCCAAGCCAACACATTCGACCACGCAACGGGTCGAACATCCTTCGCGCATCCACAATCCCAGCCTCTTATCGGTGGTCACGGCACGAGCCGGTAGCGCAGGGCCTGCACTCCGGCCCTGCGGGTCTTCCAGCGGCGCGGGTGCTTGCCGCGCCGCAGTAGCGCTGGCCCCGCAAGGCGGGGTCAGCACGCGATGGCACCGCACAAATGCCGACCTGAAGGTCGGCGCTACATTTGCCTGGCTGCGCCTCGAACCAGGAAATCTGAAAACCTTCCCTTATCCGCGTCGTCAAAACCACGACGCGGTGGAAAAGCCGCAAGGCTGGAGAGCGAGCCTTGCGCTACATTTTGTTTTGCGTGTCTCACCACGCGCCGGTGCGGGTTAACGATTGCAAGTTTGCACTTGGAAGCGAGATCGCGAATTTGAGGGGTAGGGCGGACCCCCGCTCGTGGGGTCCGCGGTTCTTCAGTAGGAAAAACCGCAAATCTCCAAAACAGGGAGCTGCCCTCGGATTCGGAAGCGTAAATGTAAGGAAGAGCCGCAGACCCCCAAGAACAAGGGTCGGCGCCAGCCGGCCCTTGGCCGAACTCGTCGCCAAGCTTCGACAACAGGAACGCACTAGCCCCTCGCGGGAGGTGTCCTGCTTGAAACAAGAACCTAAACAACACCGCGGGTGGCGCCGATCCGCCGCGCCGGACCCTTCATGTCGGCGACCCCTGGCCCGCCCAAAGGCCTCCCCGGTATCCAGGGCGCAGTCCGTCAGCCGACGGATCAATCGGCGCATACATACAAACCAATGTATGCGCCACCCGCGATTGCTAACCGCTACTTTGTAATTGGGCGCATGCTACAGGTTGCGTAGGAATTCCTCTGGGGATAGGCCAGCCTGTTTGATGATGGCTCGAAGTGTGCCTTTCGGAACAGCCTTGGAAAAGTGGATGGGGATCGTCAACGCACGCCGGTCTGCTTCTCGGAACATCGTGAGGTGACTGCCCTTCTGGCGCCAGCGGGAAAAACCCGCTTTTTCCAAGGCGCGCACAACTTCCCGTGCGCGCAAAGCGGGAAGTTCCTTAGACATAAGTCGGTGTCACCTGAACGAGAGTTGTGAATACCGGCACGGTCTCGTTATCTTCGGGGATGGGTTCCTTATGGGCGGCAAGGTTTTGGAGGTGAAGTTCGATCGCCTCTCGGGCATTCTGGGTTGCCTCTTCAATCGTGCTTCCGTAAGAAACGCAGCCCGGAAGCGTCGCGACAAGGACCGTGTAATCCCCAGACTTTTCGGGAATCAGACTGATTTGATAGGAAAGCAGTTTCTTCTGTTTGCGCATGCCTCTATTATGCCCGCGCCGAAAAGAATGGCAAGGGGCAACCATCGTGAATCAGTCCGTCGTAGCGGCGGTCGGCGCCTGCCCCGGCAAAATGGCCTCGCGAGATAAGTCCAGGCAAGCGGAATTCTCACGGCGCTATGCCTTGAGGCCGCGCTCGCTTCGGGAATGGGAGCAAGGGCGCAGGCGTCCCGAAAGCGCGGTGCGCGCCTACTTGACGGTGATTGATAGAAACCCGGAAGCGGTGGAAAAAGCGCTCATGAACAAGCCGTCGCATGTCTCATCGAACTTGCCGAAGAAATTCACCAGGAGTTAAGACCGGCTTTCCCTTAAAAGGGTTGAGCGCCAGGAGATCGCCGTCTCCGGTGATAATGTGGGTCGCCCGGCCACTCACCGCGAGCTCAAGGATCTTGTTATCGCTGGGGTCGCGACAATCGCTGATTCGAACATCAATCTCGACCCATTGGGATGCCCCGGCAAGCACGGCGAGAAATTGCCTCGCTTCATCTTCGGTGACGTAGGGACGGAATTTGTCCCGGGTGAGCACTTCGTTAAGTTCTGCCACGACAGGTAAAGAGAGTAGGATTGTGCCGCGATCCAAGGCATGGTCGAAGGCGCGCCGCGACGTCGATTCGTCGGAAAGGGCTGCGCTGATTAGGACGTTGGTGTCAAAGACGAAGCGCAAGCTACGCTTCTTTCAAAAGGTTTTCCAGTATCTCCGGCGTGAGGCCACGGTCGCGGGCCTTTTTGCTGAGATCGGTCATCATTTGTTTTAAAGCTGCGGGTTCCGCCATGGCCACGTCCTTCAACCAAAGGCTGAGGAGCGCCCCCATCTTCCTCTGATCGGCAGCCGGCGCGGCCTCGTAGGCTCTTGCCGCTTCGCGGTCTACCTGAATTGTGATCGTCTCCGTCGCCATGCCTTTCACCTCCACCTGATTGTACCGGAGTAACCCGCCATCCACAACTGGAAGGCCAAACTGCCAGATCGCAGGGCTGCGCCATCCGCGAATAGGTGTGTCGGGGTGAGAGCGATCCGGTCCAAGCTGGGCTTGTCGCAAGCGGAATTCTCAAGGCGCTACGCCGTTAGCGCGCGCTCCCTCCAGGAATGGGAGCAAGGGCGCAGGCGTCCAGAAAGCGCGGTGCGCGCCTACTTGACGGTGATCGATAGAAACCCCGAAGCAGTTGAAAAAGCGCTCATGAACAAATCGTGAGATGCCAAGGGCATCAGGCATGAGCCCGCGTGGTAGCGCAGGGCTTGCTCTCCAGCCCTGCGGCTCTTCCACCGCGCCGTGGTATTAACGGTGCGGCTAACGTTGTGATGATTTCGTTTCAGGCAAGGTTAGAAAAACCAGGATCACACAGGGCGCGGTGCGGAAAAGGCCCGTGCCGCTGGAAGAGCCGCAAGGCCGAACCACGGCCCCTGCGCTACTTTTGCCGTCGCGGGTGGCGCCGACATCGCATTTTATGTCGGCGACCGTTAAGAAGCCGGAACAGGCCACGGATTGGACGCGGTGACTGAGATGTTGCCCGTGTTCGTGGGGCGCATACATAAAAGACAATGTATGCGCCACCCGCGGAAGAGCCGCAGGGCCGAACCACGGGCCCTGCGCTATTCTTGCCGCCGCGGCTGGCGCCGACATTGCATTTTATGTCGGCGACCGTTAAGAAGCCAGAACAGGCCACAGATAGGGCGCGGTGACAGAGAGGTTGCCCGTGCGTGTGGTGCATACAAACCGATGTATGCGCTACGCGCGCTATCCTTGCTTTGCGGGGGAACCCCAGCTTGTCTTCACCGTGTCATCCCTCCGAACAGCTACCGTTCGCAGCCGCTCGGGAAACCTACCGGAGTAACAGGCGGCGCGATGATCCCTCGCGTCAATGTTGACGAAGATACCGAGCGGGTAGCAAAGGGCCGCAAACATCACGTCAAGCTTGTCGAAGTCATCAATGGCTTCCCTTTTGGTGGCGTGTCGCTTCAGAGCCCAGACAGCATAGTTGTTCTCGTCCACTCGCGCACCGGATTCCTCAACGGGCACATGTAGAACGATATCAGGCCGCTGACCGGTGCCATGACGGTCACTCTTCTGATACTCCATCTCGAGAATACGTCCATTCTCGAGGAGACCTTTCTTCTCGAGCACCTGATGCAGGGCGCTATAGAACCGACCATGAAAGCCGCGTTCAGTCCGCAGGAACCTGGGCTCAGCCACCTGGCGAAGTGCCTCATCCGTCGCAGCAACAATCTCGTCTGTCACCATACGCTACCCTCAGTCAGTTGAAGTGGGAGGGACTATTTGAGCAGTATCCATGAACTGGGGTGGTCCGGATGCTCCCTGTTCACCACATTCTGAACGTGCCCCTTATCGTTCTCCACGGAATCTCCGGGTGCATCTTCCGGTTCAATCAAGTTGTAGACAGCGTCGCAGGCATTGCACTTCACAAGAATTGGGTCATCTTTAACACCGACCCACTGGCCGGCTAGCTGAGGGTAGTTCTGAAGGGACACCTTATACGCGATGGGATTGATTAGGATTGCCGGCATCTGATCTTCCTCCGCGGTGCCCCCTCAGCAAGATGCCAAGGAAAAGGAAAAAGAGTCAAGGAATATCCACGTCCCGCACGCAACGAAACCCGCCAATGTCGCCCCTGTCTTCAGGGACGGAAGTAATAATGCGGAACGAAACGCGGACGAACCTGGGATGGAAGTCCCAACCCCCGCCACGCAGAACGCGCTCCTGACCGCTCGTCGGTCCCGCAGGGTCTTGGGAGGGACTACTTTGATAGTACTTCTCGTCGAACCAGTCGTTCACCCACTCCGACACATTCCCCAGCACGTCGAACAACCCGAGCCCGTTGGCACGCTTCTGCCCAACCTCGTGCATGCCGTTGCCGTTTTCGTTCAAGCGCTTCAAGAAATTAGCGATGTCTTCTTTCCAAATCCTCTCGCTGTCCAAGCGTTGACGCCCGCTGTTGTCCGCGTACCAGGCAATTTCATCCAGACCGCCATAACGGTCTTGGGTGTTCCCAGCTCGCGCCGCATACTCCCATTCGGCTTCGGTGGGCAGCCGACGGCCCGCCCAACGGCAATATGCTTGGGCATCACCCCAAGTCACGTCCACAATGGGCATGGCCTCGTCACCCCACCCAGGGTTGAGAGGCCTCCCGTCAAGAACCGGCTCAGGCGGCATTTGCCTTCTGGTCGCCCCGGCGAAGCGCTTGTATGCGCCTACCGTAACCTCCGTCTGCCCCAGCCAGAAACCTTTCGTGATGGTCACCTGATGAGTCGGCTTCTCGTCATCGGCACATGCGGTGTCCCCGGGCGAGCAGCCCATCATAAAAGTCCCGGGCGGAATCCAGACGTACTTTAGCCCGTCCTTGGGATTGACCCGCACCTCGCCCTTTTTCACCCCATGCTGCGAAAAATACCAGACCCCGGCAATGATTAAAATCAGCGCAACCACCGCAATGACGACGAGCTTCATCTTGCTGGGCGACTTCGGCGTCGTCCGGAACTGCGGTGGTTTGCTCATCGAGGGCGGCGTTACAACTAGGGTAGAAGTGAGCGACGCGGGAGTTTCGGCTCGCGCCGGAGGCTGGGCGGCTGCCATGAACGCGCGCGCAAAGTCGAGTGCGGAGGCGTAACGCTGGTCGCGGTCTTTGGTGAGCGCCTTCATCACCACGCTTTCGAGTTGGGGCAGCGCGGGCAGGTCGGGTTTGACGGCGCGGAATGGCGGTGGGGCTTCCTGCATGTGCATGCGCAGGTAACCGACCGGCGTGTCGGAATGAAACGGCGTGCGGCCGGTGAGCATTTCGTACACCACCACGCCCAGCGAGTAAACGTCCGAGCGCGCGTCGAGTTCATCGCTCCTCATGCCGGAAGCCTGCTCGAACGACATATAAGCGGGCGTGCCGAGCACCATACCGGTCTGCGTGTGGGCGCCGGATTCGCGCAGCTTGGCAATGCCGAAATCGACGAGTTTCACCACAACGGGCCGTAGGGGCGGCCCTTGTGCCCGCCCAGGGGCAACCACGAGGGTTGCCCCTACGTCGTCGGGATACGTCAGGAAGATGTTATCGGGTTTGAGGTCACGATGAATGATGCCCAGCTTGTGGGCGGCGTTCAGCCCCCGCGCCGCTTGCTGGAGAATTTCCGCAACCTCGGGCACGGGAAGTTGACCCCGCCGCTTGAGGGCCTGCCGGGGAGATTCGCCTTCCAGAAACTCCATGGCGATGTAGGGCGTGCCGTCATCGGCCTGGCCGGATTCGTAAATGGTGACGACGTTTGGGTGATGAATTCGCCCCGTGGAAGCCGCTTCATTCTGAAAGCGGAGCAGGAAGTCGGGGTCATCCAGCAGCTTGCGGTTCAGGACTTTGAGCGCCACCGGACGGTTGCCGACCGCGATCTGCTCGGCGAGGAAGACCGTGCCCATGGCGCCCGCGCCCAGGCGGCGGACGATGCGAAATCGGCGGGATAGTCCGGCGGCAAGCTGCGCTTCGGTTTCCGTGGCTTGCGCGGTGAGGTGAGCGCCGTCGCGCGGACAGAACTCCACATCATCGGAGTAGGTCTGCTGGCAAGTGGGGCAGATCTTCATGAGCGCCAGTGAAACCCTCCCGTAGCGTGGATTCTAACAGAAGTATTGCCGCAAAGGGAATCGGCGCGTGATGGGCGGCACGTAGTTCTTGCGCGCTTTGCCATTCATGAGTCCTCTTTGTCGTGTTTATGGGGAGAAGGTCTGGGAGTTCGGCAGGGGGGGCTCACATCCCGGCTGAATCAGTTCGCAGGAAAGCGTTGAAGCGAGAACAGAATCCTGATAGGCTGGCGGGGACTGATGGGGAGTTGATTGCGGAACGGAGGCGATTGATTCGCCATAGAGGGCAGTGCGGGTTTTCTTTGCACTTCTCATTCACCCTGACTCACTGGAGGTTTACTATGTCTGATCTTCATAGCCGTCGCGAATTCCTGAAAACCTCGGCGCTGGCCGCCCTGGGAAGCGCCGCAGCGCTGAATTGCGGAGAAAAGCCGGTCCTGGCAGCGCCGGCCGGGGCCTCGACCATAATCATGCCCCAGACCTTTCATAATGGTTTTCCCACTGGCAAGCTCGGGCCTCTCGATGTGACACGCCTGTTCCTGGGCTGCAACCAAGTGAGCGGCTACTCGCATTCCCGTGATTTGGAATATGTGGGGCGCCTGATGCAGGAGTACCAGACGGACGAGCGAGTTTTGAACACCTGGCAGTTGTGCGAAGAACAAGGCATCAACACTATTCTTTCCGACCCCTTCGAGAAACCGGTGCGGCTCATGAAGCGCTATCGCAAGGAACGGGGCGGGAAAATTCAATGGATCTCGGAGGTCCATCCCCACGGGTATTACTACGATATCCGCCTGGCCGACATGAA
>Ga0208038_1001975_pt1 | contig 10254 bp, 6 predicted proteins | sample June2015DPH_16_1_FD_184714 | JGI IMG/M metagenome (GOLD analysis project Ga0208038, IMG submission 184714) | Peatland microbial communities from SPRUCE experiment site at the Marcell Experimental Forest, Minnesota, USA - June2015DPH_16_100... | ecosystem: Environmental > Terrestrial > Soil >...
AGCCGGTCTTTGGGAGCGCCATCAAGGGTCTCCCGAATCAGTCGGGCCACCTGGTTCGGCTGATAAGGTTTTGCCAGAAAGATGTTGTCGCCTTGAGTAAAATCTTTTCCCGTCAGCGCGGAACTATAACCGCTGGCGTAGATTACTTTGAGTCCGGGCTTTCGCCTTTTCAATTCCGCGGCCAAGTCAGTGCCCGTCATGCCGCCGGGCATGATCATGTCGGTCAGGAGCAAATCAATCTGGCCGTTGCACTCGTCCCAAACCCGCAAAGCCTCGACCCCCGAGGAAGCGATCAAAACACGGTATTGATATTGCTGGAGAATCTCCCGCACCAGTTCCAACAGTCCAATTTCATCCTCGACGAGCAGAATGGTTTCTTTGCCTCCCCGGACGTTCTCGGATTTAACGGACGGATCGGCGGGTGCATCGCCAGCTTTACCGGCCACCGGAATAAAAACTTTGAAGGTGGTGCCGACGCCAACTTCGCTTTGGACTTCGATCCAGCCATGATGTTGTTTAACGACGCCATAAACGGTGGCCAGTCCCAATCCCGTTCCTTTGCCGACTTCCTTGGTCGTGAAAAACGGTTCAAAAATCCGCTGCAACACCTTGCGCTCCATGCCGCAACCAGTATCCGTCACGGTCAAGCAGACGAACCCACCCACATGGGCTTCGGGGTGTTGTCGCAAGTAGGCGGCGTCAATTTCAGCGGCGGAAGTCGTGATGATAAATTTGCCGCCCTTGGGCATGGCATCACGCGAGTTGACCGCCAGATTCATCACAATCTGCTCGACCATCCCGGCATCCGCCTGAATGCACGGCAGTTCCGCCTGACAGTGGATTTCCAGCGTGATATCCTCACCGATCAGCCGCGGAAGCATCCCTTTCAAATTGTGAAGCACCGCATTCAAATCGAGAATCTTCGATCGAAAAATCTGCTTGCGACTGAACGTGAGCAATTGCCGGATGAAACTGGCCGCGCGCTCCGCGGCCTCGGAAATTTGCTTTATTGATCTTGTCGAGTCGGCGCCCGGCGGAACGGCGTTGAGCAACAACCCCGCGTGTCCCTGAATGACGGTCAGAATATTGTTGATGTCATGCGCCACTCCGGCGGCCAACTGGCCCACCGACTCCATTTTCTGTGATTGCCGCAGTTGCGCTTCCAGCATCAGCCGCTCGGTAATGTCTTCAACCGTGATTACCATTCCGTCAATCTCGCCGGCGGCATCGAAAAACGGCGTGGCATTGGTCGAGAGCAACGTGCGGTGGCTGTCGGGACGGTCAATTACATGATGAACGTCTTGCACCGGATGGCCGGATTCGAGGACTTGTTTCAACGGCAGCGCCTGCCCCGGAAGCGGGTGGCCCTCCGGATCAGTCATCCGCCAGTCCAGAACGCTGCAAGTTCCACCGGTGATGGCGTCCTTGGACAGGCCGAGAACTTCTTCTGCCCGGTGGTTGGCAAAGGTAATTATTCCAGCCTGATTGGCGACGACGATGCCCACGGGGCTGGTTTCCATGATACGGCTGATGAGATCCCGGTCGCGGCGGAGGTTTTCTTCGGCGTGCTTGCCTTTGATAGCATAGCGGATGGCGCGGTCGAGAATGTCGGCGTTGAGCTGGCCTTTGACCAGATAATCGGCGGCCCCGGCTTTCATGGCCTCCATGTCAACCTCCTGGTCGCCCTGGCCCGTCAGCAAAATCATTGGAGCCCGGGCATTGAACTGTTGTGATTCGCACAACAGTTCCAGTCCGGTCCGCTCGCCGAGGCGATAGTCCAGCAGATAGATATCGTGCTCCCGGCGCTGGATGGCGTCCAACGCGCCATTATAATTGTTGACCCAGTCGAGATGATAGCGGCCTGCGATTCGCAAGATCAGATCGCGCGTGATGATATAATCATCCTCATCATCGTCCACCAACAGGACTTTGACCGGGGCATCGGACATAAAGCGTTCAACTCTCGCCCGGCGGAAGTTCGACCACTTCGAACCAATATCGGCCGAGGACCTTGATCAATTCCACCAGCGATTTGAACGTCACGGGCTTGGTCACGTAGGAATTTACGCCCAGATCGTAGGTGCGCAAAATGTCCTCCTCCGCCTTGGAGGTGGTAAGGACGACGATGGGAATCCGGCGCAGTTCCGGATCCGCCTTGATTTCCTTGAGTGCTTCGCGCCCGTCTTTGCGCGGCATGTTAAGATCCAGCAAAATCAGCCCGGGCAATGGCGCATCCTTCTGATCGGTGTAACGGCCTTGACGGCGCAAATATTCCATCAATTCTTCGCCGTCTTCCACGCAATGGAGCACATTGACCAGACGGTTCTCCACAAATGCGTCTTGGGTCAGTTTACGGTCGTCCGGATCGTCGTCCGCCAGCAGAATTGTAATCATTTTTCCTTCGGTTTTCATGGTTGGTTTTCCTTATTCGCGGTGGTTTTCCTTATTATCATGGTGGTTTTCCTTATTCATGGTGGTTTCCGTATTTGCGTCTCGTGCTTCTTTGGGATGAATCACAGGCAACGTCAAGATAAAAGTGGAGCCCTGCCCTGGTTTGCTTTTTGCGGTGATGTCGCCGCCGTGATATAATGCAATCTTGCGAACAATGGCCAGCCCCATGCCTGTGCCTTCGTATTCATTGCGAGTGTGCAACCGCTGGAAGACATTGAATATCCGATCCAGATATTTTTCGTCAAACCCTATGCAATTATCACTGACCGTCAACCGGCAAAGTTTCTTCGCGGGCGTGACGGGATCGGGAATGATTTGCGCTTCGACTTTCACCACAGGCGGCTCTTCCGGGCGGCGGAATTTTAGCGCGTTGCCAATCAGGTTTTGCAACAACTGGCGCATTTGCAACGCCTCCGCGTCAATGACCGGTAGCTCTCCCAGTTCGACGCGGCCTTTGACCAGTTCGATCCGTCCCTCCAAATCATTCACCACTTCGCTGGCGATTTCGGCCAGATTAACCGGCGCAAAAGGATGTGCCTTGGTCGTAACCCGCGAAAAAGTCAACAGATCGTTGATCAGAATCTGCATCCGCCCTGCGGCTTTCTGCATCCGTTCCAGATAATCCAGCGCTTCCGGCCCCAAGGCTTCACTGTTCTTTTCCCTGAGCCGTTCGCCGAAAACCACGATTTTTCGCAAAGGTTCCTGCAAGTCGTGCGAGGCCACATAGGCGAAATCCTGCAACTCGCGATTGCTGCGTTCGAGTTGGGTCGCGAATTGGCGCAACTTTTCCTCGCTGCTCCGCAGAGCGTCTTCCACCTGCTTCTGCTTCGTAATGTCCCGGCTGATGCCCACCAGGCCGAAGACTTTTCCCTCCTTGTCCCGCAGCGGCACCTTGGTGACAGACGCCCAAATAATTTCGCCGTTGGGCCGGGTCTGCTTCTCAATCTTGTTGATCAAAGGCTCGCCAGCCTTGATGATTCTTTGCTCATCCTCATAGAATTCCTTGGCCCTGTCCGGAGGGTGAAAATCAAAGTCCGTTTTGCCGACGACCAATTCTAAATCTTTCAGGCCCAGACGCACGGCGACTGCTTTGCTGCACTTAAGAAACCGGGATTGGGTGTCTTTGAAATAAATCCGGTCCGGGATGTTGTCAAGGAGACCCCCCAGCAGGAGTCGTTCCCGATCCAGCGCTTCCTCCGCCTGCTTGCGATGTGTGATGTCCCGGCCGATACCCACCAGACCGATGATAGTTCCGTTTTGATCGCGCAGCGGCAGTTTGCTGGTCAACAGCCAGTGTTTCTCACCTTCGTCGTTCAAGAAATACTCCTCCCGGTCGATAACCGGCTCGCCCTGAATCACTTTTTGGTCGTCGGCCCAGAATTTTTCGGCAATGTCGCGCGAATAGAAATCGAAATCGCTTTTGCCGATGGCCTCGGCTTCGGTTTTGCAGCGGAGGTTTTTCAAGTCGGCCGGATTGGCCAGGATTTTCCGACCGGCGGTGTCCTTAGCGTAGATGCCATTGGGCAGGTTGTCAATGAGCGTTCGCAGCAGCAGGCGTTCTTGTGAAAGCTCAGCGGTGCGCTCGGCGATCCGTTTCTCCAGTTCGTCGTGCGATTGGCGCAGGGCCTCCTCCGCTTGTTTCCGATCCGTGATGTCCCGGTTGATGCCCATCACACCAACGACTTTTCCGTTCTTGTCCCGTAGCGGCACTTTCGTGGTTTGCAGCCAGCGCTTCTCACCGGTGCGGGGATTCACCACTGTTTCTTCCCGATTCAGCGGCTGGCCCGATTTCATCAGCGCTTGTTCGTCCCCATAATACTGGTTGGCCAATTCCGCCGGAAAAATATCGAGGTCGGTTTTGCCAATCACCTCGTCCGGATGGGTCGCGCCCAACGTCCGTACGTGCGCCAGGTTGCTGGTCAAAAACCGGCTCTGCCGGTCTTTGATGAACAGATTATCGGGCAGGCTGTCAAACAGCGTCCGCAGTAAATCCCGCTCTTGCGCAAGCTGCGCATTTTCCTGCGCCAGTTTTGCGTTTTCCTGCGCCAGTTTTGCGTTGAGTCCCGTGCCTCTTGAACTTTTCAAGCCGCGCGTCGAATGCCCGTTCTGCGACGAAGGGGCAACTTCGTTGGACGGCATCTCATCTTGATGATTGCTTGTTATATTCATGGGTTAAATCTTAGCCCGATGAAAAGCAGTTTAAGTGCCCTTGCCCTCCGATAACGCCAGTTATTAGTTTAATTGCTATCCAGTCTGCCAGTCCAATTCTTTGTCCCCAAATGGGACAACTTGAGCACGGAAACGATACATCTCCCGGGCAGGCCGGCATGGAATTGATTGAGGCGACGCCGCATTATCATCCGACACTCGCGGAAATTTGGACGTATCCGGCGGAAAAATTGGCTGCACGGATTTTCCGGCCAATGATCACCTGGCACAGCGACGAACATGGTTCTGGTCATCATCATATCATCGCACGCGTGGCAAGCGGAGCGGGAAAGTTGACAGAAAAATCAATCCGCTGCTGATTCCAAAAGCTTTTGAAACACTTCTTCCGTGGCGAAGCCGTGGAGTTTGACCACCTTGTGCCGCGACTTGTAACCACGCACCAATTCGACACGACCACGGGCGCAATCCAACCTGTCAGCGAGCAGTTGAACCAGTGCTTCGTTCGCCGCGGCATCCACGGGTGGCGCGGTGACTCTGATTCGCAGTTCAGCGCCAAGCGGTTCACCAATTTCATTGCTCGAGGCACGCGGCTGCAGTTTTACCGACAGCAATGTTCCATCCGGTTGCGCGCAGAGAAAGCCGGGAAGCGGCAGGCTGTCGTCACGAGTCACATTTTTGTTTGCCTTCAGGACGGATTGAAACCTCACGGATAAACCATTTGATAGCTGACGAACGCAATGTTCCGGCTGTCCGGCGACCACGACGGAACGTTGATCGTTCCTTGTCCGCCATACAATTTCGCGAGCACTTGAATTTTCCTGTCGGATAGCGACATGAGCCGAATCAGCACATCCTTGTTTGGCGGATGGCCAGTCACATCTTTTGCATAGGAAAGAAAACCAATCCACCGGCCGTTCGGCGAAGGGTGCGCGAACCAGTTGTTGTAATCGTCAGAAGTGATTTGTTCCTGCTCCGAGCCGTCGGGTTTCATCCGCCAAATTTGCATTCTGCCGGTTCGTTCGGAATTGAAATAAATATATTTCCCGTCCGGCGAATAATCCGGGCCATCGTCCAGACCGGGTGCGGTGGTCAGGCGCGTTTCCTCGCCGCCGTCAACGGGAATCGTGTAAATGTCAAACTCGCCGTTGCGCTCGGCACAATAGGCGAGCGTTTTGCCATCAGGCGACCAGCCGTGCCAATATGACGGCGCCGGCGGCATGACCAGACGCGGCGCACCGCCCGCGATCGGCAAAACGTAAATGCGCGACTTGCCATCCTGTGTCTGGTCGCTGACGGCCAACTGCGTTCCGTCGGGCGAGATGCCGTGATCGTTGTTACAATGAATTTGATCCCCGGTGTTCAACGGCTCCGGCGTGCCGTCCTTCACCGGCAGTTTGTAAATCCGCCCGTTGCTGTTAAAGAGAAAGTATTTCCCATCGCGCGACCAGTTCGGCGCTTCGATATGGTCGCGAGTGCGATAAACCACGCTCCGGTCGGTGGAAGCAACTTCAACGGTTTCCAGCGTGCTTTCAAGGACCGGCTGGGCATTGGCGGGTGTGGAAACCGGTTCGAGTTCGACGTTTGAGAAAACCGCCTTCTCAATGGCCTTGTTGTCGTGGGCGCAAACACCGAGGCCGACATAAAATTTCTCCTTGAACGGAATCCGCAGATAACCGCCGGCGGGTTTCAGGTCTTCACCCGCGGCAGCAAGCCACATTGAAATGTAATCGCCGCGTTTTTCGATTCGCATCCGCGCGGGGGCTGAAATGTTCGATTGAATTTCATGCGTCGGGCCGTCCGGCGGGTCGCGGTATTGAAGCGCCGTCAGGCCGCTGCCATGAAGGGCGACATCCGCGTAAACCGAACCCGGCTTGAGCGACTGGCGGACGAGCAGGCACGCCTTGCGATGCGGATTGGCGCCGACGCCGATGAATTTAACGTCCGCCGTCAGCGTGAAATCGCCCGACACCTTCTTCCAGACAAAATGGAAGGCGTCGTTGGTGAACCACATGTTTTCGCCACCGCCGGCAATGAAATACTCGCCCTTGGCCGGATCAAAATTCACCAATCCGGGCCTGGCGACATTGCCGATGTCGCGTTGGTGCGAAAAAATTCCGAGTTCGGTTGAAACGGCGTACGCTAGTTTTGCGCTCATAAACAAAACGACGATGGCAAGAAAGTGCCGGGAATTGGGTGTCATGCGCCCTACTAAAACATACGGCGCAAAAATAAAAAAGTTTTTTGCGCTTTCGGGCGCTGCAAATCACCTGTCCTCGGGGTTAATGAGTTTGAAGGCAACGGCTGCGAGCGCACCGGCGGCAAAATTGGCGACGAGGTAAATCCACAGGGTCGACACTTTGGCGAGGTGTATGACGGTGATGCCGACGGCAACGGCGGGATTGAAGGCGCCGCCGGAAATGCCGCCCAACACAAACGCCATGGTCGTCACGGTGAAACCGATGGCAAGGCCGTAGTTCGAATTTCCCGCCGTGGCTGTGAGTGAGGGGAGTTCGTTTTTCATATGCTTTGCGGGTCAGGGAACGTGGTTGGCTTGGAACTGGAGTCTTTGAAACAGGCGCGCAATCCATCGTGAAACGCGAACCATGAAACTTGCGGAAATGCCCAGTCGATTGCGGCGCTGAAGCGATGCCTCGTGTGCCTGCAATTGCCGGATTACGTTGCTACGGCCAAACATCGCGGCAAACACCAGCGGGGTCTTGCCGCCGCCGGGGCCGGCGAGAGAGAATCACGCCGCGCAAACCAGCCGCCTGCCAGCTTCCTTCATCGGAGAGGCCGGCAAGCAGACAATGGCTCGATTGACGAGAAATCAGCGTTTACGCGAGGTCGAAACGATCCAGGTTCATCACCTTGTTCCAAGCCGCGACAAAGTCGTGAACAAATTTCTCCTGTGCGTCGGAGCTTCCGTAAACTTCAGCCAACGCGCGGAGAATGGAGTTTGAACCAAAGACGAGATCAACACGCGTGCCGGTCCACTTGACTTTGCCCGTTTTGCGATCGCGGCCTTCAAACACATCTGCGTCTTTCGAAACCGGCTTCCACTCCGTGCCCATGTCGAGCAGGTTCACGAAGAAGTCGTTGGTCAGCGCCTCCGGTCGCTTGGTGAAGACACCGTGCTGCACTCCGCCGAAGTTGGTCTTCAGTACGCGCAAGCCGCCCACGAGCACCGTCATCTCGGGCGCGGTCAGGGTCAGCAATTGGGCCTTATCAACCAGCAGCGCTTCAGCCGATAGGATGTATTTGCCTTTGAGGTAATTGCGGAAGCCGTCCGCGATGGGTTCGAGCACGGCGAAGGATTCGACGTCAGTCTGTTCCGCCGAGGCATCCATGCGTCCCGGCGTGAAGGGAACCGTGACCTTGTGGCCGGCGTTCTTCGCGGCCTGCTCGACGCCAGCGCAACCGCCCAGCACAATCAGGTCGGCCAGCGAGACCTTCTTGCCTCCTTTCGCCGTTTTGTTGAATGCGCTCTGGATGCCTTCCAGCGTCGTCAGCACCTTCGCCAACTGTTTCGGCTGGTTGACTTCCCAATCCTTCTGCGGCGCGAGGCGAATGCGCGCGCCATTCGCGCCGCCACGCTTGTCGGAGCCGCGGAAGGTGGACACCGACGCCCAGGCGGTCGAAACCATTTGCGAAACGGACAACCCGGACGCCAAAATTTTGGCCTTCAGCAAGGCGATTTCCTTGGCGCCGATCAATTTGTGATTCACCGCGGGAATGGGGTCCTGCCAGATGAGTTCTTCTTTCGGGACCTCCGGTCCGAGATAACGCGCGCGCGGACCCATGTCGCGATGCGTCAGCTTGAACCACGCCCGGGCGAATGCGTCGGCGAACTGATCCGGATTCTCCATGAAGCGCCGCGAGATTTTTTCGTAAGCAGGATCGAAACGCAGCGACAGGTCGGTGGTCAGCATGGTCGGCAGACGTTTCTTCGACGGATCGTGCGCGTCTGGAATCGTTGCTTTGGCGCCCTTGGCGACCCACTGATGCGCTCCAGCCGGACTCTTGGTCAACTCCCACTCGTAACCGAACAGAATCTCGAAGAACGAATTGCTCCACTTCGTCGGCGTCGTGGTCCAGGTGACTTCCAGACCGCTGGTGATCGCGTCACCACCCTTGCCCGTGCCAAAGCTGCTCTTCCAGCCCAGGCCCTGCGCTTCGAGGCCGGCAGCTTCCGGCTCGGGCCCCACATGGGACGCAGGGCCGGCGCCGTGGGTCTTGCCGAAGGTATGGCCGCCAGCGATGAGCGCCACGGTCTCCTCGTCGTTCATCGCCATGCGAGCGAAGGTTTCGCGAATGTCCCGCGCCGCGGCGACCGGATCCGGGTTGCCGTTGGGGCCTTCCGGGTTGACGTAAATCAGACCCATCTGCACGGCAGCGAGCGGATTTTCGAGATCCCGGTCACCAGAGTAGCGCTTGTCACCCAGCCAAGTCTTCTCGGCGCCCCAATAGACATCGTGATCCGGCTCCCAGACGTCCTCGCGACCGCCTCCGAAACCGAACGTCTTGAAGCCCATCGTTTCCAGGGCAACGTTGCCCGTGAGGATCATCAAGTCGGCCCACGAAATCTTCCGGCCATACTTCTGCTTGATCGGCCAAAGGAGCCTGCGCGCCTTGTCCAGACTGACGTTGTCCGGCCAGCTGTTGAGCGGCGCGAAGCGCTGCTGACCCCGGCCGCCGCCGCCGCGGCCATCACCGGTGCGGTAAGTGCCGGCGCTGTGCCACGCCATGCGAATGAACAACGGGCCGTAGTGGCCGAAGTCCGCCGGCCACCAGTCCTGCGAGTCGGTCATCAGCGCCGCGAGATCTTTCTTCACCGCCGCCAGATCGAGGCTCTTGAACTCCTTTGCGTAGTCGAATTCCTCGCCCATCGGATTGGACTTGGAGGAATGCTGGTTCAGGAGCTCGAGCTTCAACTGGTTCGGCCACCAGTCTTGGTTCGTGGTGCCGCCGCCGGCGGCTTGGTGAAAGGGGCATTTGGCTTCGGTTGACATGATTTCCGGTTTTGTGCTCATAAAACAAATTTCGGTTGTTGTGTTTTGTTCATTCAAGCATTTCGAGAGCTATTGTTGAAATACTTTTTTCCTCTCGCTACCATAGGCACTGCCTATGGAAATGCAGCAGCTTCGTTACGTGGTCGCCGTGGCGCGAAACGGAAACTTCTCCCGCGCCGCCGAGCAATGCCACGTTGCCCAGCCTTCGTTGAGCCAGCAAATTCAGAAGCTGGAAGATGAACTGGGCGAGCGGCTGTTTGACCGGATGAAACGCGAGGTGAGGTTGACGCCGCACGGCGAGGCGTTCCTGCGCCGCGCGGTCCGCATCCTCGAAGAAGTGGACGCGGCCAAACGCGAGATGACCGACGCGCAGGATTTGTTGCGCGGCACATTGACGATTGGCGTGCTGCCCACCATCGCACCGTATCTGCTCCCGCAGGTGATGGCGCAGTTCGCGGAAATGTTTCCTGGCGTGGAAACCGTGGTGCAGGAAGACACCACGGCGCGGCTGCTCAAGCTCGCGCACGGGTATGAAATTGACTTCGCCCTGGCCAGTCAGCCGATTCGGGATGAGCGTCTGGAGGTGAAGGAGTTGTTTTCCGAGGAGCTGCTGCTGGCACTGCCG
>Ga0208038_1001985_pt1 | contig 10219 bp, 6 predicted proteins | sample June2015DPH_16_1_FD_184714 | JGI IMG/M metagenome (GOLD analysis project Ga0208038, IMG submission 184714) | Peatland microbial communities from SPRUCE experiment site at the Marcell Experimental Forest, Minnesota, USA - June2015DPH_16_100... | ecosystem: Environmental > Terrestrial > Soil >...
GCCTGATCGCGATCGTGCACAGCCTCGGTGCGAGCACCCTCGGTTTTCGAGGCGTGGTGCTCCTCGCGCTGCTCCCACTCGCCGGACTGCCTTTCATAGCGCGATGGGTGGCCGAGCCCGACCGGTTCAAGATCGCGGCTGCTGCGACCGAACATCCGCTTCCCGTGCTCGGCGCGGTCGGCCCGCTGTTCAGACGCCGGCTGATCATCGTCGCCGCCCTGACGTTCGCTCTGTCGGTCGTGACCGGACCGGCCAACAGTTTCTTCTTTCTGTACGCGCAGAACGTCCTACATTTCGCCGGCACGACCACGGCCCTGCTCGTCGCCTCCGCCGGCGTCAGCGGGCTCGCCGGGCTGCTGCTGGGCCGCTTCCTCGCCGACCGGGTAGGGCGTCGCCTTGCCGCAGGCGGCGCCATGATCGCCATGGCGCTGTTCGGCATGCTGACCTACAGCGGGTCAGGACTCGGCGCGACCGTCGGCTACCTGCTCGCGGTGCTGGCCGCGTCGGTCTTCGCGCCCGCGGCCGGCGCGCTCACCAACGAGCTTTTCCCAACCTCCGTCAGGGCGTCGGTCATCGGGTGGGAGATCGCCGTGGGCGTCCTCGGCGCTACCGCGGGCTTGTTGGCCTTCGGCGCGGTAGCTGACGTCGGCAACCGCTTCGGGCTCGCGGCCGTCGTGGTCTTCGCGGCCACGATTCCGCTCACAGGCCTCTTCGCCCTCCTGCCAGAGACGCGCGAGAAAGAGCCCGAGGACCTCTGGTCAGGCGTGAACTGACCGCGACACGCCGGAATCTGCCCGCCGGGACGCGTTCGTGGGAGATTGGGCGTGCGACGGGCCAAGGCGATGGCGTGTCGGCTGCTCAGCGCGCGAACACGTGCCAGCCCAGCCAGACCCAGCCGATCACCAGGGCGAGCCGGGACAAGGCGTGCCCTCGCGCGGCACGAAGCAGCTGCGCGGCGGTGGGCCAGCCACGCCTCAACGTGCGACCCGCCAGCTCGCAAATGCAGACGGCGACGGCCGCGGCAACCCACAGGACGGTGTTCACGCACGCCGCCAAGGCCGGCGTGCGACGAACAAACCACAAGCACCCCAGCACATGAACGCCACGGCGCGGGCGACCCGATGCCCCGGTCCCAGCACCTCGTTCGCCAAGGAGCTCAGCGTGGGATAGGCGCTCCTCGGAGCATGGAAGAGCTCCCACAGCTCCACGGCGCCAGCGAACAGGGCGGCGAGCAGCCAGGCGATCAGCCCCCACACGCGAAGCGAGCTGTCCCGGGCCGCATCTGCGGGAGCACGGGCCAAGGCACGCGCAGCGACCGGGACAGGAGGCTGGTCGGGGTTCGGCCACCGCCCGCGCAGATCCGACGCCGGTCGACGTGGCAGTGCAGCACCCATGGCGAGCATCGCCGCGGCCACGGAGAACGTCACGACGTTCGCCTCGACACCGAAAGGCGGCAGCGCAGCGGCGAACCAGCCGCAAGCGGCAAGCGCCACGACCACAGCGCCCGCGACCACAGCTCGTCCCGACGAGGTCAAGATCCTCGCATTCGCCTGTTCACCGCGTCGCTCACGGAGCCAATCGCGTCCTCTTGCGCAATCGAGCGCGGCGGTCCCGGCAGCGCCGCCTCGAAGCCTGAAGGCTGACACCTCGATCCTCAGGCGGCGCCGCATCCGGGAACGACGCCACCGTGTGCCGGTCAAAGCGTCATGTTAAGACCTTGCGCGGATGGGCGCCGTCAGCTCTCTTGCTGATGGCGGCGATCGAGGAGCTTTCGGATGAACAGTATGCCTTTTATCCTTTCAGTGCGGGCCCGGAAGGGATCTAATTGAGGGTGTGACACTATCTGACGACGAGCTCATCGCTCGTTCATGCGAGCTGGCGGCCGAACTGGAGAACCGGGCGCGATCCCTCGCCGGCCCCGGTGCCCGGCGCCGTCAGCGGCGCTTCCGTCGGCTCCTGGCGAGCCCCTCGGGCGCAAAGCTCGTGTTTGCCATCGCCGACCGGGTGCTGCGCCCGGTGGACGCCCACACCGCGGCCGCGGAACTGGCCATGATCGCCACTGGGCCGCTGGAAGGTTTTTCCGCCACGGACAGGGCTTTGCTCCGAGCCGCGGCGGTGGCAGGAAAACTTGCTCCCTTCCCCGTCGTGAAGCTGGTCGCCGCACGCCTACGGAGAGAAACCCGAGGTCTCATCTATCCCGCGAAACCCCGGTCGCTCAGGCGGCAGCTTTCCAGGTTACGCGGCCGCGGCAACCTGAACCTGCTGGGCGAGGCCGTGCTGGGCTGGGACGAGGCTACCCGACGGGCCCGGGCCGTAGAGGCGCTCCTGCGTCGCGACGACGTCGCGTGCGTGTCGGTGAAAGTGTCGTCGGTATCCTCCGGGCTTTCACTCGTCGACTTCGACGGCTCGGTGGAGCGCGTCTGCGGCCCGCTCCGGCAGCTTTTCCACGCCGCCGCCGCGTGCCAGCCCCCCAAGCTCGTCAACCTCGACATGGAGGAGCACCGCGACCTCGACCTTACGCTGGAGGCGTTCTTCCGGACGCTGGGCGGGGAAGAGGACGCTGGGCACACGGCCGGGATCGCCCTGCAGGCATACCTCCCGGGTAGCCACGAGGCACTCGAGCGTGTCCTCCCCTTCGCCGCGGAGCGCCATCGGGCTGGCGCCCCACCGATCCGCGTGCGGTTGGTGAAGGGGGCCAACTTGGCCATGGAACAGGCGGACGCCGAACTGCGCTGCTGGCCCCAGGCGCCCTACCTGACCAAGGCGGAGACCGATGCCTCATACAAAGCCATGCTCGAGCGGCTTTTGGAGGCGGCGCGCAGCGGCACGGTGGAGGTCGGCGTGGCCTCGCACAACCTCTTCGACGTGGGTTTTGCCCTCGTACTAGCCGAGGACCTGGGCGTGAAGGTGGAGATCGAGATGCTGGTCGGGATGGCGGACGAGCAAGCCGCCGCGATCGCCGAGCGGACCGGGGGGGTGCTCCTTTACGTGCCGGTGGCCGCCAAGAAGGACTTTCGCAACGCTCTGGCCTACCTTTCCCGGAGGCTGGACGAGAACACGAGCCCGGAGGGCTTCCTCCGCCACTCGCTCGACCTGGAGCCGGGCAGTGCGATCTGGGAGGAACAGGCCTCCCGTTTCGCGACCGCCGTCCGCGCTCGCCATGAAGTGAGGGCCCGGCCCTACCAGCAACAGGACAGGCAGGCGCAAATACCGGCGAAGGAGCGGGTGGAGGCTGGGCCGCCGACTGGTGTTGGGGCAAGGGCGTCCCGCCCCGATCGCGCTCCGTTCGCCAACGAGCCCGACACCGACCTCACTGTGCCGTCCAACCGGGAATGGGCGAGCGCCCTGCTCGGCGCGCCCCGCCCCGCGGCACCGGCGACGGTGAGTATCAAGGACGTGGAGCAAGCGGTGAGCGACGCCCGTGAGTCGGCGAAGGATTGGGAACAGGCGGGGCCGAGCGAGCGCGCCAAGCTGCTCATGGCCGCCGCTGACGTGATGGCGGCCGGGTCCGCCCGGGCGGACGCCATTGCCGTGATGGCTTCGGAGACGGGCAAGACCGTCGAGGAAGCGGACCCCGAGGTCTCCGAGGCGGTGGATTTCGCGCGGTGGTACGCCGAGGGTAGTGGCTCGCTGTCGTCGCTGTTGGCTGAGCTCGACTGCGAGGTCGCAAGCTCGCCCCTGGGCGTGGTGGTGGTGTCGCCACCGTGGAACTTCCCGTTCTCGATCCCCGCCGGCGGGACCCTGGCGGCACTGGCGGCTGGCAACACGGTGATACTGAAGCCTGCTCGACCGGCCATGGCAACGGGGGCCGTACTGGTGCAGCAGTTGCACGCGGCCGGTTTCGGGGAGCACGTCCTCCAGCTCGTCGCCCCCACGGAGAGGGCTCCCGGCCAGCGCCTGGTGACGCACCCGGACGTCAATGGCGTGGTCTTGACCGGTTCCTGGGAGACAGCCAGCAATTTCGCCCGCTGGGCACCGAGCCGAAGGATCCTGGCCGAGACGAGCGGGAAGGGGTCGATCATCGTCGGTTCCACCGCCGACGTCGACCAGGCGGTCCGGGACGTGGTGCACTCGGCCTTCAGCCACGCCGGTCAGAAGTGCTCGGCCGGCAGCCTGGCCATCGTCCTAGCACCCCTTTATGACCGGAGCCCGTTCCTGCGCCAGCTGGCCGACGCCGTGCGCAGCTTGCGGGTAGGCCCGGCGACCGACCCGGCCACGCAGATGGGGCCCCTGGTGGGGCCCTTCACCCCAGACCTGGAACGGGCCCTCACCCAGCTCGAAGACGGCGAGTCCTGGCTCGTGAAGCCGGTCTGCATCGACCCGGAGCGCAAGTTGTGGTCCCCCGGGGTGCGCACCGGGGTGCGGCCGGGGTCGTGGGCGCACATGACGGAGTGGTTCGGCCCCGTGCTGGGGGTAATGCGGGCGGAGAGCTTCGAGGAGGCGTTGGCGTGGCAGAACGCGGTCGCCTACGGGCTAACCGCCGGCCTCTCCTCGCTCGACCCCGAAGAACACCGGAGCTGGGCCGCAGACTGCCAGGCCGGCAACCTGTACATCAACCGCGCCATAACCGGGGCGATAGTGGGCCGGCAGCCTTTCGGCGGCTGGAAGCGTTCCATCCTGGGGCCAACGGCGAAAGCAGGAGGGCCCAACTACCTGATCGCGCTGCGCCGCTGGCACGACGCCGAAACCATAAGCGTGGCCCAGTCGCTGGCGAGCTACCGCCGCTTCTGGGAAGCCCACTTCTCGCGGGTGACCGAAATGGCCGGTTTGGCATGCGAGTCGAACGAACTGTCGTACGAGTCGTTCGCACCTGGCGTGATCTTGCGCGCCAGTGGGGGCGTGGCCGACGATGAGCTGACCAAAGCCGTTCTCCTGGCAGAGCTGACCGGTACCCCACTGCGGATCTCGCTTCCTGAGCGACGTCCGGCTCTACCCGCGCTGGCCGGCGGCTTGGCCAAGGCGCCGGTGCCTGTCACCGTTGAGAGCGCCGACTCGCTGGCAGCGTCGTTGGCCGCCGCGGGAGCCGAGCGGGGCACGGGAGCGGTGCGGCTGCGCGTGCTCGGAGAGGCCGAGCAACAGGTGGTGGCAGCGGCCGCAGAGGCAGGGATAAGCGTGTTCGACGAGCCCATTTGTTCCTGCGGCCGCGTCGAGCTGGTCCGCTGGCTACGGGAAAAGGTGGTGACGCGGAGCCTGCACCGGTATGGCAACATCGTCTACTCGCGCTGGTAGGCGCGGTACTGGCGGCACGGGCCGGTCCCGGCGATGCTCTGAGCACATCGCGAACATGAGTGCGTACCGAGGGCAGCCGTTTTCCTTGTCATAGCACCCCTCCTGGTGAACCCCAGAGATGCAGCAACTAGAATGTGCGCGAGGTGGAATACACCTGAAGGACGGAGGTAGCCCGACATCGGGCAGGCCGGTGACCACCGAGGCGAACCTCAGAAAGACTCGGAGGTGTCCCGATGACAACAGCAATGGAGCAGCAACCGCTCACGTTTCGCACCCAGGCCTTCATCGACGGCAATTTTTGCGAGGCGGCGTCCGGGGAGCAGTTCGTCAGCATAAACCCCGCGACCGGGAAGACGTTGGTCGAGATCACCTCGTGTGACAGGGTCGATGTGGACCGGGCAGTCAGCGCGGCTCGCCGTGCCTTCGAAGATGGCAGGTGGTCGCGACAATCCCCCGAACAGCGCAAAGAAACCTTGTTACGGTTCGCGCAGCTGCTGGAGGAAGATGCCGAGGAGATCGCGCTCCTGGACACGCTGGACGCGGGGAAGCCGATCACCGATTGCCGGACGATCGACGTCCCAGAGACCGTCAAGTGCTTTCGCTGGTACGCCGAAGCCGCCGACAAACTGTTCGATTCCGTTGCCCCAACCGGGCCGGGGCACCTCGGGTTGATCGTCCGGGAACCCGTCGGCGTCGTCGCGGCTGTCCTGCCGTGGAATTTCCCGGCCCTGATGTTCGCCTGGAAGGTGGCACCTGCCCTGGCCGTGGGGAACAGCGTGGTCGTGAAGCCGTCGAAGCTCACCTCGCTGAGCGCCATCCGCATGACCGAGTTGGCGGCACAGGCCGGTGTCCCCGCCGGCGTGCTCAACATCGTTCCCGGTTCTGGCGAAAAGGTCGGACAGGCCCTGGGCTGTCACAAGGACGTGGACGCGGTGTCGGTGACCGGGTCGACCGAAGTCGGTCGCCTGTTCCTCGGTTATTCGTCGGAAAGCAACCTGAAGAAGGTAGTCCTCGAACTAGGGGGGAAGAACCCCCAGATAGTGCTCGCCGATGCGCCGGATTTCGAGATAGTCGCCCAGGACGTCCTGTCGGCAGGCTATTGGAACATGGGCGAGAACTGTTCGGCGGGGTCACGCCTCCTGGTCCACCACTCGATCAAGGACGAATTGCTGGAAAGTGTCGTGAAGCATGCGACCGAGTGGACCGTCGGCGACCCGCTCGACCCTGCTACGAAGATAGGGCCCATGGTCGAGGAACGGCATATGGAAAAGGTGCTGGGGTACATCGAGACGGGTCGGGACGAGGGTGCCGACGTGGTCATTGGTGGTGAGCGCGTACTGGAGGAGACGGGCGGCTACTTCGTCGCCCCCACGATCTTCGACAACGTCCGTCGCGACATGCGCGTCGCACGCGAGGAGATTTTCGGCCCGGTCATCTGCGTCATCTCGTTCAAGGACGAAGCGGAAGCTGTTGAGCTCGCCAACGACACCAACTATGGGCTGACCGCGTCACTTTGGACCAGGAGCCTCGACAGCGCGCTACGTGTCTCTCGTGCTGTCCGGGCGGGCACGGTGTCGGTGAACTGCTTTTCCGAGGGAGACATAACGACGCCGTTCGGCGGCTACAAGGAATCTGGCTTCGGTGGTCGCGACAACGGTCTGGAAGCCTTCGACCAGTACACGGAGGTGAAAACAATCTGGATGACTATCCGGTGACGCTGGCGTTGGCGAGGGCAGTGGCCAACTTCTTGCGACCGTCGTCGTCCAGGAGACGGACCGGGTCCCGTGTAGGTCCGGCTGGGACCCCGGCCAGCTCGCAGGCTGTTTTGACCGCGCTTGCGTAGTTCGTGCTCTCGAGGATGTGGCAGATGGGCCAGATCTTGTCCCAGACGGCCCGCGCCGTGTCCAGATCCTTCTCGACGACCAGGTGGCGGTAGAGCTCCACCGTCAGCTCGGGGATGAAGTTCGCAGCTCCCCACACGGCGCCCCGCGCACCTGCCGCCAGGGCGCAAAACGAGAGCGTGTCCGCGCCGTTGAACACCCCGAGCCGGTCGCCGTACTCCTGAATCAGCCTGGTCAGCAGGACGGCGTCCGCACTGCTGTCCTTGATGTACTCCACGCCAGGAATGCTCGCCAGCTCCTCGATCCTCTCCACGGTCATCTGGGTACCGCTCGCCGCGGGGATGTTGTAGATCATCACGGGTATGGCGATGCCGCGGGCCACCGTCTCGTAGTGCGCGAGGAGGTCCGCCCACCCCGGTGGCTCGTAGAAGGGCGGGACCACCATCACGGCGGCGGCGCCTACGCCCTCGGCGTGCTTGCTCAACTCGACCGTCTCTTTGGTCGTAAGGGCACCAGTCTGAGGGACCACGGGCACCGCGCCGGCCGCCGCCTCAGCGACGACCCCCGTGACACGCTTGCGTTCCTCGGAAGAAAGGGCTGTGAACTCGCCGGTACTGCCGCACGGGACCAGGCCGCCGACGCCGGCAGCGACGAGCCGGGACACCAGCGAGCGCAGCGCAGCCTCGTCGATCGCACCGTCGTCCGTAAACGGGGTCACCAATGCCGGCAGTATGCCTTTCAGCTGTTGGGCGTTACTCATGGGAGCTCCTCTTTCTGGCCGGGTGTGGGCACACTTGGGAGCTGCGGGCCGCGACGACGGGTCGCTGTCCTGACTCGAGCCCATTATCGCCGCCTTAAAGAGGCGACGTGCGAAGCGTTTCGAGAACGGCGCGCGCCATGGCCAGGTCCTCGAAGGCGACGCCCACCGACTTGAACAGGGTCACGTCGTGCCCGTCACGAGGGGGGGCAAAGCCGCGTGCCAGCTCGAAGAGGTCGGCGGCCACCAGTTCCGCCCCGAGCGCGCCCTCCTCGATGGGGATGATGAGGTCGCCCGCCCCGGCCAGGGCGCTGGCCCGGGTTTCCACGACCACCACGCTGCGGAGCACTGTTGCCGTGTCGAGTTCCCGGCGGTCCGGGAGGTGCGAGCCGATGGCGATGACGTGGGTGCCCGGCCGGAGCAGAGTGCCGTCGAAAAGGGGCACGGGGCTGGTGGTACAGCAACAGACGATGTCCGCTCTGGCGACCTCGCTGGCACCGGCGCGCCTGGCCCTGATCCCCAGGCTCTGCGCCAGTGCCAGCAGTTCCAAAGCGCTGCGGTCGTCCAGGGTCACGAGGAACATCTCCTCCAGGGCGCGGATGTCGGCCAGCGCACGGAGGTGAGCGTGCGCTTGCGGCCCCGAACCGAAAAGCACGAGCGTCTTGGCGTCAGGCGGAGCGAGAACCTCCGTTGCCCAGGCGGAGACGGCGGCGGTGCGGACCTCGGTCAGTGCCGCCCCATCGAGCAGGAGCACGGGCGTGAGGCTGAGAGCCTCGAAGAGCACGTAGACGCCCTGCGCGTGGGGACCGCGAGCATCGGTGCCGGGCGACGGGGATGGCGTGCCGGCGCCGGCCGCCGGGTCCCCCTGGGAAGCGGAGCTCGGGGCAAGGGTGAGGATCTTCACACCGGCGAGGTCCCGGTCCTCGGCCGGCATGACCAGCAGCTCGCCGGCGCCGAAGGCGAGGGACGTCCGGGCGATCGGCCTGCTCTCACCCAAGAGCAAGGCGGTACCGATGGCACCACGAGCCCGCGACGGCGGGAGGGCCTGCTCGATAGCCGCCCGCCCGATGACCGAGAGCTCATCCATGGCGCTCGAGGGGCCCCCGGCACTCGAGGGACGCCGGGCCCGCGGCACCCGATGTCCGCCCGGTGGCGCCGGAGCCTACGGACGCGCTGATGCTAGGCACGGTCCGCGCGCGCCTCGAAAAGGCGCTCCCCAAGCTGGTCCTCGTCGACGTCGATGCCGAGCCCGGGGGCCTCCGGGACTGGCCCCCATCCTCCGGCTGAGCGGGGTTGGTAACCGGCCACGTGTTCTAGGGTCCAGTCGTTCATGAAGGACGCCGCCCAGAGAGCCGAAGGAGCGGTGGACCCGGCCAGGGCCGCCACCGCCGCGCTGCACAGGTCGCCGCCCCAGGTGTCCTCGATCAGGAGAGCGACGCCGAGCTCAACGCAGACGTCACGCATCACCCGCGCCGGTAGGAGCCCCCCGACGCGGCTGATCTTCAAGTTGATGCCTTCGGCGGCCCTCTCGCCCGTGGCCCGCAACAATGCCTGCACGTCCGTGATGACCTCGTCGAGCACCATCGGTAGCGAAGTCCTGCGCCGTACCTGCAGGCATTCTTCGAACGACCGGCACGGCTGCTCGATGCGCAAGCGGGGCGTGCCCTCGAGCATCCCGACGGCTTGCACAGCTTCGGCCAGGCGCCAGCCGCCGTTGGCGTCGGCGACAATCGTGTCGCCTTCTCCGGTGGCTTCTACCACCGCTCGCACTCGGGCGACGTCCGTTTCCGCATCCGTGCCAACTTTGAGCTGGAACCGACGGGTACCTCGTGCTCGCTCGGCGAGCACGAAGTCGACCATTTCCGCGGGTGGCCCGAGCGGCACGGCGACGTACAAAGGCACTTCTGTCATCTGCCGGCCGCCTAGCAGTTCACATACGGGCACCCCGCAGAGTTTGCCGAACAGGTCGAAGGCGGCGATGTCCACCGCGCTCTTGGCGTAGCCATGACCGGCCAGCGCGGTGTCCATCGAGGCGTGCAGCTTGCCGATCCTCGCGGCGCTCTGGCCCACCACCGCTCCCGCGACCTCCCGGAGGGCGGCCCGAGCACCTCCGGCAAACGAGGGAAGATAGGTGCTGCCCAGAGGGCAAACCTCCCCGTATCCGGAGACGCCGTCGGCGGTACGCAGGACGACCACGGTGCTCTCCAGGGTCGTGATCGTCCGGTTGGCCGACATGACGTAGGTACCGTGGGCATAGGTCAGAGGGCAGCTGAAGACCTCCATCCGGTCGACTCGGTCCGCTGGTAAGCCCATGTCAACCTCCTCCGGGGACCCAGGTCCCATCTCCAAGCATGACAGCCCTAAAGAGCCTAAGAGCTGGCGACCCTGCCCA
>Ga0208038_1001987_pt1 | contig 10211 bp, 14 predicted proteins | sample June2015DPH_16_1_FD_184714 | JGI IMG/M metagenome (GOLD analysis project Ga0208038, IMG submission 184714) | Peatland microbial communities from SPRUCE experiment site at the Marcell Experimental Forest, Minnesota, USA - June2015DPH_16_100... | ecosystem: Environmental > Terrestrial > Soil >...
GTGCTCGAGAAATTTGCTGCCTATCCCCAAATTCAGGTCATCGACCTTGATGGAGCGTTGGGTCGAGGAGACCACAGTGATATTATCGGTGAACTCTGCAAGCGAAAGCCCTGCCGCGTCGGGGGAGGGATTCGCACGGTCGAAAAAGCACTCTGGGCGGTGCAGGGCGGCGCGCACAAGGTGATTGTGGGAAGCAGCGCGTTTACGCCCTGCGGCATAAACTCCGAGTTCCTCCGAACTCTCCTTGCCGCCGTCCCTCGCGAGAAGCTCATGGTGGCGGTTGACTGCCTGGGTGACCGCGTGGCCATTCGGGGCTGGCGGGAAACGCTGCCGCTCACTTCGGCGCAGGCGCTGGCGCAGCTCGAGCCTTACTGCTCGGAGTTCCTCTGCACTTACATTGACGCGGAAGGTAAACTCCAGGGGACCAATCTGGCGTGGTTTAGAAGCTTGCGGTCCGTTACGCAGTTACCCATCACTGCCGCAGGGGGCATCACCACCGACGAGGAAATCAATGCCCTGGAAGAGATGGGCATGAATGCTGCACTGGGCATGGCCATTTACCAGAAGGTCTTCCCTGAATTGTTCAAAAGCAACAGGTAGCGCAGACCTGTTTTTTAGGTCTGCGGCTTTTAAGATCGTATGGGGACTGCCGCAACCGCGACCTGCCGGCAATTTCCCTAGCCCTGCGCCCGCGGGCAAGACCGAACGTCGCCAAGCCAAAAGCCGCAGACCTAAGAAACAGGTCTGCGCTACTTGCTTGAGCAGGCGGTGAAGCTCTATTCTGAGCGCCCCGATAAGGAATGGGGCCTTACGGACTGCGTGTCCTTTGTCGTTATGGAGGCGCACGGCATCCGCGATGCTCTTACTGCCGACGAGCATTTCGAGCAGGCCGGATTCCGGGCGCTGATGCATGAAGGTACGGAATAATCCTGTCTGTCGTCTTCAATCGCCCTTTTCCATCCAGCGTCAGACCTGTTCTTTAGGTTCGCGCCCGTGGGCAAGACCGAATGTCGTCAGGCAAGAGCCGCAGACCTGAAAAACAGGTCTGCGCTTGCTTGCTGGCTCTCTGGACCACAGGCTGTTCCCAAAAGTAAGGAGGATTATGCTAAAGAAGGGGAGGAGCGTTGCCGTGCAGAAACAAGCTCGTATCACAAGCAAAGGCCAGATCACGGTGCCTCGGGACATTCGGCGCACACTGGGCGTGCGTCCCGGCGACCGGCTGCTATTCGAGAGCGACAGCAGAGGGGTTCGTATCCGGCCCCTGAGGGCCGAGAGCCCGTTTGAGAAACACCGCGGCATCGGAAATCCGGGCATCCCCTCCGGCCGCAAGGCCGTGCGGCACTGGGTTTGTGAATTACGCGGACCTGGATGAGGCATGGCGACGAATGCCGAGGCCAATCCGTCGTTCATTTGGAAGGTCTCCCACCGCTCAAATAGTCCTGAAGGTGCTCCAGCACTGTGGCTCGTAACCGCCGCGCTTCCTCGACCGCCTGCTGGGCTGTTTTCAGATCCGCCACCTCCCAGCCCGGATAACGGAACTCAACGCCGAAGGGTGTGAGCATACCAGCCGATGCCAATTGGCGCTGCAGAGGGGCGGCTGGCTTCGCGACCAGTTCCAGTAATTCCTTAATGTCATGGGTCTTACCGAACGGAATCTGATGGCGAACCAGGAAGGCTTTCAAGAACTTCTCCGCCGCCTGCTGGGCGTGGAATGCCGCAGTGAAATAATCCTCCTGACCGAGCGTCAGAAGGTACTCGGCAGCGAGCAGGTCGCTCTCTGCCTTACGCATCCATTCCTGCACGAAATCCCAAATCACCTGCTCACGAGTTCTGCTCATAAAGCGCTTTCCCAGCGTGACAGGCGGGATACGCTATTCCGCCGATCACATTCCTGGTCTCTTCGAATTCCCGCTCTTCCATAAACACGAGTTGCAACCTCAGCGAAAATCGAGCCTGTAGTTCGCACTTGACGCGATACGCCTCTTGCCATCCCGGTGGCCCCTGCATGACGACCAGGACATCCACATCGCTATCGGGTGTTGGCGTGCCGGAAGCGTAGGAGCCGAACAGGATGACCCGGCAGGGATGGAATCGCTCTACAATTTGGTGCACAATCCTTTGAATCTCTGTGAAGACCTCCGACATTGTGGTTTGAGCCATAAAGTTACCTTACCCTGCCATGCTACCGCACTTAGACGAAACTCACCACCCGCAGGACCTCATTTCCTCGAAGATCAATCATCTTCACCGCCATTCGCTTCTGTTTCAGAAATACTACACGTAAACGGTCACCACTAGAATCTCATTCAGTGCTCTGTCCCACTGGAATTCTGGCAATCCGGACGTTCGTGTCAGGTTCTGGCGTCTTGATGTGATAAAGCCCGCAGGATTGCATCCAGAACTTGATCGAGATATTTGCCCACGTCTTCGGCAAGGAACCGGAGGACAAGATAGCCGTTCTCCTGGAGCAAAGCATCCTTGCGACGATCTCGCCGGTATGCGTCCGTGTCGCCAAGATGCTGGCCGCCGTCCAATTCGACCGCGATTCGCGACTTGGCGCAAAGCAGGTCGACTTCCATGTGGCCCCAGCCATCGAAGGGAATCTGCAACTCCGCGTTCAAACGAAACCTTCCGGCTGTTTCGGCCAGTGTTTCGAGTCGCCGGTATAGAAATGCTTCGGTTGCGCTTCGCGCTCTGTCGGCGCCTTCGGCATTCGGCGGCGGGATTACGGCAACGTGTACAAACAGATTTGCGAGGGGAGAATCTACGCCATCGTGTACCAAGCGGCGCACGCTGGCGGCGTATTGGCTTTTCCACTCGGGATCGATGGGAAGTGGCACATCCGCGGGCCAGCCTGGCACGGCGCTGCCCGGAAGCTGAATCGTGTAGCCAATAACTTCGTAGCCGTGACAGCGGCGATCGAACATCCGCGCCAGCATCGGCACGTTGAGATCGGCGTAGTCGTATACGCGCACTTCGCGCTTGCCGTCATAGAGGCGGTGCAGCCTGCCGACGTATTGCGCGATCGTTCCATGCCACGAGACGGGTAGCGTCAGGAATAAGGTGTCGAGCCGGGGGTCGTCAAAACCCTCGCCCACATAACGGCCGGTTGCCAAAAGCACGCGAGCCTCCCCCGCAGGAATGGCGGCCAAACGAGCGTGGACTGCTTCAAGTTCCTTTTTGCGCATCCCTCCTCGGAGCACGACCAGGTGCTGTACCTCGGGCGCCAATTGATTTGCCAAAGAGTCAAGATGTGCATTCCGTTCGGTCAACACAAGCGGCGAACGTCCATCTCGAAGGGCTTGCACCACCTCCTGGCAGATGAGCCGATTGCGCTCTTCATCGGCAATCAATTCCTCATAGAGCTCGTGGAATTGTGCCCGCACGTCGGGATTGGCCGGTCGTAGCGGACGAAAGCCAGTCGGCCGAACAATTACCGTATGCTCAAAGGGATGAGCCGCCGCCTGCCGCTTGGCATTACCCCGATAACGCACGGGACCGCACTGCATAAAGATGATCGGATGGTGGCCATCCTTCCGTGTGACTGTCGCAGACAAACCCGTGACGAACTTCGCCTTGGCCCGGCGCGCACCCTGTCGAAGCTTTGGGCAGATAGATGGTGGCATTCGTCGACAATCAGGTGCCCATAATTGCCCGCGAGATCATTGACGACGCCGTTTCGGACCATGCTTTGAATCACCGCCACATCCAGCAGGCCGGTGGGCTTTGTGCCACCGCCACCGAGCCAGGCAGTTCAGAGCCGGGGCCAGTCCTCTCGTTGTAGCGGAGTCCATTGATGGTTGAAAACCGGCAGGTGAATTGGCCGCAAGCGATTGATAATTTCTGCCCCGTTCGTCCAATCAAAACGATGCCACGGGGCTGCTGCCGGATGATTCATGAATACGATGACACTCTCAAAGGGCCTCCTGAAGTTGGTCCACCTGATGAGTTGACAGCGCTCGACTCCCGGTAGAACTTGACGCGCCTCGACGCGTTCTCGCCTCAGACATTCGTTAAAAGGGTACCGGAGGTCTGAGCCGTGAAAGATCATCAAGGTTGGCTCCAGTATCTCGATTTCCGCCCTAAAGTGGGGCCAGCAGCTCAATCGCGAGCCGTAATTCATGTTGCAACGCATTCTTCCGTCCCGAGGCGCACAGCATCTGGTTGCGTTAGTCTGTGCCATCCGCGCCAGCAGGGGTCGCCACCCGTCCTCCTGACGGCACTGGTATAGCTCCAGGAGCGTCTTGACGACGCCCTTGTAATGCCAGTTGAGATCGCGTTCCGCCAGGCCCTGGATGCAGCGTCGCCTCGCCTCCAGATCGGAATTCCCCCCGCCGTAGTCCTTCCCGACGAAGAGAATCCTCAGCGCTCTGCCGCCCACACTGACGTCGAACTCCTCGCCGACATGTATTAGGCCTCCCCGGTTCTCCGGTCGAAGGGGCCGAAGATCCAGGGGCAGGCTCTCATTGCATTCGCTGAGGCGCTCGCACTCGAAGCCGTCCGGCCCTATTCTTGCACGTTGGACGTACTCCGTGAGGCGCTCGAAACGTTCCTGGGTCCGGCGCATGTCGTATGTGACGGTGGGCATGATCGCGCTCACTTCCGCTTGGAGCCTAAGATGTCCTGCCAGGTTACTTTATCAGAATCGGCGGCCAGGAAGAAACAGGTCTCATCCAGAAGCATCGGATAAACGCCCATGACGAAATCATGGCCGTTGTCGTCCTGCCCGCAGAGATGCCAGCGAATCACCTCGTCGGTTACGGGAAGAAAACGCCGCCGCGGACATTCGGAACATTTGATTCTCGGTTTGTTGCAGATTCCCTGGGCCCACTCATGGGCACAAGCCGGCGAATAGCCGGCCCTGCCTGTCCTGCGGCTTTCGAAGCGGCGCGGATAGACATCTTCTCGTCCGTGAAACAGAGAACGGAAGAGGGCGATTTTGGCCTCGGCGGGTGAACCCTGATTCACGCCAACTTGCGGCAAGAGGGGCAAGCTGAGGGGAGTGTCCACAGCCATATCTTACACTTGCATCTCCGCAAAGCTCCAGGCACAATCCATTTCTCAGGTAGCGGGCCAATTTGATGCAGAGGCGGCCTTATGCCGCCATATGGCGAGGTAAACTCGCTGCTACAATATCAAATTGACTTTCGTTTCTCGCGGGGCACCCAACAGCGAGTGGGGCGTGCTCGCCAGGCCCACCTGTCCCCATCTAATCAAGAGGGCTGCTTCTTCCGCCAAGAAACTTGGCGTTTGCCCTTCGCTCGTCACTCGTCACTTGCCACTCGTCACTGCCCTATTGTTTCTTGGGGGGAACCACAAACCCGCAGAGTGGCGCTAGGGTGGTGACTCGCAGCGAGTTGAAAGGGCCCGGTCGGAGTTCGCTCGTCACTCGTCACTTGCCACTCGTCACTGCCCTATTGTTTCTTGGGGGGAACCACAAACCCGCGGAGTGGCGCAAGAGTGGTGACTCGCAGCGGGTTGAAAGGGCCCGGTCGGAGTTCGCTCGTCACTCGCCACTTGTCACTCGTCACTGCTTTTACACCTTGCCGAAGAAGACCGATGGCGAAACATGGAAACGCCGGCTGAGCCGCGCGATGTGGTCGCGGTTCAATCGACGCTTGCCGGAAAGAACCAGTGATACAGTGCTCTCGCTACCAAGTTCCGCTGTGATGTCCCGTTGCGAGAGTCCATTCCGCTCGAGAAGAAAGCGAAGTACGTCGATCGGGTCGCCGTCCGGCACCGGGTAGCGCTCCACCTCGTAGCGCTCAATGAGAAGCGTCAGGAGCTCGATGGCCTCTTCCTCTTCCGGTGTCGGGTCAGACTTCGCCGTCAGCTTGAAGAGCGCCTCCGTGTATTTCGCGAGTTCCTCATCCGAGTGGATGAGGTGGGGTGCCCCCTGCCGGATCATCTCGGTTGGATTCGCCAGTGCTGTGCTCATCGTGTAACCCTTTATCCCAGTTGGCGGGATTGTCGTACTGTTTATGCGTCAGGAAAGACCGGATATAGATGTGCCCTTCCGTGGTCGCGCCATCCTTCACACGCGAGTAATGAATGATCGTGACCAGGCGGTAGCGGTTCTGACGGATATTAAAGACTACATGCCCCTTCACATCATCGGCATCCTTGAAAACCTGCCGGACTTCCACGAAGTTCCGCCACCGCGCGGCCTTCGCGATCTTGCGCCAAGCCATAATTTGCTTGGCGGCATCGGGATATTGCTTCAAAGCTTGGTTCAGGTGCTTTTCAGTGACGACATGCATATTCACTCCTCTTTGGAAGTTTAACTGGCGGGTGTAACCCGCTCTCGTATTACCGACCTACAGATGCCAAAACCCGCCCACAGGCTGACTCAAGGGAGACGGCACCGTGGACGGTCCTCCCGCAATAAGAACCGTTGCACTTCCCAAGATACTTTGCAAAATGAAAAGTGTCAACAGGAACTTCGCATAACGAACCGCACACTCCGAGGCGTCGGAGTCTGTGCTAGTAGAATTCGTCGAAGCCGGTAGCGCCGAGTCTCGCAGCGGCGTAGCTCACACTCTCGCAGGGACTTAATTTATGACTTAATTTATGAGATTGACGGCAGGATACGAGCGTGATATAATACGAGAGAGGTGAATAGCGCGACTCTGGCAATGGACGGAGTGTATCTGGCTGGTTCCGTCATCGCCGGACGCAAAAGCAAGAACTCTTCATACAGAATGGCCGATTTCACGGGAAGCAGATCATGTCGGATATTCTAGGGAAGAACAGTCTACAGTCCACAGCCGACAGTTGACCCTAGTCCGACGTCAGGGGTTCGTTGTCAGTTGACAGCCTGCAAGGAGACTAACCAAACATGGAACAGACGGATTACAAGCTCACTCAAGTCAGCGTCGTTATGCTGGGCGTTCACGATGTGACGCGCTCGCTGGGTTTCTATCGCGACAAGCTGGGCCTGAAGGTTCAGCGTGAGATCCCTGGCTTCGCGTTCGTGAACGCCGGCGCGGTCACCTTGTGCCTTAGCGAGCCCGCGGCCAAAGTCCGTGGCCAAGTTGCCGGCGCCGGCGAGATCGTCTTCTCTGTTGGGGACGTAGCCGCCGCCTATCAAGCGCTGCGAGGGAAAGGAGTCCAGTTCACTCACGAACCACGAAGCGTCACGCCCACCACGTTGGTCGCCAACTTCGACGACCCTGACGGTAACCACCTCTCCATCTTTGGGCCCTAATCGAAAGGCCATTAAGAATCTCAAGAGCCGGTAGCGCATCTATAAGGTCATCGGCGTTGTCAAGAGGATATTTTGTGGGGGCACCTCTTTCTTTAAAGATACCGGCACCGCCCGGCGGACGCGTGACACGCGCCGACACCGACTTCCTCCTTACCTTCTTCACTCGGCCTGCCTGGGCGTGGCCTCGGCTGTTGGCAAGCTCATTTGGCGGCAGGTGTCCAAGAACGCGGAGGCATCCTCCTGCCAAGCTTTGTCAAAATCGGCGGCCAGGAAGAAACAGGTCTCATCCAGAAGCATCGGATAAACGCCCATGACGAAATCATGGCCGTTGTCGTCCTGCCCGCAGAGATGCCAGCGAATCACCTCGTCGGTTACGGGAAGAAAACGCCGCTGCGCACATTCGGAACACCTGATTCTCGGTTTGTTGCAGATTCCCTGGGCCCACTCATGGGCACATGCCGGCGCATAGCCGGCCCTGCCTGTCTTGCGGCTTTCGAAGCGGCGCGGATAGACATCTTCTCGTCCGTGAAACAGAGAACGGAAGAGGGCGATTTTGGCCTTGGCGGGTGAACGCTGATTCACGCCAACTTGCTGCAAGACGGGCAACCTGAGGGGAGTGTCCACAACCGTATTCTACACTTGCATCTCCGCAAAGCTCCAGGCTCGATCCAAACCGTCCATGAGCTTCCCCGACAAGATCGCCTGACCAACAAATATCGCCGACAGGGCAAGGCGCTCACCAACCTTACTCGCACTCTGCCGGCTCCTCAGTCGGAGCTTGCCCAGCAGGTCCTCAAGGACCCCTACAGTGCTTCTGAGCTACAGGGCCGTTGATTAGTTCTTGACAAATCCCAGATTGTAAGCTAGCGTACTAGCGTATGATTACGACGTGGCACGGCCACAGGAACCACCTCCACCTCAGCGCCTCTGCCCATCCTGGCGACGAACATCCCCCGCAGTCGTGGAAAATGATTTGTTGGCAGGCGTATTCTGCCAACCATCAACTTTTGACAGTGAGTCGCGATTGGAAAAGAATTCTTTTTTGACGGAACGAAGCGGGAATGTTATTGGAAACAAAGGACCGGTGTGGAAAACTTGGGGGAGAAGCTGGAATGTGTGTGAAAACAAATGTACTTAGCCCTCAGAGGCGGGAATGTTGTTGAAAAGACAAGGGGTTAAGGCTCGCCAGAGCGAGCGGGAATGACGAGAAGAGACAGTTTGTCTAGGCCACCGCGCATCATCGCGAACTCAGAGACAGGAGCGTCAGTAGTTGTTCAGCAACTTCACTCCACATACAGCCGGGGCACGCGTTTGCCAATCAAGCACAAAACCTCATAGGGGACTGTATCGAGCATCTGCGCGATGTCGAGCGCGGTAATCGAGGCCTCTTCCGACCGGCCCATGAGCATGACTTCGTCTCCGACGTTGACACCGGGAATGTCCGTCACATCCAAAAGCGAGAGGTCCATACTGATGCTACCGACGAGCCGCGCAAGTCTGCCGCGTACGATGGCATGACCCCGATTGGAGAGCGCCCGGTTGAGGCCGTCCGCGTAACCCACCGGAACGGTGGCGATGCGGGAGGGACGCCGGGTATGGAATGCCTCCCCGTAACCAAGCGGCGTCTCGCTGGGAACGTCCTTCAGGTAGACGACGCGGGATTTGAAGGTGAGTGCAGGTTCGAACTCCGGGAGGTCCGGAAGGTCTTTGCCCGGCGGGACAACGAGCGGAATGCAGCACCCGTAGAGCAAACCTCCGATGCGAACCATGTTTTCAGGAAACTCGCGGCGGGCGAGCAACGCGCCACTGTTTGAAACATGCGTCCACGCGGGATCAATTCCGGCCGAACTCAGTTGGGCAAGTGCAGCCCTGAACCGCGTACCCTGCTCTTCCGTCTGGGTAGCAAGCAGATCCTCGGCGGAAGCAAGGTGTGTGAACAGGCCTGTTAAACACACGCCTTTGAGCGTCCGGTAATGTTCCAGGAACGCTGCCAGCCGGTCCGGCGGCACCCCCAGACGCCCCATTCCGGTGTCCACTTTGAGATGGAACTCGATGGGGCGACCGTAGCGCCGAGCGCACTCGGCGTACGTGTCAAGCCGGGCAGTGGAGGAAACCGAAGGCGTGAGCTGAAACTTGATGAGGTCCGCAGGGTCGCTCATGTAGAGGCCGCCCAGCAGCAGTATGGGCTGCGTGATTCCCGCGGCTCTCAATTCCAGGGCTTCTTCAACGCTCGCCACTCCGAACCAATCCGCGCCGCAGCCGGCCAGACAATTCGCCACGGCCACGGCTCCGTGACCGTAGGCGTCCGCCTTGATGACGGCCATCATTTTGCGCCGGCCAGCAAGTCGCTGCACGCGCTCATGATTCCGGCGCAGTTTTGAAAGAGAGATCTCGACCCAGGTGGGGCGCAGGAGTTTGTCAATTGGAACGTTCACAGGCTTCTCAGGATAACACCACCCCGCCGGCGTCCCGCGTCCGCGGGATGGCCTCATTCCATCGCTGATTTCTGACCGCGAGCCAGGTTCTCAAACTTCGCATAGGGTCTCATGAAGACCACCGGGATATCGCCGGTCGGGCCATTGCGCTGCTTGCCCACAATCAACTTCATCTCGACCCCGCGCCGGTCCACCTCACCTTCCGCTTCGCTTTCTTCAGCGGCCTTGCGCTCTCGGAAAATGAAGATAACCACGTCGGCGTCCTGTTCGATCGATCCGGATTCACGGAGATCAGATAGCTGAGGTCGCTGGCCAAGTCGCTGTCGCTGCTCGGGGGCGCGGCTCAACTGTGAAAGCGCAAGGACTGGGACCTTTAACTCCTTGGCGATACTCTTCAAGCCGCGCGAAATGTAACTGACCTCTTGCGTGCGGTTCTCAAAGCGCCCCTGACCTGAGACGAGCTGAAGGTAATCCACGATCATCAGGTCCAACCCCTTTTCCATCTTCAGGCGCCGCGCTTTGGCGCGAATCTGCATGATGCTCAGGGCAGGAGTGTCTTCGATCAAGAG
>Ga0208038_1001997_pt1 | contig 10178 bp, 5 predicted proteins | sample June2015DPH_16_1_FD_184714 | JGI IMG/M metagenome (GOLD analysis project Ga0208038, IMG submission 184714) | Peatland microbial communities from SPRUCE experiment site at the Marcell Experimental Forest, Minnesota, USA - June2015DPH_16_100... | ecosystem: Environmental > Terrestrial > Soil >...
GCGCTTTCCACATTCCCACCGCCCCGGCTGCGGCTGCTAGACTTTCTCAGAATCCAATCCAGAAAGGAGCTTTCCTCCGCCACCGTCCAGGCTCCCCTTTAGGCTCATCCTTCGATTGGAAAAGACTTATCGGAAACCCACGGGCCGCCGCCATGCGCTGGATGGATCCAAATCAGGGAAAGCCCGGATTGAGGGGAGATTGGTTGATGGTTCACGAAGTGATCCATTTTGCACAGTATTGCCAGAGCCAGCGAGCGAATCTATTCGTGTCTCAAAGGGGCAATTTGCCCGCCACACCAGACGGCCTGACCTTACCCTCTCGGAACTGGGCCGACACAGACACGGGTTGCCCGGTCGTCCGGGTGGTGACAGAAATGGAGCCTGTCTCATGAAAAAGGTAATGTTCTTACTTGCGATGTTGAGTCTCGGCACGCTGTGCTGGGCAGCGTCGGCGCTCGAAGAGGCCACCGATAGGCTGAACAACGCCACCAGCGTGATGCACGAAATTATGGGGATGCCTGACAAGGGAATCCCGGAAGAAGTGTTGCAGCACGCAAAGTGCATAGCGGTTATACCGCACATGGTCAAAGGCGGCTTTGTCTTCGGAGCTGAAGGAGGCAAAGGCGTAGCCACCTGCCGCACGGCGGATGGCTGGAGTGCGCCGGCGTTCATCACGATTTCGGGCGGAAGCTGGGGACTGCAGATCGGGGTGGAAGCTGTGGACGTGGTAATGATCTTTCAGAATGACAAAGCGATGCAAAGGCTGCTCTCGAGTAATTTCCAAATTGGAGCGGACGCTTCCGCGGCAGCGGGTCCAGTTGGACGGCATGCCACGGCCGGTACGGATTGGAAGTTGGATACAGAGATCCTGACCTACTCCCGCGCCAAGGGTGCGTTCGCTGGGCTCACGTTGACCGGTGCATCGCTCCGCCAAGACAGCGATTCCCGGCACGCGATGTACGGAGATGCCACAACCCGGGCTTTGCTCTTGGGCGAAGTGCCAGTTCCACCCGCAGCCCAGCCGTTCGTTGAGGAAATTCGCCACGCAAAAGGTGAGGCCAAAACCGACAAACAGTAGGGCTTCCGGACTCGACTTACGGTTGTTCGTCATCAGCCGACGCCTCCTGCGTGTTCGAGTGGGAGCACAGTCCATCGTTTGTTTTCTTATCCGGTCGCGCAAAGCAGTTCTCTCGCGGACGTTGGATGAGATTCACATTCGTGTGCTCGCGAATGAGCACGGGAGGTTGAATTGCTCTAGACCATTTTCGTTGTTCTGCTGATTTTGTGGCTTCTGGGTTTCAGTTTGCATATCGGCGGAAGCCTGATCCACTTGCTGCTGGTTGTGGCGGTGGGGTTCTGATCATTAACTTAGTGAGCGGAAGGGGAAGTGGCGTTTGAAGAAAGGCAGTACGAGTCCCAGCACCAGGAGGCCCCGGTGTCAGCCTCCTGGCGCCTGCTTCACGCTTCGCCGGGTTGGGTAAAGGAAGAGCTTCATCCGCTCTCCGGCATCTGCGTTGAGAGGTAAGTGGACCTGAATGAGCGACAGCGGGAAGATCCGCATGTCGTCTACCGGAGACAATCACCGCGTAAACAATAACCGCGCCCGACGTAACGCACGAGGGCGCATGAAATCACCGTGATGGAGGCAACACTCATGAAACAAGTTGGACTTATCAGTACAGGAGTTCTGCTCCTTCTTCTCGGAACCGTTGCTCCCACGTACGCACAGGAGCGACAGGAACAAGAGGCTCAGTCCCCGAAACAGGAGCAGCAGGCTAAGCCTGAAAAGCAGCAGGCCAAGGGTCAGCAGAAGCAGGAAAAGCAACAGCAGCAGCAGGCCAAGGGTCAGCAGAAGCAGGAAAAGCAACAGCAGCAGCAGGCCAAGGGTCAGCAGAAGCAGGAAAAGGAACAGCAGCAACAGGCCAAGGGTCAGCAGAAGCAGGAAAAGGAACAGCAGCAGCAGGCCAAGGGTCAGCAGAAGCAGGAAAAGGAACAGCAGCAGCAGGCCAAGGGTCAACAGAAGCAGGAAAAGCAACAGCAGCAGCAGGCCAAGGGTCAGCAGAAACAGGAAAGGGAACAGCAGCAGCAGGCCAGGGGTCAGCAGAAGCAGCAGGGTCAGCGCCAGGCTGGATCTTCACAACGGCCCCAGCGCACACCGCAGGCGGAGGCCAGACAACGAGCAGAGCCGGCACTGCGACTCAGTGCCAGAGGCGAAGGTCGCATACCTGACGATCGCTTCCGTTCGCATTTTGGGCGCGGGCATAGATTCCGCATCGGCAGTCCGAGGATGGTCGACGGATATTCTCGCTTCCAGTACGGCGGCTTTTGGTTCGGATTCGTTGACCCATGGCCGGAAGGTTGGTACTACACCGACGACGTTTACATTGATTACGTTGATGGCGGATATTACCTGTACAACCCGTATTATCCCGGCGTTCGCATTGGCATTTGCGTCGTGATGTAGAACCGCCGCATGGAGGATGACCCGGCTTATCGCAATCATTTGAAATCCGGAGGGCGCCCCGTCCAAGCTCTGCTTGGGCGGGGCGCTGATCGAGTGGCCGCACTTGCACTTCGGAAGGATAAGTCCAACGTTCCGAACTTGTGCTGGAGGTCATTTCGCGGGGAAGGCGATCAGTCCTCGCCATCGTACAAATAGCTGTCTGTGTCAAGCTCAGATATGCTATTCAATACTGGCTCACTGTAATCGATTTACAATCGCATTTTGGCGTTCGGGTGACCGCCTGGAGCGGGGCGCGTCACGCGGGTGCGTGACAAAGGTCACAGAGCAAAGTGCGTCCTCCGCGTTGAATGCCAGAAGGGCGGAAGCGATCCGCGCCGGGGGGTAACGCTGAAAGCGCTGCTGCTCTCGCAGTCCAGGTCTCCACAAAGTCCCTCCGCAGACCTGGTCAAGAGAGAGGGACTCTGAACCAATGAGATGCGCCATAAACTCCGCCGACTCTACACTTCCTCCGCTGGAGGAAGAAGAGATCGCTCGCCGCGTGGCCGCGGAAAGGTCGCGGCTGGCGCAGGCCGCGGGGCTCCTCGAAAAACCCATCGAGCACTTCCGCCGCCCCATGGAGCGGCCCTTTACCGCGGAAGAACGCGACCGGGTGACCATTCTTTTCGGAGGCTTTACCTGGAAACACGAGCGTTTCATCGAAGCCGTGTTTCGCGGCTGCGGCTATCGCTTCCAGATGTTGCCTAACCCTGGCGTAGCCGCCTTCCAGACCGGCAAGGAGTATGGCAACAACGGCCAGTGCAATCCCACTTACTTTACAGTCGGCAACCTCATCGAGTTCCTGCGGTCGCTCGAAGCTCGAGGTCTCTCACGCCAGGAAATCCTCGACCATTACATCTTTTTCACCGCGGGCTCCTGCGGACCTTGCCGCTTCGGCACGTACGAGTCGGAGTACCGAATGGCGCTCGAGAATGCGGGCTTCGGGGGCTTTCGTGTCCTGCTTTTCCAGCAGGACCATGGCGTCAAGGCTACAACCGGCAACCCCGGCCTGAAGTTCACCGTAGACCTCGGCATGGGCCAGCTCAACGCGGTGAACCTGGGCGATGCGATCAATGACATGGTTTACCAGATCCGTCCCTACGAGGTTGTTCCGGGTGCAACCGACCAGGCAATCAAAGAAGTCGTGGATCGACTCAGCGATTTCCTGGAGCACCGGAAGCGTTACGAAATCCTCGAGCGTACGCCCGGATGGATTTCGGAACATCTGGCCCAGAAAAAGAAGCTCAAAGATATCCTCAACGGGCTCGGCAAGGTCCTCGATCACCTCTACGGCGAGGACTTCCTCAAAGCGATGCGCCTCGCCCGTGAGCGTTTGAACGAGGTCGAAGTGGACCGCACGCGCGTAAAACCTTTGGTCAAGATCACCGGTGAGTTTTGGGCATCACTCACCGAAGGCGACGGCAACTTCAACATGTTTACCTTTCTGGAGCGGGAAGGCGCCCAAGTGTGGGTGGAACCAATCGGTTGCTGGATTACCTATCTCCTGTCTCAGGCTCGGGCCAGCGCGCGAGCGAGAAAAGGCCTCGATGCCCCCTATCCCGGCGCCCGATGGTGGGAATTGAAGAAGCAACTGGCCAACGATTGGAAATTCCGCAAAAAGTGGTTGCTGTTGGGGCTGAGCGAAGGCATCTGGAACCGCCAACATGCGCGCACCGCCCGCCACCTGGGCAGGCTCGCGCACCGTCTCGCTCCACAGACCGAGCTGGCCCGCATGGCGCATCCCTTTTACCACTCACTCGCCCGTGGCGGCGAAGGGCATCTCGAAGTGGGTAAGAACGTTTACTACACCACTCACCGCCTGTGTCACATGGTGCTGGCTTTGAAGCCATTCGGTTGCATGCCTTCTTCACAATCCGATGGCGTGCAGTCTGTCGTGGTGAACCGTTTCCGGGAAATGATTTTTCTGCCCATCGAAACTTCGGGCGAGGGAGAGATCAACGCGCACAGCCGCGTGCAGATGGCCCTGGGCGAAGCCAAGATCAAGGCCAAGGCGGAGTTCGAACAGGCACTGGCTTCCACGGGCAAGAAGCTCGACGAGATTAAGGCATACGCCGCCCAGCATCGGCAACTGCGGAGTCCGTTCTATCCGGTTCCGCGCCGCCGAGGCATAGCTGGGGTTGCCGCCAACTTTGTTTTGCACGTTGGCGACCTGATCGATGGCAAAGCACGCCTGGCCAAGCTGCCGGGCGTGATCTGAGGAGTGTGAGAGATTCTGTGGGAACGACCGCACAACGCGCGTGCCTCGCCGATCGGCAGCCCGAACTGCTGGACCAGGCGCAGCGGGCCGCATCTGGCATCCGCTATCGCGTGGGCATGGACGTCGGATCGACCACGGTCAAGGCCGTCGTCGTCGAAGTCGGAACCAGCGAAATGGCGAGCGGCGAGGAGGGGACCGACCGCATTCTTTGGCGCGACTACCAGCGCCATGACACGCGCCAACCCGAGAAACTTCTGGAATTCCTCCAGCGCATGGAAGCCGAAGTCGGCATTGCTCCCGAGAACTGCCGCATGTTCATCACCGGCTCCGGCGGCAATGCGCTCAGCGCTCTCATCGGCGCGAAGTTCGTGCAGGAGGTGAACGCGGTCGCGCTCGCGGTCGAGAAGCTCCATCCCGAAGTGAACTCGGTCATCGAGCTGGGCGGTCAGGACGCCAAAATCATCATTTTCAAAGAGGACGGCGGAAACGGCCGCAGGAAGAAGATCCCTTCGATGAACGACAAGTGCGCGGGCGGCACCGGCGCGGTCATCGACAAGATCAACGCCAAGCTGAAGATTCCGCCCGACGATTTGTGCAACCAGGGCTACAAGGGGATCAAGGTTCATCCGGTCGCGGGCAAGTGCGGCGTTTTCGCCGAGACCGACATCAATGGCCTGCAAAAGCAGGGCATCCCGGCCGACGAACTGATGGCTTCGCTTTTCGACGCCATTGTTCTGCAGAACCTCACCGTCCTCACTCGCGGCCACACGCTGCGCCCACACGTGCTGCTGCTGGGCGGGCCGAACACGTTCATTCGCGGCATGCGCGAGGCCTGGCAGCACAACATCCCTCTCATCTGGAAAGAGCGGGGAATCGAGCTGCCACCCGATGTCGCTCCCGAGGACATGATCAAGAACCCGGAGAACGCGCTGTATTTTGCGGCCATTGGCGCGGTGGAATTCGGCAAAGGAGAGGACGCGGGGATTGGGCAGTATCTTGGGACAGAGTGTCTTGAGCACTACATCTTCGAAGGGCGCCAGCAGGAAAAAGCTGTTTCCGGCAACCGCGGCTTGGGTGCTTCGAAGAAAGAATTAGACGAGTTCAAAGTCAAGTACTGGCGGCCAAGATTCGTTCCGGCGACCTTCCGGCCGGGTGAACGAGTCCAGGCTTTTATCGGCGTCGACGGCGGTTCGACTTCCACCAAAGCAGTGCTTTTGTCGGAGCACGGCGAGGTTCTCTCGAAGGCCTACCAACTCTCGAATGGCAACCCTATACAGGACACCGTTGACCTCTTGGAGAATTTGCGCCAGCAGGTGGAATCCCAAGGCGCGATCCTGAAAGTTCTCGGCGTTGGCACGACTGGCTACGCCAAGGACATCCTGCAACGGGTGCTGCGCGCCGACGTGGCTTTGGTCGAAACCGTGGCACACACCGAGTCGGCCCTGCGCTTCTACAATGACCCACACGTCATCGTGGACGTGGGCGGCCAGGATATCAAGTTCATCATCCTCAGAAATGGCCGCGTTAAGGATTTCAAACTCAACACACAATGCTCCGCGGGCAACGGCTATTTTCTGCAGTCCACTGCGGAGGGATTTGGCATCCCGGTCGAGAACTATGCGGACGTTGCTTTCAGCGCCGGCACTATGCCTGTCTTCGGTTACGGCTGCGCGGTGTTCCTGCAGTCCGACATCGTCAACTTCCAGCGCCAGGGCTGGCGCGCGGAAGAAATCCTGGCCGGCTTGGCGACGGTGCTGCCCAGGAATGTTTTCTTGTATGTCGCCAAGGTGCCAAGCCTCGCCGCCCTGGGCACACGTTTCATTCTGCAGGGCGGCACGCAGAACAATCTCGCCGCCGTGAAGGCGGAGGTGGACTTCCTGCGCGCCAACTTCCGCTCCATGGGGAAAGAACCAGAGATTGTTGTCCACCAGCACTGCGGCGAATCGGGAGCGATCGGCGCCGGCATCGAAGCCATTCGCTTGTGGCGCAACGGGCACTCCACGACCTTCATCGGCCTGGACGCCGTCCGCAACATCCGCTACCGCACCACGCACAGCGAAGAAACGCGCTGCCACTTCTGCAAGAATGCCTGCCTGCGCACTTTCCTCGATGTACAGACCGGAATCACGGATGGCTGGGCGCCACCGTCTTTCCTCACCAAGGTGCCGCTCCAGCCCGGTGAGCAACGCATGATCGTCGCCACCTGTGAAAAAGGCGCAGTGGAAGATGTTGAAACTATGCGCGGCATCAAGGCCAATCTCGACGCCACCAAGGCCGCCAATCCAAACTTGGTGGAGATTGCCGCCCGCGAAGTGTGGCGTTCGCGCCACCCAGAAAGCGTCGCCGATCCAATCCCCACCCGCGCGTGGACGGCCGCCGCACGCCGGCGCGTCGCGCTGATGAAACAGCGCGGGCAGCTGCGCATCGGCATTCCTCGCGTCCTGAACATGTATGCCTACGCGCCGCTGTTCAGTTCCTATCTGGAAAGCTTGGGCGTGCAGGCGGAAAACATCGCTTACTCGGACTTCACCAGCGGGGAGATGTACCGCGCTGGATCGAGCCGTGGTTCGATCGATCCATGCTACCCCTCAAAGATCACCATCGCGCACGTCCACAACCTTATCTTCAACAAGCACCGACACAAGCCGCTGCACGTGATTTTCTTCCCCATGTTCGACGTGCTGCTCTCCCCCCTCGTGAACGCCAGGGGGCACAACGCCTGCCCCACAGTTTCGGTGACACCGGAGACCGTGGAAGCCGCTTATACGAAGGAAACCGATCTCTTTGCCGAACACGGCATTCGCTACGCGCACCCGCTGGTGGACCTTTCGGACCGCAAGCTCTTTGCGCGCCAGATGTTCCAAACGTGGGCGCCGATTCTTGGCCTCTCGGAGGAGGAAAATGAACGCGCCATCGAGATCGGCTACCGGGAGTTGGGAAGGTATGAATCCAGCATTCGCCGCCGTGCCCGCGTGGTCCTCGACCAGCTGGAGTCGGAACGGAAGTTAGGCATCGTTATGCTGGGACGCCCATACCACCACGATCCCGGGATCAACCACGAGATCATGGAGCAGTTCCAGAAGCTGGGTTATTCGATCTTCTCGCAGAGTACGTTGCCGCTGGATGAGGACTTGCTGGAGCGCCTGTTCGGCGAGGAAGTACGCGCTGGTGTAATCAGCCACCCGCTTGACATCTCCGATGTGTGGAAGACCGCCAACTCGGCCAGTTCCAACCACAAGGTCTGGGCCGCCAAGTTCACTGCCCGCCATCCCAACCTGGTGGCGGTGGAGATTTCCAGCTTCAAATGTGGTCACGACGCGCCCATTTACAGCGCGATCGAGCAGATCGTGGAGCGCTCGGGCACACCTTATTTCTCCTTTAAAGACCTGGACGAAAACCGGCCGGTCAATACCATTAAGCTGCGCGTCGAAACCATCGATTACTTCTTGAAGCGTTACCGGGAGGACCTGTTAGCCCGGAAGAAAAAGCAAGCGGACATCGAACGGCAGCTTGCAGAGTACGAGCGCGAGCTGCGAGAGCGCGCGACCGGGACCGGTTAGTTCTCGGGTCTTAGGATCCCGTCGTAAAAGTCGGGAGCAGTACACGATTCTCCCCACAAGGCACTATGGCAAGTCCGTGGGAACGCTGAACTCCGCCAGATAAGCCCGCGGATCCATCAATTTCTGAGCGCGGGCGAGGGTTCTCGCCATATCGCCGATGTGGCGCAGATCGATGTCCCGCGCCCACTCCCACCACTTCTTTCGCCCGGCGGCGTTGAGCACGGTGCGCTTCCAAGTCTCGCAGTAGAGTTCAAAGAAGCGCTGGACCGGCAGGCGAGGTTTCCAGAGCAGGTGGTGCAGATCGTACTGATTCCAGTCCAGAACTTTCAGTTGCGCCTTGATCTGCTCGAAGTAGAACGTGCCCGGCAGCGGCGTCAGGATGGTAAAGCCGACCCGGTAGAGTTGGTGAGTTTCGATGAAGTCCCACAGCTCGGCGAAGTCTTCCTCGGAGAAATCCGGATCCACGATGAAATTTCCGGTTACTCCAAATCCGCACTCCCGGGCCACGCGAATGGCATCCAGTGTCTTCGATAGGTCCGTTCCCTTGTTCAGGGAGTCGAGACCTTTGCGCGTCGGCGATTCGAAACCGAAGAAGATGTCGAACTTCCTCGCCAATGGCCGCCAGAGCCGCAGCAGTTCGAAACTCTCGCCGACCAGATCCACGCGCGACTGTGCCAGCATCCAGTTCTTGCGCTCGCCCGAGGCGAGCAATTCACGCGCTAGTTCCTCGCTGCGCGCCGGGTCTCCCCAGAAATAATCGTCGATGACGAAGACGTTCTTGCCGGTGCGCTCGAAATCCGCGCGCACGTTCCGCGCGGCATGGAAGCGGCAAGATCCCTTGTAAAATTGCCAGACCGAGCAAAAGTTGCAGCGGTGCCGGCAACCGCGCGTGGTCTCCAGTGTCCAGACCGGCATGTAATTCAGACAGACGTAGTGCTTCCGGCACGTTTCCACCGCGGCACGGTCGGGGCAGAGGACGTCGTCCAAGTCGAGCCACTCGCGCGCCTCGCCGGTCGAGGCGAACCGCCCGTCGCCAGTGGGCAACAGCAGAGATGGCACGTCGTGGAGCGGTTTATGCTGTGCCAGGGCGTCGCACAAGGCGGGCATGGCGCTCTCGCCCTCGCCGACGCAAATCGCGTCCAGCCAACGGCTCTGCTCCAACGCTTTTGCGTACGAAGCCGCGGCATGGCCGCCTACGGCGACGAAGATTGCCGGATCGATCTGTTTGATTTCGCCGGCAAGCTGCAGAGTGGCGGGCGCGTCCAAGATGTGCAGGCATGAGATGCCCGCGATCTCCGGCCGGAAACGCTTTATGAGACGCGCCATGCTTTGGCGCTCGAAACACAAATCCACGATGCGGACCCGATGCCCACATGCGCCGAGCGCCGCCGCGATGTACTCCAGCCCCAGCGGCTCAGTCCGGAAAAAGGGGGCGAGACCGAAATGAACTGCCGAGGAGCGCGGTTTGATGAGTAGGACCCTCAAATCGAAATCAACCCCTTTTTCCAACTATATCTAAAAAAACTCCGACTAAGTTGGTTCACGGATAGTTTTGAAAGGGCATGGCTTCAACCATGCCGTCAGAACCCGCCACACAAGCGGTTTTAGCCGCTATGGCGCGGCGCCGCGGGACATCATGGCTGGCCCTCCGCGCGCTTCGAGTCCTGTTCCCCACGCATGGCAATCTCGGCGCAGAAGTCCCGCGCTCAAGAACACAACCATGTACAGCGCCGGTTGTATCCTTGTCAACAGCAATCGAAGTTTGGCAGCCCACGCGTCAAGCCATTTAAGAATGTAACCTTGGGGCCGCTCGTCGAGACATTGGAAATGTAACCCTAAACCCGCCGTCGTCGCGGCTGTGGGAAAGTGCGAATCGCGCGCTTTTTGCGCGATGTGCAAG
>Ga0208038_1002004_pt1 | contig 10160 bp, 11 predicted proteins | sample June2015DPH_16_1_FD_184714 | JGI IMG/M metagenome (GOLD analysis project Ga0208038, IMG submission 184714) | Peatland microbial communities from SPRUCE experiment site at the Marcell Experimental Forest, Minnesota, USA - June2015DPH_16_100... | ecosystem: Environmental > Terrestrial > Soil >...
TTCTTCTCGGTGATGACGCGGAAGCCATCCAACTCGAAAAACTCCTTCGCGTGGTGCACCAGTTTGTCAAACAGGATCTCAAAAGAGCCTTCGGCGCCTTCAAACTGATAGCCGTAGTGCTCCATCTCTTTGAGTTTGTCCACCACAAGCTTGGCGTCGGGAGAGGACTTGTCGATCTCCAGACCCAGCTCCGCCGCTTTGTAGATCACGTTGCTCTTTCCGGAAAGTTCCGAGACCAAGACCCGGCGTTCGTTGCCCACCACCGCCGGATCCACGTGCTCATAGGAAGATGCCTCTTTCACCACCGCGCTCACATGAATGCCAGCTTTGTGGGCAAACGCGCTCTTGCCCACATAGGGCAGATCCTGGCGATGATGCAGGTTGGCCAGCTCGCTCACGTAGTGGGACACCTCCGTGAGGTGCTTGAGGCTTTCCCCACCGATGCAGCGCATGCCCAACTTCAGCTCGACATTGGGGATCACAGAGCAGAGGTTGGCATTCCCGCAGCGTTCTCCATACCCGTTGATCGTGCCCTGCACCTGCACCGCTCCCTGTTGCACGGCGGCAATGGAGTTGGCGACCGCCATTTCGCAATCATTGTGAGTGTGAATCCCCAGGGGCGTCTTGACATGTTTCGAAGCCATCTGGAAGCGCTCGCTAATATCGGCGGTCAGAGTGCCGCCGTTGGTGTCGCATAACACGATGGTGTCGGCGCCCGCCTCCTCGGCCACCTTGAGGGTCGCCAACGCATAAACCGAGTTGGCTTTGAATCCGTCAAAGAAATGCTCAGAGTCGTAGATCACTTCCTTCCCTTTGGATTTCAGGAATGCGACAGACTCGCGAATCAGATCGAGGTTTTCCTCCAGAGAGATGCCTAAAGCCACTTTCACATGCAAATCCCAAGTCTTTCCAAAGATGGTCACAACCGGGGTGTCGGCTTCCAGAAGCGCGTGAAGGTTTCGGTCGTGGGCCACGCTGTGACGCGGGTGGCGAGTGCTGCCAAACGCCGCCAGCTTGGCATGCTTCAACTTCAGTTCCTGGGCTCGGCGGAAGAAAGCAATGTCCTTGCTGTTCGACCCGGGCCAGCCTCCTTCTACGTAGTCCACCCCCAGCTCGTCCAGCTTCTTTACAATGTGAAGCTTGTCTTCCAAAGAGAATGAGATGTCCTCGCCTTGCGAACCGTCTCGCAACGTCGTGTCGTAAATCAGGAGCTTTTTCATAGTTTTAATTCAACCGTCATTGTGAACTCGACTTGTAGCATGGCCGATATGCGACAAAAAATCAACATTAGCAACGTGTGCGGTATGCCGCAGACCTGTAAGGGCGGGGAAACTCCTTTGATTCATGGCACTTGCCGCCGTTGCCTGACGGCTGGTTGCTCCCGTCCTCCTATTCTTCCCCTGTGAGGTCAGTTTTCCGGTTCGTTTTGGCTTTTTTGCGTATCTTCAACACGTTTTTCGAGTTCGTTTTGAGTTCGTTTGGGTTCGTTTTTTCAGCACTTTTATTGATGCTAAAGGACTTCTTGGGTTCGTTTCGTATAATTTAACATCTTTTTTGGAATGCGGCCCGCCGCGGCGGGCCGCACTCCAAACCGAATCGTGCCAGCGACATTTTCTGGCTGAAGTCTCGGAAAATGAGTAGAACATTCGCTGCGACTTTGCGGGAAAACTCTGTGGCGGGAATTGCCCTTGCCCTGAGCAGCCGGGGGTCACGATTAACATGCATTACTCCTGCCTCCGTGTCTTTCGAGGGCCGGAGAGGGCCGCAACCTCGCAGGATCGAGCCAGTCTCTCCACCAAGGTCCATTTCGCTAGGCTATCATTGCGCGGCGCGTTTGTCAAGCCCTCGGCACTAGGACGGCCCTGTTACGTTCGCTCAGGTTGGAACGAGGCGAACATCAGTGAGAACGAGCCGCCTCAACTACAGAGCGGGTGGCGCGGACCACCGCTTTTGCGGTCGGCGTCTTTTCGGCCCCGTGATGGAGCGATCAAATTCGTGCGCGCGAATCGGAGGGCATTCCCACGCGGTCGACGATCAAACCGTCCGTCGGCTGACGGACTCGTCGGCGCTCATGCCGGCGTACTCGTTGTAACTTGACCACCGCCAATCTTCCGGGCGGCTGACCAAACCGACCCTCACCGGGTTGAGGTGAATGTATTCGACCTTTTCGTTGTATTCCTTGACGCTGCGCAGGGCGCGGTCGAAGAACCGGGGTTGCCAGAGTTCCCCCTCGGCGCCCCGGCGCTGGTTGACCGCGCTCATCGAGCTCTGCTTCACCGACTTCATGGCCAGTGAAATCGTTACCGGATACACCGGCGCGCAAATGCAGTGCCCCGCCGCGGCGGGGTCGGGCAGAAAGGCCCAAGCTGTCAGGTAAAAAGGGTGCGGTGCCCGCGCTCGGTTGAAGGCTCGCGCCAACAGAGCGAAATCCGGCTCGGTGAATTTCTCTCGCCGCCTGAGCAGGCGCACGACGATAAAGAAATATCGATCGGAAAGAAAAGGATTTGGACCCGCTTTGCAGTCCAAGTGAAATGGGCGTATAATTTTGCCGTTTTTGAAGTCAAATAAGGAGGATACGGATGTTTTATGAAATGTGGGAGCAGGTGAGACGGGCGGGACGTGTGCTCTTGCGGCAACGGCTAGTTTGTGTCGTTGTTTTGAGCACGCTGGCGATCGGCATCGCTGTTAATGCCACTTTCTATGCCGTTACGCGGGGACTGCTGGCCAGTCCGTTTGCGTTCGACCGCGACCACGGCCTGATAGAGGTCTGTCAGGAGAGAAAGCACGAGGGCATTAGCATCACCAACTGCTCCAACTCCCACAAGGATGCCGAAGATTTTCGTACGTGGAATCATTCGTTTTCTGAGATCACGTTGCATAACGCCGCACTGGGCACACTGCGGGTCGGGGACGAACTGGAATCGGTGACGGGCTCGCTAGTGGACCATCACTTTTTTAGCGTTGTCGGAGTGTATCCAAGATACGGACGTCCGTTTCTACCGGAGGATGAGCTAAGCGGCGCTCCCAGGGTAGCTATTTTGAGTGACGCGCTATGGCGGAATTTTTGTGGCGGAGACCCTACGATAATTGGCAAAAACATTGTCATGAGCGGGGATATCTACACGGTGGTGGGCATCATGCCGCCTCGGTTTGAATTCCCGTTTCCTCCTCCGGTGCTGACGAAAGGAAAAACCGAAATATGGTTCCCTTTGCGCAATTCGGAAGCAGCGCGAAGTGCACACACAAGCGTTACCATCCTAGGGCGGTTGAAGCCCGGAGTCACACTGCAACAGGCACAAGCAGAGGCGCGCCAGATTGGAACTCAGATTGGGGAAGCATACCCAGAAGAGAAAGAGTACACGTTCGTTCTGCGCTATCTGTTGGAGGGCAATTTCATCACCCGTGCGGTGAAGCCAGTGAAGATTGCTCTGCAGAGCATTACTGGCATCATCCTGCTGCTGGTTTGTGTCAACGTAGCTGGAATACTGCTTGTGGATGCCGCGCGGCGGCGCACTGAAATTAAAGTTCGGATGGCGCTTGGCGGTACGCGGCGACATATCGTTCAGCCGTTTCTGTTGCGTGCAGTGATGCTGACTACTGCCGGAGGCACTGCGGGGACGCTGTTGTCGCTGTTACTGACCGCGCTAGCACGCAAGGCGATGCCCGCATCAATCCCACACGCACAGGAGATCGTAGCATCATGGCCGGTTGTCGTACTAGCAATTATGCTCTCCCTGTGTGTCGGACTGCTGCTTGGCATCTGGCCTCCACTGGCGGTTGTCCAGGGTATGGACAAGGGGCGTATCGAGGATAGTGGCCAATCGCGGTGGACATCGTCATCCCTTTCGCTACAAAAAATACGCAAGTGGCTAGTGGTGATGCAACTCACTTTTGCCATGATTTTTCTTGTTTTTACAGGACTGTTAGCCGCCAGCATCCACAGACTGCTGCATGCTGAGCCGGGATTCCGCACGGACCACCTGCTGATTTCAACGATATTGCGGCTGCATGGCAAGGATGCCAAGGTAAGCAGGGAGACAGATTGGAACACCCTCGCGGAGATGCAGCGCCGTATCGCCGCGTTGCCGGAAGTCACATCGGTGGCGCAAGTGGTCACGCCACCTTTCGGAAGCGGCGCATCGAGCAAATTCCAACTAGCTGATTCGTCCCCATCTAACTCGCAAGAGATGAAGGCTAACGTCAGGTACGTAGGGCAGGGCTACTTCGAAACACTGGGGATAGCACGCCGCGCCGGACGGCTTTTGGGAGAACAGGATGACCGCCCGGGGGGTGCACCCGTGGCGGTGGTCAACGAGGCTTTCACTCATCAGTTTCTGCAAGGACAAAACGTGATTGGCAAACATGTCTGTGCAGTCGTCGCAGATAATGGTTACTGCCAATGGGCCGAGATCGTTGGCGTCGTGGCTGATGCGAGGGAAAACGGGTTTAGTGACAAGCCGGGGCCGGTGCTTTACTTTGCCGATTCGCAAAACGAGGTGGAAGGGGCGCGTTCCTTCTGCATCCGAACGCGCGTGGAACCGAAGGCTATTGAAAAAAGCGTGCGAAAAATAATCTACCAAACGAGTCCCAAGGCCATCCTGATGGAACCGATTTCGGTAGAAGACCTGATGGCATTCGGGCCTGGCATTGTACGCATGATAACGTGGTTTGTCGTCGCGGCAGGGTTGCTGGCACTGACACTGGGAGCGACGGGGCTGTACGGAGTGATCGCCAGCACGGTAGAGCAACGAAGGCGCGAGATCGGCATACGCATGGCAATGGGATCGACCCCCAAACAAGTGGCGTGGCTTTTCCACCGGCAGACGCTGTGGCTTCTGGTGCCGGGACTTGGGCTGGGGCTTCTATTCACGCTGCTGCTAGAACATGGGCTGAACGCCGTACTTCCCGGCTTCGCACCCATGGTGGTAGCGGTATATTTTGGAGCAGGAACACTGCTAGCCGCAGTGGCCTTTTTCTCGACAATGTGGCCGGTGAGATGTGCCGTAAACGTCAATCCGGCCGAGGTTCTGCACAACGAGTAGCACGTCGCGGCGCAAACGGCGATGGCGTCTTGTTAGAAAGGAGGAAGCATGGACGTGTTGTCATTGAGAATTTCTGCACGAAGTATCGTGGGGTGTGCAGGTCCTGCGGGAATGCACACTCATAATGCAGCCCAGCGAGCTCGGCCTGCTGGGACCAACCGAGGGCTACCAGGTCTAAACTGATATGAATTCTGGCCACGATCACGAAACCGACCGCGGAATATGCTGTGGATGGCACAGATATTGTCCGCGAGGCGGACGGACTGCGCACGTCTGCCTCGGTGATCACCTCAAAGCCAGCCATACATGAACAGGTCAAAACCGGCCAATGGGAGGCCGTCCGGGACTAAGTTCTTTTACCCTGCCGCAGGGTCGGCAGGCAAGTCCCTTTTTGTTCGCCAGCTCCGCGGTCCGCACTTCAACAGATGTCCGTGGCGAAGAAGCCGGTCGAGCATGGCATTGACGGCCGCCGCATCCCCCAGCAACTTGCCCCAGTCTTCCACGGGTCGATTGGAAGTCACCAGTGTACTGGTGCGTTCGTAGCGCCGGATGATGAGTTCGAGCAGCTCCTCGGCGGTGGTGAGGGGAAGCTTGCGCATGCCGAAGTCGTCGATGATGAGCAGTGGCACGGTGGTCAGCGACTCCAAACATTCTTTGCGGGTGCCGTCCAGAGCGGGTAGCGCGGACCACCGCTTTTGTGGTCCGCGTCTTTTCGGCCCCGTGACGGAGCGATCAAATTCGTGCGCGCGGATCGGAGGGCATTCTCACGCGGTCGACGATCAAACCGTCCGTCGGCTGACGGATTCGTCGGCGCTCATGCCGGCGTATTCGTTGTAGCTTGATCCCGCAGGGCGGGACCAATCTTCGGGGCGGCTGACCAACCCGGCCCTCACCGGGTTTAGGTGAATGGACTCGACCTTTTCGTTGTATTCCTTGACGGTGCGCAGGGCGCGGTCGAAGAACCTGGGTTGCCAGAGTTCGCCCTCGGCGCCCCGGCGCTGGTTGACGGCGCTCATCGAGCTCTGCTTCACCGACTTCATGGCCAGTGAAATCGCTACCGGATACACCGGCGCGCAAATGCAGTGTCCGTCAGCCGACGGATCGGGGAGAAAGACCCAAGCCGTCAGGTGAAAAGGGTGCCGTGCCCGCGCTCGGTTGAAGGCTCGCGCCAACAGGGCGAAATCAGGCTCGGTGAATTTCTCTGGCCGGCTGAGCAGGCGCACGACGATAAAGAAATATCGATCGGAAAGAAAAGAAGTTTCGACACCGCGATGGAATACGGCACGGTGGCGATAATAGCTACGGAAAAGACGCGGACCGCGAAATCGGCGCTCCGCGCTACCTGCTTTAGGACAGGACAAGGCCGCAAAGCTGACGGCCTGTTCCGAGGGGGTCGGTTTTGTAGAGCGTAAGTCCTTTCATCCTGTTAGAATGACGATTTCCTAGGTGCTGATTCCCCCCCCGGGGTGTGCCGCTACCTGAAGCCAGCATCTGGTCGGAGGACAAACAGCCATGGAGGCGATTGAGGCGTTGAAGACACGGCGCTCGGTCCGCGCGTATATTGACGCACCGGTGCCCAGAGAGATCATCGAGGACGTAATTGATTGCGGGCGCTTGGCAGCCACAGCGGTCAACATACAGCCTTGGGAATTCGTCGTTGTGACGAACCCCGAGATGCTGCGCAGCATTGCTCAGACCACCGACCATGGGAAGTTCATTTCCGACGCTCCGGTCTGCGTGGTCGTTCTGTGCGAAGACACGAAGTATTACCTCGAAGACGGCAGCGCTGCCACAGAGAATATCCTGCTGGCTGCCCGCGCGCACGGCCTGGGCTCGTGCTGGGTCGCTGGGGACAAGAAGCCCTATGCTTCGGATATCTGCCACCTGGTGGGAGCGCCCCGAGGCTACAAGTTGGTCAGCCTGATCCCCATGGGCTATCCGGCGGAAAGCCCGGAAAAGCCCAAGCGGCCCCTTTCAGACGTTCTGCGCTGGGATAAGTACTGAACGCCATGAGTGCCAAGCTTCAACTTGCGCTCGATTTTGTTGAACTCGAGGAGGCTCAGGGCTTGCTCGAAAAGGTCCACTCCTTCGTAGACATTGTCGAGCTTAAAGCCAAGGACCAGCGCGAGGCAGCTCGGGCCCTCCACCAGATCTGCGCGGGGTGGGTGCGGAGGTAACTCATGCATTTTTGTGAAGGTAAGAAGGCGGCGCTGGCGGAAATCGAGCGAACCCTCGAGAGAGTTGATCCTGAGGCCGTCGAACGAATGGTTCAGTTTCTAGTGGATGCCAAGACCGTTTTCATTGCGGGCGCCGGGCGGTCAGGGCTGATGGTCCGTAGCTTCGCCATGCGTTTGGCTCATCTCGGGCGGTCCGCGCAGGTCGTCGGCGATGTGACGACACGCGGCATCGGGGCGGGAGATGCTTTGCTTGTCGCCTCCGGCTCGGGCGAGACGCGGGGAATCCTGGCTATGGCGCAGAGCGCGGTGGAAAACGGTGGTAAGGTCGGGGTTATCACCATCTTCCCCGAATCATCGCTCGCCAGACTTGCCGCCTGTGTAGTGGTCATACCGGCTCCGACGCCGAAGAGCCAGCGGGAGAATCCTGAAACCTCTATTCAGCCCATGGGAAGCCTGTTCGAGCAGACCCTGCTTGTCACCCTCGATGTGATGGCCATGATGCTGATGCAGAAACTCGGCCAGACCTCGGAGCAGATGTTCAGGCTGCACGCAAACCTTGAGTGAGCCGCTTGGCCAAGGATTCCAGACCGAGCCCCCTCTGCCACATAAGTAACCGGCAAGACCGGATTTGGGTAGGCCCGCCTGGGCGAGCGACATCCCTTAACCCATAGCGCCAGAAGCTGTGAGAGAATTGTGAACCTGAATTCGATAGTTGGCAGCCGCCGTTCGAGCCGAATCACTTGATTCGATGCCCGTTCGACGCAGAAACCGGAGGAGCAAAATGGTGCGGGGCTGGGCGCAGGAGCATCCGCCGCGGCGGGGCGCAAGAGCTTGAGGGAGCGGGTAGTGGTGGCGGATAAGGTAGGTGGGCCACCACGAAATCACGTCACCCGCATTCCCGCTGTACCGAACCAAGGGTTTCTGGATGGGTTTCTAGCCTGCTGGCTCGCAAGCTGACCAGCAGATACTGTCCTAATTCGACCTCAGCACGTCGCGGGATTCTGGAAATCTCTGGAAATGAGGTGTGTCGTTCGAATAATCTCACGCGCAATGGATTCGACATGTTCGTGAGGGATTTCGGTTGTCGAGCCACGAACGGAAACGGAGGCAACTACGTTGCCAATATGGCTGAAAACTGGGGCGGCCAAAGCTCTGATACCAAGAATGTGTTCCTCATCATTCAATGCATATCCCCTTTTTCTGATGTCCGCCAAATGCTCCTTCAACTTGTCGAGGTTTGTGATGGTCTTTGAATTGAATCTTGCCAACTTCAGGTTTAGAAAGAGTTTATCGACCTCTTCGTCTGTCAGCCAAGCAATTAGTGCCTTCCCTTGCGCTGTGCAGTGCAAGTAAAAATGATGGCCCACCCATGAACCACCCCATCGGTCGATCGGCCACGCGGCTTTGTCGATGATCACTCCTTCGCCAGCCTTGAGGACAGCAGTCTGAACTGTCATTCTCAGTGCAGAAGAAAGCCCACGGATGTGCTGGGCGGAGGCCCGCTTCAGTCCTTCCTCCACGGTACCGACTCCATGGAAGTCAAAAACGCGGAGCCCTGAGGCATACTGCCGACTCCCCGTGATTCGCTGCATGTAACCGCGGGCAATGAGCGTTTGAATCAAGTAGAACGCGCTGCTTTTGGGGATTCTAAGCTTCCGGCTGACTTCAGTCAAAGTAAGCGGGTGTCCAATTCGGTCCAGCGTCTCCAAAAGGTCAAATGCGCGTTCGACTGCGTGGACTCTCAGTTCAACCGGTAAGCCGCCAGGAATAAAACGAGTGTCGCTCATTGCTACATCCACCCCTCTGAGCTAAAGGTGCGACGAACGGTATTGTAACTCCGTTTCTCGCAGCGTTGAGAGACTTAAGATCGCCCACTGGAGAGATGTCTCCAACTTGGAGCGCTGATGCACTGAGTGCTTTCCCCGCAAGAATGCCGCCCCGCGCATATCTATTAACTTGAGATTAACAGCACCAAAAGTTAAGTGTTGAGGGAGCACGTTCAGGGAATAGAAGACGGACTAGAGATGTAAGAACCACCTTTCTCTCCCTAGCGTGTCAATTGCACACATTAACCCGAACCGCTGCCCCCATATCCGTACGTACTCGACTTTTACACTTTTCGCTCTTGAACGTCAAACTATTTCAGCATAATGAACAAAATCGAAGCACCGCTCTCTGCGCACTATTCGGCCAAGACAGCGGTCTTTTACACTTCTCGCTCTTAAACGTCAAACCGTTTCAGCATAATGAACAAAATTGAAGCACCACTCTCTGGGCGCTGTTCGGCCAAGACACCCGTGAAAAATGCCTTTGCCCCGCTTGCAAGGAGGTTGGCCAAGATAGAGGTCGGAAAGACACGAGAATTAGGATTTGAAGAAAACAGTTACTGGCGGCATTACGAAGCCGTTTACGCCATGTACGGACGACTTCGCAAGCGCTTTCCTCATTTGATGATGGAGAATTGCGCCGGCGGCGGCGGGAGAAATGACTTGGGTATGCTACAGAATTTCAATTGGGCCCAGGTCTCAGATGAGTGGGGCGCAGTACGAACCCTGAAAATCATAAACGGCTTCATGCTGGCTTTGCCACCTGAATACGCTTTGAGCTATGTGGGTTTTATGAGTAGCGAGAATTACCGTTACGGGGATACTGACTTTCGTCTGCGCGGCCAGGTGTTCGGACACTTGTGTCTCGGTGGCATTGCTCCCGATTTGAAGTCATTTCCTGCGAATTATCGCGCCAGGGTCAAACATGACGTGGACCTGTACAAAACGTTCATACGCCCCATTCTGCCTAGCACTCTCGTTTACCACCGTGTCCTTTCGGTAAGCCTGCTTAACTCGACCTTGCTGAAGTGGTAGCGTCGGTCTCATGCCCAGCGGGGCAAGGAGGATCGACGATGACCAAAGACGAGTCTGGGATTCCACACAACTTGCGCAAG
>Ga0208038_1002005_pt1 | contig 10158 bp, 11 predicted proteins | sample June2015DPH_16_1_FD_184714 | JGI IMG/M metagenome (GOLD analysis project Ga0208038, IMG submission 184714) | Peatland microbial communities from SPRUCE experiment site at the Marcell Experimental Forest, Minnesota, USA - June2015DPH_16_100... | ecosystem: Environmental > Terrestrial > Soil >...
GAGGTTGAATCGCGAGGCCTCGTGGCTGTCGTCGAAGCACGCTGTCTTGTAAACAGAAACGAAGCCCTCATGACGTTCCAACGCGATGGTCAGTGGAACCCCATGAGCGCAATCCCGCACCGCCTTCAGGTAAGCGTGATTGGCCAGCACCGCTGGAGAAAACCGCGCATGAAGCGGCGGGACAACGCGAGGCTTCACTAAGGCAGGTAGCGCGGACCTCTGCATTTGAGGTCCGCGGCTTTTCGCGAATTCCTTCATGTTCCTCCCGGGGCAATCACGACGGGTAGACATATGAACCCCGCCGTTCGCCTACACGACTGAGTATAGAGAGCCTGCCGCTAGCGGTCAAGGAACGCGGAAGCAGGTTCCAGGTGTCAGGTTTCAGGTGTCAGGTGCTTGGAGAGAGCAGTCAAAAGGAAGGCAGTACACCGTAGGCCGTCGCCAGCCAGCACTGAAGACAATTGGACTTCGACGCCTTGAAGGCTGAAAGCTGATTCATCGTCATCGATCCTGCGCGGGTGGCGCCGACATCGCCTTTTATGTCGGCGCCCGTTAAGATGCCAGGACTGGCCACGGATAGGACGCGGCGACGGGGATGTTGCGCGTGTTCGCGGGGCGCCCCGATGCATCGGGGCGCCACCCACGGGTGCCTATCTGAACGGATTCACGACCTGGACTGCACCCAGCGTGGGGAGGCCAGGCACGTCCTCTGAATAAAGGATCTCCACCCCCGCCTCAGCACATGCTGCCAAAATCAAGGCATCCCAGAAGGAGACACCGTGAGTTGCATGCAACCTCTGGCCGCGCTCAAGCACACCTGCTGTGGGCAAGATGAGGCGCATCAGGGTAAGGAATTCTGTCAGTCGGCTCCATGCGTCCGATGCGGTGAAGCCCTGTGCGCTCAGTTTGCGAGAAGCCGCGACGAACTCGCAGGCCACTTGCCAGAGTAGGACGCCGTCCCTGCTGTTCGCAATGAGGTCGATCGCGATTTGTTGGCGTCTAGAATCCGCCCGATCACAGGCATAGAGGAGGACGTTGGTATCAAGCGCGATCATGGATGTCCTCTCGCGTGGGCAGTGGCCCGTTCGAGAAGAACTGCATGCTCGCGATTCCGGCCTTCAATCGTGCCACGGCCGCGTCCCGGTCCCCGAAACCGTCCTCGATCGGCTCAACGATAACGCGGACTCGCTGCTCCTCGCGGAGGTTCAGATCAACCGCGGGCTTCAGAACGCCGTGAGTGTAGATGGCCTCGGTGATTTGCGTCATGGTCACCTTCCCTATTAAGATTACTATGACCTCGTCGGAGGCGCAATCCCTCCACCGCCGATTGACTCATTGATCCATCGAATCATTGATTCATTGAACAAAACGAGGCAAGTGCTCTTCAATGACTCAATGACCCAATGAATCAATGAATCAATTCAAAAAGTCCTGGGCTAGGCATGTGAATACGATTTCTCTTGACAGCGCGTCCCCGCTGTGGTAGCCTACTCGTGTGAAAAGCCTAACCCGCGGGGAAGTCCTTTCCTCGTTAAACCAACATCACGCCCCAGGAGGAACCATGTCTTTGCGCAAATCACCCCAACTTACGCCGGCGTTGCTCGCCGCCGCGCGCAACAATGCCCAGCACTCCACCGGACCGCGCAGCGCCGCCGCCAAGCAGAACTCCAAGCTCAATGCCTTGAAGCACGGCGGACGCGTGAGGGACGAAAATCGTCGCCAGGCAATGCTGGCGCTGGGCGAAGACCCGGAACAATTCCAAACCCTCACCGAGGAACTCATGAGCGCCTTCGGCCCCGGCGACGCGCTCTGGGAGAAGCAGATCGAGGACCTCGCCTGGCTCTACTGCCGCCGCGAAAGGCTGGAGCGGGCCCAAGAAGGCCTGAAGCGGCGCGCCTTGCAGGCGGTCGACGACTGGCAACACCGCCGCCAGCAGGAGATGGCCCGTGTCACCTTCGACGCCTCTCAGCACGAGATGCTTAATGTCGATCTGCCGGAGTCTACAGATCGAGGGGTGGCGCTGAGAAAGATGCTTTCTTTTCTTGAACTCGTACGGGAGGAGGTCGAGCAGCGCACCTTCCGGCCCCGCCAGTACGCCGTACTGGAATCTCTTTACAGGGGTACGATCGGGTGGCGCCAAGCGCTGATTTTCAGGCTGCTGCACCGTTTCAGTGACCCTCTGCACCTCCGCGAGCAACGGGAGGACGAGGAATACCGGCAGATGGTCATGCGCGAAACAGGCGACGCCTGCGAGCCGCCGGGCGAGCCCGAGCGCCAGGAACTTCTACGTCTGCTCGAGGAGGAAATCGCGAGTGTCCGGGAAGAATCCGCATATGCCGAAAAGGCGAATGAGGAGAGAGCGGCGATAGAACGGGACGCCTGCCTTGCTCCGGAGGGGGAGACGTGGAGCATGATGCTGCGCCAGGAAGCCGCCCTGGACCGCTCCATTGACCGCAAAGTGAGGATACTGCTGACGCTGCGGAAGGAATCAATCAACCCCCTGATCGCTCCTGGTGGTCAGGACAATGGCGCGAAGACGGAGAACACCCAGGACGCCACCGACAGTGACATTATGCCCGACACAACGCAGAGTGTGGAAGCAGTGGAAGACTTAAAAATGAACGAACAACGCGGGAATGTCATTGAAAAAAAAGGATCGCGTTTGGAGAACCGGAAGCGAAGCGGGAACCCTACAGAAACAAAAGGTAGTTACGCGTTCAAAGCGGGAACGTCGTTGAAAAGGAAGGCGGTAGGTGGTGTGCAGCGATGCTAGCTGGCGCTCTTGCGTATGGAAGTCGCGCCGGTGGAGCTTGCTCATTTGCCACCGTAGTTATATCCTGGCTCTCGTCGTTGGCTTATAGCTGAAAGCCGGCGGCTGACAGCTCTCAACGAATCAGCAATTCAACGGACCGATGACTCAACGTTGGAACCCTGGTTGCTCTGCGCCTAAGCGAGCCAGGCTTTTACGCAGCGACAGGATGCCTGACTCCCGCGGGGGTAAATAATGGACGCTATGGTTGCACTCATTGCAGTGTGGGGTTTGGTCACCATCCTCTTCTTTGCCCTGGTTTTCTACCGTTCCCGGATTACCAAGAAAGAATCGGACTGGATCCCCCTGAGTGGCGACGCGAGGGAAGAGAAAGCCATTGAGGCGCAGAAGCTTAGCGAGATGAAGAGCCATAAGCTCGACCTTCCCGTCCGCGCTCTGGGGGCAGTCTGGGTGATAATGGTGTTGGTGATAGTCGGGTACTGGTTCTACCACGGGATTATGACCCCACCACCGATGACCAAGTAAAGTCATACCCACCTGATCGGTAACAACCCCGAGCGACCCGTCGTCGGCGTGGAGAAGCTTGCGTAAAGACTCGCACCGAGGGGCGGAAGAGCGGGTCTCAGGTGTCAGATTTCAGGTGCGAGGGAAGCAACGACGTGTGTCGCGATTTAGGATTGGCGACTCGCCGCGGCGCGACGAGCCAGAGGACACAATTCAGAAAACAGAAGGCGGTAAATGGTCGGTATAGCATGTGGGGATGGTGTCCCCCCCCTGCCTACCACCTACCCTGCGATGAAGCTCTCAGCTTTCAGCCGTCAGCGGTCAGCACTCGCTCACTGTAGCCGTTTGCTGATAGCTGAATGCTGACGGCCCGAGCTGAGCAAATCCTTTGCATTCAACGGCTTGAACTCGCCCGACCTGCATCGGGGAGCGAGCCCCCACGAACTACAACCCCAGCTTTTGCTCCAACTCTTGGGCGCTAAAAGGTGAACAAGGGAAGACGCGACCGTCAACGTCCAAGGTCGGAACTTTCCGCTTGCCGTCGTTGGCGTGTTTAACGAACCTGGCAGCCCGCAGGTTCGTCTCGATATCAAACTCCTCGTAGGGCAACTGGTGTTCCTCCAGAAACCGCTTGGCTTGGCGGCAGTCCGGGCACCAGCTCGTAGTGTAGATGCGGATGTTCATGTTAGATCTGAATGTGGTGTACCGCCTCGAGCCTTGCAATTGCCCGGCGCAGGGCTTCTCGGGCGCGCTCCATGTCAATCTCGGGATCTAAGAACCTTTTCAGGCGTTCCTCGGCTCGTTGCTTGGCTTTTTGCGCGCGCTCAACGTCAATTTCTTCGGCGCGCTCGGCGCTCTGGACCAAGACGATGACGCGATCGGGAAGCACCTCGGCGAAGCCCCAATTCACGCAAAGATAGTGCTTCACACCTTGGCGCGTGTAGGTGAGCTCACCGGGCACCAGCTCGGTGAGCAGGGGAGCGTGCCCGGGCAACACCCCGATATATCCATTCTTGCCGGGCACGGTCACCGCGCTTACGGAGTCGCGCACCAGCAGGCGGTCCGGGCTCACGATGTTCAGTTGCAGTTCGGTGGGAAGAAGATCACTCATGGGATTGGGTCATTGAGTCATTGGGCCATTGGGTCATTGAGTCATTGGGTCATTGAGCCATTGGGTCATTGATTCAATGACTCATTGACCCGATGACTCAATCACTCGATTCGTTTCACGCTGCCGCCTTCAGTTTTTCCGCCCTCTCGAGCGCCTCCTCGATGGTACCCATCATGTAAAAGGCCTGCTCGGGAATGTCATCGTACTTGCCTTCGACCAGCTCTTTGAAGCCGCGGATTGTATCCTCGAGCTTCACGTAACGGCCCTCGAGGCCCGTGAACTGTTGCGCCACGTGGAAGGGCTGGGAAAGGAAGCGCTGGATTTTGCGCGCCCGCGCCACCGTCACTTTATCTTCCTCCGAAAGCTCATCGATGCCGAGGATGGCGATGATGTCCTGCAGGTCCTTGTATTTCTGCAGGATCGCCTTCACGGCCCGGGCCACGCGGTAATGCTCCTGGCCCACGATGCGGGGATCCAGAATGCGCGACGTAGAGGCCAACGGATCCACGGCCGGATAGATCCCGATTTCGACCAGTTGGCGCGAGAGCACCGTGGTCGCGTCCAGGTGCGAGAAAGTCGTGGCGGGAGCGGGGTCCGTTAGGTCATCCGCGGGCACGTAAATGGCCTGCACGGAGGTGATGGAGCCCTTCTTGGTGGACGTGATGCGCTCCTCAAGCTCGCCCATTTCCGTGGAGAGATTCGGTTGGTAGCCGACGGCGGAAGGCATGCGCCCCAGCAGGGCCGAGACTTCTGAGCCCGCCTGGGTGAAACGGAAGATATTGTCGATAAACAGGAGCACGTCCTGGCCCGCCACGTCGCGGAAGTATTCTGCCACCGTGAGGCCGGTCAAGCCCACGCGCAGTCGGGCGCCGGGCGGCTCGGTCATCTGCCCATAGATCAAGGCTGCCTTGGATTTATTCGAGTCGCCGGGTACTATAACACCGGACTCCTGCATTTCCAGCCACAGGTCATTACCCTCGCGGGTGCGCTCGCCCACACCGGAGAACACCGAAACGCCGCCGTGCTTCATGGCGACGTTATTGATCAACTCCATGATGATGACGGTCTTGCCCACGCCGGCGCCGCCGAACAATCCCGTCTTGCCGCCTTTCAAATAAGGCTCGAGCAAGTCCACCACCTTGAGCCCCGTCTCGAACATTTCCAGGTTGGTATTCTGCTCTTCGAGCGTCGGGGGATTGCGGTGGATGGCATTGTGCGTTTCCGTCACAATCGGCCCAAGGTTGTCCACGGGTTCGCCGAGGACGTTCATCACGCGGCCGAGTGTCGCCTTGCCCACTGGTACGGTAATGGGTTCCCCCAGGTCGATGGCCTTCATGCCACGGACCATGCCTTCCGTAGGCTTCATGGCCACGCATTTCACACGACCTTCACCCATGTGCTGTTCCACCTCCGCGATGACGTCAATGGGTTGGGGAACATCAAAGCCCTCGGAAATAATGTGCAAGGCGTTGTAGATGGGCGGAAGATGACCGCCCTCAAACGCCGCCACCAGTACCGGGCCCGTGATTTCCACCACTTTGCCAATGTGTTGCTCAGCCATGAGAGTTCCTTCTTTGGAAAAACAGTCGAGAAGTCGAGAGTCGAAGGTCGAAGAGTGAAAGACTCCACTTTCGACTTCTTATATACGACCCCCAGCTAATACCGCGTCACACCCAATTCTTTCGGCCTCACCCCGCTGCACTAATTACGTCGCCGCCGCTCCGCTCACCACTTCAATGATCTCGCGCGTGATGGCCGCCTGCCGCACGCGATTCAAATGGAGCGTGAGCGAGTCGATCAATTCGGAGGCGTTGTTGGTGGCTGCATCCATCGCCGTCATTCGGGCGGCTAGTTCCGCAGCCTGCGATTCGAGCAGGGCGCGGTAAACCTCGATCTCCACGTAGCGCGGAAGCAAGGCGTTCAATATTTCCGGCGCGGGCTGATCGTAGATGTAGTCGATCAGCGCCTCACCCGTCGCAGGCTGCACCGGCTTCACGGGCAAGTACCGCTCCACCATCACGCGCTGCGTCAGAATGGACTTGAACTCGTTATAGAGAAAGTCAACCGCGTCCACCTTTTGCTCCGTGTAGAGGTCGGTGATCTCCTTCGCAACCTGCTGGGCGTGCGAAAACTGCAGACGCCCAAACAAGTTAATGTGCTCCGAAACCATCTTGAGGGGCTGCTTGCGGAAGACATCCCGGCCCTTGCGGCCGACGGCAATAATCGAGACTTCCTTGTCGCGATGTTCCTTCAGGTAATCCTGGGCGGCCCGGATCAGGTTGGCGTTGAACGCCCCGCAAAGGCCTCGGTCCGCCGTGATGAGCACCAGCAGGACCTTCTCGATAGGCCGCTCGGCGAGCAACGGATGGGCGCGCTGCTCGGTGCGCGCCGCAAGGCTGGCGAGCAACGTCAACATCTGGTTGGCATAGGGGCGCGCATTGAAGATGTTATCCTGGGCGCGCCGCAGGCGGGCCGCCGCAACCATCTTCATCGCCCGCGTGATCTGCTGGGTGCTCTTGATGGAGCGAATGCGACGCCGAATATCAAGTAAAGTTGCCATGCTCAGTTTCTTGCAACCGCCTTGTAGGGGCAAGCCCGCTGCGGCGCGTTCCTACCCGGCTCAGTCAGTGCGGGCGGTGCCTGTAGCGCCGCCGTCCCGGCGGCAAGCCTCGGCGCCGGCAAGACCCATCCCGCCTCGCGCGACCGGGGGAGGTGCCGGCGCTACACTCGAGGTGTCACCATGTCTTGCAATGCTGAAAAACCGCGCTCTCACGCGGCCACTCCCAGGGGCGCTCCTGCGGCCGATGCGACCTTTGCCTTCCGCTCCGCCAGGAATTTGGCTTTGTATTCATCCAGCATTTTGCGGATTTCTGCCCGCAAGGGTTCGTCGAGCTCCTTCTTCTGGACGATCTGGCTTCCCACCGAAGGGTAGGAAGTATCCATGAATTCGTAGAGTCCCTGCTCGAAGGGCTGGCAGTCTTCGAGCTCAAGGTCGTCAAGGTAGCCGTTGGTGCCCGCAAAGATGATGAGGATCTGTTTTTCAACCGCAAGCGGAGTGTACTGCCCCTGCTTCAGGATTTCCGTCAAGCGCCGCCCGCGGTTGAGCTGCGCCTGGGTGGCTTTGTCCAGGTCACTCCCGAACTGGGCGAAGGCGGCCACATCACGGTACTGGGCCAGGTCCAGGCGCAACGTGCCAGCCACTTGCTTCATGGCCTTGATCTGCGCGTTGCCGCCCACCCGTGAGACCGAAAGGCCCGCGTCCACGGCGGGTCGGATGCCGCTGTTGAACAAGTCAGTCAGCAGATAGATCTGGCCGTCGGTAATCGAAATCACGTTCGTGGGGATATAGGCGGAGACGTCGCCCGCCTGCGTTTCAATGATGGGGAGCGCCGTCAGCGAGCCGCCACCGAGGGTATCGCTCAGCTTGGCGGCACGCTCCAGCAAGCGCGAGTGCAGGTAGAAAACGTCACCTGGGTAAGCCTCGCGGCCGGGAGGCCGGCGCAGCAGCAGCGAAATCTCACGATAAGCCACGGCGTGCTTGGATAGATCGTCGTAAAGACACAGCGCGTGCCTGCCGCTGTCCCGGAAGTACTCGCCCATGGCGCATCCCGCATAGGGGGCGATGTACTGCATGGCGGCCGGATCCGAGGAACCCGCTTCCACCACGATGCTGTACCTCATCGCCTCATGTTCTTCCAGGGTCTTAATAACCTGCGCGATGGTCGAACGCTTCTGCCCGATGGCCACGTAAATGCATATCACGTCCCCGCCGCGCTGGTTCGAAATTGTGTCGAGCAGGATAGCGGTCTTGCCGGTTTGGCGGTCACCGATGATCAATTCGCGCTGGCCGCGGCCAATGGGGATCATGGCGTCAATGGCTTTGATTCCGGTCTGTAATGGCTCGCGCACCTTTTGGCGGTCAATCACGCCGGGAGCCTGTCTCTCAATGGGAATGTACTTGTCAGTCAGGATGGGACCTTTGTCGTCCGTGGGCCGCCCCAGCGCATCCACCACGCGCCCCACCAACGCCTCGCCTACAGGCACAGACAGGATGCGCTTGGTGCGCTTGACCGTATCGCCTTCCCGAATCTTGACGTAGTCACCGAAGAGCACGGCGCTCACCTGGTCTTCTTCCAGGTTCAACGCCAAGCCGGCGACCTCGCAGGGCAGTTCGAGCAGTTCGCCCGCCATGACGTTGTCCAGGCCATGGATGCGCGCCACACCGTCACCGACGGAAATGACCGTGCCTACTTCGGTGACCGAGACTCCGCGGTCGAAGTGCTCAATCTGCTCCCGAATGATCTTGGTGATTTCCTCTGCTCTAATCTGTGGCATGCTCTTCCATCTCCCTGTCGGCTTCAGCCTTTCCAGCTCCGCTCTGCCCCACCCCCGCCCGCCGTGGAGGGCCGGCGTTTTCGCGGCTTCCAGAAACCTTGGGACGGCGCTACAGAAGGGGCCCAAGCTGCCATTCATTCCCGTTATCGCGCCGTCAACTGCTCACGGATCCGCGCCAAGTTGCCCCGCACAGACCCGTCGTAAACCGTGTTTCCAATCTGCGCCAGGATTCCACCCAACAATTCGTTATTGATTCGGAACTCGAGTTCTACCTGCTTGCCAGTCAACTCCCTGAATCGCGCGGCCACGCTTTCCCACTCGGTTTCCGAGAGGTCCGAGGCCGAAGAGATGCTAACTTGCACTACTCCCAATCGGTCGTTTGCTATCTTCCGATAAGCCTGGACCGCTTCTGCGAGCAAAGGCATCCGGTAGTTGGCCAGGAGCACGCGCAAGAAATTCAGCGTCACGGGGGAATCATCCAGTCTTTGTCCGATCGCTTCGAGCACCTTCATCTTCTGCGGCAACGCCACGGCGGGCGAATCGAAGATTTCCTGCAGCTCGAGGCTCTCGCCGTAGGCCGTCTCGAAGTCCTGAAGCTCCTGGAGGACCTTGCGGTAATCGCCGCTCGGCGCCACCACGTCGGCGAGCGCGCGTGCATATCGATTTGCAACCACCATGGGCATGGGAATTATACCAGTCGAAAAGTCGAGGGTCGAAGGTTGAAAGTAAGAACACCTTCCTAGGCAGCCGCAGCCAGCTCGACCTTTTTCCGGAGAGCGTGCAGCATCCGCGCGATTTCCGTAATCTCCTTCAGCAACGTCTCTGAAGAACCACGCGGGAGGAATCCCAAGTCGCGGCTCAGCATCAGCAGGTACTCTGTCTCCACAAGCGAACCCTCAGCGATATTCAGAGATCGAGCATACTCCTGATTGCTCTGACGCTTCGATCCCTCAGCGATGTTCGTGGGGACAGATGCCGCTGCCCGTCGCAGTTGCGATATCAAACCGAAGCGCTCGGCCGAAGGGAAACTGGCAGTAAGGCGGTAAACCTTAAGTGTCAGTTCATGACTTCGCTGCCAGACTTTGAGGTCCGTAAAGCGCTGCATTACCTTCCCACCGCCTTTTCTACTTTCGACGTCGGCCCTCTTCCTTTCGACCTTCGACTCTCGACTTCTCGACTTCTTCTCAGTTCTGCCGCGCCCGGGATTCGACTCCTGCCAGAAAATCACTGACCAGCTTTTTCCGGCCCGCCTCGTCCAAGCGTCGGCGAATAATCTCCTCGGCCAACTCGACCGCCTGCTCGGCCGCGTAACTCTTCAATTCCAGCTTGGCGGCCCGAACCGCGACTTCGGTCTGGGCGCGTGCGGACTGGAGGATTTTCTCCGCCTCTTCGGCCGCCGCCAGTTTCAAACGCTGGCGTTCCGCCTCCATTTCCCGCC
>Ga0208038_1002008_pt1 | contig 10153 bp, 19 predicted proteins | sample June2015DPH_16_1_FD_184714 | JGI IMG/M metagenome (GOLD analysis project Ga0208038, IMG submission 184714) | Peatland microbial communities from SPRUCE experiment site at the Marcell Experimental Forest, Minnesota, USA - June2015DPH_16_100... | ecosystem: Environmental > Terrestrial > Soil >...
AGACGCGCCTCTCCACGCACAGCAAATAGCTGAGTGAGGATAAACGCGAACTGAGGGTGAAGTTCATAGCAAAACCATCATTTCACGGAATCAGATGGTTGTCAAGCGTTTTTCTTTAGCCATTTATCTGGATTCCATTCCCGCATTACAGGTGCAGGTTTCCCATTCTTGCGAATGAACTTCAACGCTCCTCCAGTAAGGTGGCTCGCATATTCGGCAGCCATAGCGTACATGTCACCGTCGTTCATGAATGTTATTTGGCAACCATGAGAAGTGACATAAGCTCTGCCTCTATCTTTAGGATCAATGCTCATGCTGAATCGAATTAGTTCTCCCATCACTGCACCCACCCTCTCAAACCTGAACTTACTCTTGGCCTGTCCTTACGCGCAGGGTAAACGTCCAAAAACGCTGGCGTCTCCCATGGTTGCGTATACTGATTCGGCCTCACCACCTGTCCTAGCGCGAAGGAATTGTGACCGGAAAATCGCAATCCTTTTACCTCTGTGCATCCCTTGTTTTCATCAGCGCCGCATACAGGGCACCATAGAGATGTCCGTGTTGGCACAAAATGTGTGTACTCGTCCCAAGCCATGACGTTCCTTTCCTCAATCGGGTATCTTCACTTTATCAGGGTTGGCTTGCTGCCATTCCTTGAACTTCTGCGCGTAGGATAACACTTCGTCAGCTTGTTTTTTAAGAGAATCCGACAAGTTTTCGTCTCCCCTTAATAGAGCGTTGGTAGACTCATACCGTAGGAGATGACTGTATTCGATCACGGCGGCTACACTTAAACGGTCCTGCCCGCGAATAAAAAAGTAGGGTTCGCCCCTGTGAAGACGTTCAATCGGGTTGATTCCTGAGTACTTAGGTTGCCTTGCCATTACGTTCCTCCATCATTTTGTCTGCCCACATATAGGCTTGAGCAGTTGTATTTTGTTTACGTAAAAGATCAATCCAGAACTCATCAGCAGATGCAGAGAATAATCCTTGCATCGCCGCCATAGCAAACTGGTCGCGCAGGGTTGCGCGTGGCTCCGTCATAGTGAAGTGTACTGGTTGAGGTAAATCAAGCCAATCGGCAGGATCAATCTTCGACTTGTTATACTCCACCATCAGCGGAGGATAGAGAATCATATCCCATTTTCTATTTGCCTCGGCTTGCTGTGCGGCCAACTCAGAGAGCAGCGAGAGCAATAGAGACTTAAATCCTGCCTCCTGCTCGCCTACAGTCTGTGCGTTGAGCATCTGCTCCTGCATCCTCTCATTGAGAGTACGAATATCTTGTGCGTTCATACGCCCTCCGGTTGTGGCTCTGGTAGCCAGCTAAACAGTTCCTTCAACTTCGCCCATGCCATCTTCCTCTTGCGCCCTCGTTCACCGCCGCAATTAGATGCAACAACATAGAGAAATAACGTAAAAGCAATGTCGGCTAAAGGAAATCCAATATCAATCAGTTTACCCTTATATGGGGGAAATAAACTGGTTAATGCCATAAACTGCCAGAGTACCCTAATAATCGCGTGGTAACTGTGGGTATGTTTAATAGAGCGAACGGTAGATGGGTCAGTATGCCAATCCCACAAGAAAAAGATCATCAACAGTGAGATGAGAGATTGCATCCATATCGGGATATTTATTTCATGTCTAGCAGCCGACATAATAAGTATCGCACTCGCCAATGCGTAAATGAAGATAAGAGAACGCTCCACAGCCTTCTGCGAGATAGACAGCCACTCGTACAGCCAGTCCAAGCATGACTTGACCTTCCCGCGTACCCATCCGTCATACCGCTCAATTGGATTCATCTGTTCCTCTTCCGCTTACAACCCTAGCGTCTTTCCCGCGTGAGGCTCGAACTCCTCAGCGCCCTTCTTGCCCACCGCTCTCCTGTAAAGAACGGCAAGTAAAATGCCAGCCGAAAGCAGGAACGCTACGCCCAACACAAAAAGTCCGATTGTTGCCAATTGCGTCATTGCGCTATCCATAGTCATTCTCCCTCTCCCGGTTGAATTGCGTCGGTTGGTTTACGTTCCTCCTGAATTGCAATCTTAATCCAGCTCGCCGCCACTTGGTTGAGAATCGCTAGAAGTTCCAGGTACGTTAAATCAGGATGGCGTTCGACTGCATCCGTTACCGCCCTGTCGATCTCGTTGTGCGCCTGCTGGACTGGTAGGACGCGAAAATGGAGGTTCATTTCTGCTCCTGATCGTAAAACTCCAGCACAGCATCGTTTACTTCAAACCCCATGCACCGCATCCAATACGGCTGTATCCATCGCGGAAGCCACATACGGCCTCCGTTTGGGTGCCGTTTTACATGGACCCTAGTCGCAGTGGCAAATATAAAGCCGAGAATCCATCCGATAGGGTTTTTCACTTCTTATCCCTCGTGAACGTATACTCAATCGTCACCTTTTTGGTTCTTTTCACGTTAAAATGCTTGAGGATTTTCGGTCCTGGGTTGCGATTCCCATGCAGCACATCAGCCAAATAAGGAGCGGATACGCCAATCTCTCTGGCGTACTCCCGTATCGACTTCTCTCCTTTTCCTTTGAGGATAATCGCGTTGATTTGGTCGTCGTCTAAAATCGGCATGAAAATCACGGTACACCCGATCTTCTGTACTTGTCAACAAAAAAAGCAAGCATTCGCTAAAAAAGCACTCGGTCGCTAAAAAAGCAAACATTCGCTCTTGACAGTCTCCCCCGTATGCGGTAATCTTGCCGCTATGAGTTCAAAACGACCGCTCCTCATCGTTTCCGACGCAATCGCAGGAACATCCGGTTTGGCAAGAATCGCTAGAGATGTTTCGACCCGTATCCACGACAACCTGAGCGATGTGTACGATATGGCGACAGCAGGGCACAACGCGGCAGGAAGCCGGAGGTTTCCCTGGCATCAATATCCCCTCGAAGGGATGGGTGAGTGGATAATCCCTACTCTTCCAGAGATTGTGCAGGATCATGCCGGAAAAGAAAAATGTATTGTAATGTTTATTTGGGATTGTTCACGGCTCAAATGGTTCTCTCAGCCTGAGCGTCTTGCTGGCGATTCCCTCAAGAAGTTCCCTGGTCTCGCGGAATGGCTGCTCAAAGCCAATATAGAGCGTTGGATTTACTGCCCAATAGACGCCTCTGGTCCCTTAGATAAACTGACTCTTCCCCTCGCGTTTACGCTTTTGGGCTTCGACAGGATTCTCGCTTACGGTCAGTTCGGTGAGGGCGTGATACGCCGAACCATCGGAGACGATAACGCCAATCAAAGGCATTTGACGTGGCTTCCTCACGGTATCAATTCTGAGGAGTTTTACGAAATGCCAAGAAACCTGAGCAGAAAACTATTCCTTGAATATACCGGAGCGCGAACTTTGTTTCACATGTTCGGTCAGAAACAGACTGATCCTATTGGGGATGATGAAGTTCTAGTGGGAGCAGTTGCGACAAATCAAAGTAGAAAAAATTGGCCCCTTGCTATAGAAACGATTGCAATCCTATCGCGCACAAGGAAAGTTAGATTCTGGATTCACACGGACAATATCGAGGGCGGATTTTCGATCCCTTCTCTTCTCGCAGATTACGGCTTGGTGGATAAAACGGTTATCTCAATGGGGTTAATTCCTGATACGAAACTTGCCGCTGCTTACTCTGCGTGTGACATCACGCTAGGTCCAGGTCCAGAAGGCTTTGGCTATCCTGCGGCGGAGAGCCTTGCTTGCCAAACGCCCGTTATCACAGGGGCTTACGCGGGAGCCGCTGACTTTGTACCAAAGGGTATGCAGGTTGATCCAATCGGTTTTTACGAGGAAGGTAGTTACGCTTGTCTCCGTCCCGTCTACCGTGCCGAAGACTGGGCGGCAAAAGCTGAGGAATGGATAGGCAAGCGTACTCAACTGGATTCAGCTTACTTTTGGGAAAATAACTGGAAGGCATGGGAAAAGTACCTGCGGGAGGCGGCGAAATGAGCGAACACACAATAAAAGAGCGTCTTCGGGTAGCAGTCCTGCTTCCCTATGTGGACGATGTACATCTTAATCTTCCTCTTGAGAAGAAAGTTTACAGCCGGGAACTAGCCGATTTCCTGCTCGACACAGAGGCGGAGACAGGGGCATTGGCTTTGGCGGGGCGTGAAATGAATGGCACTTCTACCGTAGTATTTGAGGATGGACAATGAACAAACATCCACAACCTTGCACACTTTGTGGTTTTCGCTTTGGACACTACATCACTTGTCCGAATATGCCAAAGGTTCATAGCAATATGGAACCAAAGTGGAAGGCGGCGAAATGAACATCATCGAAGCCGCGAAAGCCTTACAGGAAGGCAAGGATATAGTTCGCCACGGCTCTTTCGATGGCTACCGCTACGAACGTGACCCAAAAGAGCGCGTTAAGTATTGGATGCTCTTACTAGATCATCCTCTTGCTCCCGGTGAATGGTTCCGTTCCTCCTGCTGGGTGTTTAGTCCCGAAGACCTTCAAGCAGACGATTGGGAGATTGTCGATCCTGCCGCCTATCCTTATAAGGAATAGCCAGAAAAGCAATGGTGGCTGCGGTAGTACAATGATTCTCGGAGGTACTCATGGTTCGCACATACTCAGGTCCAATCCGTAAGCGTCCACGCCGTTTCTATAAGTTCCATCCATACGTCTCGCACATGAACGACGTGTGTCATGATGATTACATTTGCAGGGAATGTATGGCTTGTTACGCCGCAGAAGCCGAGCACAATCGTCCTGGCCACGCTTGGAGAGTTGAGGACGGCAAAATCGTGTACATGGAAGACGACATCATAGCCCACCATCTTGGACGCAAATTGACGACAAAAGAGGGTGTGCTGCACAAAGACGGGAACGTGCTTAACAACAGACTAGATAACCTGGAAGTGGTCAACATCGAAAATCTGGAGAGAGAATGAAACTCTCCATCTGCGCGATCTTTCGTGATGAATCCAAATACTTGCGCGAGTGGGTCCAATTCCATGCGCTTCAAGGCTGTGAGAAGTTCTTTCTTTACCAGAATCGAAGCGTGGATGACTGGCAATCTGTGCTTCAACCATACATCGATAGCGGGTTAGTGGAAGTTACAGACTGGCCCTATCCGCCTCCCTGCCAGATAGAGGCTTACAATAACTACATTGAAGGTCATATTGGAATGTCAGAGTGGTGTGGCTTCATAGATATAGATGAATTTCTTTTTTCACCAAAATACGATACCGTTATAGAGGCGCTCGATTCCTTTCCTGCACACTGGCAATCCATAGCGGTAAACTGGATGTGCTTTGGCTCTAGTGGAGAACAGGAATGGAAAGACATTCCAGTAATCGAAAGGTTTACATGGAGGAAGCCTGCCGACATCCCCTCCAATCACTATGTCAAGCCTATCGTCCGCATGGATAAACATTTCACTATTCAAGACCCTCACTGTGCTAACGCTTCAACATTTACTCCATCGGGAAGAATCACGTCTGGGCCTCACTCCATACCGCATGAACATGACATTCTTCGCATCAACCACTACGGTTCCAAATCCCGGCAGGAGTGGGTCAAGCGTCAACTCCTTGGCAAACCCTGTGTGGCTTGCGGTCCAAGTCCAGAAAAGTGTTTTGATGAGATTCAGGGTTGGGATGTAGATGATAAGGAGATTCAACGATTCCTTCCGGAACTAAAAAGGAGACTCGAATGCAAGATGTGATCGTAACGACAGTCGCAAACTATGGCTGGCCGGAAATCATGGCTTTTATCGTCTCAGTTGAGAGGTCCGGATTCTCTGGCGACAAGGTGATGTTCATGCAGAACGTCACACAGGACGCTCAGGATAGGCTCAGGAGCAAAGGCTGGACCTTGATCGAGGTTGTGGCCGATCCTTCACAGTCCTACGCCACAGCACGACATATCCCAGTCAGAGACTTTTTGAAAGATAATATCGAACGGTACAGGTATGTACTTTATGTAGATGTGAGAGACGCTGTGTTTCAATCCGATCCGTCACTCTGGTTAGAAAATAACCTTTCTCCTGCGGAGATCATAGGACCGTCAGAGTGTATGCTCATCAAACATCAACCGACAAACTCTGAGTGGATTCGGAATACATTGGGACAGGAGGTTCTCGATTGGCTAGGTGAGTATGACGTTCTCTGCTGCGGCACTATCGTGGGAACCATAAAAGCTGTGAGCTATGTAGTAGAAAAGATGTGTGAGTTCGCAGCGAAGATTTCAGGATGGGGATACGATCAGGCATACTTTAATTACCTGCTCAGAATTCCTCCACTCAAGGAAGTTACCCGCGAAGTCAATATGAGTTCTGGTTTCATTGCAACCTGCTCATGGTATCTGTCCTGCTACGAGGCCGTATGGAAGCCGTGGGTTAACGATGTATGGCCTATTTTCGATAAGGAAAACGCTGTGGTTTATACCCCAGGAAGCGATGTCGTGTTTCCTATCTTGCATCAGTACGACCGTGATGTATCTCTTGCCGAAGCTATTCAAAGGAAGTATTCGGAATGAAAGTTCTACTCGCAATCGCTAGTTGGCCTCCAAGTGCGGAAAATGGAGATCATCAGTCTTCCCGCGACACTTGGCTCACAAAGGCGGACGGTTTAGACTACCGTTTCTTTATGGGCGACGGAACACCTGTCCATGAGAATGACGATCTTATCGACGTTGAATGGAATAATCGCCCTTGGAACTACAGGGACAAACCTTCCGAAAGCGTTCTCACATCGTACATCCCGAAAAACGATGAAGTTCTGCTTCCTGTTCCCTACGACTTCAAACATTTGCCTTTTAAGGTAAGAGAAATCTTTCGGTGGGCATGGGAGCGCGGATACGATTATGTATTCAAAGTTGATACCGACACCTATGTTGATGTTCCTCGGTTACTGGAGAGCGGGTTTCAAGAGTTCGACTACATCGGCACACCCTTCTACCGAGACGATCTGGAGTATGCCTCTGGAGGCGCAGGTTACTGGATCAGCCGAAAGGCGTTTGAATTCCTTCTTGACGCGCCAATTGCTATACCGTGGGACGATGTTTGGGTTGGAGACAGGTTGCGAGACAAAGGTATTCGTCTTCATGTAGATTGGAGATACATCGTCAATACGCCTCACTATTTCTTGACTGGACCACAATCAGGAAACAATGCAATCACAAGCCATTTAGGGTTCTCTCCTGAGCCGTTCATGCCAAAGGATATGTTTGAAGCGCATAGGATTAGAGGATTGTGACGATGAACGTATTAGTCGTCGGTGCTGGATTTGCTGGGTGTGTTGTCGCAGAGCGTTTAGCCTCCGCAGGACACTCCATCCTCATCATCGACAAGCGAGATCATCTTGGAGGAAACGCCTACGATGAGTATGATTCTCATGGCGTGTTAGTACATCGCTACGGCCCTCACATCTTCCATACAAACAGCCAAGCAGTCTTTGCCTACCTTTCCCGATTCACAGACTGGCACGCTTATCAGCATCGCGTTCTTTCTCAAATAGACGGCAAGTTGGTTCCTTTCCCAATAAACTGCGATACTTTGAATCAGGTTTATGATCTATCTATGAGCACTTGCGAAGCAGGAGAATTCCTGAGCCGCGTCCGCGTTCCCAAGGATCGTATCGAATCCAGTGAGGATGCTGTGCTTGCCAGTGTCGGTCACGACCTTTGTGACAAGTTCTATCGCAACTATACTCGTAAACAATGGGGGTTAGAACTATCGGAATTAAGTCCAGGAGTGACAGGACGGATTCCAGTTCGTACCAACTATGACGACCGCTATTTTACGGACGCCATTCAGTTCATGCCGGGAAACGGATACACGAAGATGTTTGAAAGGATACTGGACCATAAGAATATCCGCATAGAACTGGAAACAGATTACTTCAAGAAAAGAGATTCCTTCTCCGCTCAACTTATGGTCTACACCGGCCAATTGGATGCTTACTTCGGTTCCTGCCTTGGCTCTCTTCCGTATCGTTCCCTCCGCTTCGAGCATGACTATCTTTTCATAAGCCAATTACAGCCAGTCGGGACAGTCAACTATCCCAATGATTTCCCTTATACTCGTATCACAGAGTTCAAGCATTTGACCGGGCAAAGGGTGGATGGAACTTCGATTGTGTGGGAATACCCAGAAGCCGAAGGAGAACCGTACTATCCTATTCCCACCGCAGCAAACGAGGCTCTTGCTGCCCAGTACCGTCAGTTGGCAGCAAAAGAAAAGGATGTTATATTCATTGGAAGGCTGGCACAGTACAAGTACCTGAATATGGATCAGGTGGTAGCCGCCGCATTGAAAGCGACGAGACAACTATGAACTTTTCACAGGCGATCTCTGAATACGAGCCGCAGTCAGACATATTCGCTACGCATTTGAACCTGCTGCGTCTCATTGGTCCTGGCATCACAAGCGTTCTTGAGCTTGGCGCGGGAGAGTTCTCTACGCGCACATTTCTAAGCCGTAGATACTATCCCAACCTTGGAGAACTTGTAACCGTAGAGCAGGACAGAAAGTGGGTAATTGCCGAGGACGATCCGCGCCATAAGATAGTGATCTGTCCTGAACCTATCGAACTGTTTCTTGAAGATGTGTCCTTAGATGCTTTTGACTTGATTTTTGTTGACAATAGTTTATCTCTGGATAGGCGCTGCGATACCCTGAAATGGGTAGCTTCACACATAGGACGCTCTTTAGTTGTGGCGCATGACTTTGAGAGGACAGAATATCAGGATGCATCTGCTGGTCTTACACTGATTTTAGTCGATGACCGCCAAGTTCCATGGACGGCTCTACTTTGGAGGAAAAGGTGATGCTTTCAATAGTAATGACATCTTACAATCGTCCTCATCAACTAAGGAATACACTTGAGTCAATTCGTCTCCAGAGTTTCAAAGACTACGAAATCATCGTGGTAGACGATGGCGCAGACGATGAGACTCCAGTGATTTGCGAAGAGTATGGGGTGAGATATTGTCATCCTTCTCGCCCCGATCCTACCGCTCGACGTAATTCAGCGAGACCGTTGAATTGCGGTCTGCGGCAGGCGATAGGAGATATTATCATTCTCCAAAACGCAGAGTGCAAGCATATTGACTCGCAGACTATTGAGAAACTTACTGCGCTCGTGACGCCTACAAACGCCGTGTTTGCCAGAGTGATTGCCTTGAATGAGGACGGAACAGAACGTGAACTCTATTGTGGAATCGACCGTCCTCGTCCCTACTTTTTCTGCGGAGCGATCAAGCGTGAGTGGTTTGAACGGCTGCGGGGATTCGATGAAGACTTTATCGGAGCGGGATGGGAAGACGATGATTTTGCAGATCGACTTCGGCGCGAAGGAGTAGAGTTTATCTTCACCGATATTCTCGTACATCATCAATGGCATCCGCCAGCGGTTTACGAACTGTATGCCAACCAGTCAGTATATGAACGCAAAAAGTCAGAACCTACCGTTAGGAATATCGGTAGAGAATGGGGAGAGTTATGAGTGAACCTCTGCTGTCGTGGATTATCGGAAGTTTCAATCGCCCAAACAGTATGCGAACCTGCCTTTCGTCTATTATCGACCAAACGTTCACGGACTGGGAAGCCATCGTCACCGATAACAGTGACGATCCTATGTGCAGAGCAAAGATTGAATTGCTGTGTCGAATGGACCCGCGCATTCGTTATGAGTGGACTCATGACAACGCATTAACGAACTTCCCGCGAGTTGGCATCCCCTCACTTTACGATGCAGCAGAGATCGGCGTAAAGATGACGACGGGAAAATATCTAATGTTCCCAAATTGCGATTCAATATACGCAAAATACTTTGCCGAAAGAGTGATCCCATTTGCGGAGGAAGGAAACTTTGAACTAGTGATTTGCAATTTTGTACAGGGGCGTCCAGACATGCCGTATTTCTACTTCGACGCATACCCTGAAGCGTGTCGTTGCGACAAAACGGCGTACCTGATTCGGCGGGATTGGTTTCCTGAAGAGTGGCCACATAAAGTAGATATGTATGGCGTAAGTGATGGTATACTAATCAACGAGTTAGTAGCCAAAGGTATCAAACATGGGCGATTTACTCAGTGTATGGTTGTCCACAGTTGATGTATAATGGGGTTGTCGGGGCTGGAACCCCGGCTCTCACCTATCGTCACAGGAGGACGAATGACAACC
>Ga0208038_1002011_pt1 | contig 10138 bp, 14 predicted proteins | sample June2015DPH_16_1_FD_184714 | JGI IMG/M metagenome (GOLD analysis project Ga0208038, IMG submission 184714) | Peatland microbial communities from SPRUCE experiment site at the Marcell Experimental Forest, Minnesota, USA - June2015DPH_16_100... | ecosystem: Environmental > Terrestrial > Soil >...
CATGGGTCCGCCGGCAGCGGTGCCGAGTACCCGGGCAAACATGCACCAACCCTGCGGAGGTCCACCACCCCCGCCACAACGTCGGCCTTGCCCAGCGCGCGCACGACCACCGCGCCCTCGCCCTTTGCCACCAGCACCATGCGGACCTGCACGCGCTCAGTGGACCATTCAAGGGATGGGTGAGGGATATGGTGCGAGCCTACTGTGACCAAGAGGGCGCGCTGCTTCTGGCACTCTACTACCGCCAGCACCCGGTCATATGAACCCCGTCCGCATGCTCCCAGCCGTCCCGCCCTGGAGCCACTGGCCAACCCAAAGGCTGCGTCAGGAGGAGGCGGAGAAACCTCGGTCCTTCAGTAGGGGCTTTCGCCAAATCGCTTTCACCGACGAAGAGCGGATGTTCCCCAGCTTCAAGAGCTGCTATGTGCCGGGCATCGTGACTGGCGAGATCGCGCGCCGAGGGTGGCCCGTCTTCGTCGGGGTCGACCTGGCGGGCGACAAGCGGCCGGGCAACGTCATCTTCGTGATCGCGCTCGACCCATCCACGCAGCGCCGCTACCCGGTCGAGGTCTTGTGCGGGGCATGGAAGAGCCCCGAGGTGGCCGCCCAGCTCGCCGCCGTCCACGGCCGCCACCCGAACCTCCGCTGCATCATGGTCGAAAACAACGGCTACCAGCAGAGCCTCGTCGACTGGATCCGGCAGTCGCCTGGCGACAATAGCTACTGGTACCTGGTCGAACCCTACACCACCGGTTACGCCTCGAAGGCTAACGAGATCTTCGGCATGCCCGGCCTGGAGATCGAGTTCAAGAACAAGGCCTGGGCGATCCCGATGTCGGAGTTCGAGGGCCACCCGCCACACTGCCGGTGCGGTTGGTGCACATGGGTGGCGGAGACGCGGGACTATCCGATGGGGTCAGCCACGGACACCGTGATGGCGATGTTCTTCGGCCGCGAGGCCATTTCGAAGTGGGGCATCGGTACTACGATGAGCGCTGGTCAGGGCAACGTTGCCGGGTTCAACGATCGCTGAGGGAAAAAACCATGAACGAGGACGAACTGATCATTTACCCCTGCAAGATCACCGGCGGCCGGCACGCGGAGCTCCGTTTGCCTCCGGAGCTGAGCGCGGCTGACGTGCGGCGCATCCACGCTTTCCTTCTCACCCAGGTGGACGACGAAAGCGACGTCTCCGACATCATCGACCGTGGGTTCAGGCCTGATCCCGAACCCGCCCAGGAAACTAGGCCAGCCGAATTATCACCAGTAGCTGCGCATAAACCGGACGGTGGACTAGATCCCAAACCGGCCCAGCAAACTAGTCCACCCGTCCTCGGTTCGCCTCCACCTGCGCCGCGATCGATACCGCTACAACCGGGCGAAAGGATCCCGGACGCCATCCTGCGCATGATGCGTAGCGGGATGACGTCGCAGCAGGTGGCGGAGACGCTGGACCTCAATCGTTGGGTGGTGGGAAGGCACCTCGGGTTACTCCGCCGGAAAGGGTTACTCGACCCATCGTCCACGGATGCCGCGCCCCCCACGGCCGCACCAGCTATCACCCCGGGAATGCAGCGGGTCTGCGAGCTGCTCAACGCTGGCAAATCGGTCGAGGAGACCGCGGCCGAGAGCGGGAAGACCTGTTCGACCGTCCGGAAGTACCTTTCCCACCTCCGCACGGCTGGGCTGTTGAATGCCAACGTATCGCCCGAACCTGACTTGCGCAAACATGATCATGCGGAATCTGCAGCATCACTCGAGGCGGAACCCGAGCCGGAGGTCGAAGAGGATGACGAGCCGGAGCCCGAAGAGAGCAGGGAACCGATCGTGGTATCGCCCGAGACGGCACAGCGGCAGGCGGGCGCCAGCGTGGATGAGCTGCGGGACGACGTGCGCAAGCAGTGCCAGCGCTCGGGCAAGCCCTGCGGGCCGGCCACGCTCATGACCACGCTCGGGGGCAGGGTCAAGCACGCGCACCGGGCAACCCTCAGCGCGATCGGGGACGGCGTGACCACCCCAGACGACAGCGGGCACGTCCACGCGATTCGCGGCTTCAAGGTCCGCCTGGCCCACGGCCACGACCACGGGCTTGCCACCGCATACGCAGAATAGGTGTTACCCTTCCGCACCCAGACACATCCGATAGTTGCAGCAGTTCGTCAAGTCTGCTACAAAGGAAGGATGGAGTCAGGCCATGGCAACGCAACGCAAATGGAGTTTCGTCACCGATAGTCCCTGCGACTGCGGCGCACCGGCGTGCGCGAAGGCTGCGCATGAGCTGGCGGAGGCGATGAGGCGGCGGGAAGCGATCCTGCGGGCGGCGGAGGCGGAACTGGAGATGCCTCTGCTCGCGACCTGGGGCGACATTGCATTGACGTCGCGTCCCGCCCAGGTGTAAGCTTTTTCTGTTCGTGTCTCCTTTGGGCTCCGCCGGAGTGGTCGCCGGCGGGGCCCTTTCTATTTGGAGCCCATGGCGCGACGCGCATGCGGCTTGCTTTTCGGTGAAGATTCTTCTTGCGTAACTATCGAAACTGAGGTAATTTATAGTCAGTTACCGAGAGACCACCAAACAAGGAGACGACCAGATCCTTCAACAGATCGGCGGCGGTTGCTCGTTGTGGGTCCTTTGGATCGCTGGCGATGGCCCGCAGCCTGTCCAGCACCAGCCGGAGGCGGATCTTGCCGTTGCAGTCGTCCGCCGCCAGTGCCGGCAGGATCTTGCGCAGGTCCTCCACCACTCAGAAGCCGATCTTGGCCCGGTCCTGCACACCGCCGTTGTAGGTGCGCTGCCTGGCCTGGGCCTCGGCCTCGCTGGCATGGCCGGGGGGCAGGACAGCGTGGATCCGGGCGCCCGCCGCCTCAGCTGCCGCCACCTTGGGATCCCAGCGGGCGGAGACGCTATCATGCGCCTCCACCTGGACGCGGCTGAAGTCATCGGGCTTCGCGGCGAACTCGCTCACCCCACTCTTGATCATCACAACGTCGAACAGTTCCTGGCGGTCGGGCATGGTGCCTCCTGTGGCCCCCATCTTAATGCATAGTGCCCGCGGTGGCTAGCTCTCCTGCTCGGGCGGCAGATCGCCTCGGCCGCCCTGGTAGGGTAGCTAGTTCGAGAGGAAGGTTGCGGCGGCGGCCGGCAGCGCGCGGGCAGCGACGCCCGTGGTGTCCTGCAGCCAGATCTTCTCAAGGCGCGCGTCCTGGCTCTTGCAGCGGTCCCATGTCAACGACACAGCAAGTCGAACCGATCCGAATTCGACCGTGCGAATGCACATCAACCATCTGCGGTCTGCAATGCGGCAAGCCAGTGCGCTTCGGCTTTCCTGCCAGCCGTGGTAGGGTAGCGAGCCAGGAGGCACTCATGGCCGAGACGAAGCAACCCTTTGACGATGGTGAAGGCGAGCATGAGGTGGCGTTCAAGCCTCGTGGGCGCGCGGACGAGGGAGACAAGGCAGAACCGGAGCACGAGCAATCCGAGCTCACCCCGCTGATACCGGTGCCTCGCTAATGGCGTTGCCCTCGCGCTTCGATCCCGAGGAATTCCAGCGCACGATGGAGGCGCTGCGGGATGGTACGTCGGCGGCGGACATGGTGGCCCGTCCGGAGTTCGACGCAGCCCAGGCGCGCAACTTCGTCGAGGACGCGCAGCACGGCCGGCGGATCGAGCAGTACCGGTCGGCCCTGGAACGAGGTGGGTTCACCTACTGGCCCAAGGGCGCGATCCCGCCCGGGTGTGAGGCCAGGAGCCCGTTCGAACCCCCGAGGCCACTGCTCGAGGGCCAGTGGCGGCGGCCAGCAGACCGGAAGCTCCCGAAGCCTCTGGCTCTCACTGACGCCCAGGTGGTCGCGTGGTTCGCTACCCCGGAGGAACTATGGAGCTGGCTGAAGGATCTGGCGACGGTGGAACGGCGGCGGCTGCAGAGGCAGGACGCCCAACCGAAGCGCCTGTTCATGCACCGCTGAGGGTGCGGGCGAGCACCATGCCCGTGGCAGCGATCACGGACATGGATGGCGTGCCGGTGCGGTTGGATGCCGGGATCGTTGCTGTGCGGCCGAGCTGGTGGGATCGGCTGTGGACCCGCGTCTTGAGCTCGGCTGTCCCCCCAAGCTCCCCCGGTGGTAAGGTATCGCTATGACCCAGCTAGCCGGCGATCTCGAAGCCAACCCACCGCCTGCGGCGGGCGTGAAGCAGTATTTCTTCGACAACGCGGTCGTGGGCGAGACGGAGCGGTATCGCAGACTCAACCGGTACGAGGCCCACTTCCGTTGCACTCAGTACCAGCACCAGCAATACGACTGGTGGGGGATGAACGCCGACGTGGCGGAGACGGTCAGCCCGAGCGTGCAGGTGCCGCTAGGGTTCACCCAGCCGGCGTTGCAGCTGCTAGCACGGCAGAAGCGCCCGACGGCTCCCTACAACTTGCCCAGGGCGATCGTCGACAGGTTCACCGGCCTGCTGTTCAGCGATGCACGCAAGCCGGATGTCGAGGTGGAGGGCGACGATGATACCGACGACTTCTTGCACGCTTGCATGGAGCAATGCCGCTTCTGGGCTCGGTGGCGCGAGGCTAGGGCTCTCGGGGGTGCCTGCGGATCTGTCCTGGTGACGATCCACCTGCGGGATGGTCGCTTCATCATGCAGGCGCACAACCCGAAGCACGTGCAGATCCTGTGGAAGGACCGCCGCAATCTGGAACCGCTGGGCGCGCTGATCATCTACCGCTACGAGAAGGAGGAGTTCGCCACGGACCCGCGCACGGGAGAGATGACAGCGCAGGTGGTGAACTATCTCTACCGGCGCATCATCACCGACGTAGACGATACGGTCTACAAGGAGGTGCGGCTAGATCCCACCGCCAACCTCGCATGGGAAGTAGAGTCGACCGTGGTGCACGGCCTCGGGGAGTTCCCGGGCGTCTGGGTGAAGAACAAGGCCACGCCCGACCAGGGGGCCAGCGACGCCGATGGGGATCCTGATTGCCAAGGGGCTTGGCAGACCTTCGACACCATCGATCGCCTGCTCAGCCAGATGAACAAGGCTCTCCTGCTCAACCTCGACCCCACACTGGTGCTCAAGATCGATCCCAAGGAGCTGGCCGCCCAGGGTGGCAGCGTGCGGAAGGGATCCGATAATGCCCTCTACGTGGGCGCGAACGGCGGCGCGAGCTACATGGAAATGGTAGGGGGCGGCGTGGAGGCCGGGCACAAGCTGGTCGAGCGGTTGAAGCAGAACGCATTGGACGTCACCCGATGCGTGCTGGCCGACCCGGAGAAGCTATCAGGCGCTGCGCAGTCGGCGAAGGCTATGGAGTACCTCTTTGCGCCCATGCTCGAGCAGGCGGACGAGCTCCGCAGCCAGTGGGGAGACTGTGGGGTCGTTCCGATCCTGCGCCTCATGTTGAAGATCGCGCAGAAGTTCCACGGGGTCACCTCCGAGCAGAACGGGCAAACGGTAATCACCGAGCTCGACCTGCCGCCCAAGGCGGACGGGACACCACGGAAGCTCGGGGCCAGTGGTTGGATCCGCTTGAAGTGGGGCTCGTACTTCGCGCCCACCGAGGCGGACAAGCATGCGCAGGTGTCTACCGTGGTCGCGGCGAAAACGGCCGAGCTGATTGACTCGGGGACGGCCACCAGCCAGGTCGCGCCGATCTTCGGAGTGCAGGACGCCGCCGCGATGGCGTATAAGGTCGCGAAGGAGAAGAGCGACGAGGCCACGCGTATGTTCGGCAGCACGTATGGGGAGCAACCGGGCACGCCGGTGGACACGGGAGAAGCGCCCACCCCGCCCGCAGGGCAGGGGGGTAAGCCTTGAACGCGCTTACCGTTCTGCCCGTCGCTTGGCCCAATTTAGGAGCTTCTTGTCTTCGCGGCACCGCTCCCCGCTTGGTACGCAGCGTAATCAACCCCTCCCTAAAGGGAGGGGCTTTCCAAAAATGAAGCTAGCCATTGACTTCGATGGCACACTGGTCGAGCACGGTTCACCGCTCCGGCTCCGCGTGGGTGCGCTCGAGGCCATACAAGCTCTCAAGACGGCTGGCCACTACCTGGTGCTCTTCTCGGCTCGCTCGACACTAGATGGCGCCGGGCCAGTGCTGGAAGACGAGGCCGGCCGCTTCTGGCAGTATGGCGAGGTCCCCGGGCGAACGAGCTACCAGTGGCAACTCTCCGAGGAAATGAGAGAGTTCCTCAAACGCGTCGGGCTCTGGCAGCTCTTCGACGACGTCTGGACGTCACCGGGGAAACCGATAGTGGACCGCTTTATCGACGACCGCGCGGAGCCGCCCGACTGGGCCATGCTCCGCCAGCAAGCATAGGAGACGACCATGGCAGACTTCTCACGATGGGCTCAGCGCCGAGGTGGCGGCCACCGCCAAGACCCCGACCGCCCAGCACCCGCCGCGCCCACTCTCCCGCTCCCGCCCCAGGGTTACGCCTGGGGATACCAGGCGGGGCAGTACATTCTGATTCCCCTGCAGGCCCAGCCGCCGCAGCCAGCGCAACCGCAGCAGCAACCGCAGTATGTGCCTCCACCGCGACAGCCGCAGGGCATGCAGCCTTTTGTTCCGCAACCGCTCGGCGGGTCGTTCCCGCCTGGGCACGCCACTCAGCGGGTGGAGACCTGCCTGCTCGTAAAACCGGACGCTCGGGATACCTACGCGGATCTGCTCTCTACGCTGCCCGATCTGGTGCCACCCGACGAGAGGTACAACGCCATGGAGGGCAGGATTAGCCCGGAGACGCTGGCGGCGGTGGGGAACATCCCCGAGCTCATCGAGACACCGCCGGCCGCCCCGGAGAAGCCAGTGGGCAACCCCGAGCAGCTGCGCCGGGCGTTCGCTGGCTCTGGCCAGCTGATCCGGGGTAGCCAGCCCATCCCTGGCGCAAGCTGAGCTGCATTCGCCCGCACGCCGCTGTCACCCCACTGTGCAACTCCGCGTAACCTTTCGGGTTTCTCGCGTGTCTATTTCTGCGCTCTTTTCTTGCGGAACTAGCGAAAGTAGCGCAATATAGACTCATGGATACGACGACGACCACCACGAACAACGGACTGACGATGAAGCCGCATCAACCGGATAGGCGACCGAATGATGAGTGCCATCAACGAGAACCTGAAGGGACCGGTTATGTTCCACCACGACTTGCCGGCCGAGAAGGATGACGAGCCATGAGCTACCTCGACACGATCGCCAGCGCCAACCCCGACGCTCTCATCGGCTCCCTCGAGCGCCTCATGGCCAATCGCAAAATAAGCGCCTCCCGTGCCACCGCCGTCTACGTCCGGGTCCGCGGCCGCCATCGGGTGATCGAGGCCAGGGCAGCCGTGGTAAAGGCGGTCGAGGACCTCACCCTGTACTACGTCCACGCGGCCGAGGAGACGCCTCTCCCGGCGGACCCCGGGGCAGGTGAGGCCGTCCACCAGGCTTTCGTGGCCACCCTCGACAACCTGATCGAAACCTGCAGGAGGGCAACGTGAGCGCGCGGGTGATCGAGTTCCAGGCCTTCCGCCTGGCGCTCATGCGCAAGCTCCACGCCCAGGGCAAGCCTGCTAGCGAGATCCGCCAGGCGCTGCGGGCAGTGGACAAGCGGACCCCGCCGCAGACTCGGCCGCCCTCGGAATGGCCCACCCAGGCTTTCGCACGCCTGATCGACGACTTGCAGAAAGGAGATCCACGACCATGACCACACTGGACAGACCCACGCTCCGAATGGCTGTGATCCGCGGGCACGCACTGAGCCCGCTCAATCCAGACCAGATGGAGCTCTTCCATGCTTCGAGCAAGGTGAGGGTGCTGGAGGCACTCATCGCATTGGTCGCCGATGCCGGGCTCTACGTGGCCGAGGGCGAGGCAAAGCCCTACCTGGCCTATGTCTCGAACCGGGACGGGCTCGGGCGTCAGTGCTGAGGGGTGCCATGAGCGGCTCTTCGCACCGTGGTTTGTGCCGGCAGTGTTCGAGCGGCTTGGAGCCGGGCAAGCCCAAGACATTCGATCCCAAGTGCCGCGGGTGGCGCAAAGCTGGCGGCCGTCCTGCGGACTGGTCTAGAGCCACGTCCCCAGGCGGGCGGCTTCCGCCGGACCAGGTTCGAGAACAACGAGAGGAAGCAAGCGCAGGTGGCAGCCATGCGCGCGAGTTACAGGGAATTGCCACGGCCAAACCGCTAACCCAGCACAACCATTGGCGATTCCGGTGCGCGCGTTCTTCTTGCACAACTAACGGAACTAGACTATTATTGAAGTGTAAGGAGGACACGACGATGACGACCACGACCACCACCGAATGCAGCTTCCACGGATGCCACCAGGACGCGATTGAGGCCATGGGGTTCTGCCCCGTCCACAGCGGGCGCGGGGTCAGCGGGACCTGCGATAAGCTCCCCGCGATGCCCGAGCCCCCGCCAGCGAACATGCGCGCGATCGCCCTGCGCTACCTCGACCGGGTAATGCCGCTCTGCCTGGCGGTGGCGCTCTTCGCCAGCGGCTGCGCGGACAACGCCGAAGGGCTCGACACTCCGGACGCCGATCCTGCGGTGCAACCCACGGCCAAGCCGGACACGCAGGCCGCGCCCACCCCGCAACCGGACGCCATGCCGGCGGTCACGCCGGACACCCTCCCCGCGCAGCAGCCCGATACCACGCCAGTGGTCACGCCCGACACCCGGCCGGCGATTCAACCCGACACGCTCCCCGCGGTCGACACGAAGCCGATCTGCGGTGCGGGGTACTACTGGGCTTCGACGGCAGGCAGCGGTGACATCGAGCCCCAGGTCTGCGTCGCATGCATCAGCGACCAGATCCCGACACCGAACTATTCGACCTGCGCGGAGTTCGTCAAGGGCAACCTCTGCAACCTGCCCTCGCACGAGTACCAGGTGTATTGCGCCAAGTCGTGCAACCGCTGCGGGTCAGACGCTGGCACCTAATTCCTCGACCAAACCAAGTCGGGGCGGACAATAGCTAAACCGGAGGACACGACCATGAGCGACACCGCCATTCTCCGAGCTGCCCTATTTACCCCTGGACCGCGGCACGTGTGGGGCCTGCCGATTCGGATCATCGGCGGCCCGGGCACCGCGAAGAGCGACCTGGTAACCCAGGTGGCGAGAGCGGCCGGTCTGCACGTGCAGGTCGTGATCGCCAGCTTGCGCGACCCCACCGACTTCATCGGCCTGCCGGTGCCCGGGAATAACGGGTCGGTAAAGTACGCCCCGCCGGACTGGGCACTGCAGGCGGCCGAGCTGGGCAATAGCGTCGTGTTTCTTGACGAGATCAGCACCTGCGCGCCGGCCGTGCAGGCGGCCCTATTGCGCGTCGTGCTCGACCGGGTGGTGGGCGACTTTGCCCTGCCGCCGACCGTGCGGATCGTCGCGGCCCAGAACAGCGTTGAAGACAGCGCTGGGGGCTACGACCTGGCCATGCCGCTGGCTAACCGCTTCGCCACCCTGGCCGACTGGCAGGCGCCCGACGCCAAGGCCTGGGCCTCGTGGCTGCTGAGCGCCGGCAACGGCGACGAGACGGAGACCACCACCAGCCCGCAGGCCGAGCAGGAGCGCGTGATGCAGCGCTGGCCGCTCGAGTACGCCAAAGCCAGCGGCGTGATCTCGACGTTCATCAATCGCAACCCGTCGTTGCTGCATGCGCAGCCCCAAGCGGGCAGCCCGCAGGCCTCGCTCCCGTGGCCGAGCCGGCGCACCTGGGCCATGGCTACCCGAGCGATGGCGGCGGCGGCGATCCATGCCCTAACCGAAGCCGAGACGGATCGCTATGTCGGGGCACTGGTGGGCAACGCTGCCGTAACCGAGCTGCGGTCGTTCCTGGCGAACCTCGACCTACCGGATCCCGCCGACCTGCTGGACGGCAAGGCCAAGTTTACCCACGACCGCGACCGCATGGATCGCACCATGGCGGTGTTCAGCTCCTGCGCGGCCCTGGTGGCGCCCAAGTCGGCCGAGGCCCGTAACACCCGCGGTGCGGCCCTGTGGGCATTGCTTAACGACCACATGGCCCTGGCGCCAGACATTGTGTGGCCGGCGGTGCGGGCCCTGTGCAATCGCGAGACGCTGCTGATCCGCATCGACGGCAAGATGTGCAAGGACGCCGAGGCGGTGCTGGCCCGGTTAAAGCCGTTGTTCAAGGCGGCT
>Ga0208038_1002013_pt1 | contig 10125 bp, 8 predicted proteins | sample June2015DPH_16_1_FD_184714 | JGI IMG/M metagenome (GOLD analysis project Ga0208038, IMG submission 184714) | Peatland microbial communities from SPRUCE experiment site at the Marcell Experimental Forest, Minnesota, USA - June2015DPH_16_100... | ecosystem: Environmental > Terrestrial > Soil >...
GGGGGGCCGAACCTTGTCCACAGGGCGCCATCAAAGTCGACTACCGACATGACGATTCGGATTTCAAGGCAAGCATCGAACTACCGGAAGGAGTGACTGCACAGGTTTCCATGCCTGTAGATCGGGGGGACGGCTCGGTCCAGGTTGATGGCCGCGCGGTCTCGGGAGTGTCTGCGGAAGACGGAACTCGCTTGACCGTCCCGCTCAGTACGCCGGGGTTGCACGAGCTTCACTCGCATTTGAGTTTGCCATAGCGTTTGTTACTCCCCTTTTCTTGGGGGCGTTCTTTGCGGGACCGAGCGTGTCCTTTCAGCAATCAGCCGGCCAGTTTTCCAATCACACCCGTAAAAGGGATAGGAAAAGGCTAGCTGAGATAAGATCAATAGGGTCCCCGGTTACCGAACCAAGAAGGATCGCATGGCTTCTTCGTACTCGGCCGAGACAGTCCGCTAAGGCCAGGTCCCGATAAATTGCCAGACTCTTCTCCTCGGCGTGGCCGCTGATGTCGCGCTGCACTACCTGCTTTTGCTGCATCCGCGCCAGAGCGATCGCCAACCGCGCGTAATCCCGTTCCTCCAGCCTGCCCCTCGATCTCAGCAAATCCACGGTCATGAAGATGTAGCGGTCATAAAGGAACGGACGCCGCAACCTGGACATACGATCAATCTACCCGCGGTGCGGTGCCGAGGCAACAAAGAACCGGGCCAGGGAGCACCGGCGAGCGCGAAAAGCCGCGGGCCTACAAGACAGATCCGCGCTACGCTTGCTCCAGCAGACTGCCTGCTCGACACTCACTGCTCAGGTGTTGTTGCAAGAACATCCAAGTCTGGTTCGACGAGGAGGTGGCGTGAACCCTGAACTACAGCTCTCGGTCACTGCAATCATATGCGCTGCGGTTGTGGTTCTACTTCCAGCGGGCACTGAGTTCCTCCAGTGCAATCCGCACGAGCTGGCTGCGCGTCCTCACACCTGTTTTCTGGAACAGTTGTTGGAGAGCGGCCTTCACCGAACTCTCCGAGATGTTGAGACGCGCACCAATTTCCTTATTGCTGAAACCCTCAAACACGCCTTGTAATACCTGATTCTCCCTTTCGGTGAAGGGTCGTGTAGGACCCAGTCTCTGTGGACGCGTTGTTGCCTCGACCAGGGCATGGATGGAGCCCTGATCCAGCCAGGTTTCTCCTGCCATGACCTTGCGAATGGCCTGCTTGAGGAGCGCTGGCGAACTGTGCTTTGGAAAAATTCCCCCCACACCCAGGCTGAGCGCCTGTACGGATTCGGCATCACTCATCCCTGCGGTGACCATGAGGAATCGTCCCTGAAAGCCCCACTGCCGGGCTTGGGTAATGAACTCAAAGCCCCGCTCTTTCCCGAGGTCATAGTCCAGCAAGACAAGATCAATTGGCTTCCGGCGCAAGACATCGGTGGCTTCACCGACCGATGCGCAAAGAGCTGTCATCACCAAATCAGGCTCGCCCGCCAACAGCCGGCTCAGGCCCTCTCGGAAGAGAGAGTGATCGTCCAGTAAGAGGATCCTGATTTTATCCATTCGTTTCTGGTGCTCCCTCCTCGTCCCCCTGGTTCGCGAAAGGCATGAGATCCAAAGCGAAGCAGCACCCAGCGGGTTCTGGTTCGTACCGGAGGTCACCCTTAAATGTCCTTGCAAAAGCCCGCGAGAGGTACAGCCCAAGTCCGGTGGCTTCCGCCCCTTGCTGAAACGGTTGAAACAGACGTTCAGGGTTGGGAATGCCGTGACCGGTATCGCGGACTCGCACCACCACCCGCTCACCTTCCAGGGACGCGCTGACGGTCAACTCCTTCCGCTCTTGGTCCTCCATGGCACGCTGGCTGTTCTTGGTGAGGTTCAGGAGCACCTGCAAGAGATTATGGCGCTCCGCCCACACCCGGGGCAAGACTTTGGGGACATCCCAGCGAACGAGCACACCCGACTCTCGCAGCGGAAGCTCGGTCACGATGCGCAACTCGTCAAGTACCGAGCAAAGCTCCACCGTAGCCGGCTCCTCGCTTCCCGCGCTTTGCCCAAGCTCAAGCGTTGCGATTCTTCCCAATCCTTCCACGAGATCCCCCAGGGCGCGGAAGTCCTCGCTCTGTGCCAGCTCGGGACCGCACGAAAGGTTTTCGTAAACGACGGAGATGGCGGCGCATACGTTGCGGATTTCGTGCGATACGGCTCCGACGGCCAAGCGTGACGCGACCAGGAGGTGATGGAGGCTGGATTCCTCCATGTCGCGAAGATCCTCGGAGCTATCGACGAGCATGGCCGCCAACCTTGGCCCGGCGCTTGTCTTGTAAGTGGAAAACCAAATGTCCGCGAGAAACACATCCCCATCTCGACGTCGGCCACTGCACTGCATCGCGGTACGGAAGCTGGGCGTGGATTCGTCGGCCGGTCGCACTCTGGCCAAGGGGGGGAGGAAATCCTTGATGGACTCGCCCGGCAAGGTCTCAGGCTCAAAGCCCAGCAAGCTATGGGCGGCCTGATTGGCCATCAGGATTCTACCGGCAGAATCCACAGTCAGGATAGCTGCGGGGCTGCTTTCGATGAGTGCTTTCAACTGCTGTTCAGCGTCGCGCCGCAACAGAGCCTCTTGCTCAACCTCTCGGACGTGCTGCGCCGTGAGTCGCCGGTTTTTGGCGGATTCATGAGCGAAGAGTGCAGTGCCAAAGTAGGCAGCGAACATGAAGATGTCGCGGGGAACCCCTGCTGCCAGATCCCACGTAAAGGGGGAAAAGAGTTCGGCCAGAAGGGTACACAATCCTCCCAGTATGGCGAGTTGCCAGCGCGGCAGGCAACTGCCCACGATCAGCATGGGAAAAAGATATAGAAAGCCGAAAGAGACGTTCAGTTCGACACGCCAATCGATCAGGGCCACGATCAAAATCATCATCGCGGCGACGAAGAGAAGTTTGGCGCGACTTAACCGTAGGAAGAATGAAAGCATTTCGCTACCGCCCCCATAATGCCTGACTACGCTTTCACGCGAAACGCACCGACCACCGCCCACAATTGTACCAAACCACCCGCCGACCGCTGCACCGATGGCCAAAAGATAGGCCCAACTTGGCCGAAAGATAGTGTCCATAAGGAAGGCCGGCGTGCATGGAAAATAATAAAGCGCTGCCCACGCGGACGCGCCGAGAAAATGCATGAACGAGCCCCAGAGTTTCTGAAATGCGAGACTCGCGCTTGAGGTTCCAATTCAAAACCAAGCTATGGCGTAGTAGAATGTCTGCATGGGAGAAATTCGGGTCCGGATGTTTTTACAGAACGAAGGCGACCTTTATCTGCATGACCGGCGCAAGCTCAGTCGCAAGAAGGTCCGGAAGGCCGAGATAGAAGCCGTTGTAGATACGGGGGCTGTAATGATGCTCTTGCCACAAGAGCTTGTTGAACAGCTAGGGCTGCGTCGCGCGGGCAAGGTGGTGGTTCGACTCGCAAACGAGGAAAGGGTCGAGATGGAAAAAGCCAGCGGAATTCATTTGGCGATCGGGGACAGAGAAATGTCGGCGAGCTGCCTGATCGGACCGCCCGGGTGCGAGCCGCTTGTGGGCCAGCTTGTGATGGAGGAGCTGGACTTGGTCCCCGACCCGTTAATGAAAACGCTCACTCCGAGGCCGGAGTCACCATTCCTTCCCACTCTTAAAATGAAGTCTCTGGCGCCGGTGACGCCGCCGACCGCCTGATTCCGCAAATTCTGGACGCTACTGATGCTCTTATGCCCTTTCCCGGTCGCGGCCACAGACGCCCGGACCTCACCTCACGGCCTCTTGGCTTCATTATTTCCGGGACGCGGTGGAGCGCGCCCAGGGCGGCAACTATCAAACCTTGATCAACAACGCGCTGCGCGCCTATATCGAGGGTGTGCAGAAGCCTACGATCGAGGAAACGCTGCGGCGTGTGATCCGCGAGGAGTTGCGGACGGCACCGTGAAGGGGCGGGATCGGGGGATTCGCCATTCGCGATTCGGACTCACCTGTCGGCTGTGAGCTGTCAACTGTGGGCTGTAGCCTTACCACCCGCTGTTACTGATAACTGAAAACTGACAACTGAAGACTTATTTTTGGGAGCGGCGTGCCCCATCCATATTGACGACGTGCGGTTGTCGCTGGGGAATCAGGCATGCGAAAAGGCCACGGTCACGAAAGCAGTGCCGGTGACACGCTTCCACCCGTGAACCCGCTATATCGCGAAATCACTTGTTTCCGAGCTTTTTCGCGATATTATGATCTCAATGGTATTGGTCTTAAAGAGAGATGCCGATCCTTAGGCCGACGCCATTGATATATGGCAGAATTCAAGAGGGTTAATCCGAACGTCTGGCAAGAGAAGGACGGGCTGATTCGGCTACAAGAGGTCGTCAAGGAAATCAAATGCATATGGCGTCCGACCCCCAACGACGACTATGGGATTGACGGAGACGTCGAAATCGTTATTGGGGATACTCCAACCGACCGCCTGATTAAGGTGCAATGCAAATCCGGTAAATCCCATTTCAAGAATCAGAAGTTCTCGGGCTTCGACTACTATTCTCGTGAGGAGGACTTGAAATACTGGAACGACTGTAATGTGCCCGTCATTGTTGTTCTTCACGACCCCGAGAAAAACGAGTTGTACTGGAAGGACGTCCAAGGATATATCAAATCCAATCCCGCGGTCCGGGCGAAGCCTCACGCAATTCATTTCTCACGGCGGTCCGACGTGTTCGACCGCCAGTCATATGTGAAGCTCTGTAGATTGGTCATAAAAGATGACGCCGAGCTAAATGACACCCTGAAGGGGTGTGTCCAAGAGAGCCTGCGCTCCAACCTTCTTCCGGCCATAGAGTATCCTGAGCGGATCTACGGATTCTCATTGTCAACAAAGGCCGCCTCAGATCTTACGGATAGTGGCGCCGCGTTTCCGGATACCCTTTTTTCGAAGGGAGAGGGAGGCCTTCGATACACATTTCACGACCCAGTGGCAGTTGATTTTCCGACTAGGGGGTGGCTCGATCAAGCTTCCGCAAGGACTCTCGAAACGAGTGAATTCCTCAAGGAAAAGGGTGGTCCGAGAATATTCATCGAGCTTGCCAACAAAGCAATGGCGACTGCTCTCGCGGCGCGCGGTTTGCTCAAAAGAGAGAAAGGACACAGATTCTACTTCGCCCCGCTGGAAGGACCCCAACCACGCGAGATTACCTGGCAGACCCCATTTCGACAGGCCTCGCGGTCCGTGGCGTACCCGTACGTGAGTAAGATAACTAACCAAGTCGCCTTCTGGGTGCATCATTCCCTGCGCGCCAGCTTCAGGCGGTTGGCTTCACAATGGCTGTTGCAGTTAGAGCCGGGGTACGTCTTTACAAGAGATGGAATTATCTTCGTAGCCTCGGAGCACGTTGGGCGCCTCACCACCCGAAAGATATCGTACGAAAGGAATCAACAAGTCCTTAACCATTTGCTCTTCTGGGCATGGTTCCTTCGCGGAGACCAAGAGACGATTGCCATTGATTGCGGTCGCCAGAGATTCCTCTTTGAGGCAACGTACGTTGGCGGGAGAACGGCGTTCGGGATCCCCACTGACAGAAAGAGGATGAGGGAAGTAATTGAGCAGGAGCCCGACGTCAATTGGAACGAATTTGAGCAGGAACTGACAGATGAAGACAAGGAATCCGAGTAGATCCAGGACACCGGCAGTACCTTTTTCCTCCAGAGTGCGAGTCGACGTGAGCCTCTTGGAGGAGCCCCGGCTTCTATTTCATCACGGTGTACCGAACGAAACTCCCAAGGCGGGCCTTCGTGAATCTGGCCCCGTGGGTCTGGACATGGAAGCCCATCGCCGTGAAATTTTCGTCGAGATAGTGGGCACCGGTGAAACGATGGAGCGGGCGTCAGAGTGGTTCGAAAAATGTAGATCACGAATTCCGGCCCGACCAGGGAAGGAGCGGCAGTCGCCCGAGTTCCCAGGATTTCACGGCCAGTCTAGCTTTGAATCTGATTTCAAGGTTAAATGCCGTCCGCAGGCCAAGGTGACAGCGACTGATGTAGCTAACATCGTTGCAACGACGGACAAATCAAAGGGATTCCAGATCGCCATCGAAATCCTCTTGGAGAAAATCAGGGCGGTATGTGAAGAGAGCCCTCCCGACGTGGTGGTGTGTGCGCTCCCAGATGAAATCGTCGAGTATTGCACAGAGGCAAGTGCGGAATTCATGGAGCGGTCCCGCGAGTCGGCCAGAAGTCCACAGGAACGCCTGTTCAAGCGGATGGCTCGGATTGAACTCGCCACTGGTCAGATGCACTTAGCCCGGAAGCTGTTCGGCGACCCTAATAGGAGCGCAGACTTCGTTGGCCAAAATCTCAGAAGAGGACTCAAGGGACGGGCAATGCCCCTAAACCGGCCGCTCCAGATTGCGACCTCGAAGTTGTTTCGCCATACTTCTGAAGGACAGGACTTGGCAACGAAAGCGTGGAACTTCTGCGTTGCGATGTACTACAAGGCGGGGGGCCTGCCGTGGAGGCTTGAGAAGCTCAGCAGAGATACTTGCTTTGTTGGCATCTCATTCTTCCGCGATATGAGCAGTAAATCCCGGCTGATGCACACAAGCCTGGCGCAAGTGTTCAGCGGGGAGGGCGATGCTGTAGTAATCCGTGGGCGTGAGTTCGAATGGAAGCATGAGTGGGAAAAATCCCCACACCTTGGGCGTCAAGACGCAGCTCACCTCATCGGACTTGCATTGTCGGAGTACGAGAAGGCAACCGCCGGGGTGAGGCCGCGACGCGTGGTGATTCACAAGACCTCCGCGTTTTGGCCGATGGAGCGGGAGGGATTCATAGAAGGACTTACCGCGGCTTCGGTACGAGAGTATGACTTGGTCAACCTGCAGCAACTGGGGATACGGTTCTTCCGCGAAGGCAGGTACCCACCCCTACGGGGAACTTATTGCCGCATCAACTCGGCGAAGGACATTCTATTTACGCTGGGTTATATTCCGTCCCTCGGGACGTACCCGCGTCCGTATGTTCCCGAACCTTGGGAGCTTTCTAGCCATGTCGGGGACACCTCCCCACGTCACCTATTTGAGGAAGTACTTGCGCTTACGAAGATGAATTACAACAACGCATTTGGGACGGATAATGAGCCCATAACGATCCGGTTTGCCCGGAAGGTCGGAGAAATCCTCTCCTATGTCCGTGAGGGGGAAATCCAACCTAGCTACCGTTTCTATATGTAGCAGCACGCGGAGGGCGAAATTGGCAGGTTAGGGCAGACTCCGCCGGTTTGGGTCTGCAGTTTCTCGAGGGGAAAGATAAATCATCCCGATTGCGAATCCGCAGGCCGAGAGGGACATCGGGGGACCAGCCCGGGCCTTCGCGTCACGTTGGCTTCACATCGGCACGTTGTGATATTCTTCGGAGAAACTCGGGACGGCCATGAGTTTAGAAGCAGGTAGCGCAGAGTTAGGCGTAGTTTGCCTTACTCTGCGGTTCTTAACATGATAGCCTCAACGTATTTGTTAACATCCAAGGAGGAAAGGCTACCTGCTATGAGGAGAAATTCATGCCGCCTGAGCTCGGAAGTTACGTCTCATGGGCTGAAGCTAACAATGGCAAGCCTTCCACGTTGGAGCAGTTCCGCGAATACTTGGCGAGGTACTCTCGCAGCAAGGTAGTCTATCTCTGCAGTGTATTAAACTCTTTTCTCAACCCTTGGGAAGGCCCTAAGCTCTCACTTGACTCCCATGCGGAGTTCCTTCGATACGCATTCCCCCCGCCGTTCTCCGAGCGCCTTGTCAAAGCAAGCATGAACCCTCCAAACAGACGATTTGTTTTTCATCGCCAACAACTGTTGTTAGTTGCTAAGGAAGCAATCCTTCACTGCGAGGAGCCGGCGCAGGACCCCCTTTTGCTGCCGTACTGGGGAAAGTTAGGCGGGGCGTTCTTGATGGCAAACGACCATTTGCACTTTGAGCATCCACAGCCTGCCTCTGAAGACGAGGAGATGATCGGGATGCTTCCGAATTTCGTCCTCGTACAAGAGTACTCGGGCCGTAACCTGCTTGCCCACCGGTCTGTTCGCTCTCACCTCATGTATACACGCTTCGCCGTCTCGTTGAGTGGACACCCTGAATATGTGAACTTAGCTCAAGCGTTTCAGGACTTGGCCGGGTTGACCCTCGTCGAGTACGAAGCGCTTTGCTTTGGCGCGCTGAGCAGGTGCATGAAAGTCGACTTCGCCACATTTAACGCGAACCCAGGTGCTTTCCTCATGTCAGCGAGCAACTTTGAGAGCACCGCAATGCCTGCAGACAAGGTGGAGCGATTCTTGGACGATGTCTCAGCCACAGTCGAGACCTTTCGCTCGGATTTCACAGCAAAGGACACTTCGCTTGTCGATTTTACCGGTTTTCGTGATAAACCATTGGTGCGACAGGGGGACATTCTCTATCCCCTTGATCTGGGATTGCTCGCGGAGAAGATTGAAACTGGACCATTTTGGCGCGTCTTTCGGGCCCTGCCTGACGATCAAAGCAAAGAGGGGCTACACGCGTTCTGGGGGTCGCTTTTCGAAGAATACCTAAAATGGCTATTCTCCGGGTCAGTAGACGGAAATCTGAACGTCTACCATCATTCCCCCAAATACATGCACGACGGAACTCAGGCGTGTGACGGCATAATAAGATGTGGTTCGGTCGCCCTTATCATGGAGTACAAAGGAAGCACGTTTACGGCCCGAGGGAAATATGGCGGTAGCGGGGAGCTATTGTTGAACGAAATCAAGAAGAAGCTCGTAATGGCCGGGAAGGAAAAGAAGGGAGTGACCCAGCTGGCCGACGATATTCATCGCATCTTCAGCAGATCTGACCGTGCAAGATTGGAAGGCGTCGATCTTTCTTCGGTGAGGACTGTATTTCCTGTTCTGGTAACCCGCGATGAGATTGGCGGAACGATGCTAGTGAATTATCTACTGAATAAGGAATTTCAGAAGGCTTTGAATAAGAAATGCGTGCGGCCTCGCCGGGTCACTCCACTCTTTTGCTTTACCGCGGACGAAATTGAGTACATATCTGCATATCTACGAACCGTTCGCTTCTCCGACATTCTTGAGGACAGGTATAACGCCGATGCTTCTCTCAAGATGCCTCTTACCTTCTTGGATCTTCCATCTCTGGCTGGAAACCTCAGGAATGATCTTATCAAGCACGAATTTGAAGAGTTTTCCAACGGAGTGAAAGAAGCTCTATTCCCTGGTGCTCCACCACTGAACCATCCATGGGAGTAGATGGAGGGCGGGTGGGCATCATTTTCTGATGCCAGCGGTCAACGTATAAGCCGGACTCCAAAAAAGCGAGAAATTGCCGGCCGGCCCAGACGTTAAAAAGCGACCGTCCGCGCAAGCTCGCCCGCTTCGCCTTGGGTTCGGCACGCCGTCGCGCCTAAATTGAACGCATGTCCAGGTTGGAGCGTCGCTTCCTTTTTGACCGCGACATCCAAGAGCAGTGCTGAGAGCAGTGGCGAGTGACAAGTGACCAGCGAGCGGTTCATTCACCCGATCACCCTTAGAGCAGTGACAAGTGACGAGTGACCAGTGACAAGGGCGGGCGATGCTCGCCCCGAGGCCGAACGCCGTTCGGCCCTACACAGGCCCCGAATCCCTAACCCCGAATCCCTAGCCCCCAGCCCCTGCCGCCCCAATGGCCAAAAGATAGTCTCAAACTGATCGAACGATAGTGTCCAAGAGATAGGCTTGGCTGCCCAGAGGATAACTGGAAGACAGCCGAGCCGGAGCCTTAACCTTGTAGCTTGGTCGCACGGCAACGCCGTCTCATGGGTCCGAACTATGATGCTCAAACACCTCTGACGGTCGGAGGAAAACGATGAAGTATCCGGTTCACATCAGCAAGAGATTCGCCGTGGTGTTGGTGGCGGCAGCGGCGATTGTCGTCGCAACGGGACTTCTGGAATCCGGCCGCAGTCGCATTCAGGCTACAAACGGCAATACGCCGCAGGAAGCAGGTGCAAAATCCAACACGTCCCCGTCCGAAGCGATCTTGGACCTGTCACCCAGCCAACTGAACTCGATCAAGATCGAACCGGTGGGAAGCTACCTGTTTCCCGTTGAGAAGG
>Ga0208038_1002017_pt1 | contig 10119 bp, 9 predicted proteins | sample June2015DPH_16_1_FD_184714 | JGI IMG/M metagenome (GOLD analysis project Ga0208038, IMG submission 184714) | Peatland microbial communities from SPRUCE experiment site at the Marcell Experimental Forest, Minnesota, USA - June2015DPH_16_100... | ecosystem: Environmental > Terrestrial > Soil >...
GCGCGCTGCCGCTCGCCGTGATTTGAAAGCCGATGCGCGCTGGCTTGCTGCTCTCGTTGGTAAGAAACAGAATCGATTCCGTGTCACTATCCAAATGCCAGGGATTGGCGCCCGAACCCGCCCAGCCATTGCCCTCGTTTTGAATGTGGCTGTCCACCACGAGATCACCTGCCGACTCGACGCTCGAGACTTGCGCCTGGAGCGATCCCGGAGCGCCACTATATTGGATGCGAACGAGGGAGAAGGGGAGAGGCAGCGGCAGGTCGCGACACATGGCGGACCTCGTCGCAATTGCAGGCGTCACATCCCGGCGTTCCCAGTAGGCAGGGGACCAGGGCCTGCCCCCCTCTTAGCGGGGTGATGAAGACGCTGGGGGAGTAGATTGCGGCATGTAGTCTCGCCAGGCGAGGAAGTCCCACATCGGCTGGTCTCTATCAGGAAATGGGGTGGGATGCCAGAGCGTCTCGGTTCGGCGGAAGCCCGTCGGCGTGAGCCCTGGACTGTCGGAAAACGTGACCACCCACATCTTGTGCTCCGAGGCGTTCGCAAGCATTTCCAGCGCCTCTCTGACGCTTGCACCCCGGAGCGTAATCGTGAGCGGCTTCTCGGGGACATTCCCGCTCGTGTATGAGCCTCCTTCCCCTCCCCCGGGGGGCAGGTTGCGCGGCGAAACGATGTTCTGCACCACACCCCTCAGTTCGACGTTAGCGAATCCGCCTAGCTCTTGCCGCACCTGAAAAAAGTCGGGAACCTTCAAGTTGAGAAAGTTTTGGTGCTCGTTTACCAGGTCTTGCCGGAATACGTGCACCACGCCACCCTCGACCCGGAAGGCGTAGCCGGGGTACTTCTTAAGCACGGAGCTGATAATGCCCCCAACCGTGTCGTCCTTCCAGGTAAACTCCAAATCGCGAAGGGCCTCCTTGTCCTTCAGCCACTCGACGCCCACCGGAAGCTCGAACTGCTTGGCAATCCTAAGAATGGCGTCCGCGAGGCCGTTCGCCGACAGAGCATATTGCGTCACGCGGGCGTTGAGCTTCGCCTGCAGTTGCGTCGCCTGCGTCTGGGCGGCGACGCGAGCGGGCGAGAAAAGAAGTAGCGATAGGAAAACTATGGCGCTCATGGGCACCTCACTTTCCGTTGACCAGGATCTTCTTACACTGGTAGGTGAGGCTCTTGACGTCTGAGCTCAGCGTGTACCCAGCCACGGTCCACGTCTGGTTAGCAACTGTCTGGCCGGCCGTACAGCAAGTGCCGTTGCTCTGGCACGCGGGTGCACAGACGGGGATATTCTCGGGAAGTTGGCCATTCTGGTCAGTGTACTTCCCGCAAGGGCCGGCGGTGCCCCAGCAGGAGCCGGTCACGCCGCCGCACGTGGTTTTAGAACTCTGCAAGTTTAGCTGGTTCGTCGAAGTGTTGCATATCACGTCCCCGTATGTCATGTTAGCGACTGTAATTGGTTGGGGCGTAGGCGTCTCTTGGTCGTTGACCTGATACTTAAGTGTCCTCGTGACGCCGCACCCCGACTGCCCGCCGCTAGTCGTGCAAGAGGCCTCCGAAGTGGTTGAATCACTCCCAGTAACAATGGAGAGGCTCGTGGGCACCTGGACGTAGAAGTTGACGGGATTGCTGGTTGCTACGCTCGTGGTTACCGTGACGCTGTGATTGCCGGATGCGGCGTTCGAGGCCACCTGGAAGGTCGCCTGGATCAGCGTGTCGGACCAGATAGGGTACTTAAAGGTTATGTTGTTGTCTCCTGCGCGACCCAGCGAGGCGACGCTGAATCTATCCCGGTGGAGGTCTATGGTAGTGGCAAATCGCGCAGGCCTGGGGCAAGCCTTCTGTCCACGGTCCGCCCTCCGTCGCGGGCGGGTACCGCGCGAGCGGTTGGTATTCGCCTAGTACGAGGTTCTTGCAGCTTGGGGACGGCCCATCGTAGCGGGCGTACCAAGCCACGTTGCCAGCCATCGACGAAAGCTCGTCGAGGATCTCCCGAACGGTTTGTTTCTCAAAGCTTGCTTCTAACATCTTCTCCGGAGGATAGGTCAGGTGAGATGCGGCCGAGCACACGGAAAGTGGCTCAGGGGTGACGCGACCCGGATGTTCCGGAAGCAGAAGGATCTCGCACCGCACCGCACCCCACGCCCACCTCCACGGGTAGTGGACGTGAAGGGCAGGCACAACCATATTGAGGCAATCCCCAGGATCCTTGTCCGCGCCGACCGGGAATACTTCAATGACCCCCGGGCGCTCTCGATACTCGTAGTGACGGTCCTTTCGGACCACGATCTGGAGGATCTCACCCACGGTCTTATCGGCGACACGGAAGTCCAAGCGCGGCTCCTTCTCTCCCTTGCGCAGGGGGCGCAGCTCGTAACAAATCCGGATGTTCGCGTGCTCGGCGAGGCCCAGGAGCGTGCCCTCCAAGCCGCAACACTCGCCCAAGTCGTGCACGTTGCGGGACCCCTTACTGTGCGTTTCGAACTCCGCTACACGGCGATCCAGCAGGCTCTGCGCATTACCCGCCGGGCGCGGACAAGGCGGGCACGCAAAGAAGAGTAGCAGACCGAGTGCAAGTGTCACCGGCATGGGGGGGCTCATGGGTTATTAAAAATCGGTGACGGTCACATAGGGTTTGGTGGTGGTGGCCGTCACGTTCCACCCCGTGTGAGCCGGGTACTTTTGGAACGTCGGGTCTACGCCGTCCTGGGCCTGGAGGTGCCACGTGTAGCCGTTATAGACGATCACGTACTTCTGCGTCGACGTGAACGTGCAACCGGGGTCGCAGTTGGCGATGTAGTCGGTGAATTGTTCTACGGTCTCAGTTCCGCCGGTGGCCACATTGCAACTGCTCGACGAGGTGACGTCCTCCTGAAGCGTCCACTGCATGTTCACGGTGATCGGACGGTAGGAGTTGTCGTACGCTGTGTACGTCCGATATATACCCGTTCCGGTACAGTACTCGCTCGAGTAGGGGCCGGTTCCGGTAAGCACAGCGTACGTCGGCCGGTACTTGTTGCCCGGATACGAGCTGGAGGTCGCTTGTGATCCTCCGCTGGGAAAGGCGATAAAGCCGCTTCCGTTGTAACCTTGTGAAGTAACCGTGACGTTCACCACACCCCCTAGCGCGTTCACGCCAACAGTGATATTGCACGTGATCTGCGTATCGCCCGCCCCCGCCTGGGTGCATGTAACTGCAGGGTCAGAGAAATTCACAATCGGATTCGTCCCGAAGTGCTGCCCGCTGATGATGACGCCTGTCGTCGTTGCCCCCACGAGCCAATAGTCCGGGCTGATGGAGTTGATCACCGGCGTGCCGTCGGCCACGGTGACCGTGCCGCTGTCGCCACCTTCCAGAAGCGTCCCTTCACAGCACCCACTCCCCTCCCCGAAGTAGTTGCCGTCCCAGGTGTAGGTGTAGTCGCTGTACTCCGCCGTAATCGAGGTGCTGCCGGCACTTTTGCCCGTCACCGTACCGGACGAGTTGACTGTCGCGATGTTGGTATTTCCGGGGCTCCAACCGGCCTCTGAAGTTGCATTGAAGTAGTGGTGGATGCCGTTACAGTCCTCGTATCCGGCGTAGAAGGTCCAACTCGCGGTGCCGTTAACCGCTACATCGGAACTCGAGGCACTAATGTAATCTAAATAAGGCTCGTAGCTGAGGCCACAGGCGCAGATGCAGCAGTCATAATTACTCGCCATGCCCGCCTGGCGATGGATCTGCATCAGGCGTCCCATCACCGGCAGGTTGTCGATGCGCACCCAAATCACGCTGCCATCGGTGGCGTTCGCCGGAATCTTGTTGTTTTTGAAGTCCGGCTGCTGCGCGTCGCGCAGCTTGCGGATGTCGATGGCGCGCGTCTCGTGCGGATTAAGGCGGAGCTTGGTCAGGAAATAGGGCGCGCTGCCGCTCGCCGTGATTTGAAAGCCGATGCGCGCTGGCTTGCTGCTCTCGTTGGTAAGAAACAGAATCGATTCCGTGTCACTATCCAAATGCCAGGGATTGGCGCCCGAACCCGCCCAGCCGTTGCCCTCGTTTTGCACATGGCTGTCCACCACGAGATCACCTGCCGACTCGACGCTCGAGACCTGCGCCTGGAGCGATCCCGGAGCGCCACTATATTGGATGCGCACGGAAGCGAAGGGGAGAGCAGCGGGGAACTGATTCACCAGAGCCGCCAGCGAGATATCCTGTGTGCCGTAAGCGGCTACTGTCACGGGTGCCAGCGGAGACTGCACCATGGGGGGCGACTGCGTCCCATCCTGCGCCGCCACCGGGTCGAGAGGCGCAGAGGCCGGCGCGCTGCCCGAAGCTGGCTGCGGGTACTCGAGCGTCACCGTGACGGTCTGGGGAGACCCAACGAGATTCCGCACCACGACGTGGGGAGTAAACGTCCCCGCTCCTGCAAATGGCGAGTCGCTGCTGGGCGTGCCTATCGGTATTCCCGTTGCGTGCAGGGCGCTCGCATACTCGAGATCAGGCGCGGGGAAGTCCATGGTGGAGGAATAACCAGAGGCCGGGTCAGTGATCCTGCCGCTGGCGACCAAGGTCGGCGTGGCGCCGCTTGGGACGATAGTAATACCGCCCTGAGGAGCTTGTGCAGGGCTGACCCCGAGGCTCCCAAGCAACTGCCCAATGTCCAGCACCTTGGTCTCGTAGGAGGCAAACGACAGGGGATTCTGCAGCGTATGCCGCTGCCCTTGGAAGTCGAGGTAGACTTGGGCAGTCTGTGTACTCGCGCTGGTATTCGTGACCATTACTGTCGCTGCGCGCCCACCGCCCAAGCCCCACCAAAGGCCGTTCAGGACCGCAGGAATATCGCTGCGCCCGGGGTCGTGCTCGACCATCACCGATTCGTGCACCAGGCTCAGTTGCGGGTTGGCCACGGTAATTTGACCGACAATGGGCATGATTGTCCCGACGTAGTAAATCGCTACGCTACCCTGCGCGAAGGCTCCCGTGGGATCGCCGCCCAGTTGCGTAATTATACTGGCCAAGTCAATTGCAAGTTTCTGCCGCGGCTGAATGGTTTCTGCCGCGGTCAGGACTTGCCCCTGCTGGCCTTTCACGGCCAGGGTGAAATCCATGGCATTAGGTGAGTCGCTCACCAGATACAGTGTGGACATCCACCCGTTGCTCAGGTTGTAATAAGGGAAGTCCACCTCCCGCGGGGCTTGCGCTGTGCAGCAGGAGGCGCCTGCCCCGCCGGCTTGGGACTGAGCCCGAGAGGAGCTGGGACCACGGAAAACAACAAAATACGCGGTTGCAATAAATGCGATGAAAACCAGGGAGAGTCGCGCAGCCTTCATGGCGTCCTCCGTCAGTTGGGGAGTGATTTGAACTCTGGGCAGGATGTTGCCTTTAAGCTATGTACTTGTCAAGCATTATTTCAAAGATTCTGACATTAAGTCCTTCGGATAGTTTGTCATGGCGCTGCGCCTGGATGAAGAGGCGGCTGGGGGTGCCGTTTTGGAGGGACCGAAACACCCTCGCTGTCGCTTGACAAGTGAAGCAACATAGGCTAGAATTGTACGTTGAAGCTGGGCAGGAGGTCACGGCCCGCTGGGAACTTTATGCGGCAATGCTACTACCCGCCCCAACCCACTTCCGAGAACGGCCCAAGCGGGACGAAAAGCCCACAAATTGGCTCGCCGCGCCACGGACAAACGACTGTGCATTTTCCGGGATTTCCCCCCAGAAGGTTGCTGGCGCGAAGCGCTTTGGAGTGCGGTCCCGCCTTGCGGGACCGCTTTTCCGGCTCGAGCTTGCTCGAGGTGCTGCCGCAAGCAAGCTTCCGGCGAAGGAAAGCGGCAGCAAGCTGCCGCACTCCAAAGCCTGCCGTAGCGGGAACCAAAAAAAGAACGGAAGTATGTACTTTACGCAAGGGGGTGATGTAAAATGACGGCCCTGAGGCCGCTACCTTATCCTAGCGCAGTATATCCGAAACCAACGCCGAAACCAAAGCGGCTTCCAGAAAGGCCAAAGCGTATGACGCTGGTTGCCGCATTCAGATGTCTAAACAATGGCATTCTCCTTTGCGCAGATCGTGAAGAGAGCGATGGCGGAGGGAAGAGAGAAGTCGATAAGATTTATAAAATCTTGCTCAGATACGGCTATATCTTCATTGCGGGAGCCGGAGCGCGTACAATTATAATGAGAGCCTGTGAAGCAATCCATCAGCGTCTAAAGATTGCCGAGGCTAGTGGCGTAAGTGTTTCGAGTGAGCATCAGAAGTTGATAGAGGAAACTCTCAGGCCAATACATGAAGAATTTGTTACGGATGATATTCGGCTTGATCTTCTGATTGTTGTTGCGCCTCACGCTCCCAACTGCGTGCCCATCCTATACAGGAGCGATTCGTACCTTTTGCATCCAGAGCCGTTTTATGCTGCCCAGGGGAACGGAAAACCTATCTCAGATTACTTAGCAGATCGGCTTTACACTCATGGGCTGAAGAAAGACATGCTAGCGTTCTTGGCGGCATTCATTTGTAGAGAGGCATCAAGGGCGCGGTTTGGAGTCGGTCCAGACATCGACATGATTTTCATCTATGAAGGTGAGAAATCCTTGCACATCCTTGCCCCGGATGCAGTCAAAGAGATAGAGGTTAACGTTCCTAGCCTATCAGACGCAATATATGCATACTGGAAAGAACATGCAAAAGTCCCTGAATGGCTGACAAAATAATGAATCGTAGTATGCTAAGCCATTGATTCTAAGCATAATAAAGTTCTCATTTTGTACTTGACACAAGACTTGCGGTAAGTATAAGAGTAGAGCATGAAAAACGAAGAACAGCGCAACCTAACGAAGTCGGTAGTGATCGAAGAAATGCCGCTCGCATGTCCCGATGAACTGGCGGCGGTGGAACTATTAGAAGCAATGCGCTGGGGAAAGAATCCCACGTGCGTCCACTGCGGGAGCGGGGCGGTCTACAAGATGACGGATGGCGAAACTGGCAAACGAAGCAAGCGGTATCTGTGGCGCTGCCACGATTGCAAGAGACAGTACACGGTCCGCATCGGCACGGTGTACGAAGAGAGCCGCATTGAGCTTCGCCACTGGTGCTATGCTTTTTGGCGTGCGTCCACTTCTAAGAAAGGTGTGGCGGCCCAAGAGATCAAGCGCCAATGCCAGATCAGCTACAAGTCGGCTCTGTTTCTCATGAATCGCATTCGGTTTGCGATGGCTCCCGACAATCCCGCCGCCGATAAACTGACGGGCACGGTTGAATGCGATGAAACCTATGTTGGCGGAAAGCCCCGCATTCATGGAAATGCAAGACGCGGACGGGGAACGAAAAAGACTCCGGTGTTCGCGGCAGTCGAGCGGCAAGGGAGAATTCGGAGGCAAGTGATAGCCGACGTGAGCGGCAGGACCCTGAAAGGTGCCATCCGCGAAATGGTAGACCGGCAAGCCCGCATCATGACAGATGATTTTGTTTCCTATAACGGCATTGGGAACGAATTCGCTGGCGGACATGATACCGTGGCGCACAGCACGAACGAGTATGTGCGGGGCGACATTCACACGAACACGGCGGAGAGTTCCTTTGCCATCCTAAAGCGCGGGATTACGGGTATCTACCACAGCGTGAGCAAGGAATACTTGCATCGCTACTTGTGGCAATTCGACTTTCTCTGGAACGCTCGCAAGATGAACGATGGCGAGCGCACGATCATGGCGATTAAGCTGGCCGAAGGAAAGCGACTGATGTACAAAGAGCCACTCGCCAATTGAGGTATAGCATGAGCAATGAGGAGCAAGAAGTTGCGATACTCAGACTAGTCAAGCAAAGGTTTGAGGCTAAGAAGCGTAAAACCTTGCTTGAAAATGAACTACGAACCGCCGGGCAATCACTGTCGGAGATAGGCTCTGCGTTGAAGTCTGTCAACGCAAGTGGACCATCACAGGAAACCCCGGAATTCATTCTCCCTCAAATCGACAAGGCTCCGAGCATCTGTGGGCTAGAACGGATTAAGGCCATGCTTGAAGAGTTGCGGGACACGCAGAAAAACCTTGCCCAATTGAACCGGAGTGCTGCTGATTTGGGAATTGATTAGCCGGAAAAAGCCAATGGACCGAAAGCAATTCAAGCGCCTTTCTGGAATCAACTGAGGTGAAAGGAATGGCCAAAAGAGAGCAACCGAAGATGGCAAGGCCAAGCGCCAAGCCCGGCCCCAAGCCAGATGTTTTGAAGATTCGCGGCAACTGGCAAGCGGCAATGAAAAAATCGCTCAAGAAAAAGAAGCCACCCGAAGGCTGGCCGAAGTAGGCGTGGACCGTGGCATGCTAAGTTGAAAAGGTGCCCTCTTGCGTAAAGTACATACTTCCGAAAAAGAATTCTTCAAAATTGAACGACCGACGCGGGAATGTCTATGAAAACAAAGGGCCGCTGTGGAAAACTCAGGGGCAAAGCGCGAATGTATTTGAAAACAAAGGCAGTTAGCCGCTAAAACCCGAAATGTTATTGAAAAGAAAGGTGGTTAATAGGTGGCAGGAGGTTAGCGGTAGCGGATGGACCGCACTGCGAGAATGGTAAGCCTACCTATTCCTAGCGTCCTGTCACACCCAATTCTTGACAATTGCCCGCAACAGTTTTGTAGGGCCGGGGCAAGCCCCACGGCTGCCCAAATTGGAGACCCGATCGAGTGCTCAATGCGGCTCCGCCGCCCCGATTTGAGGAAAGCCTCTGGCTTTCCGGCCAATGTCACAACCCCGGTCCTCCTCCGAGCAGGCTGGAAGGCTCAGCCTTCCAGCCTGCTCGGAGGAGGTTCTTCAGGACGCACGCCCTACGGGAAGGCAGAGCCTTCCCGCACGACAGGCGGCAGAGCCGCAGGTCGTCACCCACCGGAATTTGGACAAGCCCGGGGCAAGCCCCGGCCCGACAAAAGGTGGAGCAATACCATTGCCCGTCACACATGCGCTTGGAATCTCCATGGGCTCACGTGTATACTGGGCGCTTGTTGGCACTGGTTTTCGGTCAAGGTGAGCGTGCGAACAGTTGCCGACCCATCCTGTCCCCGCACCTGTTTAACCCCACTTGCATACGACGGCGCAGTGGGCAAACCCACCTTACCTACCAACGTAGTGAGTTGGGCAATTGGGTCCCAGCCGAGTGAGGCTGGAGAAAGGTCATAAGTCAAATGAAAGCAGCGGTTTTTTACGGGCCGCGAGACGTGCGGATCGAGGATGTTCCGAAGCCCACGGTTGGAAGCGGGGAGGTTGTTTTGCGGGTCCTCCGCTGTTCCGTGTGCGGGACGGACAAGCGCATTTACACCCATGGGCAAAAGAACGTCGTGCCGCCGGCGATTACCGGGCATGAGATTGTGGGAACTGTTCACGAGATCGGTCGAGGTGTGGGAGGTGGGCTCCACATCGGCCAAAAAGTTGTGGTCGCCACCGTGGTTGGCTGCGGAAAGTGTGTTTACTGCAAGCGCAAGCAGTACAATCTCTGTGACTCATTCACCGCGCTGGGTTACGATTACGCCGGGGGATTCGCGGAGTACGTCAAGATTCCAGCCCCTGCGGTGGCGCAAGGCAACGTGGTTCCAATTCCGAATTCCATGTCCGTGGAGCGCGCGGCGCTCATCGAGCCGCTTTCCTGTGTCCTGAACGGCCAGGAGTACTTATCTCCTCAGCCGGCAGATCGTGCCGTGGTCTTCGGAGCGGGGCCCATTGGCCTGATGCACGCCAGCATTCTAAAAGCGCGAGGCTGCGACCCGGTGATGGTGGCGGACGTGTCGCAGGAACGTTTGGATTATGTTCGCGAGTTTGGGGTCGGTCTGCCCGTGAATACGTCCGGTGGGGACGCTGCCCATAAGATTATGGCGGCAGGCGGGGAAGAGAAATTCGATGTGGCCATAGTCGCCTGTTCCGTGAAGGCGGCCCAGGCTGATGCGCTGAAGCTGGTTCGCAAGAAGGCGCGAGTTTCATTCTTTGCCGGCGTGCCCAAGGACGACCCGGTTCTGGGCATCGACACCAATTTCATTCATTACAACGAGATTTCCGTCTTTGGCTGCTTTGCTTCCAACCTCCAGCACTACCACCAGGCCCTGGAAATGGTCTCCCGCGACGATTTGCCCTGGGATCGCTTCCTGACGCACCGCTTTAAACTGCAA
>Ga0208038_1002018_pt1 | contig 10119 bp, 11 predicted proteins | sample June2015DPH_16_1_FD_184714 | JGI IMG/M metagenome (GOLD analysis project Ga0208038, IMG submission 184714) | Peatland microbial communities from SPRUCE experiment site at the Marcell Experimental Forest, Minnesota, USA - June2015DPH_16_100... | ecosystem: Environmental > Terrestrial > Soil >...
CAACTATTTCCACCGTCCCGACGTCGCCGCGCTCTTCGTGAACGATTCGGGTTTTAACACTCCCAATCGATACGATCAGAAAGATATCGAACCCTGGCTCCTCCGCAATCCCGCCGTCTTTCCCAACGCCGCGTCCCTGGTACATTGCGAGTTCATGCGCGATATCGGCCCCGCCGCGCAGCTTTACGATCAGTATTGGACCGAGATTAAGGCGCGATAACACGCATTGCCGATTGTCGATTGCCGATTGTCGATTGAAGAGAAGCCGTCAGCTCTCAGAAAACAGCTCACCCTTCACGGGTGGCGCAAACATCGCTCTTTATGTATGCGCCCCATCCGCCCTCTGCCCTGGCGTAATGGCGCATACATACAAAGCAATGTATGCGCCACCCAAGAAACACCCTCTGTCAATCGTCAATCGCCAATCGCCAATCGACAATCCCGAGCACTCGTTCCGCGTTCTCGTAGTAGACCTTGCGTAGGATGCTTTCAGGCAAACCGAGCCCGTAAATCTGCCATCTTCCCTGGGGCGGCTTGGGCGCCGGCGCATAATCGAAGTACTCATCCTCCGTTTCCAGGAAGCGGTAATAGATCTCATAAAGTTTGGCGGAGAGAACTTGCTGGGGAGTCGTCGTCCCGTTTGGCACGGCGTCCGTCCCAAACATGATGCGGTCCTGGTATTTTTCAAAGAACTTGCGTGCCGTGCGGGGTTGGCGACCGAGTTCCCCGATGCGCGCAGCGAGGTCGACATACATGTTCGGAAAACGGTCCAGGCATTCAGAGACAGAAGCTAGGTTCTCTGCGTTGTTTCCCATGTGGAGGGCAATAAACGCTACCTTGGGATGGCGCGCGAACATGCGATTGCGCGCCTCCAGCAGTTCCCTGTTGCTGGGAAAGTCCCGGCCATGAAACGACCAATCGGGGTGATTGTTCAGTTCCTCGAAGCGTTCGTTGAACCTATCAATGGGCAGGAAGAAAGCTTCGGGATCGGAAATGTGAATGGCCACCGGCATCTTGAAGGCGGCGCACGCTTCCCACATGGGGTCGAAACGGGGATCGTCGATTTTCACCAGCGGGCCGGAGGTAATCCCTTCCCGCAGATAGAGTCCCAGTGTCTTCACCACCTTCAATCCTTTCGCGCCTGCCTGATGCGCGCGTCCGATCTCGTCCGCCTGCCATCGCGGGTAATCTGGACGATTGAAGTGGTCCCATCCTGGCTCCGTGAAAACCATAAACCTGTCAGGGTGTGCCTGCTGAAAGCGCTGAACAGCTTCTTCAAGGCCCTTTCCATAGTTGCCGGTGAGGTTTACCATCAAGCGGATGTTTTTCGCGTCCATCAGCGGGAGAATGTCGTCTGGAGAGGCGAGGAACTTTATCTCCTCTCCCAGGGTCACACCATTCTTGCCCTGCGCCCCCCGGGTGAGATGGGTGTGAACGTCAATGACGGGAAAGCGCGAGCGCATCACCTTCGTTTCCGGCACGTGAAGCATGCTCTTGGGTTGGAAGTCCGCCAGTTCAAGGCGCTCCTGCTTGACGGGCTGCTGTGGCTTGCTCATGGCCGATGAACCAGTGCCTGCCATCGCCGCCACCCCTGCGGCGCCTACACGGTTCAGCCATTGCCTGCGATTAATGCCGTTCATGCATCCTCCAGATTCTTTGCAAAAGTCTCGCGTGGCCAAGGTTATACTTTCTTAGGACAAAGGATCAATGGGCCTGTTTTGTTTTTCGCTTCATCTTGCTATATTGCATTGTCGCATGGGTAACAACCGCGCGACGTCCAGCATTTGCCGGAGGAACAGGGGAGAACTATTATGAGGCACTTGATCCGGTATCATTTGCTAATTGCAGCATTGCTGTTGCTTGCTTGTTCATACGTCCTGCGAGTAAAGGGGATTGCGCAGCCCATGCCGGAGAACAGCCAATACATTCGGAATCTCACCATGACTTCGAAGTTTTTGGCCGCCGATTTCGCTCCGGATGGTAACCTTTCAAAGAAGGTGTGGAAGGATGCTCCCCGCATTACCTTCGATCAGGACCGTTTCGGGCACATCCATTTCCCTGATTCTGAAGTGCAGGTGGCAAGTCTCTGGAGCCCTGGTTACGTATACTTCGCCTATTGGTGCCGATACCGATCCCTGAACATTTACGCCGGCGAAGACCCCGCCAAAGAGCGTTGGGAACTCTGGAATCGTGACGTGGTGGAAGCATTTATCAATCCACAGCCACAGCGTTTTCCCCACTATTATGAGTTCGAAGTCGCACCCAACAATCAGTGGATCGACCTGGAGATCGACCTCACTAAGACGCCGTTCAATGATGCTGCTTGGGACTCTCACTTCGAGCATGCTACAAAGGTCGACACAGAGCACAAAGTCTGGTGGGTGGAGATGCGTGTCCCGGTCAAATCCATGATGGTGGACACCATCCAGGCAGGGGATGAATGGCGCTTGAACCTCTACCGCGCCGACGGCCCTGGTGACGACACCCAGCGGCGCTTCATGTGTTGGAGCGCGTTGCCCGCCGGACCCAACAAGTCCTTCCACCAACCGGCATCTTTTGGCATCATCAAGTTCGCAAAGCTTGAGTGAAAAGCGGTGCCGTGCTAAGTTCTTTCTGTTGCACGTGCGGGGGTGGCGGAACTGGTAGACGCAAGGGACTTAAGATCAAGATAATACATGTTGCACGGTTTAGTAAGTCCTTGGAAGGAAAGGGAAAGCGCCTGCGCCATGCAAGCCCATACAACACCAACTAAACAGGCACCCGCTACAATTTCCGCTACAGTATAGCTTCTGTATCCTCGGCTCAAATCAGGTACTCTCGGCTACCTTGACCTTAGCCATGTGGCTCTGTATTGCAATCTCGTACGAGAATCAGAACGGCTTGGTTGTTTGGTGGCGGCTCCGCCGCGTTGCGCTACCCGCTTCATACAGTTAAGTCAATGAGGCGCCGGAAGTCGCTTTCCCCTAATATCCGGATATGCTGTCCTGCCGCAATCATCTCTTCAACCTTCCGGTGCTTGGAACTCTTTTCATGACCTGCCAGCTTTCTTATGTCCTGATCACCCACAATAAGGAGGGTGGTAGCTTTGGACACCGACGCGGTTACTTGGCAGCCGTTAGCTGCCGCCAACTCCGCTGCTTCCCCTCTAGGGATGGTCAATGCCCCAGTAAAGACGATGACCTCTCCAAACAAGGGACCCTCTGGGTTTGCTACTGAGGATGATTGACCCAAGTAGATAGGGCGCCTGACGCGAGTCAGCCAATCCTGGACTGTTGAACCCGTCATCTTAATCGCGTGTACCAGTATTTCGCCCGCAGCACGAGCGTCCTCCTGCGCGTTATGATGCACGAACTCGATTCCCAACTTGTCTGCAAGATTCCCCAAGCCGTATCCTCTTTGGGAAAATTCGGGCCACGCGCGCCGGACGACCCTTGCCGTGTCAAGCCAGATGCATTCTACTTGTTCTAAGCTGTACTTCTCCGCCACCCTGGCTAGAGCAACACGGTCGAAAGATGTGTGACTGACAACGATCTTTCCAGTTAGACGTCCCGCAATTAAGTCTCGTACCTGCGGAAAGGTTGGCGCTCCTTTAACCGATTCCTCATCGATCCCGTGTATCGAAACGTTCATGCCATCGAAAAAATCTTCTGGATTGACCAAGCTCTGCCACGACCCACCCACCGCACCGTCCTGGAAAGCTACGAGGCCGACCTGACATATACTCGCTAGGTCTGGATTAGCTGTTTCAACATCGACTGCGATGAAATCCATTTGTCTAATCCTCGTCGGGCGGCCATGAGGCCGGGTTAGGGGCCAGCGGGGAATCACGATTATCCTAAAATCTTATTCACGGTTTGTCATTAGGGGGCTCTTGCTGTTTCCTCGCCGCCTTCTGGGCCTTGAGCCTGCGTGCTACATCCCCGAGGGATTCCTCTTGGGGCCTCATATCAGCAGGAGCCTGACTGGGAGCCTGTACCGGAGCAGGCATCACGGTTGCTTGCGTTGTAGCCGGTTGCGTTGTCCTTTGCGCTTGTGAGGCTTTTGCCGCTTCCGATGCCGCGGTTGCAATCGCCGCATCGTAAGCCGAGATTTGCTCCGGCGTTAGGCGCATCGACGCGCAAGCATCCTTTACAGCATTGCCAAGCTCGCGGTCATTCTTGCTGAAAACAACGTCGCCCTCTCGGTTGACGACCGTGACATGATTACGCCTGCGCGCGAGTCCTTTCTGGGCTGCACTCTCGTGTTCAATGGACAGCAAAAAATAAGCTCGGTCCTTGTTCATTGTGACGGTCAGGCTAGGGCAACGCTCGCCGAGCGTCTTGATAACCTCGGGAACCTGCGAGTGTTCGTATTGCGTGCCGGAAACGTGGGTACTGACGCCACCGAATAAGCCGCGATTCGCCTTTCCGTTAGAGACAAACTCGGTTGAGCTATTCGCATCCACAAACACTCGAATCTTGCCGTCGCTCGGAGCCGGTTTGCTCTGAGGGAACGCGCCGGACGCCAGAGCCAGACTTAGAACCGTAACAGCCGTTGTGCGTTTCATTTTCCATTCATCCTTTCCGAAAATGATGCCCAAAATCCGACCGCGTGCAAGTTTGGTTCTGCCAATTTTCTGAGTGTCCATTAGCGTTTCCGCCTGTTTTCCAGACCCGATCATATGAACACATCCGGCCATCGTCCGCAACGGTCCTTTAGTACCACCAATCCCTCGAATGATTCCCCGGTCCTCCGAGTCGAGCCGGACCTTACCACCGTGGGCAATGCGGTCCACCTCGGCGCGCTGTCCAGCGCCCGACCTGAGACCGTGCGTGCTGGGGCATCCCGGCGCGCACGGCGGGCGTTCTGTGAGGCAGCGCCGTTCCGATTGCGGGGCGTGCGAGGATTCGCCCGATGGTGGGACCGACGCGGCAAGCCCTCTGGTTTGCTGCCCCGCAATACCGCGGTGCGGTTACGACCCGGCGAAGTACATGATGGCCCCCACGACCATGCCCACGATCATGCCTCCGACCAACAAAGCCCTAATCGAATCGTTGTCGCTGACGAAAGCTGCTGGGCACGCTCCGAAAAGGCAAACCACAAACATCACCGCCCCAAGCTTCATCTGGTCCGTTGCCTTGGTCTTTACGGGCGCTGCGGAAGGGGCAGGATTTGCCTGCACAGGTTTTGTGGCGTGGCCCGCCGACACGCCGCAGTTCCGGCAAAAGCTATCGGCCGGGTCAATCGGCTTCCCGCATTTACCACAGAACATAGCGACCTCCGCCCACTTTTCTTTTCGGTTTGCATAGGATGCCTTGGATTCCGCCCGAGCCCGAGCCTCTATATAGAAAACCTGATAGCAGCCACAACGAGTAAGAGCACCAAGGCCAAAATGATTACCAGGGCGGCCACACAGCCCGCGTGTCCGGGAGTCCGCTTCTGCGGGACTGCCCTTTCGGGTACTGCCTCTTTTGCGTCGGAGTCCGACCGGTAGACGTAGGCTTGAACCACTGGAATTGGAGACCTATGCCCTTCAAGTACCTTCGTCACATGGGCATGATGCAGACATCCTTTGTCGAGCAAGGGGGCAATTTCGACAGCGTCATCTTCTGGGACGAATCCAGTCTGATACCCGTTTTGCAGCCTTATTTCCACAGCGTTGTGGCTGAATTTGTTCTGTCGGTCCCGAATGAGAAAAACTTTGTCACCTGCCTTAACGTACTCACGGATGAAAACCGACCGACCCTCATGATTGACCCCAGCGACCATGAAATTAGCGGATGCGAGCGGCTGACTGCGTTCCCGCTCCTCACGGGCGTGCTGCTTCTCAGCTTCACGGGCAGCGTGCGCCTGTCCTCTTTCCACCACTTGCACGGCTTTTCGATGGGCTACAGCCGTCTCGCGAGCCTCTCGGGGCAATACGGTTTCAATTGCCTTGTAAACTGTCTTACGCTGTTCGGGGGTAGTGACGCTGTCAGTTACGATCTGCTCGACTACAGACGTTAGGAACTCCACAGACGGCAAATCCGCCGAACGATGTTCTAACAGCCATCTCCTTAGCTCACGCGCTCCCGCGTCCGAAATAGAACCGTTTTCAGTAAGGGATTGGCAAAGCGCGAGGAGTTCAGCCCCTTCACCAGCCTGTGTTTGAGACTTGGTAAGGGAAAGGCGGGTTTTGTTCGCGTTGCTCCCCGTGGCTGACGCCTCCCGGATTGCGGGGGAGTCCGGCGCATGCTGACTATAGTATCTCACTCTTTAGTCGTCAATGACTTAATGATTGGCCATGGGGAAGGCGGAAACGGCACGCGAAGCCGGGGGCAATCGTACGCCGGAGCAGGCTTCCGGTTTTACTCTGCGAAAGACCCGCCTCAAGCGCGGGCTATCACAGCAAGCACTAGCGGACAAGGGTGGTTACCATCGGACGTACATCGGCCTTTTAGAGGGCGGTCAGAAAAGCCCTTCGCTCCGAACGCTCTTCAACATCGCGGTAACCCCTCAGGTTCAACCGTCCAGAATTCTGGAAAGCGTCGAGCGTCTGCTCAACCGAACGGAGAGAAAAAGAGCAGGTAGCGCGGACCGCCGATTTTGCGGTCCGCGTCTTTTCCGTAGCTATTATCGCCACCGTGCCGTATTCTATCGCGGTGTCGAAACTCCGGTGTCCTCTTCTTTCCGATCGATACTTCTTTATCGCCGTGCACCTGCTCAGGCGGCGAGAGAAATTCACCGACCCTGATTTCGCCCCGTTGGCGCGAGCCTTCAAGCGAGCGCGGGCACTGGACCCTTTTCACCTGACAGCTTGGGTCTTTCTCCCCGACCACTGGCACTGCATTTGCGCGCCGGTGTATCCGGTAACGATTTCACTGGCCATGAAGTCGGCGAAGGAGAGCTCGATGAGCGCGGTCAACCAGCGCCGGGGCGCGGGCGGCGAACTGTGGCAACCCAGGTTGTTCGACCGCGCCCTGCGCACCGTCCAGGAATACAACGAAAAGGTCGAGTACCTTCACCTAAACCCGGTGAGGGCCGGTTTGGTCAGCCGCCCCGAAGATTGGCGATGGTCAAGTTACAACGAATACGCCGGCATGAGGGCCGGGGAACAAAACGAACGCTGCGGTTTGATTGTCGACCGCGTCCGAATGCCCTCCGATCCGCGCGCACGAATTTGACCGCTCCATCGCGAGGCCGAAAAGACGCGGACCACAAAACCGCCCCGCCGCCCGAAGGCTTTGGGCCGCAGGGCGGTGGTCCGCGCTACCCACTTGAGTGAAAAAGTCTAGCGTGCTAAGTTCTTTGTGTGGCACGTGCGGGGGTGGCGGAACTGGTAGACGCAAGGGACTTAAAATCCCTTGTCCCGCAAGGGACGTGCCGGTTCGATTCCGGCCCTCCGCACCACTCAATTCAGATTCGTTACCCTCTCGACCGTTTTAATGGCTCGACCGGCGGGATCCCCGACTGTGCCCCACTTCCTGCCCAGCGGCGCGTGGCGGAATGGCAGACGCAGCGGACTCAGACAAAACTTGATTGCTCGCCGGGAAACTGGCGATGCAGAACTGCTCAAAGTTGGGGAAACCTCTCCAATGGCGATCCCGAGCCAAGCCCGAAGCGACCCTTCGGGAAGGTGTATAGACTAGACGGGCAGCAGCCACTGCAACTGGACCCACGGGGCATGCGCCCGCCACTCGGTGATGTAGTCACGCGGGATCACAACTCCGCCTCCACCTTTGCGTTGACGTAGAGCTTCCATCCCTTGTTGCGGTGGGCGCGCTTCTGCGGTGCCGTCGGCAGGAGCACGGTTGACTGCTTTGCATGTTGACGCACATATTCCTTGAGGACCGGAACCTTTGCCGCGAAACCAAGATGTTCTAGCAGGAATCCAAGCCGTTGCGCCCAAGGAACGGGCGCAGTCCAGGCAACTGCGGCCAGCTTTTCCGGATCGATCCGCTCGGCGAGTTCGGAGAGGACCGTCGCCACTTGATTAAGACCGCCGGCATGCCCCGCGTATCCCACAAGGTCGAGCGCCGTCGCCTCCGGCGACGACACAAGGACCGTGCCCCGCGGCGTGTTGAAGGGCTGAACCGGCACGTCCCCAAGGCGCTTGCGCGCGATGAAAGCCACGCGCACGGCCCCGCATTGGATCGGCCGGCGGTTCCTTGCAAGAAACACCTGGAATTCCTGCGGGCGCTGATGGGCAGCACCGTGATATTGTGCGGCAGACAGAAGGCCGGTATAGTAGGAGAGGGTGAGATGTTTCATCAGCGCCGGGATAAACTGGTCGGCGGGAAGGCAGCCGAGCGAGCGATACTCCGGCGGGAGAATCACGTAGAAGCCGCGCGCCGGAGAAGCGACGAGTTTTTGTTTTGCCAGGCGGTTCAGCGCGAGCTTCGCGGCACCGGCGGAAACACCGAGCGCCGCTTGTGCTTCGCGCGAAGTAAAGTGATACCGCCCGCTGGCCGCAAGGTCGCCAATGTATTCCCTTGCGTTCGGATGGCTGGACTCTGAATTCACACTCGTAAAGTATCATTATTCGATACTTTACGCTAGTAGAATATTGACATGAAGACACGGCTCAAAACGACAGAGCAGAATCTCTTTGAAATAGCTTGCTGTTTTCCCATCTTGCACACGCTACGAGCAGGTCAGTGGAGTATCTAAGCCCCTGCTGGCCCGGCCCGGCCGAGGGCGCCATCCGCTTCCTGCCGGAAAAAGTCTTGACAAGCTATGCTTAATATGATAGCCTAGGATATGGTGTGAGGCCGTTCCGCCACGACCAAAGAGGCTCCACAGATGGTTTCGTCATTTTTTCTTGCAGATAGACAATATGTCGCTGCCAATTCCTCGCCGCAACAACAGTAGGCTCAAAAAATGAACGAGCAAAGCCGGAATGCCCATGAAAACAAAGGGCCGCTGTGGAAAACTTAGGGGAATGCGCGAATGTCTATGAAAAAAAAGCAGTTAGCCCTACAATCCAGGAATGTTGCTAAAAAGAAAGGGGTTAGGCGGTTGCGGATGAATTGAAGATTGGCATGTTCCACGTGAAACAACTGCGCCCACCCCCTTGCGCAGTCGCTGCAAAACCTTTAGAATCGGCTGGAGATGCTGGACGAGGCCACTGTCCGCCAGTTGCTCGAACGGTTCGGACTCAACCTTAGTAGCGATCAAATCAGCCAATTGATCGCTTATCTCGAATTGCTCCTGCGATGGAACAAGAAGATTAACTTAACGGGCATTCGTGACTCGGAAAGTTGCGTTAAGCGGCATTTTGGGGAAAGTCTCTACTTGGGCCGTTGGGTGGAATTGAACGGCAAGCTATTGGACATCGGAAGCGGGGCGGGATTTCCCGGCTTGAGTTTGAAGATCATCTTTCCGGACTTGTCGGTGACACTTCTTGAACCGGTCGCCAAGAAACGGGCGTTCCTCAAAGAGGTAGCCCGAGTTTGTAGAATGAATTCCGTTGAAGTGCGCAGAGAACGCCTGGAGGATTTTGCTTGCGGCCAGTCAGCGCCGGTTTATGATGCGGCAACGACGCGAGCGGTGGGGCATCTGGAGGAACTTCTGCCACTGGCCTGTCGCTGCCTGAAACCCGGGGGAGATATCTTCCTCTGGCTCGGCCGCCAGCAGGCCAGTGAAGCGGGCCACATTCACGGCGGAATCGAAGAGGTGAAGAGAATCAGTTTGCCCAGCGGCGGGCAAGGGGAAATCTGGTGGGGGAAGAAAACTGCTTCGCTGCTAAGATAATAGCTCCCCTCCTCGCCTGAGGAGGGGTTAGGGGGTGGTGGGTACGGAACCCGCCGCGCAGGCCAACCACCCCTACCCCCTCCTTAACGAAGGAGGGGAATTAGCTGGATCATTTTCATGCACACTGGCAGCCGAAGGCGCATGATATCTGTGCTTGGCGTGCCAGATTTGAAGACAGTATCAAGCCGGAGTGTGTTCCACGTAGGGCTGCGTCAAAGTCCCAGAAGTATAACAATCTAAAACAACGCGATCTTCCGCTGGCAATTTCCTTTCGGATTTGTTAGCCGAACTTTCGCAGTTGAGGGGTCATTGAGGCAGTAAGTGTTGTGTTTTCAGCAAAGCGGTCTTGAAGGTCTACACTACATTTTCAACTCCAGTGTGGCCGCCGAGTCCTGTTCCGACGCCTTG
>Ga0208038_1002020_pt1 | contig 10114 bp, 7 predicted proteins | sample June2015DPH_16_1_FD_184714 | JGI IMG/M metagenome (GOLD analysis project Ga0208038, IMG submission 184714) | Peatland microbial communities from SPRUCE experiment site at the Marcell Experimental Forest, Minnesota, USA - June2015DPH_16_100... | ecosystem: Environmental > Terrestrial > Soil >...
AGAGGTGGCAGAGTGGTCTATCGCGGCGGTCTTGAAAACCGCTTCGGGTTAACACCCGACGGGGGTTCGAATCCCTCCCTCTCCGCCAGCCCCGAAGGCTTTCGGGGCGGGCGACCGAATCCCGCACGGCGGGAGAAGGCGGCCCGTGCGCAATGGTGCAAACGCTGCGAGCTGCGGCTCGGCAAGCCGGAAAAATTTGTGAGTGAATGAATTATGAGTGGTTGGACTGGCATTATATTTTGGGCGGTCGTCGTCGGATTGATCTTTGCCTACCTTTGGTGGCAGGGGCAGGTCCGGCAATTGGCCACCTATGTACAGGAAACGCGCGAAGAATTGAAAAAATGTTCGTGGCCGACCTGGGTGGAACTGAAAGGCTCGACGGCGCTCATCATGATTTCAATTGCTTTGCTCGGTGCATTCACCGAAGTGGTGGATCGCATCCTGTATTTTATATTCTTTGTACTTTGAGCACCATGCGCAGCCAGTGGTTTGTCATCCATACGCTTTCCGGCCAGGAGCAGAAGGTCAAGGAAAGCATTGAGAAGCGCGTCAAGACCGACGAGATGCAGGACTATGTCAGGGAAGTCCTCGTCCCGATGGAAAAGGTCGTCGAGGTGCGCAACCAAAAGAAGACCGTGTCCAGCCGCAAATTGTGGCCGGGCTACGTGTTTGTGGACATGGCGCTGCTCGATGAAAACAACCGTATCATCGAGAAGCCGTGGTATTTCATCAAAGAAACGCAGGGCGTGATTGGTTTTGTCGGCGGCGAACCGCCCGTGCCAACGCCGACGGAAGAAGTCGAATCCATCAAGGCGCAAATTTCCGCGTCGGAAGAGACGGAAAAACCGAAGGTCAATTTTGAAGTCGGCGAAACGATCAAAATCAACAACGGGCCGTTCCTCAATTTCAGCGGCGTGATTGAGGAAATTGATCCCGAACGCGGCAAATTGAAAGTCACCGTCAACATTTTCGGCCGCAATACGCCGGTCGAACTCGAATATTGGCAGGTGGAGAAGGCGTAAATTTGTAGCGGCGTCTCGGTAGAGCGCCGCTGAATGAAAGAAAAATTTGCGGCGGTCTGCCGACGCGCCGCTGCGAAAAATTTTATGGCAAAGAAAATCACAGGCATCATCAAGCTGCAGATTCCGGCGGGCCAGGCCAATCCCGCGCCGCCGGTCGGCCCCGCGCTCGGCCAGCACGGCGTCAACATCATGGGCTTCTGCAAGGAATTTAACGCGGCGACCAAGGCCGACGCGGGACTCATCATCCCCGTCGTCATCACCGTTTTTCAGGACAAGTCGTTCAAGTTCATCACCAAATCGCCGCCGGCGTCCATTCTGTTGAAAAAAGCCGCGGGCATCACCGCCGGTTCCAAGGAGCCGAACAAGGAAAAAGTCGGCAAAGTGACGCGCAAACAGGTTTTGGACATCGTGAAAATGAAGTCAAAGGATTTGAATGCGACTTCGGAAGAAGCCGCGTTCCGGGTCATCGCCGGCACGGCGCGCAGCATGGGAATTGAAGTCGTCGGATGATTTAACAACACGATTAAGATGAAGATGAAGATTATGATTATGACGACGTGGACTTTGGTTCCTAATCTTACTTTTAATCCTAATCTTAATCCAAATTGCACAACTGCGGGAGAGTCCTCGGGGATTCGCTTGCACCGCACCAAAACAAATGCCCAGTAAACGATACAAAAAAGCGCTCGAAGTTGTGGACGCCAAAAAGGCGTATCCGCTGAAGGATGCCGTTGGCGTCCTCGCGAAATTCCCAAAGGCGAAATTCAACGAAACCATTGACCTCGCGTTCCGTCTAGGCGTGGACCCGAAACATTCCGACCAGATGGTCCGCGGCACGGTCCCGCTTCCACACGGCAGCGGCAAGACCGTGCGCGTGCTCGTGTTTGCCAAAAGCGGCGTGGCGGCCGACGCGGCCAAGGCCGCCGGCGCGGAATACGTCGGCTTTGAAGACATGATTGCAAAGTGTCAGGGCGGCTGGGCTGATTTTGACGTGGCGGTGGCCACGCCCGAAGCGATGGCCGAAGTGCGCAAACTCGGCAAAGTGCTTGGTCCGCGCGGCCTGATGCCAAACCCGAAGACCGGTACCGTGACGGACGACACCGCCAGGGCGGTGAAGGAAGTCAAGGCCGGGCGCGTCGAGTTCAAGGTGGACAAGGCGGGCAACGTCCACGTGGCCGTCGGCAAGGCGTCGTTCCCGGCCAATCAGATCGAGGAAAACGCGCGCGCGGTGATTGAAGCCGTGGCCAAGGCGCGTCCGAACAGTGTCAAGGGCACCTATATCAACTCCTGCACGCTTTCGGCGACGATGAGTCCGCCGGTGCGCCTGGACGTGCGCGAGTTCACGACCCATTAACCCGGAACCGATTTTGAATCATGCGTGCTGAAAAACAAATTTTAACGAAGGAATACATCGCGCGGTTGAATGGCTCGCCCTTCTTCATCGTGGTGAATTACAAGGGACTCAAGGTGTCCCATATGACCGAGCTGCGGAAGCGCCTGCAAAAAGCCGGCGCGGAGATTCACATCGTCAAGAACTCCCTTTTCCAAATCGCGGTCAAGGAAGCCGGCGTCGGCGAATTGAACGGCTCGCTCGGCGGGCAGCTCGCCGTGGTCACCGGCCAGAAGGACATTTCCTCCGCGGCGAAGGTGGTGAAAAATTTTGGGGCGGAGTTCGACCGGTTGAAGGTGCAGTTTGGTTATTTGAACAACCAGCGCCTGGAACCGGCCGCGATTGTGGCCCTGGCCGATCTGCCGAGTCTGGATGTGTTGCGCGCCACGCTGCTGGGCCTGTTGAACGCGCCGGCCACGAAACTGGTCGTATTAATCAACACCCCTGCGACGCAACTCGCGCGGGTGATCAAGGCGAAGGCCGAGAAAAGCTAAAACAATTTCCGTCCGCTTTGGCCAGCGGGTCGGACGAACAAACAACAACAAAGTAAATCGTCGGTTCACAACGAACTTAAAAAAGCCGTGGCGTGTCGCGCCGAAGCAGGGCGAAGGCGGCCTGCCAGGCCGTAGCTTTAGCGAAGGCTGGACCGCGGCACACGACGAGACGACAAGAAAGGTAATATGGCTGACATTGCAAACCTCGTGGAAGAACTGAGCAAATTGACGGTGATTGAAGCCGCTGATTTGGTCAAGAAACTGGAAGAAAAATGGGGCGTGACTGCCGCCGCACCGGTGGCTGCCGCTGCTCCGGCTGCGGGTGCTGCTGCGCCTGTCGCTGAAGCGAAGACCACGTTTGATGTGATTCTTGTGTCCGCCCCGGCGGACAAGAAAATTGCCACCATCAAGGCCGTCCGCGAAGTCAAGGCCGGTCTCGGCCTGGCGGAAGCCAAGGCGCTGGTGGAAGGCGCGCCCAAACCGGTGCTGGAAGGCGCTCCGAAAGCCGACGCTGACGCGGCCAAGAAGAAGCTGGAAGAAGCGGGCGCCAAAGTGGAGGTCAAGTAACTGGCGAACTTTGGGGCGGTGGTCCCGCGGGGCGGGACCGCCACCCTGTTTTCGCAAGGTGGAACAAAACTTTATTAGTTACAAACAGCAGCAACAAGCGGCCGCCGGTAGCGGTCTGAGTTCAGGCAAGTTCACTGTTGAACGCAGCGTCCTTGCCTTGTGTCGTTGATTGAAAATTGCCGGCTGGCACTGTTGCCAGCCAAACCAGAAAGTCCAAATGCCATCGCGAGCCACTGAACGAATCAATTTCGGCAAAATCAAAGAGATTGTCGTGCCGCCGAACATGATCGAATTGCAGACCAATTCCTACAAGGAATTCCTGCAAGCGGACGCGGCGCCCAAAAAGCGCCGGAAACACATCGGTCTGGAGGCGGTCTTTCTCGAAGTATTTCCCATCGAGAGCTACGACGGCAAGTGCGTGCTCGATTACGATTCCTACGAAATCGGCGAGCCGAAGCTGGACTGGCTCGAATGCCTGCGCGAAGGCCTGACCTACGGCGCGCCGCTTTATGTCACGTTCCTGCTCAAGGAAGAGGGCAAAAGCGCCAAGGAAGAAAAAGTTTTCATGGGCGAACTGCCGCTGATGACGCCGCAGGGCACGTTCGTCATCAACGGGGCGGAGCGCGTTGTTGTCAGCCAGTTGCACCGTTCGCCGGGCATCGCGTTCGAGGCCACGCAGCATCCGAACGGGAAAATGCTGCACAGCTTCCGCGTCATTCCCGACCGCGGTTCGTGGTATGAAGCGCAATTCGACACGAGCGATTTGCTTTACGTTTATCTCGACCGCAAGAAACGCCGCCGGAAATTTTTGACGACGACGTTTTTCCGTGCGTTGAGCTTTTTGGATGTTGAAGGGGGCATCGGCAAGGGCAAAGACAACGGCGAGAAAACCCGCGGCACGGATGAGGAAATCCTCAAGCTCTTTTACGAAATCGAGGAACTCACGATCAAGGAGGCCGAGAAACTCGAAGATTTGCCGAATTGCGTTTTGATTCAGGACGCAGTGGACGAGGAAAAGGGTCTCGTGGTTGCGCGCGCTTTTGAGCCGCTTTCCAAGGCCGTGGTCAAACAAATCGCCGAGCTGGGGGTGAACAAAATCAAGGTCGTGAATACCACGAGCGATGATGGCATCATGATCAAATGCCTGAAGAAAGACCCGGCCAAAAACGAGGAAGAGGCGCTCAAGGACATTTACCGCCGCCTGCGTCCGGGCGACCCGCCGACCGCCGCCAATGCGCGGGCGTTGCTCAAGCGGTTGTTCTTCGACCCGAAACGTTACGATTTGGGCCGCGTGGGCCGCTACAAGATCAATCAAAAACTCGGCCTCAAGGACAAGGAGGAATCACGCATTCTCACGAAGAACGATTTGGTGGCCGCGACGAAATATCTGCTCCGCCTCAAGAAGGGCGAAGGCAGCGTGGATGACATTGACCACCTGGGCAGCCGCCGCATCCGCACGGTCGGCGAGTTGCTCGCCAACCAGTGCCGGGTCGGGCTTTCGCGCACGGAACGCCTCGTCAAGGAACGTATGACGTTGTTCGATCAAAGCGTCGAGCAAATGGCGCCGCAAAAGCTCATCAATCCCAAGGCGCTCTCGGCGGTCATTCGCGATTTCTTTGGCCGCTCGCAACTCAGCCAGTTCATGGATCAAATCAATCCGCTGGCCGAGTTGACGCACAAGCGCCGTCTGTCCGCGCTGGGGCCGGGTGGCTTGAGCCGCGACCGCGCCGGATTTGAAGTGCGCGATGTTCATCCGTCGCACTACGGACGCATTTGCCCGATTGAGACGCCGGAAGGCCCGAACATCGGCCTGATTGCGTCACTGGCGACGTTTGCGCGCATCAACGATTTCGGCTTCCTCGAAACGCCTTATCGCAAGGTCGAAAACGGGCGCGTCACCAATCACATTGATTACCTGACCGCCGACCGCGAGGAACAATTCATTATCGCGCAGGCGAACTCGCCGGTTGACGACAAGGGCAAATTCACGACCGACCGGGTCGTTTGCCGCGCCCGGACCGACTTTATTGATGTCGAACCCGCGCGGGTGGATTACATGGACGTTTCGCCCAAGCAGTTGGTGTCCATTGCCGCGTCGCTGATTCCGTTCCTGGAACACGACGACGCCAACCGCGCGTTGATGGGTTCCAACATGCAACGCCAGGCGGTGCCGTTGCTGGTGACCGAAGCGCCGCTGGTGGCAACCGGTCTTGAAGACCGCGTCGCCCGCGACTCGCGCGCCGTTGTGGTCGCGGAAGAAAGCGGCAAAGTCGCTTCCGTCAGCGGCGATCGCGTCATCGTCACCGAAGACGGCAAATTGCCGGAGACGAAAAAGAAAATTAAGCACGATCCCGAAAAGGGCGTGTGGGTTTATCCGATCCGCAAATTCATGCGGTCGAACGCCGCCACGTGCATCAATCAAAAAACGCTCGTGCACAAGGGCGACCACGTGAAGAAAGGGCAGGTCATTGCCGATGGTCCGTGTACGCAGAACAGCGAATTGGCGCTCGGTCGCAACGTGCTGGTCGCGTTCATGCCGTGGAACGGCTACAACTTCGAGGACGCGATTCTCATCAGTGAAAAAATCGTGAAGGAAGACATTTTCACGAGCATTCACATTGATGAATTTGAAGTGGCCGCGCGCGACACCAAGCTCGGCCCGGAGGAAATCACGCGCGACATCCCGAATCTCGGCGATGAGGCGCTCAAAAACCTCGGGCCGGACGGCGTTATCCGCATCGGAGCGGAAGTGAAGCCCGGCGACATTCTGGTTGGCAAAATCACGCCGAAATCGGAAACCGAGCTCGCGCCGGAAGAGCGTTTGCTCCGCGCCATTTTCGGGGAAAAGGCCGCCGACGTGAAGGACACGTCGCTCAAGATTCCTTCCGGCACTTACGGCATCGTCATGGACGTGAAGGTATCGTCGAAGAAGGAAACCGATCGTGACACCAAATCATCTGCCGGCGAGGAAAAACGCCACGCGAAGCAGATTGAGGACGAGCACAAGAAAAAGACCGATGAATTGCGCGATCAATTGACCGAGGCGTTGAGCAACATTTTGCTCGGTGAAAAAATTCCGCTCGACGTGGTCAATTCCGAGACCGGGGAAATCATCATTCCGGCGAATCGCAAAATCACGAAAACGCTCCTGCGCAAACTCGCGACGGTTTATGACCGCATCGAGATTGATCCGTCGCCGATCCGCAACAAGATCAACGAAATCATCGGCAGCTTCAAAAAGAAGTTCGATGATTTGCAGATGCAATATGACGAGGAAATGGAACGTGCCGAGGCGGGCGAAGGCGTGGAGGCCGGCATCGTCAAGTCGGTGAAGGTTTACATTGCCTCCAAACGCAAGCTGTCCGTCGGTGACAAAATGGCCGGACGCCATGGCAACAAGGGTGTCGTCGCGCGGATTGTGAAGGAAGAAGACATGCCATTCCTTGAGGACGGAACGCCGGTGGACATCGTGTTGAATCCGCTGGGCGTGCCCTCGCGCATGAACGTCGGCCAGGTGCTGGAAACGCACCTCGGCTGGGCGGCGCAGATTCTGGGTTTGAAATTCGCCACGCCGGTATTCGACGGCATCAAGGAAAAGGACATCCGCGGTTATCTCAAGGACGCGAAACTGCCGGAGCACGGCAAAACCATCCTTTACGACGGCTGCACCGGCGAACCGTTCGATCAGGAGATCGTCGTCGGTTTCATTTACATGATGAAGCTCGGCCACCTGGTCGCGGACAAGATTCACGCCCGCGCGGTGGGGCCTTACTCGCTGGTCACGCAGCAGCCGCTCGGCGGCAAGGCGCAATACGGCGGCCAGCGCTTCGGCGAAATGGAAGTGTGGGCGATGGAAGCCTACGGCGCGGCCTACACGTTGCAGGAATTGCTCACCGTCAAGTCCGACGACGTGCAAGGGCGCACGCGCATTTACGAGGCAATTGTCAAAGGCGACAACGCGCTGGAGGCGGGTATTCCCGAATCCTTCAACGTGCTCGTCAAGGAAATGCAGTCGCTCGGCCTCGATGTGAAGGTCGGTTACGCGAATCCGGCTGAACACCCGGAAGCATCCGCAGTGACACTGGCGTCGCTTTAACCCGGAAACCATTTAACCAACGCGGAAACAAATTTTTGTATGATCGGCAACAAAGAAAACGCGCGCGAATTGCTCGGACTGGACAAGGTCAATCAGGTGGATTATGTCGCGATCACCGTCGCGTCACCCGATGCCATCCGGTCGTGGAGCAAAGGCGAAGTCAAAAACCCCGAAACCATCAACTACCGCACGTTCAAACCGGAAAAGGGCGGCCTCTTCTGTGAACGCATTTTCGGCCCCGTCAAGGACTGGGAATGTTCCTGCGGCAAGTACAAGCGCATCAAGCACCGCGGCATCGTTTGCGACCGTTGCGGCGTGGAGGTAACGCTGGCCCGCGTCCGCCGCGAGCGCATGGGCCATATCGAACTGGCCGTGCCGACGTGCCACATCTGGTTTTTCAAGTGCATGCCGTCGCGCATCGGCCTCGTTCTCGACGTGACCGCGCGCAACCTTGAGCGCGTGATTTATTACGAGGATTACCTCGTCATTGATCCGGGCAACACGCCGCTGAAACAGAATCAATTGCTCAACGAACACGAATACCGCGAAGCCCGCGAGACCTACGGTGCGGACGCGTTCCTGGCCAAGATGGGCGCGGAAGCCGTGCGCGAAGCGCTGGCGCGGGTGGACCTGGCCAAGGGCATCGATCAATTGCAAGAGGCGATGACCGAAACCAAGAGCAAACAAATCCGCAAAAAACTGGCGAAGCGGATCAAATTGCTCCAGGGCTTGCAGATTTCCAAGAGCCGTCCGGAATGGATGATTCTTACGGTGCTGCCGGTGATTCCGCCGGACTTGCGCCCGCTCGTGCCGCTCGAAGGCGGACGCTTTGCAACGTCGGACCTGAACGATCTGTATCGCCGCGTCATCAACCGGAACAACCGTCTCAAAACGTTGCTCCAGCTCAAGACGCCCGAAGTCATCATCCGCAACGAAAAGCGCATGTTACAAGAGGCCGTGGACGCCCTGTTCGACAATGGCCGTCATGGTCGCCCGGTCACCGGCGCGGGCAATCGCTCGTTGAAATCCTTGAGCGACATGCTCAAGGGCAAGGGCGGCCGCTTCCGTCAGAATTTGCTCGGCAAGCGCGTGGATTATTCAGGCCGTTCCGTCATCGTCATCGGCCCGGAGCTGAAATTGCATCAGTGCGGTTTGCCCAAGAAAATTGCGCTGGTTTTGTTCGAACCGTTCATCATCCGCCGGCTCAAGGAATTGGGCTACGTCCACACCGTTCGCAGTGCGAAGAAAATGATCGAGCGCCAGACGAAGGAGGTCTGGGACGTTTTGGAGGAAGTGACCAAGGGCCATCCGGTGCTGCTCAATCGCGCGCCGACGCTGCACCGTCTGTCCGTGCAGGCGTTCGAGCCGCAGTTGATCGAGGGCGAAGCGATTCGCATTCATCCGCTGGTTTGCACCGCTTACAACGCGGATTTCGACGGCGACCAGATGGCCGTGCACGTCCCGCTGTCCGTCGAGGCGCAAATGGAAGCGCGCCTGTTGATGATGGCGACCAACAACATTTTCAGCCCGTCGTCCGGCAGGCCGATCATCACGCCAACGCAGGACATCACGCTCGGCTGTTATTATCTCACCGCCGAACCGCGCACGCCGATGCCCGCCGACACGCGAAAACTGCCGTTGTTCGGCTCGAAGGACGAAGTGATTTTCGCCTATGACGATGGCGCGTTGAAGACCCACGACCGGATTCGTCTGGCGAATCCGGATTTCAACCGGCAAACCGTTTACGGTGACCCGACCAGGAAGATCATCGAAACGACCGTTGGCCGCGTCACCTTCAGCGAGATTTGGCCGTCGGAACTCGGCTTTTACAACAAGGCCGCCGGCAAGAGCCAGCTCGGCGATTTGATTTGGAAGTGTTACAAGTTCGCCGGCCACGACAAAACCGTCGCGATGCTCGACAAGCTCAAGGAACTTGGCTTCCGCGAGGCCACGAAGTCCGGCGCGTCCATCGGCATTGACGACATGATTGTGCCCAAGGAACGCGACCAGGAAGTTGACGCCGCGCAAAAGCAGATCAAAGAGGTTGAGAAGCAGTATCGCAAGGGTGTCATCACACCGGGCGAACGCTACAACAAAATCGTGGACATCTGGACACATTGCACCGACCAGATTGCCAGCGTCATGTTCCGCACGCTCGAACAGAATCAGGGCAAGAAGGAATTCAACCCGGTTTTTCTCATGGTGGATTCCGGCGCGCGGGGCAACAAACAACAGGTCCGCCAGCTGGCCGGTTTGCGCGGCCTTATGGCCAAGCCCAGCGGCGACATCATCGAAAAACCGATTCTCGCGAATTTCCGCGAAGGTCTTTCCGTATTGGAATACTTCATCTCGACCCACGGCGCGCGCAAAGGTCTGGCCGACACCGCCCTCAAAACCGCGGACTCCGGTTACATGACCCGCAAACTCGTGGACGTGTCGCAGGATGTCATCATCCAGCAGCCGGATTGCGGCACGACGAACGGCATCTGGGTTTCGGCGGTTTATGAGGGTGAAGACGAAGTCGTCAAACTGGCTGACCGGCTCG
>Ga0208038_1002022_pt1 | contig 10109 bp, 8 predicted proteins | sample June2015DPH_16_1_FD_184714 | JGI IMG/M metagenome (GOLD analysis project Ga0208038, IMG submission 184714) | Peatland microbial communities from SPRUCE experiment site at the Marcell Experimental Forest, Minnesota, USA - June2015DPH_16_100... | ecosystem: Environmental > Terrestrial > Soil >...
CTTTTCCGGGAGAGTCCGAGATGAGCGAACTCGACGATATGCAAGTAGACCCGCTGCGACCAGGATTATGAGACCCACAGCACCCACCGCCTCAAGAGATGGAAAGCTGGGCGAGTTGGAGGTGAAGGTCGGATTTGTTAGATTCACGCTTGAGGTGGCTGCAGTTGATGACGTGGATTCTTGTGGCGTTACGGTGACGTAGAAGTCTGCTCGACTAGTTGAACTTTCTATGGGCGTGATGGCCTTAGGGCTGACCGCGACAACGCCAGCGATGATTTGAAAGTGGTAAATTTGTAGTGCGGCGTTCTGGAGTTCAACATGGAAAGTAACCGTATTTGTTTCGGAGGCACATGGTGGAGATACAAAGGGGCATGCTAGGAAGATCGCGCAATTCGCGTATCCTGGTTTAAGCCCAGACTGTGGGTTCGGGAGGCATGAGTCGGGAGTCGAGAAGGCACTTCCGGTTGGCGAATTGGCAGTGCCGTAGTAAACCGCGCCAACTAACAGCATGTCGAACGGGCCTGTTTGCTGGGAGGTTGCAGCGTAGGGAAGCCCGGTGTAAGTAACCTTGGCTGTGGCATCAAAGCTCGCTGTACCATCCGACCCTATGGGTACTTGTGATGGAGCAGTTAGAACTATGACGGAGGTTGTTTGCGCGTTCACCTGAGGGGCGTTCGCAACAAGACATGCAACTAGCACAAGGAAATATGCCAGGAGGTAGCGCATGATCAAGGCCTTGGAATAACAGCCAACAGCAATGCTACAAATAGCAATAAAACAGCTTTGATTATGGGAAGCCATGCCCTAGGCTAAGCCCTGATCTCCTGTGTTTCGCCGGCGAAAGGCTCGTGCAGTCCCTGGTTTCCGCGCGGAAACTGCGAGTCGACCTTCACCCGGGTGAAAGCTGCAGGTCGAGTTTAACCGGCTAAACTACTGGGAGGTCTATCTGTCCCTAGTTGCGCATACGCAACTCGCGCTGATATCTAATTAGCGCTTTTACGACTCACCGACATTAAGCGACTCCCCGAAAGTAAACAACGTCTTTAGAACCCTCAACCGTTGCCTTCGAAACCCATACGACGTGAGAATTCATATTCGCCTAAGGCCCACTTTGTCAAGCTGATGAAGTAGTTTTCTATGGTTTCCTGCCTTCTGGTTCTCTCCTCTTTGTCCTCTAGGACCTGCTGCGTCAGAGATAGAATGAATACTTCTTCGTACGCAAATGGCGAATCGTCAGGCAACTGAAATTAATTCAGTGTCGATGTTATAAATGGTCGAGGGTGAATTCTGTTGCTGTTGCTTTGTTAACAGCTAATCTATTTGACAATAGAAAACCAACATTACTTTAGATGAAAAGACTGAACGAAAAATAACGTGAGACCATAGAGAATGAACTTTCAGTAAACGAGATCATATGTGGAGATGCCCTCGAAGAACTCCGAAAACTCCCAGACGAGAGTATCGATTTCTGCATGACCTCGCCGCCCTACTGGGCGCTCAGAGATTACGGAATTAGAGAACAACTCGGACTTGAACCAGATTTCCGCGAATACATATCCAAGCTATTGAAGATATTCGATGAGTTGAAGCGTGTTCTGAAAAGAACTGGGAGTTTCTATCTCAACATGGGCGACACGTATTCTGGCGGCGGTTCCCATTCAAAACTGGGCGGAGTCGAAACTTGGGGAAAGCAAGATGGCATGAAAGAGGGCTTTCCTGATACAAGTCCTCAAGCTTCAATCACGGACGTTATTCCGGCAAAATCCATGATAGGAATTCCATGGCGCCTCGCAATAGGTCTCATCGATGACAACCGTAATGACGTTTACGAATTGAGAGACGATTTGACACCGCAAGAGCGAGCAAATCTTTTGGATATGCTTCTCAAGAATAAATTCCTTCAAAACCAAGAAAACTCAGATAATTATCCCGTACAAGAACCCAGACAAACAGAGAGAATACTTCCGGATCTACGGGAAGAAATGGAGAACAGAACACAGAGAACAATACAGAAGAAGAACGGCCGAATGGAGGAAAAGGAATCCAGAGAAGACCAAGAAGTACAGCGAGAAATACTACTGGACGCACCGCGAACAGGAGATCTTAAGGAAGATAAGAGGCAATGCGAAACGGCACCACAAACTCAGATTCGAGGCTCTGATTCGTTATGGAAACAATCCGCCGACATGTGCATGTTGTCGAGAAACAAGACTTCCCTTCTTAACTATAGATCATGTGAACGGGAATGGCACCCAGCACAGGAAGGAAATAAAGAGATACGGCTCAATTTACGAATGGCTGAAACATGCAAATTATCCAGAAGGCTTCAGAGTGCTTTGCATGAATTGCAATTTTGCAATCGGGAAGTACGGAATTTGTCCTCACGCCGAAATCGAGTCACACTCAGAAAAGCAGACATCCCAGCATACCTTCTCCAATACTTCCAACTAATTAAGCCGCAGCGGTGGATCTTACGCAACGCAATTGTTTGGCACAAGCCAAACTCGATGCCTGCGAGTGTGAAAGACAGACTAAGTAATACGTACGAGCACGTTTTCCACTTCGTCAAATCGAGGAAGTACTACTACAACCTTGATGCAATCCGTGTGCCGCACAAATTCGCAGCCAAGCCCTTCAACATTAGAGTTCGTGACGCTCAGAAAGGCAGACTGAAACAAAAATGGGGCGTTCTTGCACATGCCTCAGAACGTGAAGCAAAAGCATACGATGAGAAGAATTACCCCAAGTATCCTCCACACGAACCGCGGCACTTCCAGCTTCTGTCCATGGGTATTGCACATGGTGGGCATACTGGCAAGACTGTAAGACATGACCATCCTCTCGGCAAGAATCCCGGTGATCTATGGAAAATCAATAGCAAGCCACATCCATTCGCACACTTTGCTGTATATCCAGAAGAGATCTGCGTTAGGCCGATTCTGTCAAGCTGTCCTGAAAAGGTGTGCACGAAATGCGGTATGCCTCAGCTTCCAACTGTCAAAAAATGTGAATGCGGACAAGGTTTTCGACCTGGCATCGTCCTGGACATGTTTGCAGGAAGCGGGACCACACTTGTTGTAGCCAAGAAGCTGGGTAGAGATTTCGTTGGGATAGAGTTGAATCCCGAATATGTCAAGATCGCCCAAAGCAGGCTTGCCAGCATCTCAAGGGTTAGTGCCTCTTCCTCAGTATGATGAGATATTCGTGGTTGTGGTTGTAGGTATTATGTTTGATACTGAACCAGCTCGCGAAAGCTTGCTTATGCATTATGCCAGTGTCCCTTCCCGAAACTGAAGAAGAGTAGCCCACATAATCAGCCAAGAATGCAAGGACGATTTCATCTTCAAACTCGAAACCAAGCTCCAACGCGCTTTGCAGAAGATAATGGTGGAGAGGCAGATTTCGTGCCGCAAATGGGGCTATTTGGAAACAGCAAAATCTTCCGGGCTTCAGCACACGATAGGATTCTGACAGTATTTCCCATAAGAATCTATGATAACTTGTAACATCCTTGAATGTAGCCCCTTGACCGTAGTCCATCATGTCGAGATATGGTGGGTGGCCGATTATCAGGTCAACCGAATTATCCTCAAGGAACTTGAGGTCTCTTGCGTCTCCTAGGATGAACCTCTGCTGTTGAAGTTTGGGCTTAAGTTTCGGTTCCTTCAGTGCGACTATTTCGAAGCGCTTTTCCTTTGCTCGCTCAGCCTCTGGGTTCAGATCGATTCCTAATCCAAGGCGATTCAGCATTGCACAAGCTACGAGAGTGGTCCCGCTGCCAGCCATTGGGTCGAGAACAAGTTCTCCTTCTTGAGAGTATCTCGTAATGCAATTGAGGGGGACCATCATCGGAAACGTGCCAGGATAGATTGTTCCATTCACACCATAAAACGGGTCATGGCGCCTGCTCATGGGCCAGACAGAATGAAACTGAAACGATAGCTTGTCAGCGTACTCCTTCCAACGACTAGGATCGAGGTCGTTGATTTCCCGCCATTTATCGTTATAATTGGAATTCCTTTCAGAGGAGACCGAGTCGGACCTGCGAGATACAACAGGTATCCGTGCCCGTCGGACGACCATTTCGGTCTCACGGGTTGTTAAATTCTGTTCGACCGCAAGGCGCGCGATGCGAACCTGTTCTTTCGGATCTAGCCCTAGCAGGTGCCTTGCATGACCTTCGGTTAAGCCGTTGACACGTGTCAACGATTCTCTGACTTGCTTTGGGAGGTTGAGCAACTGAACGTGTCGGTTGACCCAGGCCACATCTTTGCCGAGTTTTCTGGCTAGCTCTCTCTGACTCAAATTGAACCGTTTGATGCCCTCGCTCAGAGCCGTTCCAACCTCTAACGGTGATAGGTTCTCTCGCTGCAGATTCTCCGTAAGCGAGATCTCGAAGGCTTTTTCCTCGGAAACGTTCATGACAATGACGGGAACGGTCTTCAGGCCTGCTTTCTCCGCCGCCTGCAGCCGTCTTGAGCCAGCTAGAAGTTCATAAAATGAGCCTTTCTTTCTTACGAGTAGCGGTTCCAGAATTCCTGTTTCTTGAATTGATTTAGTGAGTTCGTCAAGACTGGGGTCGCTCTTGCGAGCAGCGACTCTACGAATTCTGTTCAGTTCAACTTTCTCAAGGACTTCATTCACGCCAGCACCTAGTTTTCAATTATTGAATTGGCTTTCAGAATTCAAATAGATTGAGCAGCCTCGACCATGCGATTATTTATGCTATGCCAGCCAAGAATTAACAGTGAATCTCACAGAAGAGCTCCTCGAGGGGCAGTCATCATTTGAACAGTTCTGCAGCCAGTTTGACTGGCATGACTTCAAGATACTCAGCTCCTTTTTGACGAAGCTTGACTATCCGCTTGACACAACCACGCAGTCATTGCATTCGATATGGCTGCTGTTCACGCTGAGGGGCATCAAGGTCTCGAAGATGACGATCTGTCGGCGACTCGGAAAACTTGCTGCTCTCGGAATACTAAAGAAACTCCCTAAAACAAACCCAGCATTCTACGAAATCGCCAAGGGCCAGGAAGGGCTCGTTAAGAAGATAGTTTACTTCAAGAACACTGAAGAGTTCATGAAATTATAGAAACGGTTAACAGAAATGTTATCGTTACGACGTACTGTTCTCAGGAAGAGCCTACTACTACCTATATTTGCCAACAAAACTACTATTAGTACTATACCGTACTAACAAAAATATTCACATACAGATTCTCGGTATCCTCTCGTCGTTGTGGAGCGCCTTCTCATCGTATCCTTCACAATTCCGTTATCCATTTCGCATATCTTCGATGATTTGTTACGCATTTCGACTGTTTTCGTCTATTTATTTTTGAAAAATCAAGTAATTGATATGAAGACCGGCCCGAAGCCGATTGGGGGAATGCTGAAACCAAACATACTGCAAGTCTTGGAGGACGCAGGGGCTGACCTTAGAGCCTGGACAGTAACTCTCAGATTGAGACAGCTGCTACAGACACCTCATCTCAGATGGGAAACCGTTCACAAGTACTTAGAACAGATGACCGTTGAGCAGATGATATTCAGATACGAAGACCCGTCTGGAATCGTGACATACTCAAAGAATCCAATTGTTAGAGAGAAAGTTTTGTTTTAGTCCATATATTCGTCATTCAAATCTATAGTTCAAATTCGCCTGCTTGCAGCATTAGAACGCACACTTAAGTGGACAAAGAAATACTTTGGCAACTGAAAGGAACGTCTCGGCATAAACCTCGAATTGTCGATGATTCAAACAATGACTAGTCGACAATGCGTGTGGCGAAAGGTTGTACAGAGCAGTCAATATAGAAGTCTCTGTAACCCAAGATTGCAAGCAAAAGTCGTTGATAGGTGTCTAGAGCTGAATAAGTTACCTGAAGTGGATTCACGTTCTTAGGGAACTTTCCACCATGCACCAGCCAGTTCCTAATCTTAGCGTAATTGGGACTACCATTTGAAGGTGAAGCGGCAGATACCCCGGACCTGTCATTGAGTGAGTAGTACTCGAGGGCCTTTTGTAGTCTTACCAATACCAATGATTGAGGTTTTTCTTTGCCCAAGAAAGTCCAAGCACGTTTTAGCCTAGTAAAGAATGTCTCGATCCATCCCGTTTCCTTCCTAGGGATATGATTCTGAAGCCGCGTCAATAGTGACTCTAACGCTATAAAAATCACGACGAATTTTATGTCCAGATAGGTTGCAGATTTCGCCATAATACAATATTCCAACGCCAAATCCAGTCTTAGTTTCTTTTTCAGTGTTTGGTAATGGTCAAAGCTACCTTGAAGGAAAAATTGTAGGTGACCTGGGTGAATTCTTATGTCGATTACCGGTACCCTATCATAATAATCGAGGAACTTCTCATGACGTATTACGGTTGCAATAACTACGTTGTTCAGCAGGACGTCTGCATAAGCGATCGATATGTAAGTACCTGCTGCAAAAGAGAGAAGGAGCGTAACGTCTCTCATGGTGCGGTCGAGACTCTTGAGGTCCGAAGGAGTACAGACGATTGTAACCTCCGTGGTCACTTCTGGTTCTCCTGTAGACAATTTCTGCTCAAACATCGAGTAATTTCCTAATGGGTCAAAATTGAAAAAGCGCCCCGATAACCTTGCATGTATTGAATTTGGCAAGAGAAAATTGATCAATCCGAACTTGGCGGTGACGACGCCTGTCCGTGGCAGGCTTTGACCTGTTATTCTCAGTTCTCCGTTATCGCTCGGTAAAAACCGGAACCGGCTTGCCTCGCCTGAGGACTTAGTTACACCATATAGTGTGAGTGATGAGACTGTAATGCGAGCCGGTGGAGTCCCGCCCTGACCTCGGAGGCTCGCGGATTGTAACATTCGTCTGTGAACGTTGACCGCTGTTTGCAGGTCTTGTACAATTATCGTAATTTCCATTTGCGCATTTGTTCTACATTCAATCGAAAAGGGAGCGTCCACTGCGTATCCGTCTCTAAACGTAACGATTCCGCTACCTGCGTACGTTCGATATGAAGTCGGCATGGTTAAACCACGAAGAGTTTCTCTCTGTGTTCCAACACTCCTGTATACTCGTCAATCATCAATCGGGCGATTGCGTGTGTACCCACCATCAGTACCACGCCACAAGACACACATTCCGTCAGTCAAATTCATTGAGTCACTTGGCTTGTAGTTTTTAGGAGTTCGGGAATTCTCGAGCTATTCGGCATCTCTAATTCCCAAGGTATGTTGGGCACAGGGGTAGCTTCTCCAAAAGCAACCCATGTTCTCGTCAATGTGGCACTTGTGCGCTGTATCGCTGAAGCAATGTCCTCCCCAAGCTGTTTTCTCAGAAAAAGTAGGTCTGCAGGGGCATTAGTTGACCCAAATAGGAATGTTTGGATTTGCAATTCCGGTGAAATTGTTCTTAGGCTTTGGTCGATAAAGATGTGTCCGAGACCATGCTTCCTGAACTCTTTGGTTGCTACCGCGAACGTTTCAGTGAGTGCCTCTTGGTCATCGTGCATCGGTTTCGCCGGAACAAAATCATGCGCCTCCTCAAGAATGACGCACGTTTTGAAGTCATACGTCTTTTCTGTTTCCGCGAAATGTGATGATGCCTGGCTAATCAGATCCTCCTCAATACGCCATGCCATCATGCGTTGTTTCTTCTTCTTGGCAAGGATTGAACCAATCCAGTCCGGAAATGAGACATCAACAATCTCAAACAAATCACTATTTGGTCTGAGGGCAGCGATTAGAATTCTTCTGGACGTCTCGTAGAGAAGTGTATCATTGTCTCCTATAGGGGGGATTACATCGCACTTTATGCTGCCCTCGGGAATGCTGAGAGATGGAGCAAGTTGCCTCACAATTCGTTTCCACTCGCCAGTAGGGTCGATTACAACAATTCTCTTTCCGGATGCATATAGCTCGCAAGCGAGAAGTGCAGCTAACGTCGATTTTCCGTGACCAGTGCCAGCAAGTACTGCTGCATTTCGGTAGCAGAGTTTTTCTAGGTCAATGGGAACCGGATAATCTGTGCCCCTTACAGTGCCAATGTATCCATGATTCGGAAAAGGCTTTGTTGGGAAAAACTTCCTCAGGTCAACAGCCGAAGCGAGATTAACATTGAGATCAGGAGACGGGGCATCTCTCACCGGCTCAACGGTCTCGCTAGAGTTGCGTTTTACTAGATTCTTTATCGCTATTCTCTTTCGACTGTGACCGAGATCGTAGAATACGTCTACGATGATTCCTAGAAACTCACCGTATGACACGAATCTGTGCAGCAAGTCTTTATTCGTTTTAACAATTGCAATAGTTCGATTTACTGATGAAGGGGACTCAGTAACTGCAGCAAGTTCAGTCTCAGATGACATGCCCTTAACCAAGGGGGATTCACTGAGATGGAAGTTCTTTACGAATCTTCTGGTGGTCTTGTTCAGCGGCCACGTAAGGCAATAAATAACAATGAGCCTCAGACGTCCAAAAGTAATCGCTGCCGAATTATCCGCATCGTGCGAATCGTTCGAATCATTCGTCGAATCATGTCGAATCGTTCGCTGTAGTTCGGTACTTTTTCTCTAATATCTCATCCTGAGCTTCGCTCGACACACCCACTATAACGCCTCTATCGGTCTCCTGTTTTGAGAATAGCCTCGCCTTCTCTTTGTCCTTTAGAAGCCTATTCACAAGATTCTTTGCTGATTCGTGGGTTATTCCAAGCTTCTCTCCGATCTCAGCGTATGAGAGGAACCCTGAACCCAGGAGTATAGCCAGAAGCTTCCTTTGCTTACCCGTCAAACCATTCGTTATCTCTTGAACGGGTTTTAGAATCTGCGCACTATCCGAATCATGCGAATGATGCGCATTATAGTGCGAACTGATGCGAACTAGTTCGGCCAAGATTTCCTGCTTCGAGATGGCGATCATCTCCTTCAAGGGCCCTGTTATCTTATCAGGCAGCTCGTCCAACTTTCTTAGAACGTCTCGGTTGCTGTTTTCGAGACTCTGATTGTAGATGGCCGCCGTTTCAGAAGGCACCTTTCTCAGTTCTTCTCCGATACCTATGAGTGAATCATTGACGCTCTGAACCCATTGCATGACCAGCTCCCGGTCACTTGCAACAGGTTGTGTCGTTTCAACTTTCGATTCTTCTTTTCTGAACCATCGATTCCAAAATGCCATCATTCATTATTTGGTTTCGAGAGCGCTTATAGTTGAGCCATTGTGCCCGCACCCGTCCGGTATAGATGACTAATCGTCCGGTATACAAAATGAAACGAGTGGAACGTCGAAACCTTATTTCAAGGCAATGCGAAAACCCTTCGAGGAGCAGGATTGGCTGGAGAAGTTGGGCAACAAGAGATTCAGCCTCGAACGATTGGCTGGGACAACCTTCCAGAGAGGTCTGATCTGCGGTCTGATGAGATATTCATTCATCGACTGACTCGACTACCTGACATCAGAAAAACCTACGAAGCCCTCGAATGGAATACGACAGCGATCCTGCAAAATCCCACGCACAAGGGTCCAACGACGGCGAAACCGGTCGGGTTTCCACATAATTTTCCTGAATACCGAGTTCCGCTGTCCCGCTGGGGCGATGAAGTTGTTCTCCGCCTTCACGTAGACCTCTGCCGATACTTGGGCAAGATAGTCAGCTGGCCTCACACAGAACCCGACCCCAAGTATGAGCCTGAGAAGCACTGGGAAATGTTTCTCGCGAAAAATGAATTACGAGGGCCGATGGTCTTGAGTATTTTCGGATTGTTCTATAATGAATCTGCGCCAGCTGAGCATATTTCTTAACTCACTTTGCTCGCTGTCCGCAATCCATAGCTGAGAAGACAACTTAAGACTACAATTCGGGCTGGTCGCATGATTCTGCCTTGCTGAGCGAAGTGGGGGTCAAATACTTCCTTTAGCCGTCTTTGTCGGAAGATGCTGCCAGATTGCAAAAGGTTCGGAGGGCGTGTAATGCCATTTATGCGATCTCCTCACTTGGCAGAACGAAGTCTCACTTTTCAGGTTTGTAGGAAAATATGTGAAGGCGCTCAGGGCTTTCGTCCTTCATCGCGTGGAGTTAGAGAGATGTTGATAATTCTGTGAACATGTTTGCTTATT
>Ga0208038_1002024_pt1 | contig 10108 bp, 14 predicted proteins | sample June2015DPH_16_1_FD_184714 | JGI IMG/M metagenome (GOLD analysis project Ga0208038, IMG submission 184714) | Peatland microbial communities from SPRUCE experiment site at the Marcell Experimental Forest, Minnesota, USA - June2015DPH_16_100... | ecosystem: Environmental > Terrestrial > Soil >...
CAGGATGGGCCCGGCAATGGTGCCCCAATAGATCCAGGTGCCTGGTGCGGCCACCTCCGCCAGCGTGGCAACGGAAACACCCGTGATCGTGTACACCGCAGAATTCGCCATTTCTTCCTGCTTTTTGCGGCGCAATTCCCATAGCGAGTGGCTGGCAAAGCCTATCAACACCAAGCCCCCCACATACGCAACATAGTGGACGATGCCAAGGGGGATGAACCGGAAGAACAACAAAGTCACAAAGAGAAAGGCGGCATCGACCACGAGGGGCGGCACGATCAGGACGAAGATGGCGCGCCCCCAGCGGCCCAATCCCACCTGCGTGAGGGCAATCATCTGCAGAGGGTTGGGAAGCATCCCTCCCACTATTCCCATGCCGGCGCCGAGGATAAGTAGGTCCATAAGAGCGACCGGCGATGTTATGCGGTCGGACCGAGAATGTAAAGCGCCGCGAGCGCCAGTTCGGCGGCACAGAATCTGGAACCCGGACCGGATCCTGCAAGGGCTTTCGAGTTTCCCCCTGTCTCCCCTGGGGAAGGGGACCGGGGTAAGGATGTCCTTCTCTCTCATGCTCGGGCATGAGACCTTTGTTCGCTGATGGCCCCTAAGCGAGGAGCGTTGGGGCGAGTTGAACAATTAAGCTATTCCATTGCGAAGCTCCCGAGAACGCGGTAGATTCCCAAAGGCCGGGAGACCAGGTAACCAAGGCCGCCTTTTGAAACGTCTATGATGAAAGTTGGCGGTAGTCCGGAGCGTTTCGGAGAGAGAATGCGCTGGGGGAACCCCTCTTGGAGGCAGAGTTCAGCAAAATCCCAGGGGGCGCGAAGCCAAGAAAATTCCGGACTCCCCCCAATCGTGGCATCGAACGGGGAGGGTATTTTTGTCCGGAAAAGCGCTGGTTGCACTAAGAGTCCGTGCAAAACGTCTGCATTGAGGAGCCGCGATCAATGAATGTTCTCGTTGTGGGTGGGGACGGATATCTGGGTTGGCCGCAGTCAATGTACCTGTCGAGGCAGGGGCATCGTGTTGGTATTGTAGACAATCTTGCCCGGCGCGCCTGGGACCTGGACTGCGGAACCCATAGTTTGACGCCGGTCCAGATGTTGCCCGAGCGTGTTGCTCTCTGGAAGAAGTTAACCGGTCGCCCAATCGAGACTTACATCGGGGACATCCAGGATTACGATTTCCTCGCTGAAATCGTGCCCCGGTTCTCCCCCGACGCAGTCGTGCATTTTGGCGAGCAACGCAGCGCCCCGTATTCCATGATCGACCGCGAGCATGCCGTATTCACCCAAACCAACAACGTCGTCGGCACCCTGAACCTGCTTTATGCCATGAAGGAGTTCAGCCCCAAGGCGCATCTCGTCAAGCTCGGCACCATGGGGGAATACGGGACCCCCAACATCGACATCGAAGAGGGATTCATCGAGATTACGCACAACGGCCGGAAGGATGTCCTTCCCTACCCGAAGCAACCGGGTTCCTTTTATCACTTGTCAAAGGCTCATGATTCGCACAACATCATTTTCGCCTGCAAGATCTGGGGGATTAGCTCCACGGACCTTAACCAAGGTGTCGTGTACGGCGTGGAAACGGACGAAACGATCCTCGATGACGGCTTGGCCACGCGCTTTGATTACGACGGTATCTGGGGCACCGTCCTGAACCGGTACTGTGTGGAGGCCGCGACAGGAAGGCCGCTCACGGTATATGGCCAAGGCGGGCAAACCCGCGGCTTCCTGGATATTCGCGACACGCTGCGGTGTATCGAGCTCGCCATCCTGAAACCACCTCAACCCGGTGAGTATCGGGTCTTCAACCAATTCACCGAGCAGTTTAGCGTCCTTGATCTGGCCAACTTGGTGCAACGGATCGGCAGTCGCAAAGGGCTTCAAGTCATTATCGACCATCTGCCTGACCCGCGGGTCGAGTCAGAGATTCACTATTACAATGCCAAGCATAGCAAGCTGCTTGACCTGGGCTTGGTCCCCCATAATCTCTCCGACGTTCTGCTCGATTCAATCATGGATGTCGTAATTCGATATCGGGACAGGGTGAGAGAAGACACTTTGCTGCCGCGAGTCAATTGGCGGAGCACTCGCAATCCATCCTCCTACCACACGGCCGGGCCGCCTTCGGCTGAATCAACCGACGCAGACAGGCAGCCGATGCAAGACGCACGGGAGCGAACCTGACTCTGTTTGACAAAGCCTGAGTGAACAACATTGCAGGTTGCCGTGAGTTCTTAACAGCTCAAATGGTCAGATCCGCCGACGGTCAACGCCCTCGGGTTCTTATTCTCACCCTGCACCATGGGTCAACTCACGTGCGGATCTCGCGCGCACTCGAAAAGGCCCTTCTCCACTTGCGCCCGAACCTCAAAGTGGAGGTTGTGGATGCGCTGGCGCATTGCGCGCCGTGGTTCCGGGCTTATTACAATTCGTACGAGATCCCACTGAAATACTGGCCAGGACTTTGGGATTACATCGAAAGGCACCAGCATGAGGGTGAAACCAGCGGGCCGTGGTGGCTTTACCGGTTGGGCGCCCGCCCGTTGTTTCGATACATCGAAGCTTTCGCGCCCGACGTGGTCGCTGCCACCGAAGTGGGCCTCGGGGAGATCGCCGTCATCCACAAGCGCGTATTCGGGGTCCGGTATTCCCTGGTCGGTATGCAGACTTTCGCCTATGAACGGCCATGGGCACAACCGGAGGTGGATCTGTTCGTATCCTATCCTGGGGAGGTTGCCGCCCAGATCAGGAGCCTTGGTGTGCCGCCGGAAAGGATCCTCGAATGCGGAGTCCCCGTGGACCCGGCGTTCGGCTCGTGTGCCAATCGGTCAGCGCTGCGCGCGCGCCTGGGACTTCAGCAAGATCTTCCTGTGCTCCTGGTCAATTTCGGCGGGTCGGGAAAAGGAAAACCGCGGGAGGTCGTATCCGAACTCCAGAAGGTTCAACAGCCCTTCCAGGTAGTTTTCATCTCCCGGCGTGATGAAAGCCTTCGCGAAGAACTTCTGCGACTTAGCGCCAGGATGGCCCACGCGCGGGTCTTAAGCTGGGTAGACAACATGCACGAGTGGATGGCGGCGGCCGACTTGCTTCTCAGCCGTGCCGGGGGCGGCATTGTGGCGGAGTCTCTGAACTGCGGATTACCGATATTGGTATTCGATGCCCCTCCCGGCAACGAACGCCGATTCTGTCAATTGATTGAGGAATGCTGGCATACAGGTTATTGGGTAAAGCGGCCCGGTGAGCTCGCAACTCGGATCGACCACCTGCTTCGACAGACGGAAGAACTCGAGCAACTACGCAGCAACGCGCTACGGCATGCTTATCCGGATGCCGCACGGATCGCCGCAGAGGCCATCTTGCATCTGGAAGAGAAGCCTGAGGACGAGGGGGGTTCCCGCCCAAGCTGAACGGACATTCCCAGGGTTGGCGTAGGAATCTGGCAGGAACCACTGCACAGCCCGGCAACAATCCGCCTGTCAAACCGCCACTTTCCTCCCTCCCCCCGATTCGCCTTCCGCAGGTTTCAACAGAGGCCTGCAAGAACGTATAGACCCCAAACCGAGTCCGCGTGATGTTGACCGCGTTCGCAGTCAACGGGTCGGCAACGGAGCCCCCAGCCCCTGATCTACTGCCTTCCGTTCTTCCCCAGCTCCTAGCCCCCAGCGCCTAGTCACTGCTCTTCTGCCTACTGCCTACTGCCTACTGCCTACTGTTCTTCCCTAGCCCCAACCGGAAAGGCGTGCAAAAGACGCCGAGTTGCGGTAGCATCTCAACGCTATCCCAGAAACCGAAAGCAAAAGGAGGATCTTATGGAAGAGAGAAAGTCCATTTCCATCACGAGTCTGATCTGCATCCCAGCTTTGATCACCCTGGGAATTACCATCCTGCGCCTGGTGGGTGAACTTGAACACTGGCCAAAACCATGGTTCAACGCGGCGGCGGGTGGGGGAGGCGCCATCATTGGTATCTCCTGGCTGCCGATTATCTTTGGTCCTTATTTCGCTCTGAAGGTGGCCGGCGCCGGCGACCGGCCCTCAAGCGTGGGTAAGGCCGTGGGATTCGCGGTCTTGGGGTTGGTGGTACTTGTTCTAGGCGGCGTGTTGGCTGGGGCAACGCACATGCACCTCTCGATTCTGACCCTGGTCGCATTCCTGGTCATGTTGGTTGCAGCGTTTATTCCCGGCATCGGTTGGCGTTCATTGGGGAACACTTTGCTCGCCTACGCCTTCGCTGCCCGCATCCCAGTCCTGATCGTGATGTTCCTCGCTATGCGCGGGAATGGCGGCCAGGGTTGGGGAACGCATTACGACGTCGTACCTGATACGTTCGCCCAAGCCTCTTTTGCCAGGAAATTCATCTACGCGGCCATCCTGCCCCAGATGACCGCGTGGATTGCTTGGACGGTTGTGGTGGGCTCAATCCTCGGCGTCATCGTTGTTGCCATCGCACGCCGGGGAAAGCAAGCGGCGCCGGCTGCGGTGTAAGCGCCGAGCATCCTCGACGTTTTATTCGCGGACAAAGCAGGGGCGGCTCCCGATTGGATCCGGACAGGTCGCGAACCGCCGCTGCGGAATGTAGACCGCGAGCTTCTCCGCTGCCTTTAACGGTTCGATTGCGCTGCTCAGCCTGACATCCGTGCACCCGTCTGCCATGATGTCATTCTGAGCGGAGCGAAGAATCTCGCTCTGGACTTTTCCGCTGAGAAATAGGGAAACGTCGCAACTCCGTTTGCTAGCTGCCCCGGTGCGCGTTGAGGAACGATCTCAACCTACCCCTCAAGTCATCGCGCACTCGTCGAAAAGCTTGGAGCTTCTCATCTTTACTGTCCGCGACAGCCCCGGCGGGATCTTCGATACTCCAATGAATACGTTTTGTTCTTGCCGGGAAGACGGGGCAACTCTCCTTGGCGTTATCGCAGACCGTGATCACGTAGTCGAAATCCTGTCCTGCAAATTCCTCCACCGATTTGGACCGGTGACCGGAAATGTCAACCCCCACCTCGCGCATCACGGCGATAGCCTCGGGTCGCACATGGCTCGGCTTGGTGCCGGCACTGAAAACCTCGCAGACATTTCCCCCATCATGGCGCAGTAACCCTTCTGCCATTTGACTGCGGGCCGAATTGCCCGTGCAAAGGATAAGGACTCTCACTTTGCTTCTTCCTCCATCGTGTTTCCCAGTACTAGCGTCAGCGAGCCGATGAACCTGGTTTCTTCGCCCGCACGAAGGCGCTCATGAACTTGCCATCGACTAGAGGCGCGATTGCCTCCACGTCAATCCCCTTGCTCGAAAGCAATGCGCGCGCCTCCGCCACGCGGTAAATCCGGGTCGGTTCGATGCCGACTACCTCAAATCCTGCCCTCATGAGTTTGGCAAGGTATTCGCTCTCCTCCAGCGCCCCGGCCATGCAGCCCACCCATAACTCCACACTCCGCCGAATCTCGGCGGGAACTTCCCCGCGCACCACAATGTCGGAGACAGCGAATCGCCCGCCCGGCTTCAGCACGCGAAACGCTTCCCGCAACACTCGGTCCTTGTCGGCGGAGAGGTTGATGACACAATTCGAGATGATGACATCGACGGAGTTATCAGGCAGTGGGATGTTCTCAATTTCACCCTTCAGGAATTCTACGTTCTCAACTCCGGCTTTGCGCTGGTTTTCGCGGGCCAGCGCCAACATCTCATCCGTCATGTCGAGGCCGTAGGCCTTGCCGGTCGGCCCCACCCGCTTGGCGGACAACAGCACGTCAATGCCCCCGCCCGATCCCAGATCGAGCACGGTTTCGCCGGGCTTCAGCTCGGCCAGTGCGGTTGGGTTTCCACACCCTAACGAAGCGAGGAGAGCTTCTTCGGGGATTTGGCTGGTTTGGCTGCCATCGTAAAGGTTCGAGGTGATGGGGTCAGGACTACCGTCCAGGGGCGGGGCCGTTCCGCAACAGGAACTCCGGCCCTGGATGACACGCAGGGCCGCCTGCCCGTACTTCTCTTTCACTACTTCCTTGATATTCTCAGCACTCATTTGCTTCTCCTTTCCTGGGCTCAATACCGCACAAAAGGTGGGTTTTTGGCCACTTTTTTGGCTTTGATTGGAGTTCGTTTGCCTTCAAAAACCAGTTCGTTTTTAGCCTCTGAAAACGATAACTCCTTTGTGTTCAACACATTCTTAGGTTCGTTCCCACTATTTAGTATCTTTTTTCTGTTTTCTACGCATTTTCCTCTGCCGCCGCGCCGATCTGCAACCCCCTTCGCGCGCTCGCTGGCAGGCCTTCTCATGGGACCACTCACATAGGCTACTATGTGGCAGTTCTCCTGTCAAGACCAAAATGCAGGTGCCAGGGGCCAGGTGGCAGGTTTCAGGTTACAGGGGCCGGATGCCAAGTGCCAGGTGACGGGTTACAGGTTAGAGGGGCCGGGTGCTGGGGCAGCATAAGCGCTAAGGTAAGCCGTGCTCAAATGGCCCCGGCAGGGTCAATCCAAAATCCAAAATCTAAAATCCAAAATGCCCAGCCCCCAGCTCGAGTCCCCTCTCCTTCCTTCATCCCCCTTTCATAAAACTTTTGACCGAGCCTTGCTTCTCTTTGGGGCTTGCACGATCAGAACCAGGTCTCCAGGTTCAACGGCTTTGTTGCGCGTGCAACACTCCGCGTAGAGGAAGTTAAGAAGCTCCTGGAGTGCCTCCGTATTCGCCGTGTACCAAAGGAATGTGCCCTCGCGCCGCACTTTGACCAGTTCCTCGTTCTTGAGCTTGTCGAGATGATGGGAAAGGGTTGAAGCAGGGATACCCAGCTCGTCCTGAATATCTCCCACCACCAATCCCTGCGGATGCGCGGTCAGCAACAGTTGCATGATGCGCAAGCGCGGCTCAGCCCCCATGGCGGCAAACATATCCGCGTACCGTATGACTCGCTCAGCGTCGTCACGAGTTGTCATACTTCGATTATACCGGAAATAGCGAATGTGTCAAGTGGCTTCCGCCCTTGTTCCAAGGTTTTGTCAAAGTCGGAGTGGCCGGGCTGCCAGCCAGATTACCGGCGAGTGGGCGGGCAGTGAAGGGAAAAGCGCTTCACGTCGGGCTTCCCACCTCTACGAGTAGGCCGTTATACACCCGGATGTGTGCCTCCCAGGATTCGGGTAGCCACGGTCACTGCCCTTGTGACCGTGGGTTCTTCTTCCTTCGGCAAACGATTTCCGTTCATCCAAGCCTCGGCGGGTGCGGTTTGGATTCGAAAGAAAAGCCCACGGTCAAGAGTGCATTGACCGTGGCTACCCGCTCATTCGTCTTGAGCCTGGACAAACTCCCCTGATTCTGCGCTGCGCTTTCCAAGATCGCAGAGCTTCGCGCGCCAGCCCGGATTCGTTTGAATGCTACGCTTTGTCTGGCCATAGCGGAATGCCTGGATAAAGCCACTTCAGGATCAAGGCAACTCCTGCGATCAAGAAAATGAATGCCACCCCGTGCACAAGCCAGTGCCACCAAGGCGACGACTCGGGTGCGAGCCGAGAGGCAAAGGAGTGCAGGGAACGTTTCGCCCTCCTGAATGATTTATGCAAGCAGCGTTCATCCGCCGAATCGGCGCCACCGATAAGCTTTACGTGAATGATGTAGTTGTACTCGAAGACCCTTGAAAGAAACCACTCCTCCTCCTGCGTAAAGACTCGTTCCCTACGCGGTGTGTCCACTGCCCGACGCAAAGCCGGCTGGCTTACCACGAACTGACGATACTCCTCATAGTGGTCGAATAGTCGAACTATCGAGTAATTCAGGGTCACGAAGTCCCCGATTATGGGTTCGAGATATCGCACATAAGGCGAGGAGGACAAGCTCTTAACGGTGGGATATTCGAACGTATAGATGATTCTTTCTGGACTTCTCCAGTCTCCCCTTTCATTGAACCATTGTTCGCGTGGCTTCGAATCGAGATATCCTGGGGCGTCGTCGTCGGGGCCAGCCCAGAGGCTTATTAACTCAAGTTCTTCCCGCACTCCTGTGATTATGTTCTGGAGACCCTTGAATGTGCTCTGCTGGCCTGCGTTCACGCTCGCCTTGTAAGTGAACCACGCCGCCGCCAACGCCCAAAGCGCCGCCACGGCGGACCACACAGTTGCCGTGTCGATCATGTGTTGCATTGTCGCCTTTCGTCTTCAGTCGGAATTACCATTATCAGCCCCCAGCCTGACCGACACGATACATCTAACGCCCTCTGTATGCAACGGTTGCAATCGACACGGCCGCAATCGAAACGCCTGTCGCGTTACCGTCGTCAAGCCGTTTCGGAAATAGACAATTAGCGTTGACTAGTAGGTGTCGATAACAGCCCTTCCCAGCACCAGTCATGCAACCTCCCCGGATTCGGCGTTCGAGGAAATAGCTCCTGGCTAGTCGCCAAGGGTTTACCCATATTCGATAACTGCCCAACACCTAAGCCGGATTAGGAACGAAAAACGCCCACCTATGAAAGTGGGGAGCCGCACGATCGCCTGGGTGACTCGGCTGCGTCGTCGGTATATCGGACAAGTGCAAAGTCGGACCCAATCTGTCCAGGGAGCGCCTAGCGGGACGCTATTCGCAATGGGGCCGTAGCGCATCCACATCGCGCGAGACCTGCTCGGGAGCCTTAATTTAACCCGAATTCGTAAGTTGAACCAGGTTTCTGGTTTCACCCCGGCTGGCGCAGAGCGTAGCTCTGCGTCTTGTGCGCGCAACGGGTGTCAAGCGGTTCCAGGTAACCGCGAACTTGGGTGCTCCGTCGCGCCCCCCAATCGCGCCTTGACTGTGCGGAGATGGCCTCAAGTCGAATTGACCCCAATCGCCCGCGCGACGATCGGGGCCGGGGCTGCAACCGGTCCGCACCCGGGGGTCACGCAGATGCATGCGGCAGTGTGGCGCCCAGGGTCTTCTTCGGAACGAGCGAAACAACCGTTCGCCCCGACCGGCGTTGTCGCTTTTTTGCGGCGGCGAGAACTGCTTTCACGTCAAAGCCGTGCTTGGCGGCCTGTTCCTCGCGATGGCGCCGCACCTCATCCACAATGTAATCATCGGCCATGGAAAACTCTCCTAAAACAGTTCCTCGGGCGTGCAAATCACCGGGGACTCCCAATCGTACTGCCGACAGATATTCGCTACGGCTTTGGCAATGACGGCATTTGCGATATGGACACAATTCCACGTTAGCAGGAAATCGACGCCATGCACAGCCGCAATGGCGATATGCGCTGCGTCGGTCGCGGCTTTCCGGGGGAGGATTCCGGAAGCCAGGATCGCCGACGCGAGATGCCCGACTTCGGGCGTGATATCGAGCATGGCAAAGTCCCGGACAATCAGCATTCTTTCCCGCGCTGCGTCAGGGTCTCCTGCGCGGGCCTCATCAATGACCAACTGCGAGATGTAAATCTCGAACGCGCCCCTTCGCTTCTCCCACCATTCCTTGGTGACTTGCTGGTGGCCGGCAATGATCAAATCTCGGCTGGGCCTCGAGGTGAGATAGCTCCGAATGGTCGTTTCCATGTAAAGTCTTTGCTTCATCTTGATGCCATGCCGCCTCTCATTCAGTTAGTCACACTTATGTCTGGCAGACCTGGATAAGACCCGTCCCAGTCGGCCCCGCTGAACAGGGCGAACCCACCGGCGGCCAGCCCCGTGCCATCCGGCAGCGGGGCAGGCCAGGGCAACGCTTTAATTATGACGAATTCTGTAACACCCAGCAACTATCCTCGCAATAGCGCCGATTTTCAAGTCCGCAGATGGAAAGCGCGGTAAGGGTGCGACCCAACAATGGTTTACTCGGAAACTGCCCTCCGCAACCTGCAACCACTTGACGGTTAGTCGGCATATCGGACAAGTGCAAAGGCGGACCCAATCTGTCCGGGGAGCGCCCAACGGGACGCGATCCGGAGCGGGGCCGTGGCGCGTCTACGTCGCGCGAGACCTGCTCGGGAGCCTTGTTGTAACACCTATACGCCCAGCCCCTAGTAATACTAGGTTAAGTAGTTCTTGATCCTCATTGCGGTGTGTGCTAGAGTGCTGGCATGACACCGCGAAACATGAAAGGCCTTGAGAGTCGTCTGATGCGTTTCCTGGAAGACTTGTTGGAGCCCAT
>Ga0208038_1002028_pt1 | contig 10097 bp, 13 predicted proteins | sample June2015DPH_16_1_FD_184714 | JGI IMG/M metagenome (GOLD analysis project Ga0208038, IMG submission 184714) | Peatland microbial communities from SPRUCE experiment site at the Marcell Experimental Forest, Minnesota, USA - June2015DPH_16_100... | ecosystem: Environmental > Terrestrial > Soil >...
AAGGCTTCGGCCCGGTCCGGCCCGTCGCCGGCCTAAGCCGCTTGTCAGCTACCAGACTTACCGACGACTATCTGGGTGGGACTTCCACCCACTGGCGATCCGCGCCGTTGGGGCGCACATAACATTCGCGGGTCCTTCCGTTCTTTTTGAGGTTCCTACGGTCGTCCGAACATGACATACTGTCGGCTTGTAAGAAAAAGGGGGCGGTCGTCCGTGCGTTCTCTACAGTCATGACAGAGCGGCCTAGCGTCAATTTGTAGGCTATCACATTAAGCGTAGCTTGTCAAGAGTTTTCTCGAGGCAGGTTGTTAGCGCATGAAATGTCCGGGTCAATTAGCACGTGGTCTGTCCGCCTAGGGCGAAATTCGAGTAGGGGGCGTAGTGCAGACTTGCTTCTCAAGGTCTGCGGCTCTTTCATAAATCGTCGTCCCTTCCCGCAGGGCGGTGGTTACAAATGCCTGGGGAACCTGGCTCCACTCTTCAACTTCCTCCGGCGTGTAGACCATCACCTCCACCTCCACCGGCAGATCAGCCAGGGCCACGTAGAGGGGAACGGAGCAGCGGTATCGCGGCTCATCGGAGTGCTTGATTACCAGCACGTCAAAGTCGCTCTTCGGTCGGGCGTCGCCCCGAGCTCGGCTGCCGAACAAAATCACCTTTTCCGGCTGCGCCGTGTCAACGATCCGCTGGACGATACCCTGGATCAAGTCAATCTTACTGGTAAGATTATGGACCCTTTTACCACCAAGATGTCCTCGCGAGGTCAGGTCGTCATCCCTGAGCCTATTCGCACGCAATTGGGCCTTGAACCCGGGGCGGAGTTTGTGGTCGTAGCGAAGGATGACGTGCTCGTTTTCAAGCAACTGTCTGCTCCGTCGTGGGAGCAGTTCGAGAGCTTGGTTGGAGAGGCCCGGCGCCAGGCGCGGGCGGCAGGACTTTCCCCTCGTCACATTAACCAGTCTATCGCCAAGATCCGCAGAAGGCGATGAACGGGCGATAAGGACCTACTCGATGTCCGAACGAAAGCAGCGCTAATTCTGACCCCTCGGCAGTTCTGCGACCGATATCTCTAAACCGGCTGCCGGCTTGGGACGCAAACATTAGATCCAGTGTCTGCGCCACCCGCGAGCCACCAGACAGGCGAACCGGTACGATGCGCTTACTCGTTGTAATCAAGCTTGGCGAGAAGCCGAACCGACTTTCCGCTCACCGTCAGTTTGACTGGAATGGCAATTCCCGAAGCACGCTGGGCGCCGTAGTGGTGGGAGTGCCGGAATGTAAGTGTGGTCACCAGACCTACCACCCTGCGAAGGGAAGTTGCTCCTCGGGCTCGATGCGCGTCACCAGCGGCGCTCCTTCGTGGTGGGCAATGGCGGCATACACTTCCCGCCCGGAGTCGCCAACCGCCAGCAATGCATTGCCTTCCAACGCAACCCAGCGGCCCGCAAACTGCTCGCGGTGAGTCTCCAACCAGCTTAGTTCAGACATTTGCCGCTCGACTTCCTTGGTCGCATCGTCTACTGCCATCAAGGACGAGGAGGCCGCCTGCTGCTGGAGCAAGGTTTGGACATAGGCATTCAGTTCAACGCCGAGCACCAGCGCCCGGGCCGCCAAACTCGCTTCGACCTCGGGTGGCAGGTTCAGAGTGATGGCCATCTTGTTCCCTTCCTTCACCTTCCAAGATCCAATTCAGTTTACCGCCCCCCTGCTGCGATGTCTATAGCGCCATTTTCCCAAATAAGCCGAAAAGCCGCAGACGAAGGCAAAATGCGCCTACGTCTGCGCTCCGGCTGATGGAAATCCGTTACCCTCTATTGCGGTGTATCAGCTTAAACAACACACCGCCAGAATCTCGCGGGTTTTTCACGCCGCACAGGACTGGCCTTGAATTCGTAGCGCCCCGAGCCCCCTTTGTGTCCTCAATCGGCAATCGACATCAACCAATCGCCAATCGCCGTGTCCCCTATCCCAATCTTTCTGACACCTGGCACCTGTTTTTCAGATCGGCCACCGTGAACGCTTGAGCGCGAAGGGTCGTGCCGGAGTAGAGTTGCCCCTCCGCGAGCCCGCGAAAAACCTCTTGACACGACGACTTGGTAAGGTTATCTTATATCTGGTTATCTTGACTTGGGTAACAGGAGGTAAGGATGAGCAGAGCAATTGAGCAGCTGCGGGCAGAAATTCTCGCGAAGGTGGCCGAGGCTGCCGCTAAAGGGCTTGTCGATGAGGTCACCACCCTGGCGGCCTTGGCAAAGGACTGTGACGTAGCCCTCCAAACCACGAAGAACTTAGAGGCCCAGGTTGAACGAATCAGAGAGGAGTTGAGAAACATGGATCATCCTATGGCGAACCCCGGGGGCCCCTCTTATCTGAAACGTACTACGGGTGTGGCCGAGAAGCACTCTCGCAAGGCAGGCGGGCGGGAGAGGGGACGGCATAACCGCGAGATCTGGCTAGCCGGAGCGAAGCGGAATTGCAACGTCGAACTGCGCTGCTTGGGGGAAGTCACCTACCAGACTGCCTCAGGAAAGAGGGTTGGGATCCCTTATGCGAGTGAGGCACCGCAGCGCACTTATCCATGGTGGCTGGGTTTGCCCGATGTCCAACCCTATTACGTGGTGCTCCTTTGTGAGACGACTGGTGGCCAGTTGTTGGACTTCGTGCTCGACCATCCCTGCGTTTCGCGAATTTGGCGTTCTCTGAGTAGGGATGGTAACCATCATGTAAAGTTCCACGTTAAGCGCAACGGCCCAAATTGGGAGCTAAAACTAATGGATGGGCCCCTCGTTCTCCTAAACGAGTACCATCGTCCTGACGCGGCCGCCGTTCTGCGATAACAGGCTGCCTCGGGCTTCTGCTGCCAGTGCTTCATAGAAATTAGCGGCCCAGCCCAGTAGCGCGGAGGTGGGCGTGCTTGGCCCTCCTCCGCGGCACTACATCGGGAAATGACCGCTTGGGGACGCGCGTGCAAGGCCTGTCATGGGCGGCATGTGGTGTGGCACAGGCACTCTTGCCTGTGTCCAATGTGTGGAAGGCACCCGCCTTGGTCACAGGCAAGAGTGCCTGTGCCACCACGCCACCGATCAGAGCACCGGCGTTTGATGGTCATGCGAAAGCCGCTCCGTACAGGGGGCCAGATGACGAGCCGCGGAGGAGGCCAAAGTACGTCCACCTCCGTGCTTCCCGCTTTGCAGCTCTTCACCGCTTCGCCGAAACCCTGGAACGTCGCCGATTTTCAGCGCCAGTCCTGCGCCCCGTGCCAGATATACAGGATTTCGACTACTTCATCCGTGCTACGGTACACAACGACGTAAGGCGGGCTGACGAGTTCGCGGGTTCCTTTCACCTCTCCGGGTCGGCCAAGGCCGGGGAGGCTTGCCAATTGTTCAATGCGGTCGATAACCGCCTGCGCGACATTCCGGGCAGCGGTGGGATTGTCTTGCTGGATGCGTTTAACAGCAGCTTCAAGTTGGTCGGAGGCTTCGGTTGTCCAGCGAATCAGCCTCACGAGTGAAACAGCCGGTCGATACGGTTAAGGACGTCTTTGTGCTCTACAAACTCGCCCCGGTCGGCCTGCTCGATGCCTTTCTGCACCCCGGCGATGAAGCGGGCCTGATTTTCGAGCATGCGGGCAACAGTGTCTTTAACCAGTTGCTCGGCGTCCTTGCCATTGGCAAAGGCCAGTTGCTGGAGCCGCGTTTCAACGTCGGGTGAGAAATGTACTTCCATACCCTTCAAGATACGCGAAAACCGGAAGTGAGGCAACACCGAAAACGAAAGCGCCGGAAATCCGCGTAGGCGGATCCCCGGCGCGGGAGGTATTCCTGGTATCTCTACCTCGGCAAAGCAGGTAGCAGAGGTGGGAGTACTTGGCCCTCCTCCGCGGCACTACATCGGGAAATGACCGCTTGGGGATGCGGGTGCAAGGCCTATCATGGGCGGCATGTGGTGTGGCACAGGCACTCTTGCCTGTGTCCAATGTATGGAAGGCATCCGCCTTGGTCACAGGCAAGAGTGCCTGTGCCACCACGCCACCGATCAGAGCACCCGCGTTTGATGGCCATGCGAAAGCCGCTCCGTACAGGGGGCCAGATGACGAGCCGCGGAGGAGGCCAAAGTACGTCCACCTCCGCGCTTCCCGCTTCCTGACTGCGACTACGCGCAACCAACTCCATGCGTTTGTCAGGGGCGCTCTGCCAGCGGATCGAGCAACTTGATCTCGCTAATCCAGCGAAAATCGTCCGTATTATGGGTGACAAGGATACGCCCATGTTCCACCGCTGTGCCGGCAATAAACTGCCGGAGCGTGGCGTGCTCAGCTTGGGCGGCGTAAATGATAATATTGCTATCGAGGAGCATTACCGCTCACGGGCAGGCAACGTGCGCTCGTGGCGTAGCTCGCGTTGCCAGGCAACAGGATCGGTGATGGCGGCAAACGTCCCTCGGCTGGCCAGGGCGGCGAGTGCTTCGGCCATAACTTGCCCCCGTTCGCCTGCTGGTTCCAGAGGGGTGTCTTCCAACGGCGTGATGTGTACGGGCACCGGCTGCGTCTGCTCAGGGCGCTTGTCGAGCCACTCCACATGATCACCATGCAAGATCGCTTTATAGGTGCGTAACATATTCGTTCCTCAAGAGCGTGTGCCAATGCCTTCACCGGCATTGTACCGCGCTGACGCCCGAGAGTCCATTTGGCGATTGACACTTGGCGGTTGCCGGGCTATTCGGCACTGTTTCAAAACTTTCTCTACACTTCCCACTTTAGATCAACCCAAGCGATTTACAACGTTATTCCGCAGGTTTTGGTCGGTGGCGAATGATTTCGGTTGACCCATCCGGAAGAATGATTTGAGCAATCACTGGCGCTCGATTGCCTCGCAAAACAGAGCAGATTCGTTCGCAATCGAGCCGGCGAGTTTTGGCCGCGCCTTAGTCCGCACCGCCGGCCCCGCTGGGTTGACCGGCTCGAGCTCCCACTCGCCCGGCCCGACTGGTGTGAGATGAAACTCACGGTTCACATCTTGTAAACCCGGCTTCACGCTCTGCGGGAATGCGTCGCTTTGCCGGGCGGTCTCCCATTGATTGATCACCTCGAAAATCGCCGCTTTCTTCTTGTCCATATCGGCCACGTCGCCGGAGCTCTGGGTCGCCTTGCTGTCAAAGCTGGTCACCAACGCAAACCCGGCACCGTACCCGGCCGCCCGCGCGCAGAGCCACTCGGCATCTTCCGGCGTCGTGTCCTCGCGCACCGAAAACCAGCCGAGCATGTGTGGAATCAGGTTACGAGTGTAGAAAAGCTGGTTCTTCAGCCGGTAGAGCGTCTGGCTCTGGCGGAAGCCGGCATACCACGGTTCGCCCCAGTTGTAACGGGTGGCGATGTGCCAGGTGAAATGACCGGGATTGCTGGCGTCGTTAATGACGTGCCCGCGCAACGCCGGCGTGAGCGCGTCGTACCACGCCTTTGTGAACAACGTGCGCCCGTATTGCCCCATGCCGGTGGACCAGTTGCCCTCCAAACCGTCGAGCGAAAGCTGTATGGCGCCGGTGTGATTGCAGAAGGCCGCAATATTGCGCGCCACTTCCTGCGCGAGCGCAGCGTCGGTCAGGAACACCTTGTACTCGTGATCCATCAGCTTGCCGGCGGCATCGCCTTTGCGGTGCGCGACGGCTTTCGTGCCCCACGCGCCACGCTGGCATTTCAGCAACCACCACGGCGCTTCTGCCGAGACACCGTCGTACCGGACCAGTTCCTCGCCGATGACGACGGTGTTCATGGTGGTCTTCTTCTGAAACCATATCGGGTTGGCGACCGGGAGTTCTGTCTCGGCCGCATCAATGTCAGCGGTGAGTTCGCTCGTGCCGATGCGCGCCAATCGCGGGTCCGGTTTCGGCGTTACAAATGGATCGTTCGGCGTGATGAAATTGGAGAGCGTGTGGAATCCAACGCCGATGCCGGCCTTGCGGGCTTTCGCCACCCAGTCGCGGAAGCCGTCCCAGCCGTGCGGGAACAGGCCGGGCTTGAGCTTGAAATGTCCCCATGTCTCGAACGGCGAGCTGTGGTAGAGGTACTTCAACCCGGCCCGCTGCGTCATCTCGATGGCCCGATCAATCGTGCTCTCGCCAAAATCCACGATGAGATACGACGCGGTCGCCCCCGGCGCCATCTTCGCCCAAGTGCCGTCCAAAATCGGATGCGGCAAACCTTCCGCCACTTCGATTTCGCCAAGGGTCGGCAACGCCTCCGCTGGCGGGCCGGCGAACAAGGCGATCTTGCTGCCAATCACGCCCCCATCGTCAAACGGCAGCGCGACGAACCTCTCGTGTCCCCAGTTGCTGATGACGCGCTCCCGGTCCCGGTTCCGGCAGTACGCCTGCAAGGTGCTGCCAAAGGGCGTGCGCTTCGCCGTGTCGCCGCGCCAGAGCTGTTGTTTCTTCAACTCGTCGGGCAAGCCGGGATAGCTACCGTTGTCGTCGGCCGGAGTGCCATCAGGTTCGATGTCGCTCTCTTGGGACGGATATCCCCCCAGCGTCTTGGCGTTGAGCGCCTGAATGCCCACGGCAAACTCGGAGTCGCGTACAACGCCGACCACTTCGCCAACCAGGTCACCAATACCGACCGGATATGGCCCCCACAGCACCAGTTCGACCTGATGAGTGGTGCGCAGCTCGCTCAACTCAAACGTCACGTGCGTCGGCTTCGCGCGCACCGCCACCACCGCAGTCACCCCGATACCGTCATAGTCGAGCCTCAAGGTGTTCCCCGCCGCGTCCCAAGCCGCGCGATTCGCCGCATGCAACTTACCGGCCACGCGCACGCTCAGTACCGGCGCTGGTTGTTCAGGCACGAGGTAGTTGCGCCCGTTGCCGGTGATCGCGCTGAACGCCCCCGTTGCGGCAATGCTAAACGTGGCCAGCCGGGTTTTTAGGGTCAGCGTCTCGCCTGGGGGAGCAGGCTCGGCGACACTCGAAACCCCCGCAATGCCAGATATTGCCGGCTGGGATGTAAAAAGCGCAGCAGCCCCTGCACTCATGATGGAATGCAGAAACTGGCGCCGGCCAACGCCCATTGGATCGTAGCCAAGCGAACCTGAAGCACCATCACCCCCATTAGTTGAAACGCGACGTTTCGCTTTCTTTCCCATCGTCTGCTTTCTCCATCTCACAGGGTGAATGTGACGCCACCACCGCCTCTTCTCGGCCCACTGTAGCACAAGGCGCCAACTTCGTCGCGCGGCGCGAAGAAAAGCAGATCCTTCTCCCGCAAGGCGGGATCAGGATGACATGTCATTCTGATCCCGCCTTGCGGGAGAAGAATCTGCTTTTGGTTGCGGCTATGCCGCGCTGTAACACTAGTTTGTAGGACGTTGTTGTTTTGGGCAGATTTCATCAGGCCGCCTTTTGGTTTAATTGACTTACGGTGGCTTGCCGGGCGGTGAGAACGGCTGTGATCGCCCGGCGACCGAAGTCCGTGACACGGTAGCGATTTTCGTGCGGCACTTTCTGGATCAGGTGATGGGCACGCAGCAATCGGAGTTTTCGGCTCACCCAAGCGGACCGCCAGCGCTTTTCCTCTGCGGAGGCGGCGGGCGGGCTGAAAAGCAACCCTTGCAGATCCCGGTTGCGGAATCCTTGCAGGGTCCATTCCCCCCGACTGATGACCTCGAGCAAGGTGCTGTCGGGGGTGCTGAAAACATGCAAGGCGCGCACCCCTTGCCCTTTCCACCGCGTCGGCTGCTCCAGACGCTCGATCAACTCCTCCAGTCGCTCGCTGCCCTCCACACTCGCCAGGGCCTGCAGATAGCGCTCATTGCACTTCTGCGAGACACGCGCCCGACGCGGCAGGTCAGCGATTCCGCGCCGCATCGCGTGCCAGCCCTTGGGGCCCTTGCGGTCCCCTTCTTTCCGCCGATACACCTTGAAGTCCTCCGGGCAGTTCACCGTGGTCTCCACCCGCAACACACTCCCCTCCACCCGCAAGGCTTTCCCGTAGACTTTCACCGAATTCCCCCTCACGCTATGTTTGACCCCTACCCCTTCCTCACGCTGCCGCAGGTCGCTCCGAACCTCACCCTGGAATTTTCCCTGAACCCCGCCGTGCGACGGAATCTTGTGCCCCAGAAAACGCATCACGTCAGGGCTGGCGAAGGTCGTCAGGGCGTGATGCATGAGGAGGGGGTAGAACCGCTTGAGGGTCGTGGGATCACGAAAGACCAAATCCGAGGCCCATTCGCTCTGCTACGTCGACCAGTAGTAGGAGGCGGGGTAGTCGTCGAACAACTCCGCACGCCAAGGATGAAGTTGGTCCGCCATGGCGTGCAGCGATTTTCGCCAAGGGGCCTTCACTTGCTCGTCCAGCAGTTGCTGCGCCTGCTCAAAGTCTTCGATCCAGGGAAAACAGTTGTCTTGGCGCAGCTACTTCAAGCCTGCCGCCTCCATCTGCTGCGCCAGCCATTCCCGCCCGTTCAGGCAGATTTGCACCGGGAAGGGAAACCAGGTTTGAAGGCGCGCGTTCATGAAACCGAACAGCGGATGGATCCAGTAATGGTAAAGAAAAAGGCACTTGCGCAGTCGCGAAACCAGGTCCAGTTTCTTTGTCTCCCGGTTGCGGTACACTTCGAAGCTTCGGCAAGGCTCCACGCAGGTCAAGACGCACAGCGGCCCGTCTGTGATCTTCTGCTCGGCGGCGAGGCGGCGCCTCTTTGTCGATTTGGTTCGACGCCAAGTACACGATCTTTCGCCCCAGTTTCCGGGCCTCGGCCAGCGAACTCTCTTTCAACCGTTCACTCACCACCTGCACATGCTGGGCAAAGTCCCCGACCCAAATCCCCTTGCCAATCAGGTAGGCCTTCATCCCCTCCGCGTAGCGAATCGAGCGCAGGGTGCCGCGAAAAACCAGACGGTCAAATCCCGAAATTACCCCCTGCATCTTTTCTGCATGTTTGGCGGTAAACTCGTCCATGGCGTTCTCCTCCCTATCGCTGTGAATGCGGAAACATCCACAATGATACGCAAGTCAGGGGAACGCCTCCGTACTTTAATCGGCAATCGGCAATCACCCATCGGCAATCATCGCCCGTTTTGGTTGCGGCTCTGCCGCGTTGTTAGACTAGTGCTGACTCCGGATTCAAGATTCCATATTCAAGAGGCGCGCGGTGCGGTACGAACGGTTTGAGCAACTTCCGGTGTGGCAGTCCAGCATCGACCTGGCCGTGCAGACTTATGCGATGACCTCAAAACCAGCTTTCAGAGGTCAGCGCAGTCTTCGCGACCAGATGGAGCGTGCGGCCGTATCCGTCTCAAACAACATTGCTGAAGGTTTTGAGCGAGGCACGAATCAGGAATTGCTCACCTTTCTCTACATCTCACGCGGTTCTGCAGGCGAAGTGCGCTCGATGCTTTGTCTACTTGAGCGTATGCCCGTCTTTCGCGATCTGGAATCCGAAATCTTGAATCTGAAATCCAGCGTCGAAAGCGTTTCCAGGCAGCTTGGTGCCTGGATTCGCACGCTGCGGGATTCCGAGATGAAGGGTCAGCGCTACGTTACGGAGAAAACGCGCCGGGTGACCCAAGCCCGCCACGAGCGCGAGGAGTTCCTGAGGAAATTGGAGCAGATTCGGAAGGGGAGTGCGTCAGGAACAGAAAAGGCGTGATGATGAATCCGTCTCTTTTCTTGAATCTGGAATTTGGGATCTGGAATGCGGCATCCGTCTCCAAGGCCAACGACGCCAGGAAGAAGTTCGACTCGTTGTTCAGAGGTTAGCTGCCTTACCAAGCCGCACTAGCGCTCCGCTTCTTCCAGTTGGTCGCGGCCAGAAACGCAAGCAGCCCTGTCCCCATTTAGCACAGGCTAAGCCACCTCAAACCCGCCGGCCTTTTCGAAGGCATCGGCGACGCGCAGGAGCCTTGCCTCGTCGAAGTGCCTGGCGAGAAGTTGCGTGCCCACCGGAAGGTGTGGTTCCCCTTTGGTCTTTCCGCACGGAACGCAAATGCCCGGGATGCCGGCCAGGCTGGCGGTAACGGTGTAGATATCGGCGAGATACATTTGCAAGGGGTCGTCCATACGCTCGCCGAGCTTGAAGGCGGGGATGGGGGAGGTTGGG